>ERZ1292629.3256-Hain-H43-01um-R1-3256-length-12699-cov-7_pt1 | contig 12699 bp, 9 predicted proteins | sample MGYA00564399_ERZ1292629 | MGnify/ENA primary metagenome ERZ1292629 (study PRJEB36523, sample SAMEA6512636) | groundwater metagenome | collected 2019-01-08 | study: AquaDiva: Metagenomics assemblies of 32 groundwater samples | reverse complement strand
ATAATTGAGGATGAAAAACAAGTTTTAGACAAAAAAGATGTTGAAAAATTAAATGAAGTCTTAGAAGAAACCGAGGATCTGCGCCTTGAGGCAAAATAATATGCTAAAAGCACTCTATTTTTTAATCATTCTTCCATTTTTTTATCTAACATTATACCTTGGAAGCTCCTATGCCCAGACAATGTCAAATGACCAATATACTGTTCAGATGGGAAATCTAAATAGCATCTCAGGACGAGCAAGTGATGGAAGCGTAAATTTAACTTTTACCTCAGGACAAACCCCTAATAATCTTTTTACAGGCGCAAACTACAAAGTTAGAGCAGGTTTTCAATATATTAACTCAATAATTCCTTTTACATTTTCTGTTTCAAGTGTTTTTGTTGATTTTGGGGTAATATCACCTACATCTCCTGTTACAAGAACTAATGATTTAACTGTTTCTTTTGGCTCTGCTCATGGCTATCAAGTTACTGTTTCACAAAACAGAAACCTAAGAACTGATGCAACAGGCTGGGAAATTCCCCCTACAACTTGTGATGCTGGAACCTGTACGACTACAACAGCTGCTGCTTGGACTAGCTCTTTAGTCTATGGATTTGGATATAGGTGTGATAACTTAAGCGGAACAGATTGTAATACAGATTTTTCTACTTCAACTTTCTATAAACAGTTTATTTCATCTCCTTCTGCAGTTTCGGTTATGAGTTCAAGTAATGTTGGTAGAAACAGACAAGGACAAATAACTTATAAAGTAAATGTTTCAGGAACACAGCCAGCAGGACTATATACAAATATAATTAACTATATAGCAACATCTACATTTTAATGAAAAATAAACTTTTAATTATTACAATACTAGTCCTAATTTATAGCCTAATTCCACAGCTAGGAGGAAAAACCTATGCTCAAGGTGTATCTGTAGGCATCTATCCTCCTATTATGCAGATGGATACTACTGCTCCTACAAATGCTAATGCAGATTTTTACCTGCAAAATCAAAGCCAAGAAAGTGTTGATTTTAATATTATTGTTAAGCCATTTAGGCCAAATAATAATATTGACGGAGAGATTGAACTAGTAGATAACATTGCCTCGTTTCCAGATCCTTTGTTTGTAAACAGAGTCAAGGTTTTAAGCGAAGGTGAAGCTATTAAATCATTGAGTATTGGGCCAAAACAAACAGAAAAACTAGTTTTAGAAGTCACTCTACCCCCAAATCAGATAAAAGGAGACTATTATTTTACAGTTCTTTTTGTCTCAAGCCCAAAGTCCTTGATAAAAACAAACTCAACCCTAACTCAAACTTCAATTGGTATGAATGTTTTATTAACAGTTGGACCAAAGGGAAAAACAGAAGGATTAATCTCTAAATTTGATACTCCCTTTTTTGTAAATACAGGACCAATAGCATTTAAAGTCCAAATTACAAATAAAAGCGGCCATTATATTGCTCCAACTGGAGAAATAATTGTTAAAAATATGCTAGGCAATGAAAAAGGAAAAGTGAAACTAATGCCTGTTAATATTCTTTCGAACTCAAGTAGGTATATTCCTGATCTTTCCCAAGCAGATCCTGATTCTAGCGAATATAAAAAAATTGAAGATATTATTTTAAAACAAGATCTACCAGTTGCCGTATTTAATCAAAGATTTTTACTTGGAATATATACTGCAACTCTAAATATTGCTCTTAACGAAAACGGACCAAGTTTTAGGAAAACTATCACCTTTATTGCTTTTCCTATTACCTATCTTCTGTCAATTTTTATAATTTTAGGAATTATTACCTTTATAATCCTTCGAGTTAGAAGAAAAATTAACTAATAGTGATATTTGCTCTTGACAAGGTATTAAGTTGGTGGATATTATAATCTATAGTACTAATAGTACTTATATATTACTCTTGTGAGAATAATTACAAATAAGGCATTATCCTTAGTTATTATTACCCTTTTATTAGGTTTTTTTGTTAACGCTAAAGCAAATGCAGCTTCACTTAGTAATGTAAAAGATACCTTAACTACCTCACGCCCATCAGCCTCTGCTCCACTTGCATCTGATCAAGCAGCGAGTGCAACCCAAATTAGCGTTGTTGATAATGGATCAATCTTTTTAGCTTCTGATAGCGCTATCTTAAACACTGATACAGGCCAAACACTAGAATCAGCAAGAGTTGCTTCTATGTCTGCACAAATCACAGGAACTCCAAATACAAGAAACATTTATCTTACAGGTTCAGTTACAAATACTCACCATCAAGGAACTGCAGTTTTTGTAGGCGTTACAGCAACACATACAATTCAATTTACAACTAATAGCTCAATTCCAAATGGTGGAAAAATTAAAATTACCTTCCCTGGATCTGCGGCCAATACAGCTTCACCTTCTGCAAGCACTTTTTCATTTAATAACCTACAAACATCAGCTGTTAAGTGTTTTCCAGTTTCAGCATGCAACTCAATCTCAGTCTCTGCCCCATCAATAACCTTAACTACAAACGCAATTCAAGCAGGTGGAACAACAATTTATGTACTAATAGGTTGCACAACCCAATCAACTGGAGCATGTACAGCTTATGCACCAGCCCTTATTAATCCAACAAAAACAAATACAGCAGGAACTTCTGATTCATGGAAATTAACCCTGCAAACACTTGATGCAAGCGATATTGTCTTAGACTCTTCAAATATTAAAATTGCAACAATTGATTCTGTTCAAGTTCAAGGAATAGTTGAACCTTCGTTAACATTTACAATCACAGGTCTTGCGCATGGAACAAACATTACTACCCAAAACGCAAGCTGCACAGGTGGAGATGTTACAAACCCTGGAAGCGGACTTGATGCAACGGCAACCTTTGTAAACCTTGGTGGTCTTGGCAATGGAGTAATAAATATTTCAGCTCAAGAGTTAAGTGTTTCTACAAATGCTTACTCTGGATATACAATTACTGCTACATCTTCAGGTAGATTTATTGATGCAGCTACAGGCTTTTGGCTAACTGATGCAAACGGTGGAAATGGACTTACTGCAAATGATACTCCTGCTCCTGCAGTATTTCCTGCTACAGGCAATCCTGCTTTTGGTATTCACCCTTGCGGAGCTGATGTTGCATCGGGTACTTGGGCTAATGCTGCAACAGGCTTTAACAGTGGTGCTAAATACTCTAACCCATGGAATACAGGCGTTAATGGTTTCTATGCAACACTTGCTAGCTACTCACAGCCAGCCAGTGCAAGAAAAACTGAAGTAGAATATGCAGCAACGGTAAGCTCTACAACCCCAGCTGGAACATACACAACGATCTTTACTTATGTAGCAACAGGAACATTTTAAAAATGAATAAACTGCCTAAAATACAATTAAAGAAAAGGTTTCTAACAGCAATTACTCTTTTTTTTGTTTTATCAATCATTGGTACTGCTACCGCTCAGGAAATACAAAGAACATATACTGTTATAAATCCAGCTATAAATCATACCCTTAAGCCTGGTGAAGTAACTGAAGGAACAACAAAAGTAATAAACCAAAGTAATGTTCCCCTAACTTTTAAATTAAATGTCCAAGATTATATAGTAAACGATACAAAAGGAACACCAAACTTTTTACCACCAGATACGCTTAATACAAAATACTCAGCAGCGGCATGGATTGGAGTAACACCAAGCACATTTACCCTTAAACCAGGAGCAACTCAAGTAATTAACTACTACGTTCAAGTTCCTGCAGATGCTGCCCCAGGTGGACACTATGCGGGAATAGTCTATGCACCAGTTAGCGAAGTTCAACAAGAAGCAACAGGAGGAACAGTTAATACTCAAATCGGTTCTCTCTTCTACCTAAATGTTTCTGGTCCTATTACCGAAAAAGCAGAAGTTTCTATTTTTAATTCAGGATCATTCCATGAATATGGACCGGTAAAAATATTAACTCAAATTAAAAATATGGGAGATCTTCATATCTCTCCAAAGGCCACAATTACAGTAAGTGGTCTTTTGTTCAAAGAAACAGTAGATCTTGTTTCTCAAAATATTTACCCTCAAACAGCCAGAGATTTTGAAAATTCATTTGGTCAAACACTTATGCTTGGAAGATATAAGGCTGAACTTATTGGTTCCTATGGACAAGAAAATAATATGCCTTTGGTTGCAACTATGTATTTCTGGGTATTCCCTTGGAAACTTGCGCTCATCATTGTCCTTGTAATAGTTGCAGTAGTACTTGGCACACTCTACTACAAAAAACACAAAAAGAATGGTCCTAAAGCTCCACAGGAACCTAAAACCGAAGATAAAGATAGAGACGAAGTAGAACAAAAAACCTCTTAACCTGATATAATTCTCCCCAAATGAATAGAAATGAAATAGATCAATTAGGTCAATCGCCTATTAGGCTTAACCTAAGAGGAAGAAGACCTTATTTAAAACGATCTAACTATATTGCCCTAAGAGAGCTTGATTTAGACTTAGTTAATAGAGCTATTGACGCTGGCGCTGCGCTACAACGAATGGGAATAAGGGTAGCATTAGGAGTAATTGATCCAAGAGTATCAACAGAAAGGCTTCGTTCAAATTTAGTTCCTGGTGAAGTTGTACTTTATAGAAAAGACTTTAGAGTTGATACCGCAACCGTTGATGTTCCATATTGTAGAGAAACTATACAAGAAGGATTAAATAATGGATCACCTACCCAAAGAATACAAAATGTTATGTTAAGAGACATAGTACCCGTTGGAAAATAACTAATACTATTTATTAGTAAATAGCTTTGGGAGAAAAAATTTCAGTTTTACCGAAAAATTTCATATCTAATAACTTCTTATCTCGAGTAAAGAAAAAGTCGCATTCTGCTTCAGCTGCACTATGCAACTGAATATTGTCTTCAAAGTCAGCAGTAGGACCATTTAATGCCCTATCTAAAATACTTTCTGAAAAATCTACTATATGGAATTTTTCTTTTTGTGCTGAAATTTTTAAATTAGGAATTTTTAGCTTGTGTACATAGCAATAAATATGAAAGGAGAGAGAAGAAATATAAGGAGTATGATTTTCCAGTAACTCAAGAATATCCTCCTCTGGGCTTCTGTGTATCGAATCAATAAAGCAATTAGTATCAAGAAATATTTTTGCCATATTTTTCCATTAAGCTTACTCTATATCTTCTGTCTCTTTCTACATAAGAAGTTTTAGGTAAATGAAGATCTTTTGCTAATTGCCTTAAACTATCGATGTCGCTTTTTGTAAATGGTTTTTGTTCTTTTTTAGGCTTAATTACTCCTACAACTTTTGAGCGATGAATAAGAGAAACACTACCACCTTTTTTAAGCGTACTTATAAGCTGGGAAGATTGAGTTCTTAGGTTAGTTGTTGTTATATAATCCATAATGATATAAGTATACACTTAAATGTACATTTGTCAAGAACATTATTTATTCAATATCCCATAAAATACTTGTGATGCAAAGGGTGTTTTCTTCTCAAAGCTTTCGTAAAGAAGATCGTTAACCTATTTCTATAAAGGAAAGTAAACCTCTCGGGCCAGAGCTTTAATATTAGTATAATAATTAGGATAAGGATTGGTATAGCAAGCCAAAGTGGTCCAAAAGAAAGACTTGTCATAAACTCCCAAATCTTATTTAATAGGTTTCTAAGCCATTCTAAAAGCTGTTCCCAGAAAGATAGTGCTTTAAGAGTTAGCTTTTTTTCAGGCTCCAAAGATGGTTTTTCATCTAAAGTGGCTGTTGCATACAATGAATACACACCTGCCTTTACATCTTGAACTACAAATTGATAATAACCTGTACTGTCAGCATATGTAGTATATGTTTTCCCTCCAAAATGAAGAGTAACCAAAGCTCCTGGCATGGAATAACCAAAAGCAATAGCAGAAGAACCAGCAGCAATTGTAGTACGAGATAAGCCAAGGGTTGGAGGCAAAAAGATGTCTTTTATTGTTACATTTCCGCTTGCTGGAGATATTTTCATACAACTATACGACTCTCCTAGTCTTTTAAAATCAACTGCGTCAAAGCAAAATTTTGAAAAACCCTGCTTAATTAGTACTTCTGAAATCGTAAAGTAACCAAATTGATCTGCCGTAGTTGCTCTTAAATATATTCCATCAGAATACAAAACAATTGAAGCAAATGGAGCTATATAACCAGAAAGATTAAGATAATAATCACCAAGTCTTCCAGAAACAGTTGTATTTTGAGCTCCTTGTGGCAATTTGTATTGCGCAGAAACATTTGCTGTATAGAATAAGCCAAGGATTATTGATATCCCTATTAAAAAAATAGGCAGGATTTTTTTCATTATAAATTAATAAAGATAATAATAAATCTAACTATTTACCTTCTAAAATAGAAGTAATTTTCTCAAAATAATTTTGGTTGGTAATTGCTTCAAAGGTGCTTGGAAGAGGAAATATTTTTTTTAGGCTTCCACTTCTAGCTTTAACCTCAACAGCTATATATTGCTTTTTATAGTCCTCTACAATTATATCCACTTCTTTGCCACCGTATTCTCTGTAAAAATACATATTCACTTTCGAGTTGGAAATTCTACGTTTCTTTTCAAACTCTGAGATAATAAAATTTTCAAATACTCCTCCCCTATCTGGACGAAGCTCTAACTCCCTAAAATCCTGTATTAATATGTTACGAATACCAAGATCATAAAAATATAGTTTCCGGTTTTCAGATACAGCTTTTCTGATATTTGTCTTGAATGAACCAAGAGGGATTAAGATATAGTTTTTAATAAAAATCTCAATATAGCTTGAGACTGTTGATGCGTTTGCTCCTAAAGACACTGCTATCTCGCGTATTGAAACCTCCGAGCCTAATTGAAGAGCTATTTTAGTCAGAATATCTTTTGCCAGTTTTTGATTTCTTAAATCATAGATATCAATGACATCTTTGAGGACATATGTATCCAAAATACCTTGCAATAAATCTATTTTCTCTTTTTCCGATAAATCCTCCCTCGCATAAATCTCTGGATAAGCTCCAAAAATCTGGATTTTTTTAGCCATTTTTTTCTCTAACTCACCTTCCTCAGAGGGTTTTGGGTGAGTGTTTTCAAAAACTTCAAATATTGAAAGTGGTAGGCAATATATTTCTTTAAATCTGCCAGCCATGGTATCAAAGTCTTTAGAAGACTTTTGGCGAAGCTCTGAGCTTCCAGTGGCAATTACTTTTACTTTAAATTCATCATGAAGTAACTTAAGTATCACTGTTGCCTCAGGGTAATTCTGGACCTCATCAATTAATACCACTTTATTCTCCCTAACAATCCTTTCAAGAACTTCTCTGCGGGGTGCAAATTTATCTCTGTCTGAAGCAAGATCAAAATTATATTTTGTCACTCCCAAACTATGAGCGAGCTTATCTATGAGCGTGGTTTTACCAGAACGCCTTGGCCCCCATATAAACAATATTTTCATATCATCATTTTTGAGATACAGATCTATATCATTTTCAATCGTTCGCTTAAATATGGTCATACTATTCATTTTACTACTAAATTGCAAATTGTCAACATGCATTTTAGCATTAAAACGTATATTGAACCCCGTAAAATTTAAGCCCGTAAGTATTAAAAAATTCAAATCTTAACTCAAACCTTGAAGAGCCTGTTAAATCAATCCAAAGACCTTATTAAAAAACCTTATCACTTAGTAGTCTTTTCTGCCAAATTAGTTTATTAAAATTACAAAATTAAAATATTTTAAAAAGCACATACAAAGATTGAATATTTAAAAATCTTAATAAAGGAGTTAATCCATATTTATTAAAATCAAAGGGTATCATCGATATAAATAAGCACTTGTTACTATTTGATATATTATGATTGTTTTATTTGCATATTGATAGATATATAGTTAAAACTTCTTGTGCGTTAAAACAAAAATATTTAAACGTATTTTCACAATTCAAATCTAAAAATGTAAATATATATAACTATATCAAATAGACTTATGGCTAAATACTCTAGGTCCTTGACTTTGTTTTTGGAAATTATCTATTCTAATAGTATGAGTAAAAAATCTATCTCACAACCATATAATGCGTATAATCTGTATAATCTCGTGCCTGCCTACTCTTTTTCACAATTTGAGTCGTGGGATTATTAAATGAACTTATTAGACAACTTTAAAAATTATTTATTTTCACAGGAAGTTAAACCTTCAAGGGTTACTGTAAAAAACTACACATCTGACATTAATCATTTTGTTAAATGGTTTGAAAAACAATACGGAAGCTTTCTTTCTTCACCTATCACAAACACTGTCCTTGATGAGTACAAAACTGAATTTAATAAAGTCTTTTCACCATCCTCAATGCAAAGACACTTATCCTCACTTAGAAAGTTCTTTAAGTATCTAAAATCTGAAGGCAAAATGACCATGGATCCATTCCTACAGTCAACAATTCATGCAAACGAAAATAAAGATCTTTGGAGACTAAATGATTTTAAAAATAATCTTTTTGTTGAGAACGCAGCGCATCTTACTATAAAGAACTATATCATAGACGTTAAGCAATTCATTACTTGGGCCAAGGAAGTAACAGGCATAGATGATAATTTATTAATTAACCGCTTAGATAAAGAATTTGTGGAAGAATATAAACAAAGACTAATTAAAGATGAAGCTTTTTCACCTGCAACTGTAAACAGAAAGCTTTCATCTTTAAGAAAATATCTTACTTGGGCACAAAATGAAGGGTTATTAACACAAAACTTAATCTCAATTGAAAATATAAACAAGACTAAGCAAAAGTTATATATTCCTTCAATCAATAACTTAAATCAGGCTCAATTAGGCACAGTGCAAAGCATTAAAGAATATTCTAAATTCCCTCCTCTAAGGCTAATGCAGAAATTCTCTAATCTTGGAGTTCTTGGCTTTGATACCCTATTTACTGCTCCACTTGTAAAAATAGCCACAAAAACTCAAGAAGTGGCTTGGAAATTAAAAGGGCAGCCAATTTTTGAAAAAGGGCCTCAAACGCTTATTACAAAAAACATAACAGCGCATGATCTTTTAGGCATAAAAAACATTTCTAAACAGCTTTATGCTCCATTTAGGCTATCAATAGATAATTATTCACCTCTACAAAAACTCATTTTTCATGCCAAATATACAAGACCAAATTGGTACAAAAGATATCATTCTTATGCAATAACCCATTATTTTCATTTTGCTATATTAGTCATTTTTCTAGCAGCTGTAGGGTTTGGTATTTATAACTCATTTTTCACAAAGCCAAGTAATCAAAACCCAGCTTTAGCAGTTTTACCTACTGCACCCCCAAGAATATTATCCTTTCAAGGAAGATTAACAGATAATAATGATAACCCTATTACCACAGCTAATACACTGATTCGTTTTGCTATTTATAACGATCTTTCAGCCTCAGGAGCAGCTCTTTTATGGCAAGAAGTTGATCCTGTTAATCCTGATACAGATGGCATATTTAACTCAATCCTTGGTAATATTTCTACCATTCCCTCTACTCTTTTTAGTGAGAATGCTGCTCTTTATTTAGGCGTAACTATTGAATCTACTCCTGAACTTACACCCAGACAACAGCTTGCAACAGTAGCCTATGCAGCTAATTCTGAAACATTACAAGGACTATTACCTATTACTGGAGCTGGTGCAGGCACAAATAACGTAGTCTTAGCCTTAGATTCAAGCGGTAACTTAACTATTGGAGGCAGTGCAAATCCTGTTTTTAGTGCTTCTGGAGGCCAATTTAAACTTTCTGGACAACCACTTCTGCTCACAACCAATACTGGAACTGATGCAAACGTTCAAATAACCACAGATGATCTTGGAAAGATAGATTTACAAAAACCTATTCTAAATAGCACAAACAGTAACAATGTTACAACAGCAGTTGGTGCAGTAGAGGTTAATGATTTATTCGCAGTATTAGCCACGAGCAGCGGTCAATCAGCCGTTACTATCAATCAAACATCAACAGGTCCAATCATTAGCGCTTCTAGTGGTGGAACTGCTAAATTTACGATCGATAATAGTGGAAATGAAACTTTAGCTGGCAATTTAGATCTTGCTGGAACAACAGGAGTATCACTTTCTGGTAATGATGCTGATTTAACTTTCTCTGGAACAGGTAATCATGATATAACAGCCTCAGGTGGAACACTTAGATTTGGAGCTGCTAGCTTAACTGGAGCTATTACAGGTGGCAACCAAAGTATAACAGGATTAAATAATCTATCAGCTGCAGGTACAATCACCTTCTCTGGGTTAACATCAAATCAAAATAGTGTTCTATATGCAGGTTCAGGTGGAGCTATAGCTACAGCAAATAATACAACGGGGAATCTTTGTTTAATATCTGATGCAGGAGGTGCAGATACTCCTGGTTGGGGATCATGTTCAACCGGAACAAGTATCTCTCCTTTCCAAGAGGGTGCTGGTTTTATTTTCCCAAACAACTCAACAGTTGATTTCTTAGTTGGTGGACAAGCTACAACAAGTGCTAAGTTTGCAATACTTAATATTGCAGAACCAACAAGTGGATATCCAACAGCTTCTATCTCATCAGGCTTAAATGGATATGGAGCATATTTAAACTCTAATGGAGATCTTGGAACAACAAGATTCCAAACATTAAATATTGGTGGTACTACAACTGGAAACATTCAAGTGGTAAATAAAGCAGGTTCTGCTTTTACTACCTTTGATACTTTAAATAGTAGAGTAGGTATTGGAACAACTGCTCCTGCTGCTATCTTGGATATATCTGGAACAATAACTACATCAATTCTTGGCTTAAATCTATCTACTACCGTAACTCAAACAAGTGGAACTTCAGAATCATTAAATATCTCTAATGTTATGACACCATCAGGAACTTCTACTAATACAGGCTATGGAGCACTAATTGACAGCGTCTATACTGCAAATCAAGACGGAACTGGAGCAAGTATAGTTGGCGTTAAAGGCACGACTCGCAATACAGGCGGAAATACAGTAGGAGATGCATATGGACTAAACTTCCAAATAGGCCTAACTAACAGCAGTACTATTACAAGAGGCAGAGGTGCATATATTCCAGGACCAAGCATTGCATCTGGAAGTACCCTAAATAATGCATATGGCTTACAAACCGGTGCTCAGTTTAATACAAATGGAAATTCTTCTACAACCGGAGGTTTTAATTCATATGGCATTGATATTGCTATGGGAAATCAAGGTGGAAATACCTCAGGAACAAATAATAATTATGGAATTAAAACATCTTTTGGAGGAGGCGCATCAGGAGTAGGTGGTATAGTAAATAATTATGGTATTAACGTTGGTGTTCCTGCTCCAACAGCCTCGGGAACAAACAATAACTATGGATTATTTATTACCGGCAATGGGGGCACAGGCGGAACAACAACCAACTATGCTTTATACAGCGAATCAACTGCTAACTCTTATCTTGCTGGTAAACTCGGAATTAATATAAGTGCCCCATCTGGTCATTTAGAAATTCAGGGATCAAGTGCGCCAGGAGACATATACCTTTCTAACTCTGATTCAGCGATTACTGCAGCAGATTTATTTGGCAAAATACACTTTAAAAGCTATGATGTAAGCACAAGCGGGACTAAAGTCAAAGCATACATTCAAGGCGTTGCAGAAACTACATTTACATCAAGCGATCATAAGGCTGGAATTGCTTTTGGTACTTCTTATGCTACTAATGATCCAACTACAGTAATGTATCTTAGTGGACAAGGCATGTTAGGACTTGGCACTACAACACCAGCTTCAGAATTACATGTTACTCGACCTCTGTCATTAGGTGCTCTTGGTAAATCCCTGGCAATCTTTGATCAGATTGAGAATCAGGATATTCTTACAGCTTCCTCATCGGGAACTACAAGAATGACTCTTAACAACGCTGGACAACTTGCATTATCAACTCAAGGAAATACAGGAGGACTTTTGATTGGTGGAGATACGAATCTTTACCGTTCGGGAACAAACACTTTAGCAACCGATGATTCTTTTCGTCTTGCTAACAATGTTAGCCTTTCATTTAGAAACGGGGCAGATAGCGCTGACTTGCGCTTCTTAACCGTATCGACTGATAACCAATTTTATATCGACCCGGATTCATCATCAGCGGCCTTCAACTTTAGAAGCGGTGGAAACATAACCATAGATTCAGGTTCAAATACCTTAATAATTGCTGCAACAGATACAACACTTACTGCCTCAGGGCTTGCTACCTTTACTACAGCAGCAACTTTGGGAATGGCATCTACTACTACATTAAATCTTGGAACATCTGCAACAATAAACGCAGGAGCAACAGCCTTAAACCTACAAGCTGATGGCGCTATTGATGTAAACATTGCAGGAGGAAGTGGATCAACTGGATGTACAATAGCTAATGCAACCGGAAACCTGACTTGTTCCGGAACAATAACCGGCAATGGAACTATTCTTAGTCAATATTGGCAAAGGTTAGCGGGTAATCTCTCCCCTCTTACTCTTAATGATACAATCTCTGCAACTTCAGCAGCCAGTACAGTTGCGACATTTACGACAAATAATCCTGCGGCAACATTAACAGACAATACATTAATAAATCATACTGGTGCTGGAACTGTTACCAACTTACTTAACTTAACCCAAACTGGGGGAGCTGCTACAAATGCATTA
>ERZ1292629.3254-Hain-H43-01um-R1-3254-length-12702-cov-5_pt1 | contig 12702 bp, 13 predicted proteins | sample MGYA00564399_ERZ1292629 | MGnify/ENA primary metagenome ERZ1292629 (study PRJEB36523, sample SAMEA6512636) | groundwater metagenome | collected 2019-01-08 | study: AquaDiva: Metagenomics assemblies of 32 groundwater samples | reverse complement strand
GATCCGCTTGTTTGTCAAAAGATTTTGGACCGAGCGTTTGACGAAGTTTTTCAGTTGGCCGCCGACATGGGCGGGGCTGGTTATATTTTTACCGGTGATCACGATGCCGACGTGATGCATAATTCAGCGCAAATAAATTTAAACATGGCGCATTATAGTCAAAAAGCCGGAGTGAAAAAGATATTTTATTCTTCCTCGGCTTGCATTTACCCGGCTTACAATCAGGTGGATCCGGAAAATCCGAAATGTTCGGAGGACTCCGCTTATCCGGCCGAACCGGACAGTGAGTATGGTTGGGAAAAATTATTTAGCGAGCGGCTTTACTTGTCTTTTTATCGCAATTATAATTTGAATGTTCGTATCGCCCGTTTTCACAATATTTTTGGACCGGAGGGGACTTGGCGAGGAGGAAAAGAAAAAGCGCCGGCCGCCATTTGCCGAAAAGTTGCCGAAACTTTGGATGGCGGAGAGATAGAGATGTGGGGCGATGGCAAGCAGACAAGATCCTTTCTCTTTATTGATGAATGTTTGGAAGGAGTAAGACGACTGATGGACTCTGATTTTATCGGGCCGGTTAATATCGGTTCGGAAGAAATGGTAACCATAAATCATTTGGCGGAAATGGTAATGGAAATTGCCGGAAAAAAATTATCCATCAAACACATAGAAGGACCGAACGGCGTACGCGGTAGAAATTCGGACAATCACTTGATTAAGAAAGAATTAGGGTGGCAGCCAACAAAAATTTTGCGCGCCGGTTTGGAGAAAACGTATCAGTGGATAAGTCAGCAGGTAAAAGGCTAATCTTAAGCAAAACAGTAAGCATTGCCAATAGTTTTTGACATCTCTTGACACCCAATGACACCTGATAGTATACTACTTGAAGTGGTTATTATTATCATATTATGCCGGAGATAAATCCCAACGAGGTCTATACACCCATTGAAACCGAAAAATTACTTAAAGTCAGTAAAAGCACAGTTAAACGCCTTATTAAAAAAGGTTTATTAAAGGCAAATAAAATCGGCAAACAGCACCGTATTATGGGGCACAATCTGTTGAAAATGCTTTCGCCTGATTTGGATAAAAGCGCCACAGATGTTTACCAAAAGATAAAGATGAAGGCTGTTAAAAAAATTAAAGATTGGTAAGGCTATATGAAAAATTTTCGATTTAATTACATTATTACTATTCACAATAAGCAAGAACTTATTGGCGAGGTTTTGGAAAATGTTTTGGCTTGTTGTCGAGAGAACAGTTTTATTTATCCGGTACTTGACGGTTGTACGGATAATACGGAAAAAGTTATAGATGAAATTATTCAAAAGAACCCCCAGACGCCAATTATTAAAGTTTATGCCCCGGATGTGCATGAACTTAAATCAATTAACGCCGGATTGCGCGCCGCGTCACAGAGCGAGAAAGGGTGCAATATCATTCTGCAGGACGATGTGGTAATCAAAGATCACGACTTGGAAGATTTAGTTTATAAGATTTATGATTATCTTGGGTATTTTAAGATTGGCTATCTTGGTTTTCGGCACGGAGTCAATGTTTATTTAAAAGACAGACCGGAAATTAGCGAATATTTTAGGAACAGAGAACAGTTAATTGAAGAGCGTAATATTATTGAAAGCGCTTATGGCACCGGCATGACCCCCGTCCCTTTGGCGCCGCATAAAATGATTGAGCGCATGGTGGCGGTGGGGAGTCCGCAGTGCTTGTCATGCGAAGTGGTAAATAAAATCGGTGTCATGGACGAACAGATGGCTCCGGTTAGTTGGTCTTGTCATGATATTTCGTTGCGTTGTCTTGAGGCAGGATTGCATAATTATGTTTTTGCCCTAAACTTTCAATCCGAGCTTGATTGGGGGACCACACATGTCCAGTCTACCGCCACCCCAAAGCACGGCCAAGTTTATTTGCGTAATCGGCGCTATCTTCATCAAAAATACAAGGCGTTTTTAGAACAGTTCCGTCAGTCTAAAGAGTATTGTCGTTTAAAATTGTCACGTTCTTTTTTAGTTCCGGGCATACCAATGTCAACGGAAGAAAAACAAAAAGCCGTACAGCAGTATTGTATTAATCGAAAAAAACAATTAGGTTTTGTGGTACATTTTATTTCAAAGTATGTTAAGTTGCCGTTAAAATGGATATTAACGCGCCTAAGACTATATTAAAAATAATTTTCAGTATTAATTATTATAATGCAATTATGAATTTGAAAGAAAAAATTATAGATAAAATTCGTATTTTAAAGCGCGACCCGCGCCTGTTCGTTCATGTGATGAAAAATGTAATTAAAACTAGGCTCGGGTTCTTTCCAAAACCTACGAAAGAAGGAGCTCGTTTTAGTACCGATTTGGATGTAAAGACGTTGCAAAAATATGCGCGCAATGCCCAGCTTGGCATCGTGGAGATCGGGGTGCTTGATGGTTTAACTACTCGTGAAATGGCAAAAGTTGCCCAAGTGCCAATTTATGGGATAGATCCAATTATCCCTGATAGTATGAATAAAAGATTGATTGGTAATGACGAGAAAATTAAGCAAAACTTAAGTTTTTATCCGAAGTTTGTTTTTTTTAAAGATTACAGTTTTAATGTAGTAAAAAATTGGCAACAGCCCTTCGATTTTATTTTTATTGACGGCGATCATACCTACGATGCCGTAAAACAAGATTTTGATCAATGGTTTCCTTTATTATCCCAAGGTGGGATTATTGCTTTTCACGATTCTGCTCCGGTAACATCTATGTCAATAGCGCCAACATCCGGAGTCGCTTCGGAACCAGCGTTTGCGGGTTGGCCGGGATCGATTAAATTAGTTGCCGAATTGAAGAACAATCCAGAGCTAGAATTTTTAGAAGTTCAAGATTCTCTGTCTGTGTTTAAGAAAAAATAATTATGAACGTAGAGAACGTGACAATTTTAGTTACCGGGGGAGCTGGGTTTATCGGCTCGCATCTGGTGGATGCCCTGCTTGAGAAAAAAGCGAATGTTGTTGTGGTCGATAATTTGAGTACCGGCAAACGTAATAATGTAAATCCGGGAGCTAAGTTTTATGAAATGGATATGAACGATCCAGGGTTTGAAGAAGTGTTTAAAAAAGAACGGCCGGAAATTGTGTATATGCTTGGTTTTAACACCGATGTGCCCAAATCCGTAAAGAATCCGGTATTTGATTCTCGAAGTATTTTGGGCAGTTTAAGAACGCTAGAATTTGCCAGGATGCATGAAACTAGAAAAGTGATTTTTTGTTCTACAAGTTTTGTATACGGCAATACCAAAAATCTGCCCACCAAAGAAACCGAACCAGTGATACCTGATAATCCCTATATCATTTCTAAATTTGCCGTTGAGAATTATGTCCAGTTTTACGGACGTACATATGGAGTAGAGTATGTGATTTTTAGGTTTGCTACAACCTACGGACCACGCCAAGTTGGCGGCGCTATGGCTGATTACATTCGATCTATTTATGCCGGCAAGCAGGCGGCAATTTATGGTGATGGCACTAAAACACGTGATTATACATATATTAGCGACATAGTTGCCGCTAATTTGTTGGCACTAGATTATAAACCCGACGGCGCGATTTTGCCGATTTTCAATTTAAGTAATAATAAGGAAAATAATCTAAATACGTTGTATAAAAAAATAGCCAATCTGTTGGGAAGGCCTGAAGCCGAGCCGGAATATAATCCGGACAGACCGGGTGAAATGATGCGAAGCCGGTTGGATAATGCAAAGGCAAAAGAACATCTTGGGTGGCAGCCGTCCGTAAGTTTTGACGAAGGCCTTAGGATGACTGTGGAATATTTTAAAAAACAGCAATAATTTATGGATTTTATTGGCACAATTAAGCTGTTTATTAAAAAGATTACACGCTTTTTTTTACCGGAAAGCTGGCTGTTTGAATTAAGATTCCAAGGTCTTAGAAAATATTTTTTTAATAGCGGATGGAATCTGGTTGGTAAAATTTTGGCCAGCGCCGTAGCTTTTTTTGTGAATATTTATATCGTCCGTTCTCTTGGTCCAGATAAATACGGTTTGGTGAGTTATGTTATAAGCTATGTCGGCATGTTTTCTTTTTTGGCCAGTTTAGGAATAGATTCAATTTTGTATGTTGATTTAATAAAACAGCCGGAGAAAAAGGAAGAATTAATGGGCGCCGCTTTTTTGCTTAGAGTTGCCGGCGCTTTTTTAACGATCGGTTTAGTTTTAGTTACTTTTTTGTTTAATCATAATGATTTTTACACAAACCTTTTGATTTTTATTGTTTCATTGTCATTTGTTTTTCAATCTTTTGGCATAATAAACACTTTTTTCCAAGCAAAAGTTTTGTCAAAACCGGTAGTGATAATTTCCCTGGCAGTTAGTTTAATTTTATCCACACTTAAGGTTGTTTGTGTTTATTTGAAACTGGATTTGATTTATTTTATTTCCATCTTTTTTTTGGAAAGCATTTTTTACTCGATTGGTTATATATTTATTTATGTTAAAGACAGTCGCAGCATATTTAATTGGCGGATTAGCAGGCAATATTGCAAAGATATGCTTAAGAGTTCTTGGCCGCTTATTTTTTCCGTCGCTTTTATCAGCATCTATTCTCGGGTTGATCAAGTGATGATTAAACACATGATGAGTAACGCGTCGGTTGGTTTTTATGACATCGCCGTTCGTTTGTCGGAGCTGTGGTATTTTTTTCCAACCATTATTATCGGATCAATTTTTCCGGCGGTACTTAACGCGTCTAAAATTAGTTATCAGCGGTACGAGGAGAGGCTGGCCAGATTGTATGGTTTGGCCTTTTATTTATCCTTAGTTTTCGTGTTGCCAATGTCTTTGCTTTCAAAATTTATTATTGAAATTACTTACGGTAAAGATTTCTTATCCGCGGCAACGGTTTTGTCAATTTATGTGTGGGCCGGCATTGCCGTGGCCATAAGTTCTGTTTTAAACCAAGCGTTAATTGGTGAAAAAAAAACAAAGATTTCTTTTATAATTAATTTTTTAGGCATGTTGACGAATGTGTTGTTAAATTTGATATTTATCCCCCGATATGGAATAAACGGGGCGGCCTTTGCTACCCTGATATCTTATTCCATAATTCCTTTTTGCGCCTTACTATTTAAATCTTCGCAAAGACAAGGCGTTTTGGTTTTAAGGGGTATATTTTTTAAATAGAATTTTAATAGATTAATTATGTTGGATAAAGCCATAATAACTTCCGCCTCCACCAAGTTTTTCCCGTCACTCATCAATTTGATAGGGTCTATTAAGCGAAATTACCCCAATCATCCAAAAATATTTGTATACGATATCGGTCTTTTAAATATTTTCGTTAAAGAACTTGCGTCAATAGACGGTGTTGAGGTTTTAAAAATGCCCCATTTTTGCAATCATTGGCGCAGTTGTTATACATGGAAAACGTATATTTTTATCCATCCGTTGGCGCGGTTAAATTTTTATCTTGATGCCGGCTGTCAAGTGTTAAAACCGTTGGACGATATTTTTTTAACAATAGAAAAAGAAAACGTATTTTTGATTGATCAGGGTCACAATTTTAAAACCATTGTTCCGGAAACTTATAAATCAATTTTTAATTTGGGTAATAAGTACGATGATTTAACCACGCTTCATGCCGGAATTATCGGTTTTAAGGATGATCCGATAATAATGGGGGTATTTAAAAAAATTTATGATTCGGCTTACGCCGGTTTAGCTCTCGGTTTTTCGCCGAAAGAAAAACGGAGAAATAAGGGCAAGCAGAAAAGCATATTTGTAAGGGACTGTGAAATGTTTCGCAACGATTTAACACTATTGAATGTATTTTTTAGACAGCATTTTAATGATACAATTACCGTCCATCCGGTCGGGGTTTATGCTGGCGGTCCGGATTTTATTCCCGGGCAGATTATTTGGCAATTGAGATTAAATTATACGCATTTAGAAAATCTAAGCATTAAGTTACTGCATCAAAAGTTAAGTTTGCTTTTTACAATAAACAGGCGGATAATTAATCTGATGATTTTAATTAAAAATATTAATATATCTATAAAAAAGAAATTAGGTATTATAAAAGTATAAGGGCTAAAGCCCGTATAATCTCATTCGCTTGGAAATAATCAAAAACATTTGATTATTTCTCTCACTCATTTCGATTATGAAAACAATAATTTTGTGTGGCGGGACCGGAACCCGCATGAAAGAAGAAACTGAGTTTAAGCCCAAGCCGTTGGTGGAGGTGGGCGGTAAACCGATTTTATGGCATATCATGAAAATTTACGCGCATCATGGCTACAATGAATTTATTTTGGCCCTGGGCTATAAAGGCAACATGATAAAAGAATATTTTTTGAACTGGCGCAGCCTGTTGAATGATTTTAGTTTAAGCACAAAAGACAACGAAATTACTTTTCACAACAATGATTGTGATGATTTTAAGATAACTTTTGTTGAGACGGGGTTGAATAGTTTGACCGGCGAACGAATACGCAGATTAAAAAAATATTTAAATCCCAACGAAGATTTTATGGTTACCTATGGCGATGGCGTGGCCGATATTAATCTTAAAGAGTTGGTGGACTTTCATAATAAACAGAATACCGCGGCTACCATCACGGCCGTGCGTCCGGAACATCGCTTTGGTTTTCTAAACATCAATCATGACACCAAAAAAGCCGTTGATTTTTTTCAACATAAAGTTACTACGGGCACGGAAGAAGAAAAGGTTAACAATTTTATTAACGGCGGTTTTATGGTTTTAAAACCGGCGGCGCTTGACATGATTGCCGAGAACAGCATGATTGAATCTGTATTTCCGCCGCTCTCGGAACAAGGCGAGCTGTCGGTTTATACTCATCAGGGAAAATGGAAGTGCATGGATACATACAAGGAAGTGGAAGAGATGAATGAGTATTGGCAAAAAGACCCATTTTGGAAAATTTGGGATACTAAAAAATAATATATGTCTAATCTAATTAATAAAAATATTCTCGTGACCGGCGCCACCGGTCTGGTTGGTTCGCATTTGGTTGAACGGCTGCTCACCATGGGTGTTGGCCGTATTATCGCTCTCTCACGCAGCAGAGATCCGGAGGCATATTTTTTTAAAAATAATTTTGACCGCCGGGTAGTTATGGCAAACGGAGATCTTAAAGACCGGGAACGCATAGCCGACATTGTGACTAAATATGAAATAAATTATATTTTTCACATCGCGGCCCAGCCGATTGTCTCCACCGCTTTTATTAACCCGTACGAAACGCTCGCGACCAACATTATGGGTACCGTTCATATTTTGGAAGCCGCCAAAATGTCGCCGCGCATTGAAGGCGTGGTGATTGCGTCAAGCGATAAGGCTTATGGAAAGAATTGTACAGCCGCGCTCGAGGATCAGCCTTTGCGCGGCGATCATCCGTATGATGTTTCCAAATCATGCACGGATCTTTTGGCACTGACTTACGCCAAGACTTATAACTTGCCGGTAACAGTGTCCCGTTTTGGCAATATTTTTGGTCCCGGCGACCTTAATTTCAACCGCATTATTCCCGGAATCATGAAGGCGGCTATTAACAATGAAGTTTTGGAAATCAGAAGCGACGGCACATTTGCGCGCGATTACATTTATGTAAAAGACGTGGTGGATGGATATATTTATTTAGCCGAGCAGATGAACAAGTCCAAGGGTGAAGCCTTTAATTTTAGTTCCGGTTTTAATTTCTCGGTTTTGGATTTGATTAGCGGAATTTCCGCGATTATCGGTAAGAAGATTGATTATAAAATAGTCAATAACCAAAAAAATGAAATTCCGTCTCAGAGTTTGAATTTTGATAAGGCGGAAAAAATATTGGGTTGGAAATCCAAGTATTCATTTGCAGATGGAGTTAAAGAAACGTATGAATGGTACAAGAGTTGCTTTGTATAAAAAATACTATGACCACAGCAGAGCTGGCGTTCGAAGCCAAAAATATCCGAAAAATGATTTTAAAGCTTATTTCCCAAACTAACAGTTCGCATGTTGGTTCTTGTTTTAGCATCGCCGATATTCTGACTGTTTTGTATAAAAATATTTTGGAGATTTCCGCTCCGGATGACCCGAACCGCGATATTTTTATTTTGAGCAAGGGTCATGCCGCCGTGGCTCTTTATGCGGCTTTGGCTTCACGCGGATTTATTTCCGCGGAACTTTTAGAAACGTATGCGCGTGATGGTGCAAAATTGGCCGGGCATGTTATAAAAGATTCGGCGCCGGGTATAGAAGCTACCGCCGGATCCTTGGGACACGGTTTGTCTATGCTAGCCGGTTTTGCTTTGGCTAATAAACTTAATAATAGAAAGTTCTATTGTCTGCTAGGTGATGGAGAATGTAATGAAGGATCGGTTTGGGAAGCGGCATCATTTTGCGGTCATTTTAAATTAAACAACGTAACCGCTATTATTGATTGTAATAAACAGCAGGGTTTGGGCCATACTGCCGGTATAATGGATATGCGTAACATGGCTGAACGCTGGCGCGCTTTTGGTTGGGAGGCTATTGAAGTTGACGGCCATAATTATGATGAATTGCAAAAGGTTTTTACTTATAGCCACAGCCGGAGGGATTCAGCTAAACCGCTTGCGATTATCGCCAGCACAATCAAAGGAAAAGGAGTGTCTTGGATGGAAGATAATTTGGCCTGGCATTATAAATCACCCACAGCCGAGCAGTTGCAATCCGCGATTATTGAGATTGATTCCAATTGATTTATTATATGCGAAATACGATTATAAATGCCATTCATGCCGCCGCCAAAACCGATAAAAAAATTGTTTTTTTAACCGGTGATTTGGGGTATTCGGTGGTGGAACAGTTTCAGGCCGAATTGCCGGACCAAATAATCAACTGTGGCATCGCGGAGCAAAATATGATCGGCGTGGCCGCGGGTTTTGCTTTGGCCGGGAAAAAAGTTTTTGTGTATAGCATCGTGCCCTTTGTAACTATGCGTTGCTGGGAGCAGGTAAGGGTAGATATTTGTTATCAAAATCTTGATGTTACGCTTATCGGCGTGGGTGGTGGTTTTGCCTATGGTACGCTGGGCACAACGCATTTTGGACTGGAAGATTTGGCTTTGATGCGCGTGTTGCCAAATATGAAAATAATCGCGCCAGCCGATTCCATTGAAGCCGTACAACTTTTTACACAATTATTAAATGATAAAGGACCTGCTTATATCAGACTAAACCGTGGTGGTGAAAAAAATATTACCGAGCAAGCATCACCCGTACAAATTGGCATTGGTTCAGTTTTAAAACATGGTTCAAAAGTGTCTATTTTTTCCATTGGCGCTATTACCGAGGTGGCGCTCGCGGTGGCCGCACTGTTGGAACAGGGGGGGATTGAGGCGGAGGTGGTTCATTTGCACACGCTTAAACCGTTGGATAAAAATATAATTATAGACCGCGCTCATACGCGCGTCGCCATAGTCACTCTGGAAGAGCATACCATAAATGGCGGATTGGGTTCAGCTGTGGCGGAAGTGTTGGCCGAGGAGGGAATATCGATTCCGTTTCGCCGGTTGGGTGTGGAAGATAAATATTTACCATACATTGGTAAGCAGGATTTTATGCGCGCGCAAGCCGGTTTATCCGCGGTTGCTGTGGCGGAAGCCATTAAAAAATTATTAAGTTGAAGTTTTATGCCGCAGACCACTGTTATTCTTGCCCGCCACGGGAGATTGGAAAACCCGCAAGGCACTATTTACGACGGGACCATCTCCTTGAGTAATTTGGGGAAAATGGAAATGCGCGTTCTTGGCCGAATTCTGCGTGATCGTGGTATCGTACCGGATGCGATTGTCAGCAGTGATTTTTTGCGGGCAGTGCAGTCATCTGCCGAAATCAGGGGTAACTACCCGGAACTGAACATGCCAATTGAGACTGATCCGCGTTTGCAAGATCCGAATTCACCAGACATGTTCGGCAAGTCTCTTGTTTGGCTGGCCGAAATTGTTGATCCACATACTCATCCGGAGCTGGCAAACTGGCGCATCGAAAGACCGCCCAGCTTTACGGCCAGAATGGTGGCGGCGATAAGCGGTGTGGTGAGGAAACATAGTGGCAAGACTATTTTTGTGGTTAGCCACGGCGACCCAACAGCTTTCGCCATGTGGCAACTATTGAACCCCGGTCAGCCTTTGCCGTCTCTTCGGGAACTACAGAAGGAAAGCGGTCGGGTGCCGTATTTGGAAAAGGGTGAAGCGTGGCGGATATTGTTTGATGATCAAGGAAACGTGATTGATCACGAGCATATTGCCAACCCGTCGAAGTAGAGTCTGCGTCAATGTCCCTGCCAAGGCCCTGATAGCGTCCTAACTCCAGGTTGCTAATCGGGTTGCTATCTTTTTAATTTCATCGGATCAATATTCTGTATTTCACACCCCGCTAATTCCAGCGGGGATTTTTTGTTTCGGTGCCTTCTTCCTTTTCGGCAATCGGTAAAAGGAGTGAACCGTCTGAGCAATGCCCATGCGCTTAAATAATTTTTGGCGTAGGTCTGATGAAAAAATCGGCCAATGGTTTTTAATCTCTGCATCAGCTGTTTGAAAAGATTTTCAATGTCGTTGGAAGTATGCGGCAGTTTGAGTTCGGGATAAAGCAAGTGGGCGGTCAACTCGACTTTTGTTCTTTTGAACATATTCAGCATAGATTGTTTAAGCGGTCCGGTAATGGAATCGGAAAATCTTTTTAATGATTCTAAATGGTATTGGGCTGACTCCAGCGTGTCCGTTTCAATTACCGATTTAATTCTCAGAATTAACTGTTCCAATTGTATCCTTTCTGCTTTTCTGTCCTCTTCGGTCGGCAAAAGTTTTCTTAAATCTTCTAAAAAATGGCGGGTACACCGCTGGACAATAATCTGCTTGCCAAACACAAATCTGGCCGCTCTTGGTATGAGCGGATTTCCATCGCAAACTATAGCAATTAACGGGTATTTTAGGGACTTTAGATTTTTGAAATACAAAACCAAATCAACCATATTCTCCGACTCCCCGAGATCATAGTGGGGCAGATCGCCGGTGCCATAGTCGACGCCGCAGAGCCAGCGCATTTTGTGAATCCATCTCCTTTCGTCCTCGGTTAAATATTGGGGGTCAAGTTTTTCCGTCACCTTGTCATAGACCCTGATCACCTTGCCGTCGAAAACAAGAATACCAGACCATAGCGGTTGAAGTTTTTTAGCCAGGCTAATACTATCCGGCAAGGCTTCACAGACACGATGTATTATGCGCATTATGGTATCGCGTGTCTTGTGATACCGGCGAGCGAGGATGCGCATTGAGGCTCTTTCTAAACTCTCCCGCATGATTGTTTGACACAATTCTTCGCTGGCTCGAACACCGGAGATGGAGCGAACTGGTCCGACAAAACCACACGTCTTACAGGCGATGCGCAGAACCGTTTTGGACAACGCCGCCACAAAACGTTTTCTGTACCTTTTGGTGTCTAAAGAATTACATTTCGGACAGCGTAGCACTCTTTTTTTTGGGCATAAAAATGTGTATAAAAAGTTATTAACGCAGGTACTATACATTAATTGTTCAATTTGACGCTAGGCTTAGAGGAAGTATGGATTTGATAGCAACCTCGGATTAGGACGCTCTCTACCCAGGGTTACTTGATTTTTTTAGGGAAAAATGATATATTTATAATCAAACAAAGTAAAAATTGTTATGTAAAATACTAAGGTATTTTCCATACACGCTCGGAAAAGAAAACAAGTTTTCATTTCTCTCACTTTGTATGCAAAATAAGCTAAAAGTCGCCATAATCGGCACGGGCAATATTGGTAGTGATTTGCTTTTAAAGATTCAAAAATCCGCTGTTTTGGAGTGCGGATTATTTACCGGTCGAAATTTAGAATCCGAAGGTATTAAAAGAGCCCAAGAACTTGGCGTTCCCACTTCCGCGGATTCTATCGCGGCGATTGAGCGCGACCCTAGTTGTTGTGAAATAGTTTTTGACGCCACTTCGGCCCAAAACCACCTTGTTCACGCCCCCATTTTAAAGCAATTGGGAAAATTTGTTATTGATTTAACGCCTTCGCGAATTGGCACGATGTGCATTCCGGTTCTGAATATTGATAAGGCGCTTTCTGCGCAAAATGTTAATTTGGTTACTTGCGGCGGACAAGCGTGCGTGCCTCTGGCCAAAGTTATTATGGACACTCATCCGGACACAACCTATATTGAAATCGTGGGAAGCATCGCCTCAAAATCCGCCGGTTCCGGAACTCGCGCGAATATTGAAGAGTATATGCTAACCACCAAGCGCGCTCTGGAACAATTTTCCGGCGTGCAAAAGGCGAAAGTTATTTTAGTTTTCAATCCGGCTGAACCACCCGTTTTAATGCATAACACTATTTACGCTAGTATCCCTAACCCCAACATTGAATTGCTTAAAGAAAAAATTGATAAAATGGCCGAACTAATCCGAGGATATGTTCCCGGCTATCAAGTTACCTATGGGCCGATAGTGGAAAAAGGGCGAGTAGCTATTACCGTGCAAGTGGTGGGTAGCGGGGACTTTTTGCCGGCGTATGCCGGAAATTTGGATATTATTACTTGCGCGGCAGTGCGGGTAGCCGAAGATTACGCTAAAACAATTTTAGAAAAAAGAAAATATGAATGACGTTAAATTTTTTGATTCTACTTTGCGCGA
>ERZ1292629.3252-Hain-H43-01um-R1-3252-length-12706-cov-4_pt1 | contig 12706 bp, 16 predicted proteins | sample MGYA00564399_ERZ1292629 | MGnify/ENA primary metagenome ERZ1292629 (study PRJEB36523, sample SAMEA6512636) | groundwater metagenome | collected 2019-01-08 | study: AquaDiva: Metagenomics assemblies of 32 groundwater samples | reverse complement strand
CTTGAAGAATGACATCATATTTCCATGTTCTGTCAACCCTGCTGCATTTGCTCCGATTTCTTTTACTTTAGAGATTAAATCATGTATTCTTGTCGTCCCATCTCCGAGTGAATAACTTGTGTGCCCGTGTAAAGGTATGTATGTATTGAATTTACCTCCAGTTTTATATTTGAACTCCATCATTCACACCCTCACATACTTATGAAGTGAGAATACAAAAACTCTTATATAACCTCTAGAAACTCTTCCTCTTAGTCTTTCATATAATCTGTTGTAAGCTAGAGTGAATGTCTGATTGTCAAATACAAAGTTTGTGACAAAATTCATACTCCTTACATACACGTTCATATTAAACAAATTACCCCTCATATAAAACTGGAAGTATGATATACAGTGATTATCTTTCCCATCATAGTTGTTGACAAAAGCAGCTTTTCTTGTATGCAAACAATCTTCAAAATATTTGTACATGTCATCAGTTCTCATGAATATAAAAGATCTTTCAGCATATTCTTCTTCTATTGGTGCATCGACTTGTTCAGACATAAGAACAACTTCTTTGGGTTCCAAACAGTACTCAAAATTTGTTATTTCATCTGTTGTAACACTGTGTTCTACTGTCACATTTTCATAAAGACCAGCATCAAACTGTGCATCAATTCTTTTTTTCCAATCTTCAATTCCAAGTTTTAACATAACTCAATCTCCTATTTTCTGTAACAAGTATGCTCCAACAGCACAATCACGTTCGGGAACAAATTGAGCGAACATGAGTTTTGAAAGTTTTGCTGGCCAGTTGTCAATAGCATTGGTCACCCTCCAATTATCAGAATTTTCAAGTACTTCTTTGAATGTCATTAGAGGAGTGAAGTTGACAATTTTGAAGTAATCTTGTATAACATTCTCAAACTCAAACTTGTTCCAAATGTAGTTATGATCCCAGTGATAGAGATCTCTGTATTTGTGTTCAAATACCAATGAAATATAAAAATAGCCATTGCTTTTTAATACTTTTCTTACATTATTTAAACACTTGTGAGCATAATAGAACTTATCTTTACAGTGATCGAATGCCTCTTGCATGAAAACAAAATCAAAATAATCTGACTTTAAAAGAAAGTCTTTGTTCATGTCTCCAATGAAAAAATTGCTCGGAAACAAACAGTCTGATTGCTTGAAAGAACTCAAACCATCTACAATAAACTTCACATCAAAATCCATACCCCAGTATTCTTCAAAAGCAAAGTCATTCCTTTGTAACAATCTTGAAACATAGCCATTGTTGCAACCTATCTCTAACATCTTTCCTCTGATTCTGAATCTCTCTATGATTCTAAGAGCAGAAAAGTTGTACAAGAAAAACGTTAGAGCGTGTGAGTCATAGACATCACCATAAGCAACTCTCATAACAGCATCATCGGTTGAACAGTTTCCCTTCTCTTTCAACAAAAGTCCCAAGTTAGCAATTTGACTGAGAGATAGAAAGAGTCTGACTTGGTCTAGATAGTTACTTTTGGGTTTGCAAACAAACTTGTTATAACTATCTAAAAAGGGTGTTTTATCGATATATGTTGAAGATATTACAAAATTGTCAGAATTCATATTCCAATCTTTTTTTTGATTTCAAGAACACTATCCTCAATTTTTCCCGAATTGTCAACTGATATGAATCTGTCTTCATATCTCTTAAAAGAGTTTTTAACAACAGAAAAACATTCATCAAACTTGCTAAGTTGTCGCCGAAACTCATTTTCAGCAAAAACATGTTTTTCTTTCTTGTCTATAGCTCTCTTCTTCAATATTCCCACATAAGCTGTAACAAGAACAAAATAAGCTCCTGCATGTAGAAGATTTTTAATTAATCTATTATACTCTTCATACTTATTAAAAGTATACCTTCTATATAACATGTCATAAACAATACAACATATAGGAGAACGCGGACTCATAAAAACACTATAATCAAAACTCTTTGCAAGTTCATGCATCAGAGTGTTCTTACCACTACAATCTACACCAGAGAAATATACTGAGAAGGTTGTAAATTCATCTATCATAAATCACTCCAACCAATAGGGTTTTACTTTGTTTGCATTTCTCATTACACTTTCAACTGTCATCTCAATTCCTTGTTCAAGAGAAATGTAGTTCGGTATTTTGTTGAAATCTCCTACAAATCTTCTCAACAAATAGTTGTCAATGACATGTGTATGAAGATAATCTTGTTCAGAGATGAAATATACTCTAGAATAGAATATATCTTTTATTAATTGTTTGTTGAATGAATGTTTGACAACAAGAACATTCGAGATGATCTCAAAAAGATTTTCCCAATTATATGATGAATCAATATAGTGTTCTCCCATATTAAGACATCTAGTTGTTAGTCCATCCAGATCAATGTCATCAACAATCTTCAAGATGCAATTTGCAAAATTCTCAACTCTTGTATAAGACTTTTTGATGCATCTTCCCAACAGAACATTCAATTTACCAGTTTTTCTGAATATATTCTCGTAAACAGTATAGATCACTTTTGTCAAAGCACTGTGAAGATCATCTGGAAAATTACCAAAGCCGAATACAGGTCTTAAAATAAGATAACTAGATTTACATTGATTTCTTATTATCAATTCTCCAGCATACTTCGTAATTCCATATAATGTTTGCGGATTGATTCTTGTGTTTTCTGTTATAGGGTTTTCTGATGTATAGTCTCTGGGATCAAAGATTGCTGTTGTAGAAAGATAGATTATAGGAATATTGTACTTATTACAAAGTTCTACAATATTCAACGTACCTTGAATATTCACATCTATAGCATTATTTGGTCTTAAATCACAAAAATCTGATCCAACAAAAGCAGCAGCATGAACTACATAATCTATTGCAACTGTATTGAAGATCCGATCGAGTGTATTTTTACCCAAAATATCAACTTCAGGCTCTCTACATTCAAAACCTTTGTGATGTTTCAATGTAGCAAAGTTATCTTGGTTATTTACAACAACACAATTGTATCTATTTGCATAGAAGTCTATTGCTTTTGCAATTGTACCAGATTCACCTGTTAAAAAGATCTTCTTCTTTGTAGAGTCCATGTTTGATCAAAACTCCTTTCACTTGTTCAAAGTACTCTTCTGGAGTACATCTCTTATAACTGAAACAATAACTCGGATGAAATATATACTCTATTGGCACATTAATATTAGGTCTAATATTAAGAAAATTAAACACTTGTTTACCACAAGCCAAAATAAGTTTGGGTCTTGCATACTCAATTTCTTTTTGTAGATGAAAGAAGCAGCTTCTCATGTCTGCATTGGACACTTTATTAAATTGAGTAGAACATTTTACTAGATTTGTTATGAAGCATCTCGGATACACATCTAAAGCAATCAGCATTTCTGCAAAGACTTTTCCCTCATTGTGTTTGCAGAAATCACTAATACTGAAGTGATGTTTTAGACCGGGAAATCTACGATGAGAAGGGTTCAATCCAACAACCATGATGTCAGTAGTTGTAAGTTCATCTAACAACCAACTCAACAATTTTCCATAGCCCATATCAGATCTAGAATTGTCATTGATCTCAAGATTGTAGTTGAAACAGTTCTGGCAAGCTATGACTTCTTCATCTAACATCTTCTTTGTTGCCATATAGAATTCCTTTACTCTAACAAACGTGACAGATTTATCTCGTCAAAACTCTTGATACAACACACTCTGTTGTCCAGATTCACAGAGATCTTTTGATGCATATCAAACTCATCTTCATAAAGTAGTGAGTTTTCAAAAAGATATGTAGCAAAGAAAGGGGCAAATTGATTTGCATTCCAGATGTCATCATCTAGACAGAATACAACTTTGTTGTTCTTGAAGTTATCAATCACATACTGAGCTTTATTTGAATTCCAGATAACAACATTGTAATATATCTTGTTATTTTTCAACCAATTGTATGTATCTAAACAAATTCTGTATATCTCATCATAGGGTCTTGCTGTAAGAAGTATAACTGCTATATCTCTTTCTTTCAGTCTGTTTAGAAACTCTACAGCACCTTCTCTTACTTTAAGCTGTTCTTTGAGTCCACTTGTTCTATAAAAAAACTTTGCTTCTTCATACTCTTCAGGCAAACTTCTTTTGAAAGAAGAAAAGCTCATATTTTGTTGTCCATAAACTCTCATAAAGTCTTCAGGGTATGTTGTTATAATCCCATCAATATCTATTATAGCTAACTTTCTATCTTTTTTATCACTCTGTATTACTTCAACAACTTTCTTCTGAACAAATTTATGTGCAACTGTTTGAGACTTGAGTTTGAACTTTTCATACATATCATTTGTATCAAAATTATTTATAACCATTATAGCAAACAAGTATTTAATAACGTCAATACAATTCTCAAGCAAATTATCTCTTATGAGTTTTTTATCTTTTTCTACATGTGTTTTCCAACTCAAGTTATCAAGAATTTCTGATGATTCTTTCAAAAGAGCTAACACAAACTCTTTGTTCCATTTCAAATTCAGTCCCAGATCAGTCTGCACATTTGACAAGAAATCTGATTGAGTAAAAAACATCTCTTCAAATTTTCTCTGTAGTTCATACATCTCTTCTAGTCTATCCATAGATTTCTCCCATTATTCTTCTTATCTCAGTAAACAGAGTATCAAATCTAATTGAATGATTCCATTGAGCATATCTTCCAAGCATGTGAATCCCAGCTATCTTTTTAAAATCAACACTTTTGACAATTTGAATAGGAGCTGAAAACTTATTCAATATTGTTCTATTGTCAAATTGAGTTTGGTTCTTGGGTAGCTCTTCTTCTACTTCATAACAGTTGTATTGACCATTCAAAGTCTTCCTTGTATAATCTTTGTCAATAGAATAGATGTAAGAAAAATGAGCAGACTGAGCAATATCTCTCTGATCATTAGTTGTTATAACAAAGTTCTTGTTCTTTACAGACAGGTTAATATTTTGTTCACATTGTTGAGATTCAAACATCATTGAAAACTGTTTTAGATTCAAAGTATTGACAAGATGACTGTACTCAAATTCACCAATATCTGTCTTTACAATGTGTTTGTCAGGATAGACGTAAACAACAGTTACAAATCTTAATTGATTTCTACTTATCAAGTATTCTAACATCAGTTCAAAAAACTTTTTATAACTGTTGTCAACTCCTCTCAATATGAAGTGTTCGATTTCATTTTTAGAACTTGAAAGAAATGAATCTTCATATTCAGTAGTACCTCTTGTTATCAAAGAATACTCTTGTTTGAATCTCTTGTTTGCTTCATTCTTTATTATCTGATCTGATTTGTATCCGATATGTGTTACAGCAAAATCTAAGATCGTGTTCAACTTCAATCTATTTGCATACTTGTAGAAGAAATCTGTTGTATGTTCATTTCTTTGAAGTAATCTTGGTCCCAGATTGAATGGGAAATCAAGTTGACCGAGGGGTGTTCGAGTTAATACAACAAAAGCTGGATCAAACATTGCTAGTGTCAATCCAGCTACACCTCCACCGATTATATAAATTTTGTTCTTGCTTTCTACAATTGACATAAGTTCTCCTTCATCATTTCGAAACAACATTAATAAACAAAAGTATGCTCAAAAGATCTCCTTGAGTGAAACTTCCAATCAAAACTGTCTTATTGTATTTATAATCAATATCTTTTTGAAGATAAAATTTGATTTCATCAAGTTTATCTTTGAGAGATTTCAAGTTGTCTTTACCTTTATCAAATGGAATACAAACAACAATCTCTTCTTTGAAATATCTCTCTTTCAAAAAGCAAATTTTAAAATTTTTGAAGTTGATTGATTCTTTGCTCAGATGATTCTTGAATCTCTCTTCCCAATGATTGATGTCATAAATAGCACACGGAAACTGATAGATACAGTAAGTAATAACTTTGTGCATTTCTTTACTCCTTTTCAAAAAAGAATATATATTCATGATCATTATTTTCAAAAAATCTTCTTTTCATTAGAAGACCTCATCTATTCAAATGTTTCTCCAGTTTTTGAATCATAAACAGTTTTATCATCCTTGTGTCGGATAATACAACCATCATATTCATAATAGTTATATATCTGTCCAAGTGTCATGTGCATCCATATTAGATCTAGATCTTTATATTTCTTTGCTAACTCTTGTATTCTACCTTCAAATTGTAAACCGGGTTTCTGCTTCAATTACCTTCTCCTATTATACAAGATCACATTTTCCAGAACTACAACTAGCTTCTAATTGTCTCTTTGTCTCATCAGAATATTCTACAATCTCAGTTAAATCAATGTTTTTTACATAAGACATCATTTTTTCATACTTTTCTTCGGAACATTCTTCAAATGGAGCTTGTTTGTATTCATGATCATCGAATGGAAGTGTTGCAAGTCCATTGTAAAACTCTTTATTCTCCCACATCCATTGACCAACTTTATCCCATTCATCTTCTTTGATACTAACAGTAGCTGAAACATTATTGAAATTATCACCAGATCTATGTCCAGCTCTTATCCATTCTATATTCAGTTTTTTTATTCTTTCTAGAAACTCTATGACAGATTCTTTCCTTGTAATTGCATCTTCTGGAGCTTTTTGAGGAATTGAAAGAACAGCTTGTATGTGCGGTTTATAGAAGTCATCTTCTAAGAGCATGGGCAATTTTTCTTTAAGATAAAAATAAATAGGCTCATTTTTTAAAACTCTAATTCTACGTATATAATATTCAGAATGCCAGGGATGAACACCAGAACTGCAACCAAGAACAAGTGATGTTGTGCCCGATGGTTTTATTACTGTAGTTCTTGATGCTTTTTTAATATTGATTGATTTAGATACTCTTTCATTCTCTTCCAGAACAACTTTAGCAGCTGAAGCAAAATCAAGTTTCAGAAATTCTTTATTAGCGAGTCCTGTTATACCCACCCCTATCAATGCATCTTTTTTTGTATTTTTTTCCCATATCTCTCTCAAATAATGAAAATTTGTATAACCAGCTTGAAGTGTAGCTATGAAAGATGCTGCTTTTGCTCTATTCTCAAAATCTTTTTGTTCAAAAACATCAGACGCATTTATATCTGTTAAATTGCAGAATTGGTTATTTGTTATTGAGACTTCTGCACATGGATTGCAAAGTACTTCTTTGTCATTTGTAAAAAATATTCCCGGCTCGCCACTTCTATTGTTTTTAACTTTCTCCCACAACTCAAAAAATACTTTTCTTCTAATTCTATGACGCAAAAGAACAACTGAATTGTTTGCCAAAGCTCTTTGTGGATTCAGTTCCCACCAAGAGTTTGACTTGCTATATAACATATCCTGGTCAGTAAGTGAGAACAAAGAAATACAACTCGATCTTCTTATACCCCCAGCTAACACTGCATCTGCAATAAAACAAACAATGTCATGAGCATCGATGGGTAAAAGTTTATCACCGTCATTTTTTCTGTCAAGAATTTTCTGAATGTTGTGGAGACAATTTTTCAAGGGTTCTGAACCGGGAGCAATTCCACCAGAAGTCTTAAGAGGTGTTCCCTTTGCTCTTATATCAGAAAAATCAAACATTGGATAAGCTGTACCAGTGAAATAACTCTTGACAAGAACTTTAACAGCATCAGACCAGCCCTCAATAGAATCACCAATTAGAAATCTTCTTTTTTTAACTGGTTTTTTAATTTCTGGGAGTTTTTCAATGTGATGATTCTGAACTGAAAACCCCGTACCTGTCCCCTCTAGAAGAAGAAACATGATCTCAGGAAAAGCTCTCCAGTCATCAATTGGAAGATAAGAACAGTTGTAAATTCTAACAGGACTTATTTCAACTGGTTTTCCAGCAAACTGCATGCTCCTCATAGAAGGAAGAACTTTTTTGTTTAACACATAATTGTCATATACTGAATCAATTTCATCTCTAAGATTTGGATATTTCTTCTTATGCATCTCCTTATTTCTCTGAACTATCTCTCCCCAATTTTCACGTCTATTGAGTTCTGAGATATATCTAGAGTACTTCATATAAATTATAATTTTTGATATTATATCCAAGCTTAAATTATTTTCCAATAAGGTTCTCCATTTTCATTATTTTCTAAGATTAATATGTTAAATATTTTTGATTCTTTTTCATACATTCTTAAAAATTTATCTATTTTTTCTTTTCTTATTTTATATGTATATACACACTTTACATCTTCTATCCTTATTAAATTGTTTTTGTTGTCATAAATAAAAAAATCTGGAGTATAAGTAGTATCTATCAAGTCATAAGTTATAGTTTCATATTTCCAATTAGCTGATATTGAATCAAGAAATTTTGCTCTTTCTACTTCATAAGATGATCTAAACTTTTCATTGTTATATTCGTATCTTTTTTGCCATTGTGGTTGTTTTCCAAACATGGGATGATTTTTGCCTTTAATACCGTATCTTGGATTATTTTCACCTCTATAGTTTTTGTTCAAATGTTCTTCATACTTTTTTTTTCCTTCTTCTTCACCATATTTATTTATCCAATTTTCTTTAAGAGATTTTCCGTAAAAATGATGTTTCTCTCCTTTAATTCTAGAATCTTTATATCTTTTTTTATTTTCCTCATTTTCAAAAAATATTTTATGAGATAATGACATTTTTCTTTTTGTTTCTTCTGAAACTGGATTTTTAGTATGATTAAGTGACATCTTTTTTTTGGAAGATTCACTATGATGTTTCCCTTTCATATTATGTCCATATTTTTTGCAGGATTCAATACACGCACAAGACCTGCAAAGTACTCCTTTAGAACTTTTCTTTTGCTTACCACATTTTTCACAAAAGTATACTTCTTTTGGTCTACATTTTTTGCAGACTTCAAAACCCTTTCCAATTGTTATACTAGCTAATTTCTCATTACATATTTTACAAGTTTTCATAGATATATTCTCCTTAAGTATAAGATAAATATATCTACAAAAAAACAATTTCATATTTTAAATAATGTTCGACAAGATTTCCTGTGATACGTGCAATAAAAGTCTCCAAAGTTATTTTTCTTTTTCAAAGATAAGTTGTGAAATTCCATTCTCTCTATTAAGCCAAACTTCAACTCTTACATGTTCGTTATACTCTCTTTTAGCATTGAACAAAAACTCAATTGCTAGTCTTCTAACTTTCTCTTCATCACTTGAATCATTCTTTGGAGTTGAATAGACAACACTTGAATTGCTGTAATCAGCACTACTTGTGATCAGTGATATTGAAAGACTGTCTTTCATTTGTTCTCCTTTGTCATTTGTTGTCCCTGTACTCTTTGTAAAGTTCGTCCAATGAAGACTTTACAGATGCTTTCAAAAGATCTTCATCATCTTCATAGATTGATATAGCAGCTCTTGATGCATCAAAGTTTACACCAAACACTTTGCCATCAAGCCCAATTCTGTTCTTTGCAATATAGAGCTTTCCCTTATTCTGTCCCTTTTCAACAATGTTCCTTGAGAATGTCATGATGAAGTCTGATACTTGAGCTTTTGCATAAGCATCTGCGATTTTATCAAGTCCTATTATATCCCCGTCAATTGATGATCTATTTCCTTGTGAAGCTGTAAAAATGGGAACTTGAATTTCCATAGCAAAACCTCTTAGCTCTTCATAAATTGCTTCTAACTCCCAAGTCTTCTGTTCATAAGATTTTGTGCTACACATCAAGTCTGCATAATCAAGAACAATCAATCCGGGATCAAATCCAGATGCTCTTAATCTTTCAATATGAAACTTGATCATGTTGATGTTGCAAGATCTTGTTGGAAACTCTTTGATGATCAGTTTTCCACCGTCAAATCCACTCAAGATTTTCAGAATATCTTCATAATTTTCTTTGAGTTTTTTGATCTCATATCCAGATATACAAGCGTCATATCTTCTTCCAATATTTACTTCTGACAATTCAAATGTGTAATGAACAACATTTTTCTTTGCTTTTAAAGCTCCTGTTCCAAGAGCAACCAGCCAGAAACTCTTACCACCACCAGTGGGAGCAAGAATAACACCAATCTCTCCAGCACCCAATCCGCCATCCAGATAATCAATGCTGTCTAAGAGATCAAAACCAGTTGAAACTGTTTTTCTTAAACTATACTTCATTCTATCTTCAAACTTTTCGAAGTAATTATGACCCATATCTATTGAGTGAACATGTCTCAAAGCCTTTTCAACTCTATTTTTGATTGCATCAATCTTTCCCTTCTTCAAAAGATTGACAGAATCAAGGATAGCTTGTTCCATTTCTTTGTTCGAACAGAATTCTTGTGCAGTATCTTTTGTGAACTGAAGATCAACTATATTTGTTTCTCTTTGAACATCTTGAAAAGCTATAAGACAATCTTCACGATTGTCTTGCGGTTCTACATTGCCAATTGCTATTCTTACTGATTCGTATGTTGGGAGTGTTTTGTACTTTGTGAAGTGGTCAACTATCAATTCCCATATTGATCTATGAGCATCGATGGTAAAATATGTTTGTCTGCATATCGGTAGGATTTGTTGAAAGAATTTGTAATCTGTTAGAGAGGCTTGAAGAACCCTTGTTTGAAAGTCTTTTCCAAATTTCTTGAAAGTGTCTTTTTCTTCAATCATAAGTTCCCTTCATTGAATTTGAATTTGAGTCGGTTTGAGATTAGTCAGAAGATCTATCCACTTGTCTATTCTTTTAGGTGAGATATTATCTCTCAACAACATAATCCTAAACTGTGTGTTTTTAAATCTTGGTGTGAAATTTGTAAATGTTTGTTCTATTGTTTTCATAGAAACTGCGCTTACATTTGGTGCAAGAAGTTGCATCAATTCATAGTTTCTTAGAATCAAATCTTTATTGTCAATATACTTTTGATATTTGACATCTTTGTCTTCTTGAATTCTCTTGTTTGCATATTCAAAAATGTCATTGGTGTTATAAATATCATCACTCTCTTTCAGAGTTTTAAGAAAGGGAAAGTTTTTTACAACTGTTTTAATGCCAACTCCTGCAATACCTTTGATTGCGTCTGATGTGTCTCCAATGATACTTTTTACAAGTATGTAGTTGTTAGGGTGACATGATAAATCTTCAGTAATAGTTTGAACAGTTTCAAACACTCCTTTTCTGTTTTTCTTTGTTTTTACCGGTCTAAACAGAGCAGTATACTCATTTACAAGTTGAATGTAGTCTTTGTCACAAGAGACTATGATGTTCTCAAACTGTTCCGGATCATTGAACACATGTTGAGTACAACAAGCAATCAAATCATCAGCTTCTAAAAAGTCAACAGATGCTTGATAGAAAGGCATAACTGTCAAGTATTCTCTTAACTTCTTGAGTTGATCTTTCAGAGCAGCTGTTTCTGCTTCAGGATCACCTTCAAAGATCTTGTTGAACCCTGTAAATTTTCTACCTTCTTTGTACTCTTTCAGAATTTCCCTTCTTCTCTTTGCTGATCCTTTTCCCTCCCAAGCACATAGAACTATATCTGGTTTGAAGTCTTCAAGATACATTGCATAACTTTGAAGACATCCGAACAAAGCTCCAACATGCTCACCTCTATCATTTGTTAGAGGAAGAGTTGCAAAGTTGCGCAAAAAAAGGTTGAACATGTCTATCAACAATACTCTAGTTTTCTTCAACTTTATCTTGCTCCTCAATAAGTTTGTTAATAACTTCAAAATCTGAAATTGGTATGACTTCAGAAACACGGAAAATTGTAACTAGTTTCCAATATGGTTTTCTGAAACCATCATCTATAATAGCATTGATCTTCAAACAACCTTCTTCTGTTATCTTCTTTACAACACCAAGTCTAAGATAAGCACTATTACCAAGTCTGACTGGATATACAACAGTATTGCCTTCTTTAATGGTCAAATTATAAGCACCCTTGACTTCATTCATTTGTTTCTCCTTTGATGTCTTTTTCATTACTAGTAAAAAACTTTGATGCTTCAACTTTTACAATCATCATAACAATACCTCTGTCAACACTTTTAGGTTGTCTAAGAATTAAATTTCTCCAGAACATACTTAAGACATTCGGAGACTTATATATACACAAATATTTTTCTTTATAATCTTTAGCTTTTTCTTCAGTAAGATCACCTTTCTTTTTCAAGAAGTCAATGATCTCATCTCTTACACCATTTGCAAAAAAAGTTAGATCATCATCTTTCAACATATATCCCAACATTTGTTCCTCCTTTATTCTAATTCGTACTTGATAACTGTTTTGCTACATTTCTCTGCATACTTTATTGCATTAATTGTTCCTCCGGTTGTCTTTCCTTTTAATGGAAAAGCATACAAGAGATCTGAATTATCAATCATCTGTTCATTTCTTTTTTGAAAAGCTTGCCATCCATCTTTTCTTGAAATTTGATTTTTAAGTTCAATTAACTCATGAGCATATCTTGCAATTGCATCTTTTGCTAACTTTGGTTGCGACTCTAAAACATCTGGAACAACAACAAAAAGATTTATTCTGTCACTTTTTTGAGAATTGTATCTTGAACAAAAAGTTAACATCATACTATCAACTCCAAGTGCACCTCCAAAGTATATCTTTTTCAATTTCGGATAGCGACTTCTTGACATCAAGACCATTGCAACATCTTTCATCAAGTCAGAGTTCTTCAGACTTTGTAAGTATGATCTTGTGCCAGATATAGCAATTGCTT
>ERZ1292629.3251-Hain-H43-01um-R1-3251-length-12706-cov-7_pt1 | contig 12706 bp, 17 predicted proteins | sample MGYA00564399_ERZ1292629 | MGnify/ENA primary metagenome ERZ1292629 (study PRJEB36523, sample SAMEA6512636) | groundwater metagenome | collected 2019-01-08 | study: AquaDiva: Metagenomics assemblies of 32 groundwater samples | reverse complement strand
TCCGCGCATCGCGCATCTGGCTCGGCTGGCGCGAGCATCCGGTGGATCTCTACGTGCTCGAGTTCGCCCTCGTCTCCACGATCTGTCCGGCGTGCGGCGCGGTCGTGCCCGGACCGCTGGGCTTCACCGCCGGCATCGGTGGCCCGCTGTTCCGCTGCTGCGGCCAGTGCGCGCTCGGCCGCTACGGCTGCCGCTGCGCGCTCGGTGAGCCCTCCGTCGCGCGCCACGCATACGACCTGAGCGACGAGCAGATCGTCGCGCTCGAGGAGGCGCTCGACCGATGAGCGCGGATGCGCGCCTCCTGGCGGCGCCAGCGCAGCCGCGGCGCACGACGCATCTCCTGTCGGTCGTCGTCATCGACATCGACGAGTGCCCCCGCTGTGGTCGCCCTCACCGCGGGATCGAGATGCGGCGCTTCCGCCGGGCATCCGGCACCTTCGTCGTCGAGGGCGGGACCGTGCGTCTCGTCGCGTGGTCCACCTGCCCGCGCACCGCCGAGCCGATCACCCACGCGGAGCTCGACCGATGAAGAGGATCGTCGTCGTCCGCCTCACGTCCGGGCAACACCAGGCGCTCGTCGACCTTGTCGAGCGCCGCATCGTGCGGCGCGCCGTGGACGCGAGCGGCGAGCCCATTGATGGGCGGTACGTCACGCAGCTAAGGCGCGCCTGGGTCCGACTGATGGAGGCGCGCGACCGATGAAGCCCTACTACGCCGACGGCCTCATCACGCTCTATCTCGGCGACTGCCGCGAGATCGTGCCCACGCTCGACGCGTGCGACGTCGTCATCACCGACCCGCCGTACGGCGAGACCTCGCTCGGTTGGGATCAGCGTGTCGCGGGCTGGCTGGGACTCATGCCGTCCTCATCGCTCTGGTGCTTCGGCTCGCTGCGCTCGTTCATGGCCGAGACGGACGCCTTCACGGCGGCGGGCTGGCACATGTCGCAGGATGTGGTGTGGGAGAAGCACAACGGCTCGGGTCTCGCGGCCGACCGTTTCCGCCGTGTCCACGAGATTGCCGCGCACTTCTACCACGGCTCGTGGTCGGAGATCTACCACCAGCCGCAGTACACCCACGACGCCGCGCCGCGCACGGTCCGCCGCAAGGCGCTCCCGCCGCAGTGGCAGGGTGCTCGAGGCCCGACGGTGTACCGCTCCGAGGACGGCGGTCCGCGCCTCATGCGATCGGTCATCCGCGTTCGCACTGAGCACATGCGCGCACTCCACCCGACGCAGAAGCCGATCGGGGTTCTCGTGCCGCTCATCGCGTACTCCTGCCCGCTGGGGGGGGTCGTCCTCGACCCATTCGCGGGCTCGGGCTCCACCCTCGTCGCGGCGAAGCAGCTCGGCCGCCGCGCCATCGGCATCGAGATCGACGAGCGGTACTGCGAGATCGCCGCCCAGCGGCTCGCGCAGGAGACGCTCATGGCGGTCGCTGAATGATCCTCGGACCGTTCACTCAGCCGCTCAGCGATGAGCGCGTGGAGGAGCTCCGCGCCGAGTGGGAGGCCGGGTATCGCGGCAGGCCGCTGGTCGTCCTCGCCGACCACCTGCTCATCACGCCGATGCGCGCATCGCGCTGGATGGTCGTCTACGCCACCGCCATCGAGCTCCTCCGCCACGGCCGGCCAGCCGCGTTCCTCGCCGGCGTCGTCCTCACGTTGCTCGCCCTCAGCGCACTGCCTTCGACGGTTCGTTCGTCCCCGGACCTTCTCGTCGAGGGCAGTGCGGTGCGTGCGGGGCGCATGGTCGAGGCCCGTATCAGCGGGACCGAGAGGCCCACGTACATCGAGCCTTCCTCGTCCGACCCCGCGCGCACCAACACCGCGATCGACGAGCTGCCGGCGAGCGCGCCATCCGCGTCACCACGCACGATGGTTGCTCCCTTGCGCGATGACCCGGCGCTCGTCCTTGCGGCACGCGCCAGTCCGGTCCCGCGGTCCCTCGTCGTCGCGATCGCGGTCGAGCACGGCCTCGACGGCGATCACTTCGCCGACGTCATGTTCTGCGAGAGCTCGTTCCGGCCCGATGCGATTGGTGATGGCGGCCGCGCGGTCGGCATCGCGCAGTTCCACGCGCCGACCTGGGCATCGTCGTCGCGCCGCTACTACGGCATGGAGCTCGCGCCGGCGACGCGTCTCGATGCGGAGCTCGCGCTCCTGGTCGCCGCGCGCAAGTGGGCGGCCGAAGGTCCCTGGGCGTGGACGTGCGCACGTGGCTACTGACCTCACCTGGCGCGTCCGTCGCGCGGCCGCCCGGTGGCTCTTCTGCGAGCGCCGGATGGAGCTCGTCGCTGAGGAGGTCGCCATTCAGGTCGCGGAGCCGCTATACGAACGCGCGACGCAGGCGATCGCCGCGGGGACAGACATGACGGTCGGCGTTCGGCAGATCGACGTGCTCGGTCTCACGCGGGCGGATCATGCGACATCCAGTCGCAGACCCGTCGGCCTCCGCGCGATCGAGGTCAAGGTCAGCCGCTCCGACCTCGCCGCAGGGATCAAGAAGGGCCAGGTCGGCAACGGACCCGGCGGCATCGGAAGCGTCGTCGACTACGCGCACCTGCTGGTCGTCGAGGGCGTGCGCGTGGACTTCGGTGAGCTGCCGACGGGCTGGGGCGTGCTCACCGCGCGCGAGCAGATGGTCGGGTCAAGCGACGGTCAGGAGCGGACGATCATCCGCATCGAGGTCACGAAGCCTGCGAAGCGCCTCGCCCCGACGTTCGCCCTCGACCTCGAGCGCGTCGCGCACGCAATCACCCAATCGGCGCTGTGGCGTCTCTACGGCCCACAGACCGAGATCACGCACAGGCGCTACGTGGACCGGGAGATAGCGCCCTCGGGCATTCGGGAGATCGCCGCCTCGTGAAGAAGCGCACCCCTCGCCCGAAGCGCGCTCCGCTCATCCCGCCCCTTCTGCCCGGATCCGCTCCTCGCCTGGTCGTGGCGCACGCGCTTTCGCTGATTCCCGAGGGCATGCCGCTCGCCGAGTGGCTGACGGTCGTCATTCCCGAGGGCCACTGGACCGACTACAGCGACGAGGACCTCGCCGCCTGCATTCTCGGCCACGCGGTCCAGGTCGCCTCCGACGGGTGGCCGCAATGACAGCCTTCTCCTGGACACCGAAGCCGCGGCCGGGTGGCATGACCTTCGACATCTTCGGCGTGCGCTGCCGCTGCGGCCGCAAGCTCTACAGCTCGCTGCGTGATCTCGGGGATGCGCTCGTCGACGGGAAGGCGATGGGCGTCAGCGAGCTCGAGTTCTGCCGCGGGTGTGACAAGCGGGCGCCGGAATGCTGGTGTCCGGAGGTGCCGGCGTGACTCCCCGACCTACACTGCGCCCGCCTGCCGCCCGTCTCCCGCAGGGGAGCAACGATGGCTCGGACCTTTCCAACGGAACACGCGATGCCTCGTAGCCTGGACACCGCACTGTCATCCGCGATCGAGTCATTCCTGCGCGCGCGCTGGGACCTCAAGCCGAACACCCTTCGCACCTACCGCCTCGCGCTCGCTCGCTTCGCCCGCGTCCACGCGACCCTCGGCGAGCTCAGCGCCGAGAACGTCGACGACTACCTCGCGTCGATCGCCGAGCACCGCACGATGGCCCGCAACGACGCTATCGCGCTCCGCCAGCTGTCCCAGTGGGCCACCAAGTCCCGCATCTTCCTGACCGACCCGCTGGCGTCCGTCTCGCTGCCGCGCGGCCACAATCGGCGCCGCTCGCCCTTCAGTGCCGAGGAAGTGCGTGCCGTCATCGAAGCGGCCTCCGCCTCGCCGCACGGCGTCCGCGACCGTGCCATCGTCGTCACCGCGATCTCCACCGGGCTGCGGCCGGCCGAGCTGTGGGCGCTCGGCATCGACGACCTCGACCTCCGCGACGGCTTCCTGCGTGTCCGGCCCGAGACCACCAAGACCGCCGCCGGCGAGCGCGTCGTGCCGCTCGACCCGCAGTGCGTCGCCGCCCTCGAGTCCTACCTCGCCGACGAGCGGCCGCCCAAGCCGGGGCGCCTGTGGCTCAACGCGCATGGCGACCCGCTCACGTTCCACGGCTTCATGGCCATCTGGCACCGCCTGCGCGACCAGCTCCGCGCGCGCGGCATGGAGGGCATCATGGCCTACCGCGCGAGGCACACCGCGATCACCGACTGGGCCCGCGTCGGGATTCCCGCGCCGATCATGCAGCAGCTCGCGGGCCACAAATCCATCGTCACCACGCAGGGCTACATCGGTCGCATCGGCACACGCGATCTCGCCCGCCTGCCGCGCGCCTTCTCCGAGCTGTACGGCCGGGTGGCGGGCTGAGCGATGAGCATCCGACGAAACCGCCGAGGTGCGAACTCCCGCGCTGGGACACCGAACTCCCGCGCTGGCGCTCGTCGGGTGCGCGACAATGCTCAGGTAAAGCACGCCGACCTAGCTCAATGGCAGAGCAGTGGTTTTGTAACCTTCCGCGCCGCGTCCGCCTCGCAAGGGGCATCTACGCAGGGGAAATCACGGGCTGACGGGCGGCAGGCACCGTCCCGATCACCCCGAACCGCTGCGTTCCCGATCCCGGTGTACGCGCTGCGCGCGCGGCGGATTCTGGGAGCGGGCAGGTGAGCCGGACGGCCAACGTCGGCGCCGCGGTCCCGCCCGCCCCGGTGCAGACCATCGGCGGTGGCTTGCTGTTCCCGCTGTCTGCGCGGCCGCCGCGCGCAGCGCGTCCGCGCACGGCGCGCCGACCCGCGCGGCTGACCCCAGAGCTCGCCGAAGCGCTCGCGAACGGCACCCTCCGGCTGCTCGCGGTCGACCAGGGCTCGATCCGCTGCGGCCTCGCGCTGTTCATCGGCGAGCGCATCGCCTGGACGAAGCGCATCTCGGCGACCGAAGGCTGGTCGTGGGGCCGGCGTATGCGCTGGATCACCGACCACCTGCGCGAGCGCCTCGAGGGCGAGCGGCCGGACGTCGTTGCCATCGAGGACGTCGTCGTCTGGCGTAGCGCGCAGACCGCGCTCTCGATGGGCGAGACACGCGGCTGGCTGATGTGCGCGATCGAGCACTGGTACCCGGGCATCCGGCAGATGGCCATCAACCCCGCGAGCGTGCGCGGCGCTGTGGAGGCCGGCGCGCGGCGCGAGAAGGCCATCGACCGCTACGGACGCGTCGCCGAGATGCTCCTTGGCGTGAAGGTCAGCGAGGATGAGGCGGCCGCGATCGCGATCGGACTGGCGGCTCGGGCGGAGCTGCGGCGGTCCGCGCAACTGGCGGCGGCGGGTGTCGCGTGAGTGGGGCAGTTTGCGCGCGCAACGTTGGGGGAGCGGCGGTGATGGTGATGAGCTGAGCCTGACGCTCGATCCACTGACGGCGAGGCAGTGTGAGATCCTGACGCGGCTCGGGCGCGGCGAGCCGCTGAGGACGATCGCGCTTGCGCTTCACATCTCCGAGAACACCGCGGCGACGCACTGCAAGCGCGCCTACGCGAAGCTCGGGCTCCCCGCGGAGCGGCGGAACGTCCTCGGCGGCATCGACGCCCACCGGCGGCTTCACGACCTGCTGGGCCGGCCCGACGTCACCGAACCGGTGACGTCGGGCTAGCGAGAGAGCGACTCAGAGCACGCGGCTGACCCCGATGCTGCCGTCGTTGAAGCCGTCATCCCCACCTCCCACCTGCGTGAGCGGCCGCGGCGTGTCGTCGTCGTCCGCCGCGGCCGCGATCGCCTCCGGCGCCGCATGAACCCGCTCGAGGTCGCGATGCTCATCGACCGCTCCACCTCGGAGGTCCGTCGCGATCCGGCCACGGGCCTCTACGTGCTCGACGGGACCGTGCCGCCGACCTTCCTCACGCTGGCCGATTACGAGCGCGGCCTGCGGATCCTGCATCTGCGCGAGAAGGTCGCGACGGGCACGCGCCCCGAGAGGTCGTGAAACGAGCCGCTCCTACGGTGCCGACTGGCCGCGGATCCGCCAAGCGGTCCTCGCGGCGCAGCCCCATTGCCCGGGCTGGCCGCGGGGCATCCACGGCGAAGAGCTCGTCGGCACGACGTCGGTCGACCACGAGCCGCCCCTCAGCCGCGGGGGGTCGCACGCGACCTCGACGCTCACCGCGCTCTGTGGGTCGTGCAACTCCCGCAAGGCGGTCGAACGCGAAGGCGCGCGTGGCGGTTCGGAAGGGTGGCGCCGGGGCCGGTAGACCGTTCACGCTCCCGCACTTCCGCCAGTGGTGCAAGAAGCTTGTCGTCGAGGACACCCTCCAGCCGCTGATCATCGAGCCCTTCCAGGAAGCCTTCATGGCCGACGTCTTCACGGGCGTGAAGGAATGCTGGCTCGTTGTCCCGGAGGAGAACGGGAAGACGTCGCTCATCGCCGCGCTCGCGCTCTACCACATCCAGCACCGCGTGGGAGGCAGGGTCCCGGTCGGCGCATCCTCGCGTGACCAGGCTGAGCTGCTGTTCCAGCAGGCCGCGGGATTCGTGCTGCGATCGCCGAAGATCCGCCGGCACTTCAAGTGCCAAGAGGGCTACCGGCGGATCCGCTGCGACGAGATGGCCTCGCGCATCCAGATCTTCGCTGCCGATGACAAGACGGGCGACGGCGCCATCCCGACGCTGTGCGTCGCGGAGGAGCTCCACCGCCAGAAGAACCTGAAGCTCTACCGCACCTGGACCGGCAAGCTCCGCAAGCGCAAGGGCCAGATCGTCGTCATCTCGACGGCCGGCGAGCCGGGCTCCGAGTTCGAGCAGACGCGGATGCGGATCCGCGAGTCGTCGCCGACCGTCGAGCGGCGTCCGTGCTTCATCCGCGCCGCCTCAGCCCAGGTCGTGCTGCACGACTACCACGTCCCCGACAAGGCCGACGTCGAGGACATGCAGGTCGTGAAGAACGCGAACCCCGCGAGCTGGATCACGGTCGAGACGCTGCGCGAGAAACGGCACTCGCTCACGATGACGCTCGGGCACTGGAAGCGCTTCACCTGCGATCAGGCGACGCGGGATGAGGCCTCGGCGATCACGGAGAGCGAGTGGTCCGCGATCGCCGTGCGCACTCGGATCCCGCCCGGTGACCCGATCTGGCTCGGCCTCGATGTCGGCTGGAAATGGGACACCTCGGCGGGCGTGCCGCTGTGGGTCGGCGACGACGGCCGACGACTGCTCGGCCCCGCCGCGGTGCTCGTGCCGCCGCAGGACGGGACGTCGCTCAAGCCCGACGCGCTGAAGAAGGCCCTGAAGGACATCCACAGACGCAACCCCATCCACACCGTGGTGATGGACATGACGCGCGCGGAGGAGCTCGCGCACTGGATCCCCGACGAGCTCGGCGCGGCGGTCATCGATCACAGCCAGAGCAACGCGCAGGCGGCGGTCGACTACGAGCGGTTCATGGAGGCGATGCGGACCGGCGTGCTCGCGCACTCCGGCGATCTCGGTCTCGCTCGCCACGTCCTGAACGCGGTCGCGCGGCAGCTCCCCGATGGGAAGACGCGCTTCGAGCGCCCGCGCTCGACGCGCCAAGCCGTCGGCCAGGAGCGTCGCGTCATCGACGCGCTGACCGCGGCTGCGATGGTGAACAGCGAGGTGGCCAGCCAGCGGTCACAGCCCTCCGTGTACGAGAAACGGGGCATCCGGCAGCTCGGATAAGGCGGGGTCGCCCGATGTCACCGAACCGGTGACGTCCACGGGGGCCGCAGCGGGACCCGGGTGCGGCTGCGCCGCCTATGGTCGGCGCTGATCTGCTGCTGCCGGTCCGTCGATCGTCGGCACGAGGAGCACATGCAGAAGTACGTCGGCCCCGTCGAGGCGGCGATCCTGTTCGGCGCCCTGCTCGTCATCCTGGGCGTAGAGCACTTCTCGCGCGCGACCGCGATGGCGCTGGTCATCGTCGCCGGCGTCGCCTGCCTCACCCTCGGTCTTGCCGCCGCCCGGCGCCGCGCGTCCCGGGCTCGCTGATGGGCTACATCACGCGCCTCCTGGACATGACCGCCGGCCGCCCGGCGGATGACGACGACTACTGGTACGAGCCGCGCGGGACCGTCGCGGGGTCGGGGGTCAACGTCACCGCGGACGTCGCGCTCACCGTCTCCGCCGTCTTCGCCTGCGTTCGCGTCATCGCCGAGACGGTGGCCTCGCTGCCCCTGGTCATCTACCGCCGGACCGGCGAGAACGCGAAGACGCGGGCCTACGGCGAGCGCATCTACGAGATCCTCCACGACCAGCCCAACGAGTGGCAGACGTCGCTCGAGTGGCGCGAGATGACGACCGCCCACTGCTCGCTCCGTGGCAACGGCTACTCGTGGATCCAGGACGGCATCCGCGGCGCGGTCGACCAGCTCATCCCGCTCCACCCGGACCGGATGGTGGTCGAGCAGCTCCCGAGCCGGCGCCTGCGCTACCGCTACCGCTGGCCGGACGGCCGCGAGCAGGTCTTCGTGCAGGACGAGATCTACCACCTGCGCGGGCTCTCCAGCGACGGCGTGACGGGCCTCTCCGTGGTCAGCTACGCGAAGGAGACCATCGGCCTCGCGCTGGCGTCGGAGGGCTACGCCGCGCGCATGTTCCAGAGCGACGCGCGGCCGGGCGGGGTCCTCGAGCACCCCGGTACGCTCAGCGACGGCGCGGCGGCGCGGATCACGAACACCTGGGAGAGCCAGCACGGCGGCTGGCGGAACGCCCACAAGGTCGCGCTCCTCGAAGAGGGCATGAAGTGGCACCAGATCGGGATGACGGGCGAAGACTCTCAGTACATCCTGAGCCGCCAGTTCTCGGTGACCGAGGTCGCCCGCTGGTTCCGGATGCCCCCGCACCTCATCCAGGAGCTCACGCGATCGACCTTCTCCAACATCGAGCACCAGGGCCTCGAGTTCGTCGTCTACACGATGATGCCGTGGTTCCGCCGCTGGGAGCAGTCCATCGGGCGCGACCTCCTGACCGACCCCCGCTTCTTCGCGGAGTTCCTCGTGGACGCGCTGCTGCGCGGCGACACGCTCAGCCGTTACACCGCCTACGGTCGCGGCATCCTCGACGGCTGGCTGACGCGCAACGAGGCCCGCATTCGCGAGAACCTCGAGCCGCTGCCCGGCCTCGACAAGCCGCTCGTGCCGCTGAACATGGGCCCCGCCGGCGGCGCCGCGCTCTCGACCGGCGACCGCGCGATGGACCTCGCGCTCGCGGCCGCCGAGCGGATCCTCCGCAAGGAGGCCGCGGCCATCCAGAAGGCGGCCGAGAACATCGGTGAGGACCGTGCCGAGTGGGCGCGCTGGGCCGCGGACTTCTACCGCAAGCACGCGAGCTTCGTAGCCGAGGCGCTCGCCATCAGCGCCGGCGCCGCGGCCCAGTACGCCCAGCGCTGCGAGGAGCGGATCGCCCGCGATGGGCTTGAGGGCTTCGACGTCGAGGACCAGCGCTCGCTCCTGGTCGGTCTCGCGACGTTCACCCCGGGGATCGCGGCCACCGCCTAGCTCGATGTCACCGAACCGGTGACATAGGGAAGCCCGCGTGAGCCCACGAGCGTGCTCGACCCCCCCTACGGTCCGCCGCGTTGAGCAAGGCCATCGTCACGGTCGAGGACCTCGCCCGCGAACCCGTCTGGGCCATCCGCCCGGAGGCCCTCGAGGGAATGCTCGCGCATCTTCGCAGCGCCGGCGGCGCGATCGAGTTCGACGCGGCCGCCCTCGAGGCCGCGGCCCCGCGGCCTCAGCCCGTCGCCGGCGGCATCGCGCAGCTCCCGCTCCACGGTCCCATCAGCCACCGCTTCTCGATGTGGTCGCTGCTCTTCGGCGGGACCTCGACGGAGCGCTTTAGCGCGCAGCTGCGCGAGGCCCTCGCGGACCCGGCCGTGTCACGCATCGTCATCGACGTCGACTCGCCTGGTGGGACCGTCGACGGCGTGCCCGAGCTCGCCGCGGAGATCCGTGTTGCGCGCGAAAAGAAGCCCATCACGGCCGTCGCCAACGCCGAGGCCGCCAGCGCCGCGTACTGGCTCGCCTCGCAGGCCAGCGAGATCGTCGTTACGCCCTCCGGCGAGGTCGGATCGATCGGCGTGTGGGTCCTGCACGTGGACCGCTCTGCGGCGCTCGACGCGGCCGGCATCAAGCCGACCTTCATCTTCGCCGGCAAGCACAAGGTCGAGGGCAACCCCCTCGAGCCGCTCGCCGAGGAGGCGCGGGCGTACTTCCAGGGCCGCGTCGACGACTACTACGGGATGTTCGTCCGCGACGTCGCCAAGGGCCGCAAGGCCAGCGTCGGCGACGTGCGCGAGAAGTTCGGCCAGGGCCGCATGGTCGGCGCGGACGACGCGGTGAAGGCCGGCATGGCCGACAGCGTCGGCACGATCGAGGACGCCGTCGTGCGTCAGCGGCGCGCCGCGGCCGCGGACAACGCGATGGACACGGAGACACGCGAGCGCCGCCACCGGCTGCTCGCTCTCGGCGCGTCCCGATGAGCCCGCCGCGCGGTCCCGTCGGACCGCTGTGACACGCACGACCAGCGAGGAAGGAGACATCGCATGAAGAGCCGCATCAAGGTCCTCCGGGACCAGCGCGCCGTCCTCGTCGCCGAGGGCGACGCCATCTTCGCGAAGGCCGCGGCGGAGGAGAACCGCAGGCTGACCGACGCGGAGAGGGGCCGCGACGACGAGATCGTGGCGGAGGTCAAGTCCCTGGACGAGGAGATCGCGCGCGAGGAGCGCCGACTCGACCGCGAGCGGACCTCGCCCGGCGCGGTGGTGTCCGATCCCGCCACACAGGAGCCGGAGAAGCACGCCAACCCGTGGCCCAGCCTCGTCGACCAGCTGCGCGCCGTGAAGCGCGCCGCCCTCGACGGGGTCCTCGACCAGCGCCTGGTGCCCTCGGCGGCGTCCGGCGCGAGCGAGGGGGTCGCCTCGGACGGCGGCTACCTCGTGCATCCGGAGTTCGCCGCTCCGTGGATCAAGGACGCGATGGACTCGGGCGAGCTCACGTCGAAGGCCTTCCGCCTGCCGCTGCAGCGGAACAGCATCGAGATCCCGACCGTCGACGAGACGAGCCGGGCGACCGGATCCCGCTGGGGCGGCGTCCGGGTCTACTGGGCCGTCGAGGGCGCCGCGGCGACGGCGTCGAAGCCCAAGGTCGCGAACATCAAGCTCCAGACGAACCGCATCGTCGGCCTCTCCTACGCGACCGACGACCTGCTCGAGGACGGTCCGGCGTACGAGGCGCTCCTGCAGCGGGCCTTCCGCGAGGAGTTCAGCTTCGTGCTCGACGACTCGCTCATCCGCGGCGACGGTGTCGGCAAGCCGCTCGGCATCCTGAACGCCGGCTGCCTCGTCAGCGTCTCCAAGGAGACCGGCCAGGCCGCCGACACGATCCTCGTCGAGAACGTCGACAAGATCTTCTCGCGCATGCACCCGCGCTCGACGCCCAAGGGGACCTGGTACATCAACATCGACACCCTCCCGCAGCTGATGGGCATGACGAAGGCGGTCGGCACCGGCGGCGTGCCGGTGTACATGGGCCCCAACGGTGCCGCCGACGCGCCCTTCGGTCGTCTCCGCGGGCGGCCGATCGTCCCGATCGAGCAGTGCTCCACGGTCGGCGACGTCGGCGACATCATCTTCGCCGACTTCTCGCAGTACGTCCTCGCCGACAAGGGCGGCGTCAAGTCCGCCGTCTCGATGCACGTCAAGTTCCTCGAGGAGGAGCAGACGTTCCGCTGGTCGCTCCGCACGGACGGCCAGCCCCTCTGGCGCACCGCGCTGACCCCCTACAAGGGCAGCAACACGCTCTCGCCCTTCGTCACGCTCGCGGAGCGGGCGTAGGTCTGAGGGAAGGGAGATAACGAGATGACGGCGCGCATCACCGAGCGGTTCGGCATCGTCTCGGCCTTCGAGCCCAAGGATTGGGAGGCCGGCGGCGACAGCGAATCCATCAAGCTCGACAAGTACGGCCACCTCGCGCTGGTCTTCACCTTCGGCGCGCTCACCGGCGACGCGGTGCTCAAGGTCTACTCCGGTGTCACGGCCGCGAAGACCACGAGCCTCGCGTTCAAGTACCGCCTCAGCGACGCGGACTTCAAGGCGACGAACAACGACCAGTTCGGCGACGAGGCGAGCGCGGTGGCGGCCGACGGGCTGACGCTCACCGCGGCGACGTACGACCACCGCACGCTGGTCGTCGAGGTCGACGCGAGCGACATCACGGACACGCACATCTACATCACCGCGGAGCTCTCGGCCGCAGCCTCCGTGGCTCTCGCGTCGGCGGTCGGGATCCTGACCCAGCCGCGCTACTCCGCGAACGACATGCCCACGGCGGTCGACTAGCAGCACGACGGGGCCCGGCCGGGAGCGATCTCGGTCGGGCCTCTTGCGATCACAGGCGCAACCAGCGCAGAAAAGCGCTTCGGCGCTAAGGGAGACGACAGATGCCGGTAACGAAGACCCGCACGCAGTGGAACTCGGGGGTCCTCGAGTTCACCGACTCCAGCGGCACCGTGATCTTCGGGATCGACGGTCCGAACCGGAAGGTGATCCTTCCCTCCGGCTCGACGCTCGAGCTCGCCTCGGGCGCGCTCTTCACCGGCACCCTGCTCTTCGATGCGGCGGACGTCGCGGCGCTGGCGATCACCGAGCCCAAGCGGGGCATCTCGGTCCGCAACGAGACCGGCTCCACCATCGGGGTCGACAAGCTCGTCGCGATCTCCGGCTTCGACGTCACGACCGGCCTGCCGAAGATCGTGCTCGCCGACGCCGACGCGGGCCT
>ERZ1292629.3250-Hain-H43-01um-R1-3250-length-12711-cov-4_pt1 | contig 12711 bp, 8 predicted proteins | sample MGYA00564399_ERZ1292629 | MGnify/ENA primary metagenome ERZ1292629 (study PRJEB36523, sample SAMEA6512636) | groundwater metagenome | collected 2019-01-08 | study: AquaDiva: Metagenomics assemblies of 32 groundwater samples | reverse complement strand
CGAGAAAATAAAATTTCACTTTGCACGGAGCGGCTGGGGGTCGCTGTGGCTTTCGTTTTTGACCGACACACCTTTTGTCACGCGCCCGTATCATCCCCATGACGACGTGGAGATCTATTTTAACAACAAATGCATCGAAAACCTTGGCATCGGGATGGTGTTCGACAAAAACTCCACTGTTGAGGACTTGTTCGATTATGCGGTGCGTTACAAAAAATCCTCTGACGCGCTTAAAGAAAAACTCATCGCAAAATACGGCACGCTCGATGGCGTACATTACACGGCACAAAAAATCGTCGACCACTTTGTCGCGCAATAATACAGCTATTGACTAGGTTGTGTCTTGGTGTTATTTTCTCTTATAGACGCTGAACCAACTTCAGGAAAGGATGTTCCATGACGATGCTTATCGTCGAAGTATGTCAAAACCACAACGGCTCGCGAGAGACCTTGCGAGAGATGATCAGGGTTGCCGCGAAGAGCGGTGCCGATATTGTCAAAATGCAGTCGATCTGGGCTGCCGACCTCACAAACCGTCCATGGTTTGAGGAGGGCGAGGTGCATGAGCGCACTGGGATTCGCACGGCAGTCCGTCGACCCTACGCTGTCGAGTTTGAGCGACTTTCCAAGCTCGACCTCACACTCGACGACCACCAGTTCTTCAACGAGACGTGTCTGGAGAGTGGCGTCATTCCGATGACAACCATCTTTGCGCGGCATCGGATCGAAGAAGTGGCGGGGGGGTATGTGCCGGGGAGATGGACCAAGGTGGCAAGCTATGATTGTGCGAGCTACCCGATGCTCATCGAGCTGGCCGAGCACTACGACAACTTCGTCATCTCGACGGGGGCGACGTATGATGAGGAGGTAGGGCAAACCGCCGACCTCATGAAGAGGCTCGGCAAGCGCTTCGTCTTCCTCCATTGCGTGACGAGTTACCCCAATGCGCTCCAGGAGTGCCATCTCTCCCGCATGCAGTGGCTCCGGCAGTTTACCCCCGAGGTGGGGTGGTCGGACCACACCAAAGTGAGCGAGAACGGCACCGTTGCTGCCAAGGCTGCGCTTGCGCTTGGAGCAAGCTATATCGAGCGGCACTTCACCGTCCTTGAGGAAGACAGGACCAAGGACGGCCCCGTCTCAATCACACCAGCAATGCTTGAAGATCTCTCGGCGTTCCGGGACTACTCCCCTGAGAAGCAGGCCCAAGTGCTCGACGCGACGTATCCGTTCTGGCGCGTCACGATCGGCAAGCCGGAGCGGGAGATGGGACACATCGAGCTGCTTAACCGCGACTACTATCGAGGGCGCTTCGCAAGCCCCAAAGAGGGCGGCGGTTGGCGTTACAATTGGGAGCGATAGACGCACCATGCGGCCTGGGAAACTTCCCGGGCCGCTTTTTTGTTGTAGGATGTACCTCATGCATGTCCTTGCACTCATTCCTGCCCGCGGCGGTTCTAAGGGTGTCCCGCGGAAAAACATAAAGCCATTCTGCGGCAAACCGCTCATCGCGTGGACGATCGAAGAGGCGAAAAAATCTAAGCATATAACCCGCGTTATCGTCTCAACCGACGATGAGGAGATTGCGGGTATTGCTCGGCGCTATGGCGCTGAGGTGCCGTTTATGCGCCCCGCAGAGATTGCGGGGGACACTACACTGGATCAACCGGTTTTTGAGCATGCGTTGCGGTGGCTCAAAGAGCACGAAGGATATATACCGGATATTGTTGTGCATTTACGCGCAAATAGTCCGCTCCGGATTGTGAGCGACATCGACCAGGGTATTGAACTCATGCAGAGTAACCCGCATGCCGATTCGGTGCGAGCAGTAGTGAAGGCGTCGCTCCATCCGCTGAAGACCTATACGTTGCGCGAAGACCATACACTTGCGCCATTTATACCCGAGGAGGTGTATGGCATCAAAGAACCATACAATCTCCCATGGCAGTCGCTCCCCACCGCGTATGCGACAGGAGGATATCTCTCGGTTATACGGCCGGAGACCATATTGGAGAAGCGCTCTATTTGCGGTGATGTAATGCTTGGGTTTGAAGTAGATGCGGCACATGTGGTCGATATCGACACGCCGCTGCAATTCGCGGTAGCTGAAACTCTTATGCAGAAACGGCTTGACGGAACACTATAACACTCTCTTTTCTTAGGGCAAAAATATGATATGCTCCGAACGGATCCTAGTATCACAAGGAGGAGCGCATGGCTGCGCCGTACTGTCATGAGGGCCTCGCGCTTATACCAGCTCGAGGGGGTTCGAAAGGGATTCCGCGGAAGAACATAAAGCTGTTCTGCGGCAAGCCCTTGATCGCCTGGACGATCGAGGAAGCCAAAAAGTCGAAACATATTACCCGTATCATCGTCTCAACCGACGATGAGGAGATTGCGGGTATTGCTCGGCGCTATGGCGCTGAGGTGCTCCGACGACCTTCCGAAATTTCGGGGGATTCTACGCCGGATTTGCCGGTATTCGAACATGCTATTCGCACGCTTGAGGCAGATAACTATCTCCCTGAGTTTGTGGTGCATCTTCGGGCAACTGGGCCGCTGCGAGTCGCCCTTGATATCAACCGGGGCATCGAGCTCTTGCTCGAGAACCCGCAGGCCGATTCAGTACGAGCGGTGATGAAGGCGCCGCTCCACCCGCTCAAGACCTATGCGCTTGGGGAAGGGGGAGTGTTGGGGCCGTTTGTCCCGGCAGGGGTTTTTTCTATCGAGGAGCCCTTCAATCTGCCTTGGCAGAATTTGCCGCGGGCATACACGACCGGCGGATATCTCTCGGTCATACGGCCCGCGACTATCCTTGCCGGGTCTATGAGCGGAAGCACGATGCTCGGGTTTGAAGTCGACCCCGCTCATGTGGTAGACATCGATACCCAAGCGCAATTCTTGCTTGCCGAGATGCTCATGCGCGAGCGTCTTAGTGAAACACTTGAGCCTGGGGGAGCATCCCGCTCCTTTTAGGCGGAAATGCGGTATACTCCGCATCGGAGTTCTTTAACAGGAGGAGCGCATGAAGGCGCCAAAAGTCTGCTTTATTTCGACGCCCTCGCCGTTCCTCTTGGACGAGCGCGGGTTTCCCTTCTTGGGGGTGCTTAAGTTGCCGCCGATCTTGGCGCGCAATGACATCGCCTCCGAGGTCATGGACCTCTCGGGGCTCACCAACTACCTCGAGGTGCTGGCTGCTCATGCGGCCCGCACCGAGGCGACGCACTTTGGGATCACGGCGACAACCCCGCAGTTCCCTGCGGCGGTCAAAATCGCCAAGAAGCTCCGCGAAGTGCGTCCCGACGCGTGTCTCATTCTTGGTGGCACGCATTCCACGCTTACGGTTGCGGGTACCAAGTACGAGAAGGCCCAGGGGCGCGACGGGAGAGCCCACCGCGCCTACCGGCAGCTCGAAGAGCATTTCGACGTCATCGTAAGCGGCGACGGGGAGCGGACTATCCTCCTCGCGCTCAAGCCCGATGCGCCGAAGCTCATCGACGCGGACGACCGCAAGTCCCCGCTGTTCCTTCGGGATAGCGATGTGGAGCTCGAGTCGGTATTCCCGGCGCGAGAGCTCATCGACCTCGGGAGCTACCGGTACTTCATCGACGGGGAGAAGGCCACGTCGATCATTGCCCAACTGGGGTGCCCCTATAAGTGCGGGTTTTGCGCGGGGCGCGCGTCGCCCATGTTGCGCAACATCCGCACCCGAAGCGCCGAGAGCATCATCGAGGAGATGATGCTCATCTATCGGCAGTGGGGCATCCGCGGCATCATGTTCTACGACGACGAGCTCAATGTCTCGCCGGACATGATTACGCTCATGGAGCGGATCGCGAAAGCGGGCCGTGACCATGGCATCGAGTGGAAGCTGCGCGGGTTCATCAAATCCGAGCGGTTTACCAGGGAGCAGGCCGAGGCCATGCTCGAGGCGGGGTTCCGCCAGATCCTCATCGGGTTCGAGTCCGGCTCGCCGCGGATTTTGGAGAACATCCAAAAGATCGCGACGCAGGAGGACAACACCCGCTGTATGGATATCGCGCGCGACACGGGGCTTAAAGTCAAAGCCCTTATGTCGCTCGGGCATCCGGGCGAGTCCGAGGGTACCATCGAGGACACCCGCAAGTGGCTCGTGGACGTGCGGCCGTCGGATTTCGACGAGACGGTCATCACGCCCTACCCGGGCTCCCCGTACTTCGACCAAGCTATCCCGGTCGAGGGGAGCGGCTCCAAGTACGTCTACACGTGCAAAAATGGGGACCGCCTCTTCCAAGAGGAGGTCAACTACACGCTCGATGCGGACTACTACAAAGGCGACCCGGAGGACGGCTATATCAGCCACGTCTGGACGCCGGACTTAAGCCAGGATGACCTGGTGCGGCTGCGCAACGAGTTGGAGACGAACGTCAGGCGCATGCTCGATATCCCCTTCAATCCGAGCCGAGCCTCGCAATCCTACGAGCACTCCATGGGGCAGACGCAACTGCCCGATTGGATACTCCGCAGGAGCAATCCTGCACCCCTCGCCGCCCCGTAGCGGCGAGGTTTTCTTTTTGCCTCCTTGGCGCTATCATGAGCTCGCATGGATATATCATGGCGCAGACTCGCTCCTGCGGCCCTTTTAGTCGGATTCGCTTTTTTTGTATTTGCGCCGGTACTCTTTTTCGGCCGGGCTTTTTTCGGCGAGGAGCAATTTGGTTTTTATTATGCGATATCCTATTTTGTCGACCAGTGGGTACAGGTAGGCGTGCCGCATTGGCAAGGGGCCTACTTTGGCGGCGTACCGACGAGCCTCGATCAGTTTTACGGCGCTTTTTACCCGCCTAATCTCGCCCTCTTCTCGCTCTTCGATTTCTTTTTTGCGCACCACCTTTCAATAACGCTCGCAACCGCGGCAGGGCTCCTTTTTGCACATTGGTTCGGGAGGCTCCAGGGATGGGGGAATGCGGCGTCGATTACATTTGCACTCGGTTATTTTTCAGCGACAACCTATGCCTGGCTCCAAATCGGCACGCTGGCCGCTCATTCGTTTGCAGTGCTCCCTGCGATGCTCGTCGCGGTGCACTACGCGGCGCATTCGCGCCGATGGCGTGTCGCCATCCTTGGCGGGGGAGTCGCGCTTGGTATCGGCTTTTTGGCAGGGTTCATGCAAATTGTTTTTTACAATTATGTTATTGCCGGCCTCTATGCGTTGTTCCTAGATTGGGAGCGAGTAAAAAGTTCTCGAGAAAATAGTCTGGTTGAGCCGATGGAGACGGCGACCCGAGGACTTTTTCGAGGGAACTTTTTACGCAGCTCTCTATCGTACGTAGGGATGACGCTCCTCGGGCTCCTCATTGGCCTCAATCAATTTTTGCCTTCGGCCGCGCTTATCGACTCGACCATACGCACCTCGACTTATGCAGTGCAAAACGCGACGTACCCGAACGTTACCGAGTTCATCGCATTCGTACTGCCTCCCTATTTTTCCGTCCCATTCTTCGGCGGGGGCGGTGCGGCCGGGTTTTACGTAGGCGCACTGGGACTTGTGTGCGCGGTACTCGCGCTCACGCACTTTCGTACCAGGGCAGTGCTGTTCTTTGCAGGAATCTATATGTTCGTCATGGCGCTCGCGTTCCGTCTGCCGCTCTTCGGCTGGCTTAACGAGCATGTCCCGCCCTTCTCGCATATGGGGGGTAATTTCCGCTGGAGCATTGCTGCTGCCTTCCCGCTGGCGTACCTTGCCGCCGCGGGGGTAGAGGGTTTATTGCGCTCGGGGCTCTCTCACCGCGCACTCAATTGGATAATTGGTATATGCGCGAGTATTGTAGCGGCGCTTGTCGGGGGGAGCCTTGCGCTTCAGGCTGCTGTCTCGTGGATCGCCGCATCGCCCGAAATGCCTACGCGGCTTGTGGCATGGTACACCGGTGGCCGCGCACTCGTCTACCCACCGGAGCATTACCTGGCAATCTTCTCCAAAACACTTGGTGATGTCTCGGCACAGTTCGCGCTCTTTTCGCCGCGCTTCGCGTTTGGCGTACTCTTATGGGTTTTAGTGCTCGGATTTTTTGTATGGTATCGCCGCGGTGCCACCCGCTATGCGCTACATGCGGTGGTCGCGATCTTCCTTGTCACGGCGAGCGGCACCGCAGTGCTGCAGTGGAGCGACTTTGTCCCGCAGTCGCTTTATGCCGAGGAACCCCAGCTCTCGAAGCTTTTACATAAGGAGGAGCTTGACCAGCACGCATATCGTGTGCTCGGATATGTCGTCGGGGACGGCATGTTCGCGCAACTCGCCGACACATCCACGCTGACGCCTGCGCAAAACACTGTATTCCAGCGCGAGTCCCTGGCGAACAACTCGAATCTTTTTTGGGACATCGATCGCATGGACGGCATGGAGCCGTACCGCACCCTGCGCGCCAATCGCTTGCTTAATACCGTCGTTGCGCACGACAGCGCCGCGTACGTATTTGATGATGCGAGCCCGAGGCTTAAGGATAGTGCTCTCGACCAGCTCTACAACCGCGACGTGCAAAAACAAGTGCCGATCGGGGAGAAGCTCGCCGATTTTAAAAAGCGCCTTCCGCTCATTTCGATGATGAATGTCAAATACGTCTATTCGCCTTACGCCCTTTCTGCGCCGGGGCTCCTGCCGCTTGCGGTGCTACGGATCGGAGAGAGGGTGCCGGTCGATCTCCATGTCTATGAAAATACTCGGGTCTTGCCGCGCGCGTATTTCTCGACCGGGCAGCACTTTGCGGCGGGGGAGCGTGAAGCGCTTATAGCAACGGTCGGGGCAAAAGACTTCGCGCGCGAAACGATCATTGAGTGCGTCGCGTGCGCTGCGCACGCCGGGGGTACGGGCGAAATTGAAGTTGCCGGGTATAAGAGCGGCCGCGTTGAACTCGCAACGGAAGCCCTGGGAGCCCGCTGGCTTGTCCTCTCGGAGTCGCACTTCCCCGGCTGGCGAGCGTACATTGACGGCAAAGAGACGCCGATCCATACTGCAAACTACTTATTCCAGGCAATCGAGGTGCCGGAAGGGCAGCATCAGATCGTATTTGAGTATAAAGACCGTTTTACGTTTGCGGATTTGTTGAGATGAAAAAATTATTTATCGCCGCAGCGCTTCTGCTCGTCACTCTTGGTATCGCGTTCGCGCCGCTTTTTTCAGGACGGATCGTCGCAGAGGATGACGTTGCGCATTACTATATCCCCGCATTTAAATTTTATGATGACGCGCGAGCAGCGGGAGAAGACCCGACGCTTGCACCCGGTATTTTTTCCGGCTTTCCGCTCGGGCTTACGCAAGTAGGAGGATATCTCGACCCGCTTAACGCGCTTCTCTTCGATCTCTTCCCTTTTTTAACCGCGTATCACCTTCGGATTCTACTCAATTATTTCCTTGCCGGAATATTCACGTACCTCTTTGCCCGCTCGATAGGACTCAGTTTTCTTGCATCGGTCGTGGCTATGTTTGCCTATGTGACGGCGCAAAGCATTATCCCCGGTGCCAATATCCTGCGCAGCAACAGCTTCTTTCTCATGCCGGCGCTCTTTTATCTCCTACATGAGCTTCATTGGGTGGCGCATGAGCGGCGCGTATGGAGCTCTCTCTCCTTGGCGGCATTCGGCGCTTTGGCAGTCTGGCTCGCATTTATGGGCGGCTATACCCAACTTGTACTCTATAGCCTTATCGCCGCGGGCGCGTTCGCAACATTCCTGCTTTGGCAAAAATTTTCGTGGCGTTTCGTGGCGTTTTCAGGGGCGCTTTTTGCGGGAGGTGCCCTGCTTGCTGCGCCTTATATCCTTTCCGTTCTCGATCTCGTAGCTCTTTCAGAGAGAGCTGGGGGGCTCTCGTGGGAGGCTGCTTCGGCGAGCACCAACCTCGGAGCTTTTCTGCAAAATGTGACGGTTAATCTTTTTGTACCGCCATGGCACGGAGAAACGCTCCAGTCACTCTATATCGGTACCTTAAACATTTTCTTCTTTTTTGTATCATATTGCGCGACCAAAAAAAACTCGCTCGCACTTTTCTTTTGGAGTTTGTTTGGCTTCTCCTTACTTGCCGCTTTGCCGTACCCGCTTTTTTATCTCATGCACCTCTTTCCCATATTCGAGCTGTTCCGTTTTCCTCCCCATTGGCTCCTCGTCACCTCCTTTGCCATGAGCATTCTGGCTGCTGTTGGATACGACTATGCTCGCTCGTTTATGACTTGGCAGGATAGTTCCGCCTTTAAAGCATTAAACCCTGCCGTGCTTATTGGTGTCCTTATGCTCAACCTGATTCTTCCCACAGGCCTTATGCTCGCACAGCATACCTTCCCCGCCAATGTAGTCATTGAAGAGCCGTGGATCGTGAAGACCATTCATGCGCACGACTCCGCTTTGGAGCCATTTAGGGCGTATCAGCTGTACCCTTCCGTGTTCTCATGGTTTCTTTTTGTAAGAGACTTTAACCCGACGGCGCAAGAGAAGGAGAAGTTTAACGCCGAATATACGCAGACGCATCTCACTTCCTTTGTGTGGGGGATAGAATCAGTGCGCGGGTTCGACAATCTTGCCCCGAGACGCTATGCACAAGTGCTCGCTTTTTTAGAGCAAAAGCAATATGAAAACGCAATTGTAGATGGTTATGCCTCTTTGCCTGACGGCGCGCTTTCTTTGCTCGGCATGATGAACGTTAAATATCTGTGGAGCATCCTGTCGCTTGAGGCGCGGCACGAAGTTGACGCAGAGCTTCTTGAGATTGGAAAGGTTACGTTTGGTAAAATTACGTTTCCGTTTCATCTGTATGAGAACAAAAAGTTTCTTCCGCGCGTGTATGTGCCGGGAGAGGTTGAGATATTGCCGCAGAGCGATGAGAACTTTGCCACGATCATCGGGCGGCCGAACAATTTCAATGAGCGCTCGTTTATCGAGTGCGACTCGTGCGAGGCAGGGGTGGTAAATCAATCGTCCTCGAGTGTCGAGGATGTCACTGTCCGCAACGGCGAGGTGTCGTTCTCTACCGAGTTTGCACGGGACCGCTGGATAATTGTTTCCAACAGCTTCATCCCGGGCTGGCATGCCTCTATCGACGGGAAGGGGGCGCCAATCCACTATGCAAATTATATCTATCAAGGCATACTGGTCCCTGCGGGGGAACATGCAGTCACCATCCGCTACCGTGGTCCTTATGATTTTTTATATGGCCGATAAAACCGTATCGCTCGTCATACCTTGCTATAACGAGCAAGCTACTATCGAGGAGCTTTTGCGCCGCGTCGAGGAGGCCGATTTTGGCTCGTGGCGCAAAGAGATTGTGGTGGTCGACGACGGCAGTCGCGATCGCACTCGAGAGATACTCTCGCGCTATAAGGACCGTCCCCAGTACAAGGTCATTTTCCAGCCGAAAAACAGTGGCAAGGGCGTCGCCGAGCGTGCCGGAATCGCGGCCGCAGGCGGAGACTACGTCGTCCTACAAGATGCTGACCTCGAGTACGACCCACAAGAGATCCGCGCCATGCGCGAGGTGGTTGATGCGACCGGGGCGCCCATCGTCTTCGGATCGCGCAACCTTAAGACTCATTGGCACCGTGCCCGAAATTTTTTTGTAATCAGCCTTGGGGTGTGGCTCTCGACGCAGTGGGTCAACCTGCTCTACGGCACGCGCCTTACCGATGCGTGGACCTGCTACAAGCTCTTCTCCCGCGAGGTCGCGCAAAAGGCGCGCTTTATCGGCAATGGGTTCGAGGCGGACTATCTCTTCATCGGCGACGCGTCCGTAAAGGGTTATCCGATAGTCGAGGTAGCAATCAGCCATGCGCCGCGCACGGTCGAGGAGGGTAAAAAGATCCGCTATGGTGACGGTTTTTACTCGATGTGGCATTTACTCTTGCATCGCTTGGCGCATCTGCGCTCGCCTGCAAAACAGGACTCGCATGCAGATGCTCGCCGTCGTATCGTGGAGTCCCTCATTGGCTTACAAAAAGAATCGTCCGTGAGCGAGGAAGCCGAGGTACACCTCCACGGCGTCAATTGGCTCAAATCCTTCCTCAAGCAGTTCCCCGCCCTCTATTATTTCGTGTGGGGAGTGTTTTGTCCGGCGCTCATGGTGCAAAACGGACCCAAACGTATCTACCATTATACCAAGGGCCTGGTTGCCGATATCGGTTCTGGCCCCGACCGGATCGCCCCAGAGATCATTAATGTCGACATGTTCCCGTTCCCCGGGGTCGATGTGGTTGCAAGCGCAAACGCGCTGCCGTTTGCCGATGGTACTTTCGACGGCGCGGTCAACGAGTCCTTGCTCGAGCACGTCCCGAACCCCCGCGCGGTCGCGGCAGAGATCATGCGCGTGGTAAAGCCGGGTGGCTATATCTACACCAGCGCGCCGTTCATCCACCCCTTCCACGCCTCGCCGGATGACTTTAACCGCTTTACGCGCAGCGGGCTTAAGGAATTGTTTCCCGAGTGCGAAGTGATAGAGCAGGGGATACGCTCCGGGCCGTGGAGTGCTCTCCTCCTTTTTGTAGCCTACTGGCTCGGTGCTATAGTCACGCTCGGCAGCCGCCGTTTTGCGCCATTCGCCGCCCATGTGTGTATGCTCATCCTCGGTCCTTTTAAGATTTTTGATCTTCTTTTTACCTGGATGCCGGATGCGGATGCGGTCTCGGCGCACCTCTTTATAATCGTCCGTAAAAAGAACCGGCCGTGAGTGCCACCCTAGACTTAGGTAAAAGTATGTGATATATTATTATCAGTACCAGCACCTTCGACAACTCTTGAGAGGAAGCCATGGCAGACTTGCTGTTGCCCGAACACTTCGTTATCTTCGACACCGAGTACACTACGTGGGATGGCGCACAAAAGCGGGCCTGGAAGGGGCCCGGAGAATATCGTGAGATCGTCCAGATTGGCGCGATAAAGGTCCAAGGCATCACATTGGAGGAGGAGGGCGCTTTTACGTGTCTTGTGCGGCCGGTCAAAAACCCGCAGCTCTCCCAGTACTTCACTGGCCTTACCGGCGTCACGCAGGAGATGGTTGAACGCCAGGGCACTTCCTACGGCGATGCACTCGGACAGTTCGCCGCCTGGTCGCAGGGCCTGTCACTCTACTGTTGGGGCATGGATCTCGAGATCATGAACTTTAACGCCAAGCTCCTCGGCATCTGCTTCCCCATCTCGCAGGCGCAAAAGCGCGATGTACGGTCGATCTTCGAGCTCGAGGGTGTTGTGACAATGGCATATATGTCGAGCACGATCCCCCGAGCATTCGGCGAGGAGCCGCCTCCGAGTGCACATGACGCGCTCAACGATGCACGCTCAATACTCCAAGGTCTCCGAGCGCTTCGACGCCGCGTATCTTAATAGCCAAGCGCGCCAAATCGGCCCCGTAAAACGGGGCCGATTTTATTTCGTCTCGTGATACTCCTGCTCGGTGTTGATGGACCAGAGGTTCGACTTGTCGGTACGGCCCTCGATAATGTTGTCGACCGCGACCATGGCCGCGAGCATCGAGTGGTCCTGGTTGTTGTAGCGGTGCATCCCGTTGCGGCCGATGGGGTAGAGATTTTCGATCTGGTCGAGCTCACGGCGGAGGCTGGCAAAGTCGGGGTAGGTGCCGCTGTATGCCGGGTACGCTTTTTTCTCCCGCAAGACATAGCCGCCCAAAACATCAATTCCTTGGCGCAAGCCCACCGCCTCGAGCTCCTCGGTTGCGCGCGCGATGAGGTCGGCGTCTTTCGCGCACCACAGCGCGTCGCCCTCCTCGCAAAAGTATTCGAGCCCGACCCAGCCGTGCGCGGGGTCTTTGACCAAGTACGGGCTCCAGTTGTGGAAGAATTGTACGCGCCCGACCAAGACCCCCGGCTCGTGGATATACATCCAGGTGTCGCTAAGCGGCGCCCCGCCCTCTTCGGGGCGGTGCGCAAGCAAGAGCCCCACGCTGATAAAGTCGCGGTACTGCAACCCCGATGCGACCTCGAGCGCCTCGGGGGAGAGGAGCGGTGCAATCATGTGTCCGAGCGCGCGGATATCCGTACTGGAGAAAACATAGTCGGCGGGTATGACCTCCTTGCCCGCGCTACTTTTTATCTGTACGCCGGTAATGTGCGGACCGTTCGTCTCCACCCCGACCACCTCGGTACCCATGCGCACCTCGCCGCCAAGCTCCCTTATTTTATGTACGACAGCCTCCCACATCTGTCCCGGGCCGAGCGCCGGGTAGAGGTACTGCTCGATGAGCGAGGTCTCGACATCTTTTCCCGAGAGCGGGCCGCCGACTATTTTACGGGCCGCGTGCATAATCGCCTTCCAGATGGAGAGTCCTTTAACCCGCTGGGCGCCCCACTCGGCCGACATCTGCCGGCACGGCGTACCCCAGACTTTTTCGGTATAGGATTTAAAAAAGGTTTCGTAGAGCTCTGTGCCGAACCGGTTGATGAAAAAATCTTCGAGCGTCGCCTCGGGTTTGCGCGGGAAAATCGCGGCGTACAAGTAGGTGACGCCGATCTTGAACATTTTGACGAGCCCGAGCTTCATCACGGTATCAAACGAGAGCTCGATCGGGTAGGCAAAAAACTGCCCGCCGTAGACAATGCGCGTTTTGCGCGGCCGCACGAGCATAACATTGCGCCCGTCGGATTCGGCAGCGACACGCAGACCCTCTGTGAGCGCGCGGCGCGAGTTTTGGTAGGCAATTGTCGCGAGGGTGCCCTCGGGTGAGACGGGGAGCCTGTCCGCCCACCA
>ERZ1292629.3249-Hain-H43-01um-R1-3249-length-12712-cov-8_pt1 | contig 12712 bp, 15 predicted proteins | sample MGYA00564399_ERZ1292629 | MGnify/ENA primary metagenome ERZ1292629 (study PRJEB36523, sample SAMEA6512636) | groundwater metagenome | collected 2019-01-08 | study: AquaDiva: Metagenomics assemblies of 32 groundwater samples | reverse complement strand
GACTTACTTTTTGTGCATTTTTTTCTCTTCCTCGGCAACGGCGATGGTGGCGGAGACGACGGTGTCGGGGTTAAGAGACATACTTTCAATGCCTTCTTCGACGAGGAATTTGGCGAATTCAGGATGATCCGACGGAGCTTGGCCGCAGATGCCGATGTATTTCTTTTTGGCGCGGCATTTATGAATGACTTCGGCGATAAGTTTTTTGACAGCCGGATCGTTTTCGTTGGCGATATGAGTAAGCGTGCCGGCGTCGCGGTCGAGGCCAAGAGTAAGCTGGGTTAAGTCGTTGGACCCAATAGACATGCCGTCGAAGATTTCAAGGAATTCGTCGGCTAGTAAAACGTTCGATGGGATTTCGCACATTACGTAGATGGGTGTATTCGCCTGTTTTTTCGATTTAACGTATTTAGTAATCAATCCACTTTGCGCCATTATCTCTTGGGTTTTGACTCCTTCTTCTTTGGTCCGACAGAAGGGGACCATCGGGATGGCATTTTCGAGGCCGAATTCTTGTCGAACTTTTTTAATAGCCAAACATTCCAGTTTAAATGCTTCTTTAAACTTCGGATCGTAGTAGCGAGAGGCGCCGCGCCAGCCGATCATCGGGTTTTCTTCAGCGGGTTCGTAAATATCTCCGCCGACTAAAGTTCTGTATTCGTTGGTTTTGAAATCCGAGAAGCGGACTAAGACCGGATAAGGATGGAAAGCGACACAGATTTTAGCGATGCCGTACGCCAAGTTGTCAACGTAGAATTGAGTTTTGCTTTTCCAGCCGTAGGTGCGCCGGTCGATTTCGTTTTTAATCTTACTACTCATTTTGACGTAGTTTATGAGCGCGAGCGGGTGAACACCAATCGTTGAGGCAATAATAAATTCTTCACGCGCGAGGCCGACGCCTTTGGCTGGAAGGAAAGATTTTTCAAAAGCGGTGTCGGGCGTGGCGATGTTTACCATTATATGCGTCTTCGGCTTGGGAAGTTTTTTAATGTCATGGTCAACCACTTTAAATTTCAAAGCGCCGTTCCAGACGATGCCTTCGGAGCCGGTGGTATCGACGGTAACCTCCTGGCCGTTTTTGAGTTTTTTGGTGGCGTCGCCGGCGCCAACGATACAAGCGATGCCGAGTTCCCGGGAGACGATGGCGGCGTGAGATGTGCGGCCGCCTTTGTCGGTCACAATAGCCGAGGCGATTTTCATAATCGGCTCCCAATCGGGATCGGTCATGTCGGTGACGAGCACTTCTCCGGCTTTAAACTCGTTGACACCTTTTACGTCCATAATCACTCGCACCTTGCCGGTTGCAATTTGAGATCCTACTGAAGCTCCATGCACAAGCTCTTTACTTGTTTCGAGGCGCATATACTCTCTAATTTTTGAAAAGTCGCGGAGAGCGTGAATAGTTTCGGGGCGGGCTTGGACAATAAAGAGTTCTCCAGTCTTGCCGTCTTTGGCCCACTCCATATCCATTGGCGTCCATTTTTTATATTTATTGGTGTAGTGCTTTTCGATTAGCATGCCCCATTCGGCCAGCTTTTGAACTTCTTTATCGGAAATAACGAAAGTGTGTTTTTCTTTAGGAGTAGTCCTGATGATTTTAGTGGCCTTGATACCCGAGGGGTGTTTCGAATAAATCATTTTCTCTTCTTTGATCTGGAGTTTCTTGCTGATAATCGATGAGTTTTTCTTCCAAACTAAAAATTCATCGGGGGTGACTTTGCCTTGGACAATCATTTCGCCCAAACCCCAGACGGCATTGATGAGTACGACGTCTTTAAAGCCAGACTCGGTGTCGAGGGTAAACATAACGCCCGAGGCGCCGGAGTCGGAACGAACCATTTTTTGAACGCCGACAGAAAGAGAAATTTTGAAATGATCGAAGCCTTTGTCGACGCGGTAGGAAATGGCGCGGTCGGTAAAAAGGGAAGCCATGGAAGCGCGAACGGCTTTCATAAGTTCTTCGTCTCCTCGGATGCCGAGATAGGTTTCGTGTTCGCCGGCGAAAGAGGCGCCGGGTAGGTCTTCGGCGGTGGCGGAGGAGCGAACGGCAACGTCAACGTTTTTGCCGTATTTTTTCTCCATTAGGCGGTAGTATTTTATGATTTCCCGTTTTAGATCGGCCGGAAAGTTTTTTTCTTTTATCGTTTCGCGGACGAGCTTGGCGCGCTCAGCCATATCTCTAAGATTTTTAGTGTCGAGGCCTTTTAGGGCGTCTTTGATGAATTTTTGAAGGCCGGTGGATTTTAAGAAATATTGGTAGGCGGTGGCGGTGACAATAAATCCGCCCGGGATATTTATCCCTTTAGGTTTTAAGTTTTGAAGCATTTCGCCAAGCGAGGCGTTTTTGCCGCCGACTTGGGCGACGTCTTTGATGCCTACGGATTCCATTGGGAGAACAAGTTTTTTCATGATGTTATTTAATATTTTTTTTGATTAATTTATTGAATATTGACCGCGATACTAATATGCGAATGCACACTAATTATACTAATTTCGAATAGCTATAACTAAATCAGAAACATTTGATCCGGTTTTTCCGGTTAAAATATAATCGCCGGTTTTTTTGAAGAAAAAATAAGAATTATTTTCGACCAGATAATTCAAGGGTTTAATCTTAAGTTTAGCGATTTTCTCTAGTGTAATTTTATCACAAATGGCGCCGGCGAGCTCGGTATTGTCTCGGCCGTCGGAGGCAAGGGATAAAACCAGCGAATCTTGATGCAAGCGGCTTAGGGCGGAAAGGGCGAGCTCCATATTGCGACCGCCCTTGCCTTTCCCTTTAACGTTTACGGTCGTTTCTCCACCGTAGAGTAAAACAGTTTTCGGTTTGGCGCGGTTGATTTCAATGGCAATTTTACTGCCGATGCTTCTCGCTTCACCTTTGAGGCAAGAGGTGCAGATTTTTACTTTATAGCCCATTTTTTTAGCGGTTTCAGCCATGGCCGTCAAGGCGACTTCGCCGGAGACAAAAACTATATTAGTGACGGGTTTGAAAAAGTCGTTGTCTTTCGGAGTTTCGACGAGTCCGCAGTTTTCGAGAGGACAAACTTTTGGGACGTTGTATTTGTCGAGAATTTTAAGAGCGTCTTTAATGGTAGTCGTGTCTTTGACGGTTGGGCCGGAGGCGATGAATTGAAGATCGTTGCCTATAACGTCGGAGAAAATCAACGCGATGGATTTGGCGGGGTAGGCGTATTTAGCCAAATAGCCGCCGCGGGCGACGGAGAGGTGTTTACGGACGGTGTTGATTTCGCTAATGGCCGCGCCGGAGTCCATTAATTTTTTGACGATTAAGGTTTCTTCGGCGCAAGTTCCTTTTTTGGGACCACAAAGAAGAGTGGAGCCGCCGCCGGAGATGACGAAAAGAATCAGGTCGTCTCGGTTGAGGTTTTTGATGAGATTGATGATTTGGACGGTGGCTTGGGTGTTTCTGTCCGATGGAAAAGGATGGGAGCCGGCGAGGGATTTGATGATTTTAAGACCGCTCACTTTTTTGACGTCGAGGGCGATACCGGCTTTGATTTTTTTACCCAAAACTTTTTCGAGAGCTAAAGCGGCTTCGCCGGCGCATTTGCCGATCGCGACCACGTAGATATTTTTAGTGTCTTTTAGGGAAAAAGTTTTTTGGTCGATGATGAGCGCCCCATTAGAGGTGGACACACGCTGCGAGCCCTCGCGATCTCTAACGGGGTAAAATTTTTTTTGAAGCTTAATTCTGTCTTTAATAACCTTCTGGGTGTCGATGGCTTCGAGACCGGCTTCGGCGATTTTAAGGGCTTTTTTGCGGAGGTCACTAACGGCGAGTTTTTGGAAGTTTTTGATTTTCATAAAGTAGATACCATTAAATTTATCATTCCTTGGGCTTTGGGGCAATTAGGGCTTATTTTCCTGAAGAGAATAAATAGAAACACCGTTTGTCGCGCGACGAACGGTGTTCTTGGTGCCATTGAGATGTCTTAGTGAATGTTGAGTTCTTGGTTCAGAACCCGCATGACTTCTGCGACCGGATCTGGGGCGTTGAGGATTTGGCGACCCATCACGAGGTTGGAAGCGCCACTTGCCATTGCTCCGCCTGGAGTGGAAATGCGCTTCTGATCGTCAGCACTCGTGCCTTCCGAACGGATGCCAGGATTGACAATTGTGGCATTGGGGTATTTCGCCTTCAGCGCCTGGGTTTCTTCGGGAGAACAGACAATGCCGTGAGCGCCGGCTCTGTTGGCGATTTCGGCGAGTGCCATCACTTGGTCAATTGGCATACGTCGGTAGATTTCCTCGCAGGTTGTCTGGTCGATCGAGGTGAGTACTGTTACCGCCAGAACTTTCGTCGCTGTTCCTTCGAAAATCTTGACGGTTTTCGCAATCATCTCCTGGCCGCCGGAGGCATGAACTGTGATTGCCCATGGAGGACACTTACGGAGTTTGCGCGATATGTTCTCGAGCGTGTTCGGAATGTCGTGCCCTTTTACGTCGGCCATCACGCGACCGTAGGTCATGAGGTTCGGCAATAGTCGGTCGCTTCCTTCGGCGATTAGCAGATCATTCACTTTGAAGATGCATCCCGTCGTTCGCAGGGGGTCGATGATTGGGAGAATTTCTTCCCAGCTTTTGCCATCGAGGGCCACGATAATCGGATTTCTCGCCTCAAGATTCGGATCGCACCTTTCCATGAGCCCGGAGGTTATGAGTAGCCGCCGTACATCATGAAGAGTCATTCCCGGCCAGACTTCCAGGTCGATGCCGAGATCGGCGAGATGTTTTTGCCAACCCTGTTGCCGATCAACAAGCACAACGAGAGACCTAACATCGAGACCCATTCCGACGGCGACTTGGTATGGAATCACCTTTGAGGCGCCATCAGTGATTACGTCGTCGATGATGGCCGCGCGGGTGCCGGGCAATGCCGAGCCAATCGTTTGGGCCTTTGCAACGCGTCCCACTTTTGGTGCTTCACGGACTGTGATGTAGGGCATACCTGTCATCTGAGAGATTGTGCCCGCGAAACAACTCACCGAGTCCGGTATTTCCAGAAACCGATCGACGTGCAGACGCCGAAGGGCTGAGGCGTAGAGATCGCTGATCAGGCCGATCATTGGCGGATGGTTTCTGGCGTCGCGGAGATTGATGTAGACGTCAGTGAACCCACCGCTTTTGAGTGGTAAATTGCGCTGGTTGGACCACTTGATCAACCCGTGTCCAACGAGTGCCTGAACCACTGCGCCTTGCTCGTCAGGATCTAACCATGGTAGTTGCATAACTCCTCCTCTCGGGTTTTCAAGCCCTAGGAAATTGGGTTATAGTCAGCAGTTCACTCTAAGACAAATTGGCAATATGTACTGGCTGTATTAAAGCATATAGCTTAAAGAAATTTCAAGTTAGGTGGTTTTCTGTTTGAAAAATTTAATTATGTAATTTTTGGCCCCAAATAATATGGCAAGTACGAATATCGCAATGATGTATTCCATAGATTCATTATAAGTCTTTTGATTTAATAGAAAAAACGGCTATATTTAAGCATATGCAAAATCCCGAAAGAAGAATTTTAGAAAATCTTGCTATTGAGCAGGCTTATAAAAAAGCTGATAAGGTTTTAACTAGAGATGCAATTCATCCCGACGAATTTGAGGATCTTTATGGCGCGCAGAATATCAGCCAGGATAATGATTACGTTGCAAAGATGAAGGCGAAATTTAAGGAACAGGAAGGCGCCGAAGAGGCGACCGCTAAAAAATTAGCCACGATTCTCGAAGCGATTATTTTTGAAAATGCCGAGCTGAGCGAATGGTTCGGTCCGAACGCGAGTACTATCAAGACTTCGGAATTCGACGACATTAAAAACGGTGTAGATAGCGTGGTGGAGTTTGAAGAGAGTAAAACCTCCGCTTCCCATTTGGCTTTAGCGATGGATGCCACGTTTAGTTCCGAGACCGGCGGAAAATTTCACCGGATTAAAGAAGAAATTGAAAGCGGTGAATTAACCAAAGTAAAATATTTTCAATCCGATCATATGAGTATAAGAGGAGAGTTATCGAAGATTCCAAGAGTGGTGGTTGGCGTGAATGCCGAAACAGTGAAGGCACTTAGCGAAACTTGGCTTGAAAATCCAAGTTCGCTTAAGGATCACCCGATTCAATTTCAAATTTTAGAAGAAATTCTTATGCAGTTGAGGGTCTTTAAGGACTACGCTAAAAAAATTAAAAAAACGGATATCGGGGCTACTTACGAAAAAGTTATCGGGATTGTTGAAGAAATTCTTGAGGAAAAGAAAAAGCTAATCAAAGACACCGGCGAGCGCGATTCTGTTTTTTACGATATGGAAAGTAACCTCCGACATTTTTCGGGTTGAAAATATCGGAAATAAATTTACTCCACAACATTCTCACATTCTCAAGAATGTGAGAATGTTGTGGGGGGTGGTATAATGGGGGAATGAAAACGTCAAAACAACTTGAGCGACATTTGAAGGGCGTGGCTAATCACCACCGGATTGATATTTTGCTTTTGGTTTCAAAAAATCCGGAAATAACCCTGGATAGAATAGCCGGAGAATTGGAGGGGAATATCAAGACGCTGTCCGAACATACTCATCGGTTAGTTCGCGCCGGATTACTGAATAAAAAATATCAGGGGCGGAGCGTGGTTCATTCTCTATCGCCCTACGGGCAAATTTTTATCAAATTTCTTAAGGGCTTTTAGGGTTTCAAAAACATTCTCATATTCTCAAGAATGTGAGAATGTTTTTCGGGGTTGAGGGTGGTGGGTGGTTGGATAGTGTGGGGAGTTGATATGGGGTTAGAGAGGGGATATATTTAACTCATGCCGCTTTGGTTACTACGGCTTTAAACTACTACAACATTAAACTACAAATGATTTATCGTGAGTATGCCTGCGGGGAGGACATTCGGCTGAGCTCAGTCGAAGCCCCTGCCGAATCCGTCGAAGGGCAAATTATGATTAGGTATTTGAATAGGTAGTTTTGAGTACGAATTTTAAAAAGTTACTGAATATAGTATCAGAGTTGGTTTTTGGTAGAATTTTAGTGAAAAATAGGTATATTTCGGTCTAATTCACTAATTATTGGCATTTTTTAGTGAAAAGAAGAGAGTCAAGTTGATGAAGTGGTACGACTGGGGCATAATTTAGGTTAGGTTCAATTTATATATAGCTAAGAGTTACAACTGGTATTAAGTTTTATGAAAAAAACTAAGAGGACAGACAAAAATATTGTTATTTATCAAACGAAATCGGGAGCCATCGAGCTTCGCGGAGATTTTAGCAAGGAAACTATTTGGGCAACACAGGCGCAGATGGGCGAGATTTTTGGCGTGACGCCTCAGAACATAACTCTTCATTTGCGTAATATTTTTAAAGATGGCGAGCTTTATGTGGCGTCAACTTGTAAGGAATCCTTACAAGTTCAAAGAGAGGGAGGCAGAGAAATAAAGCGAAAATTAAAGGTATATAATCTCGACGTAATTATAGCCGTGGGCTATCGCATTAATTCTATTGTTGGCACAAAATTTCGCCAATGGGCCACTAAGACTTTGCGACAGCACATAGTCGATGGTTTTACGATTAATAAATCTCGAGTCGCAAAAAATTACGACGCCTTTATAAAAGCAGTTTCCGATGTTCAGAATCTTCTTCCTGAACACATTGCATTAGACCCGAAGGCAGTTCTTGATTTCATTAAGGAATTCGCGAGCACTTGGCTATCTTTGAGTGCGTACGACAAGGATTCGCTTGAAGTTATTGGTACTACTAAAAAAGCGATTAAGTTTACCGGCGAAGAGCTTGCGGTGGCTATCTCGAAACTGCGTGATGACCTTTTGCGGAAAGGTGAAACGACGGAGATATTTGCTCAAGAAAAAGGAAAGGGGAATATCGAGGGAATAGTGGGAAATGTGATGCAGTCATTTGGCGGTAAGCCGGTTTACCCAAGCGTAGAAGAGAAAGCCGCGCACCTTTTGTATTTTATGGTAAAAAATCATCCGTTTACCGATGGCAACAAACGTTCCGGCGCTTTTGCGTTTGTTTGGTTTTTGCGAAAATTTCGAACAAAGGGCAGCCGGAATATAAATCCGGCTAGTTTGACTGCGCTAACGCTTCTTATTGCCGAAAGTAATCCGAAAAAGAAAGAGCAGCTTATTGCGTTGGTAACTCAGATTTTGAGGTAGTTGAGATTGGGGGTGGTTGGTAAATGAGTTTGGTATCCACGACATTCTAACATTCTCCCTCCTCCGCACGAGGCTACGGACGGGCAAGGCAAGAATGTGAGAATGTTTTTTGCGACTGGCTGTCCTGAATAAGAATTGCAGTAATTTTGGGGAAGGGATATATTTAACTCATACCGCTTTGGCTACTGCAGTTTAAAGCTACAAATGATTTATCGGGAGTATGCCTGCGGTGAGGACATTCGGGTGAGCTCAGTCGAAGCCCCTGCCGCCTGCCCGTCCGAATCCGCCAGTCGGCGGAGCCAGTTGGCGGAGAAGGAGGGAATCCGTCGAAGGGCAAATTATGATTAGGTATTTGAATAGGTAAAAATCAAAAAGGGTCACCGAGTGTGGTAGTGGGGGTAGAATTTTATTCATGCCGAAATTAGAAAAAACGGAAAATAATTTTGCTTATATTGACGGAGCGAATTTGCATAAAGGAACCAAAGAGTTGGGGTGGGACTTGGATTATAAACGCTTTAGAAATTGGCTCGAAGATAAATATAGTATTAAAACGGCTTATATTTTTATCGGTCTAGTCCCGGACAATAAGGATTTGTATACCAAACTGCAGGAGATGGGATACGTTTTGGTTTATAAGGAGGTAACTTATGACGGCGCCGGCAAAGTAAAAGGAAATTGTGATGCCGATTTAGTTCTCAAGGTTGTCGTTGATTACTATGAAAAAAATTTCGATCAGGCAGTTATAGTTTCAAGTGACGGCGATTACGCCAGCTTGGTAAATTTTCTAAAAGGTAAAAAAGTTCTCCAATCGCTAGTTTCTCCAAGCAATAGGTGCTCTTTTTTATTAAGGAAGCAAAATATTCCTATTGTTTATCTTGATACGCAGAAGAACAAATTACGGCATAGTCCCTAAAATAAAAAAGCCCCCGGCGGGGACGGAACCCCGCAAGGGTCTTTTTCATAGTGATACTATAATAATACCGGCGTATTCGTATATGTCAAGGGTACGCTTGGGGATAGACGGGGGAGATGGTAAATGGGTTTGGTATTCACGACATTCTAACATTCTCCCTCCTTCGCACGAGGCTACGGACGGGCAAGGCAAGAATGTGAGAATGTTTTTTGGGGTGAGGGTGGTTGGATAGTGGGGGGAGTTGATATGGGGGTAGAGAGGGGATATATTTAACTCATACCGCTTTGGCTACTGCAGTTTAAAGCTACAAATGATTTATCGGGAGTATGCCTGCGGTGAGGACATTCGGGTGAGCTCAGTCGAAGCCCCTGCCGCCTGCCCGTCCGAATCCGCCAGTCGGCGGAGCCAGTTGGCGGAGAAGGAGGGAATCCGTCGAAGGGCAAATTATGATTAGGTATTTGAATAGGTATTAAAAAATTGTTGGGCTAATGCGTGTTTTAACCAAAAACCAGTCGAGAGGCTGGTTTTTGGTTCGATGAGGATGTAAAATTACGTTGAAACATATGGAGTTAACTTTTGACCAGCAACTTGTAACTAATTACAAAAGCGCATCACAAAAAGTGCGCGTCTTAACAGAGCAATGGGTTGATAACTCGATTTTTTGTCCGAATTGCGGACAATCAAGCATAGATAAGTGTCCAAATAACCAGCCAGTTGCTGATTTTTATTGCTCGACTTGTCGTGAAGAATACGAATTAAAAAGTAAACAAAGTGCGATTGGCATAAAAATGCCTGATGGCGCGTATCGCACAATGCTTGAGCGATTAAGGAGTAGCAATAACCCAAATTTTTTTCTACTTCATTACGACTTATCAAATTTTTCAGTTACTAACTTTTTTGTCATACCGAAACACTTTTTTGTGCCGGGGATAATCGAGAAGCGCAAGCCGCTTGCGCCAACTGCTCGTCGTGCTGGTTGGGTCGGTTGCAATATTTTACTCAATAGTATTCCGCAAACTGGTAAGATATTTTTTGTAAAGAACAGGCAAGTTGAGCCAAAAGAAAAAGTGCTTGCGGAATGGAAAAAGACATTATTTTTGCGCGACGAAAAAGAAGTATCCGCGAAAGGGTGGTTACTCGACACAATGCGGAGTATAGAAAAACTTGGTAAGCAAGAATTTACGCTCAATGATATTTACGCATCTGAAAAAGAGTTAGGTAAGCTTCACCCCGAAAACAAGCACATCAAAGATAAAATCCGTCAGCAATTGCAAATTTTACGCGACAAGAGTTATCTTGATTTCGTGTCGCGTGGATATTATCGTCTCATCTAAATTTATGGACTATCAAATTATTCAATCTCAATATGATAGGATTTATTCCTATTTTAAAACAACTACTGAACCTTTCGATTTTCTAGAATGGGACGGGAAGGTTGCAATGGTTTGGAGTGAAAATAAGATTATTGAAGAGTATAACCTAGAAGATTTTGATATATAAAATACTTGATTTTATTTTGTATGTGATCAATGATCAACTTATGATAGGTTTTGAATATTATAAATCAAAACAGGAACTAAAAACTTTTCGAAAAAGTACAGTGGTAAATCCTTCAGTTCCCATTCCCATGGAAAAATTTAGAAAACTAATTGAGCTCGAAATTGCGGTAAGAGGTCATGGTTGGTCTATGGATGTAAAAGGCGAAAGACGAAAAATGGCTAGGTTACTAACACAGATAGTATCAAAATCAAGGAGATTTAGGATTGTAAATTCTTAAAAATAAAAATGGATATAATTCCTGAGAATGTTCATTTTCCCCTTAGTTAGTTTGTTGTCCACGGGTAACGGTGATATAATTATTACGTAATAAATATATAGAAATGGCCAGAATTAACGAAAAAAAGTACAAAAACGCTATTATCTTCTTCGCAATGAAGATCCAAAATGGCACTCTTGGGAAATTAAAGATGATGAAACTTCTGTATTATCTTGACTTTGATTTTTTTGAAAAGTATGGAAAATCTGTAACGGGAGACGAGTATCTTCGTTTCGAGAGAGGGCCAGTGCCACATATGGCGGAGAAGTTTCTTAAAGAAATGAATGGTAATCAGATAAAGATTACGCGCCGAAAAGTTGGGGTAGGATATAACGACCAGCAGCATATAGAGGCCTTAAAAAATTTTGACGTGAATGTATTTGATAAAGAAGAGTTGTTAATGCTCGAAGAAATCGCAGGTAAATGGGAAAAATTTACTGGCGCAGAAATGAAAGCTGCTAGTCACGGAGAAGCGCCTTGGATTTCGACAAAGCCAAACGAAGTTATTGATTATAACCTTGCTTATTATCGCAATAAATACGGAGAGATGTCGCGTATTTAATTCTGATTTTTTGGCCTAGATGTGGATTTCTTGGCACGGGGATATAGAAAAGGACTTAAAAAAATTACGGCGCTTCTCAGCGCCGCTTGAGTCACTCGAAGCGTGGGAGAGGTATTTTAATTTGAAGGGACTACAAGAAACTCCATCAGTTGAATCTTTTCCTGGGTTTAGCGAAAGAAAAATTTTTAAAGGGAGGGTTGTGCCGCTAAAAGAAAATTTTGGAAAATCAAAAGGGTATAGGGTTGTTTTTGAAATGCAGTCCGAAGATTCTTGCTTTATTTTAGTTTTCTCTCGACATGGTATTTATCACAACGAAGCTGACTTAATTAAATTAGTGAAAGAGAGGTTGTGCTAAGCCATAGTTTGTTGTGAAATTTTTTTGTTATTACCAATAGTCACTAAAGTGATATAATAGAAACATGAATCCCATTAGAAATTTGAGACAACAATTTAATATTAAAAATAATATACCCAATAGGCTTGTCGAGCTTATTGAAAGTTTTACTAGGCAACATATTTCAGTTGTCTATTTCTAACGGGATGCGAAAAATTATTATTGGGCTGGTTATAGTGGTGGTTTTAGGAGTTGGGGCGTATTTTATTTTTAAAGGTTCGCCTAAAAGCGTGGATATAACGGGGAATCAGAATGGCGCGACCGGCACCACAGAGACGCCGGGCACGCCTCCGGTTACAGGGCAAAATAACGGGCAAGAGGCAATCGGGAAATCAGCCGGAGGGCGGGATATTCTCGCGTATCACTACGGCACCGGGGCGAAAGAAATCTTGATGGTGGGTGGAATTCACGGCGGGTACGAATGGAACACGGCGCTCGTGGCTTACGAAGCGATGGATTACTTGAAAGCGAATCCGGGTGTGATTCCGACGAGCACTAAAGTAACCGTGATTCCGGTTTTAAATCCCGACGGTTTGGCGAAAGTGGTTGGCGCGACCGGCAAGTTCTCGGCGGCGGACGTGAACACTTCACAGACAGTTCAGGTGTCTGGCAGGTTTAACGACAATCAGGTGGACCTTAACCGCAACTTTGATTGCGACTGGCAGACCAAAGCGGTTTGGCAGACCAAAACAGTAAGCGGAGGAAGCGCGGTTTTTTCCGAACCGGAAGCACAGGCTATCAAAACTTATATAGAAACCAATAAGCCCGTGGCGGCTTTGGTTTGGTACAGCTCGGCCGGTGGAGTGTTTGCATCGAACTGTCACAACGGCGTCTTGCCGGAGACTTTGACGAT
>ERZ1292629.3247-Hain-H43-01um-R1-3247-length-12721-cov-9_pt1 | contig 12721 bp, 6 predicted proteins | sample MGYA00564399_ERZ1292629 | MGnify/ENA primary metagenome ERZ1292629 (study PRJEB36523, sample SAMEA6512636) | groundwater metagenome | collected 2019-01-08 | study: AquaDiva: Metagenomics assemblies of 32 groundwater samples | reverse complement strand
TTTTTGTTTAAATTCATATTGCATCTATATGTGTTAAGTATTTAAAGATTATTATGTCAAAGTGCGTACGAGCACTTTGAGCATCCAAAAGTCCTCACGAAGTTACAAGGGGACTTTTTATGTCTTGATAAGGGTTGATAAGGGTTATTTTAATAAGAGTTATAGAAGTATTCTGAGGTTATTATTTATTAAGAGATTTTGATAATAGATATTTGTAAGTTCGTTTAATTATAAATGTGTTGTTATTTGGTTAAATTTATGTTTTACCCCCCTGTCCCCTTGAGTTCGTATGGAGATGAGGGTTAAGTTTAAAAAGGATTTTTGTTTTTGTTTTTTTTAATTTTTCTTTTATAAATATTTATATATAATATAATATATATTATATTATATGTATTGTTGTGTATTATAATATAAAATATATGTTTTGATATAGATATCTTAATCTATATATTATAGAATATAGTTTTAGTTTATTTATTACTAATTAAGTTATATTTAGTTATTATGTTATTATTATTAATTAATCATATTATTTTAGTTTAATACTTGTTTTGCATATGAAATGGTGGTGTCTGTGTGTTAGGTTGTTTTATTTGTTATTTTTGGTTGTGTCGTCGCACTGATAGGGGTTTTTCATAGGAAGTAGGGGTTGGGGTGGCGATATATTTAAATAAATCTCTTTTCTGAAGGATGAAGAGGTTATGATGGTTTCGGCTTTAGATAATATTTTTAATTCGTATGCTGGAGGTAGTATTTTTAAGAATAAAAGTGTTTTGCAGATAAATTATACCCCTGAAACAATACCTCATAGAACTTCTCAAATAGAGGCAGTTGCTTCTATTCTTGCTCCGGCATTGAAAGGTGAGAGAGTAAGTAATTTATTCATTTATGGCAAAACTGGTTGTATCGCAGGAGATAGTTTAGTTTATACAAACAATGGTTGGAAGAAGATAAAAGATGTAAATCATAAAAATGATAAAGTTTTGAGTTTTAATATAAAAGATAAGAAATATGAATGGAGTAATTTTATATTTTTGAGATTTGAAAATAAGGATAAACTTTTGAAGGTTACTCTTCATAATGGATATGAATTAATTGTTACAAAAGACCATCCTTTGCTTACTTATTCTCTGGAATGGAAGAAGGCTGATAAATTACAAATAAATGATAATTTAGTTATAGGATATGATTTGCCCTCTGTTAATACAAAAGAAGTCCCTCTTGCGTTGGCTCGGTTGTTAGGTTTTGCTATTAGTGATGGTAGTTTGAATAAACAAGAGAGAGTTCGTAAAGACTCAAGAGGTCATTTTTACAATTCTAATAAACAAAGATTTAGATATTTTAGCGAGGACGATGATTTATTAGGGATGGTTCAAAGGGATTTGAGTCAATTATTTACCTGTACTCCTTCTATGCAATATCTAAAAGATAGATGTAGGCATGTTCAGGCTGTTTCTCAACAAGTTTGTGGAACCTTGAACTCTTATGGGGTTCCTTTTGGAGATAAAAGCGCTATTGTTCAGGTGCCTTCTATTATTTTAGAATCTTCAAATGTTGTTCAAAGAGAATTTTTAAAAGCCTTATTTTCTGGAGACGGGACGGTTAGTCAACAAACTTATTTAGTCGAATATTATTCTAATTCTAAGAAATTATTGGAACAAATTTCTTGTTTATTACATCAAGAGGGTATTACTTGCAGGGTTAGTTATAAGAAAACAAGTTTAAATGGGAGATATTTCGATTCTTATAGGCTTTCAATAAGCAACCAAGAAAATTTAACTAAGTTTTATCATAAAATTGGATTCTATAGTTTGGAAAAACAAGAAAAATTGAAAAATATGTTAAATAAATATGTTAAGAATATGGGTTTGAATAACAGTAGTTATTTGACTTCTAATATTGTTAAAATAGAAGAAACATACGAACCATTTGTTTATGATTTAACTGTTCCGAATAATCATAACTTTATAGCTAATGGGATAATTTCTCATAATAGTGGCAAGACGCTTTCTGTTCAGTACGTTACTAAGGAGATTTTGAAGAGAGTTACTGACGCTGGAAGAGATAATCTTAGGGTTGTTTATATTAATTGTAAACTTAAGAAAGTTGCAGATACAGAATATCGAATTCTTGCAGAGATTATATCTTCTCTTGGGGAAAGTGTTCCTGCTACGGGTTTGCCTACGGATGCTGTTTATTCTAAGTTTATTGAGATTATTGAAAGAAAGAAACAGCTTATATTGATAGTTATGGATGAAATAGATCAAGCCGTCAAGAAAATATCCGATGGTTTTTTATATAATTTGACTCGTTTGAATTCTGAGTTGAAAAACGCCCAGATTAGTTTGGTTGGGATAAGTAATAATCTTACTTTTATGGATAATATTGATCCTAGAGTTAGAAGTTCGCTTGGGGAAGAAGAGATTGTTTTTCCACCCTATAATGCATTACAATTGCAGGATATTTTGCGTGAACGTGCTGAAGGTGCGTTTGTTGATGATGTTTTAGATGAAGGTGTTTTTGCTAAATGTGCTGCTTTTGCTGCTCGTGAGCATGGAGATGCTAGGCGTGCTCTTGATTTATTGCGTGTTGCTGCGGAGCTTGCTGAAAGAGAGCATTCTAAGAAACTAACTATGGAATTTATAGATAAAGCAAATCAGAAGATTGAGAAAGATAAGATGTTGGATATTATAGAGAATGAGCCTAGGCAACATCAGTTGATTCTTTACAGTATATTAAATTTAACTAATATTGATAATAAAAAAGAAATATTTACGGGACAAGTTTATAATAAATATCAGGAATTTTGTCAGAAGACTAAAGTAGAGGTTTTGACTCAGAGAAGGGTTTCAGATATAATTGCAGAGTTTGATATGTTGGGTTTGATTAATGTGGATGTTGTTAGTAGAGGAAGAATGGGAAGGACTCGAGAGATTAAGCTGATGGTACCTGAAAATTTGCAACCAAAAGCGAAGGAGATTTTGGAAATTGCTTTAAATATTTAATTATATGAATTTGAATCTTCTTCAGATATTGAAAGAAAAAGGACTGTTATTAGATAAAGAAATATTTGATGCTCTTAGTAGTGTGAATGATCCTTTAGTGATAAGAAAGATGCTTGATAGTTTGGAATATGCTTCTGGGCAGAAAATGATTACGCGAACTTCTCTTACTAAGAATGTTGTTTTTTCTAAGAATTTTGTTGAGGGATTAAATGAAGGAATTCAATCTAAAGTTCTAAGCATATTTATTCAATTAGGAATTCAGATTAATATTGGAGATTCTGTTAATGAGATTAAAAAAGAGAATAAAAAAGAAGAACTAAAAGTTAGACCGGACTATACAGTTCATTATGCAAATACTACTTGTGATAAGAAGATAGAGGTTGCTGATTTTGTAGGGCATTTTAGGGCTCGTTATAAGGAAATTCAAAATATTATTTTAAGACGCACGGATTTAGATAATTTGATTTCTATAAATAAGATTTCTAATACTAGACAGAAGTTTACAATTATAGGAATGGTTAGTGAGAAAAGGTACACTAAGAAGAAAAATTTAATTGCTGTTTTTGAGGATATGACTGGTAAAACTAATGTTGTATTTAAGTTAGGGAGTAGTTGTTTTAAGATGGCTGAAGAATTACAGCTTGATGAAACTGTTGCGGTTCGTTGTTCTGGGAGTAATGAATTAATAATGGGATATGAGATATTTTTTCCAGATTCTTTTGTTTTACAGAAGACTAAGTTTGATGAGGATTGCGGATTGGCGTTTATATCAGATATTCATGTTGGGAGTTTTAAATTTTTGAAGACTGAATTTGAGAGATTTATTGAATGGCTTAATGGAGGGGATGAATTGGCTAATAAAATAAAATATCTTTTTATTGTAGGAGATACCGTTGATGGTGTTGGAGTTTTTCCGGGGCAGGAACGTTTGTTAGAAATTAAGAGTTTGAAAGGACAATATGATTCTCTTGCTAGTTATCTTAAGAGAGTTCCTTCTAGAATAACTATGTTTTTGTGTCCTGGACAGCACGATGCTTCGAGAGTTCCTGAACCTCAACCGATATTAGACAAGACTTACGCCGGGGCCATGTATGAAATTTCAAATCTTGTTTTGGTTCCTAATCCTTGTCTTGTTAAGTTGATTGAGAAAGGTAAGGAGTTTAAGGTTCAAATGTATCATGGGGCAAGTATTCATACATTTATTAATAATATTGAAGAACTGCGATTAATTAAGGCCCATAGAACTCCTGCTAAAGCGGTTAAGCATATGTTGAAGAGGAGACATTTTGCTCCGAGTCATGGAGCTTCTGCTTCGATAGTTTATGTTCCAAATATTGACAGAGATCCTTTAGTTATTTCTGAAGTGCCTGATATAATGTGTACTGGAGAAGTTCATAGATTAGATATTGAGAGATATAATGGAACTTTGATTTTGACTGGAAATTGTTGGCAGGCTCAGACTGAGTTTGAAGAGAAAATAGGTAATATCCCAGACCCTTGTAAGGTGCCTGTGTTTAACATAAAGACTCATGAGCTTAAAGTTCTTGATTTTAGTTCTTTGAGTGATGAAGAGAAAGTTGTTGATAATAAAGTTGAGGTGAAAGTATGAAAATTAAAGATGTTGTTTATGGAGAATTTGAAATAACCGCGCCTGTTTTAATTGATTTGATTAATTCTAAGGCAATTCAAAGATTAAAAAATATCTCTCAAATGGGGATGCCTGATGAATATTATCATAAAAAGGGATTTTCTAGATTTGAGCATTCTGTTGGTGTAATGCTGTTATTAAGAAAACTTGGTGCTGATTTAACTGAACAAATTGCAGGACTCCTTCACGATGTTTCTCATACTGCCTTTTCTCATGTTATTGACTGGGTGATAGGCGATCCCACAAAGGAGACCCATCAAGATGATTCATTTATTAATTTTATTAAACAATCTGATATTCCAGATATTTTAAAGATTCACGGATTTGATTATAAATTTATTTGTGATCTTAATAAATTTTCTTTGCTTGAAAATGATGCTCCAAATATTTGCGCAGATAGAATAGATTATTCTTTGAGGGAGATTATTGATTTTGAGACTCCTGAAAAATTCAATTTTATTTTGAAAAGTCTCATTAATCATAAAGGCACAATTATTTTCAATTCTTTGGAGGCTGCAGAAATTTTTTCATTAGATTATGCAATATGTCAAAAAGAACATTGGGCAGGTAATGAAGCTAAAGCTAGATATCATATTCTTGGAAAAACACTTAAGCGTGCATTAGATAATAAGATAATCTATCTTTCCGATTTTTTGAAAACAGATAATGAGGTAATAGAAATTTTGCAAAAGAGCAAAGATAATGAAATTATTGAAGGGTTGAATTTACTTAAAAGTGGATTTACAGTGAAATTATCAAATGGAAGTGGAGCAGTTGTATTACAGAAGAAATTTAGATATGTGGATCCTTTTGTTTTGAATAATGGTTTGCTTACTTTGTTGAGCAGTTTATCTATGGTTTATAAGGAGTCTTTGGAAAAACAAAAGGAAGAGTCTATTTCTTCAGATTATTTAGAGGTTGTTGCGAAATGAATTCCGAGCAATACTTTCAGCATATTAATGACGAAGTTAAGAAGGCATACGCTGTTGCAGAAGTTGCTAGGGCTAAGGGGCTTGACCCCGTTTCTAAAGTTGAAACTCTTATTGCTATATCTCTTGCTGAAAAAGCGGTTGGTTTGATATCTGTTGTTTATCCTCAGCTTCAAGATCAGAAGATAATTAATAGAATTCTTGAACTTGAGAAACAATACGGGCAACTTACTATGTCGGTTTGTTTGGGAATTGCAGAAGATATTGCACGTGAAAAATATTGCAAGTTTAAAGATTTGATTCAGGCAATTGATGCAGGTATTCGTGTTGCTTTTTCTTATTTTACTTTAGGGGTTGTTTCTTCTCCTATTGAAGGTTATACTGAGTTAAAATTAGGAAAAACTCTCGATGGGAAGGATTATTTTATTGCTTATTTTTCAGGACCTATACGCAGTGCTGGAACTACTGCGAGTTGTGTTGCTTTGATGGTTATTGATTATTTGAGGGAGTTATTTAATTTTGCTAAATACGATCCGACAGAAGATGAAGTTAAGAGATATGTTACTGAAAATTATGATTATCACGAGAGGGTTAATAATTTACAATATCTTCCTAGTGAAGAAGAGATTACTTTTTTGGCTAAGAATTTACCTATTCAGATTTCTGGAGAACCTACGGAGCAAAGAGAGGTTTATAATTATAAAGATCTTCCTAGGGTAGAGACTAATCAAATTAGGGGCGGGATGTGTCTTATTTTTTCAGAAGGTCTTGCTCAAAAGGCTGCTAAAGGTTTTCGTTTATTGAAGGCTGCGAAGGCTAATGGGTTTAAGTCAACTGGATTTGATTTTCTTCAAGAGTATGTTGATGTAATTCAGAAGAAGAAGGTTAAAGGAACGGGTGCTGGAGACGGAATTCCGACCTATATGAAAGATATTGTCGCTGGAAGACCAATATATTCTCATCCCAGTCGTTCTGGTGGTTTTCGTTTTCGTTATGGCCGGTCTCGCAATGCCGGATTTTCCGCTACTTCTGTAAGTCCTGCTACTATGGCTGTTTCTAGGAATTTTTTAGCAGTTGGGACGCAGTTGAAGATTGAAAAGCCGACTAAGGGATGTGCTATTTCAATGGTTGAAAATATAGAAGGGCCTATTGTAAAGTTGAAAGATGGCTCTGTTGTAAAGCCAATTACTATGGAAGATGCCCACAAGATTAAGAATTTTGTAGAAGAAATAATCTATTTAGGGGATCTTTTATTTTCTTTGGACGATGTTATTAATAGAAATCATGCTTTGTTGAAGCCAGGGTACGTTGAGGAGTGGTGGAATTTACAGTTGGAGAAAGCTGGAGGGGCTGTTTTAGATAGTTGTAATGTCTCTTTTGAAGAAGCGGTTGAGATGTCTAATAAATATTTGATTCCTCTTTATCCAGATTATATTTATTATTGGACTCAAATTAACTACTCGGGGTTTTTAGGACTTGTTGATTGGATTGCACATGGGAGGATTTCGGAAGATCAACTATTTGTTTTGCCTTATTCTAAATCTGATAGGGAAAGATTTGTTGTTGGAAAAAGAGCACTTGAAATTATTGGATGTCCTCATACAGTTCACTTAGAGAGTGTTATTTTAAATTCTAAAGATAGTAAGGCACTTTTATTTAATTTAGGAATTTCTTCTTTTGAATCTCTGGATAATTCTTTTGACGAACTTGTTAAGAAGGTGCCTGCTGATGGAGATGTTTTAGAAGTTGTGAACATTCTTTCTTCTACAGTTATTAAAGATAAGGCAGGAGATTTTATTGGCGCTCGTATGGGAAGGCCTGAGAAAGCTAAACTTCGTAAGTTGACTGGAAGTCCACATGTTCTTTTTCCTGTAAGTGAGGAAGGCGGGCGTTTGAGAAGTGTTCAAGCAGCTGTTGAGTATGGCTCTGTACAAAGTGATTTTCCAAATTTCTTTTGTGGATTATGTGGAGATGATAGCCCATACCCTAGATGTCCTGTTTGTTTGACTTTGTGTAAGAAAAGAAATTATTGCAGGGCTTGTGAGAAATATTCTGATGGACCTTGTTCAGAACATCCGGAGAATATTCAAGGGCATTCATTGCGTCGTGTGGATATGAAGATGCAATTTGATTTGGCTAAGAAGATGATTGGTGCTCGTATAGATGATTTGCCTGTCGTTATTAAGGGCGTACGTGGCACAATGAGTCAAGATCATAGTTGTGAGCATCTTGCTAAGGGGCTTTTACGAGCTAAGTATAATTTGCATGTGAATAAAGATGGGACAATTAGATACGACATGACTGAAATGCCTTTAATGTATTTTAAACCTAAAGAAATAGGAACTAGTGTTAAGAAGTTGATTGAATTGGGGTATGAAAAGGATTATAACGGAGTTTCTTTGACTAACGATAATCAGATTCTTGAAATATTTCCTCACGATATTGTTTTGCCTTCTTGTCTTGAAACCCTTGATGAGAAAGCAGATGATGTTTTTTTTAATATAACTAAGTTTGTTGATGATGAGCTGGAGAAACTTTATAAGATTGACAGATTTTTTAATTCTGTTAATAAAGATTCTTTGATAGGCTGTTTATTTGCTTGTATTGCTCCGCATATTTGTACCGCTACTGTTGGTCGTCTCATTGGTTTTTCTAAGACTCAGGCATTTTTTGCTTCTCCTTATATGCATGCGGCTATGCGTAGAGACGCCGATGGTGATGAATCGGCAGTTATTCTTTTGATGGATATGTTGCTTAATTTTTCTCGAAAGTTCTTGCCATCTCATCGCGGAGGGACTCAAGATGCTCCTCTTGTTTTGAACGTGAAGATTAATGCTGGAGAAGTTGATGACCAGATTCTTGATTTGGTTTGTGGTAAATATCCTATTGAACTTTATGAGTTGGCTGAGCAGAGAAAACATTCTTCTGAAGTTCAAATAGAGAGAATTGCTCATCGTTTGAAAAATGGAAAAGACCCATTTACAAATTTAGGGTTTACCCACGATGTTGATAATTTTAATCATGCTGTTTTGAATTCTGCTTACAAGACTTTACCTACAATGCATGATAAGGTTGCTGAACAAATGGATTTGTGTTCCAAGATACGTGCGGTTGATGTTAGTGATGTTGCTCGCTTAGTTATTGAACGTCATTTTATTAGAGATATTAGAGGCAATTTAAGAAAGTTTTCTCAACAGGTTTTTAGGTGTGTTGATTGTAATGAAAAGTTTAGACGTCCGCCTTTGGCTGGGAAATGTACTAAGTGTGGAGGAAAGATAATATTTACTATATCTGAAGGGAGCATTATAAAATATATGGGGGCGGCTTTGAATTTGGCGAGGACTTATAAGGTTTCGCCTTATTTGTTGGAAAATTTGGAGATAGTTCAAGGAGACATTTGGAGTATTTTTGGGAAGGAGAAAGAGAAGCAGGCGAAGTTGGTTTTCTGAACTATAACAAAGTTTATATTCTATAGAATGCAACTTTATCATATGACTGAGCAAGTAAATATGGAAAAAGAAAAGATAATAAATCTGATAAGCAAACTACAAATATACGATAATCCAAAAGGATATAAACTAAATTATGAAGGTGTTAGGAAAAGGCTTAGCTCGGTTATTGATGGCTTAATTTTGTGCGGAGATGAATGTTTAGATGAATTACACAAGTTAATTGAACATGGGGAAACATGGAGTTGTCTTTTTGCCCTTGAAATTCTCAAAGAAATTAAAAGTGAAAAGTCAATCTATTATTTGATAGATTACATTATAATGGTTGAAAAAGGAGATCATGGAGATTCAGGCGAAAAAGCAATGTCTGCATTAACTAACATTGGAAAATCTGCTATTGGGCCCCTAATAAAAGAGATTAAAAAACAATTTGAAAAAAAGGTATTCTACTTTTATTTAACTGGTGCTTTGACTGAGATAAAGGATGATGCGGTTTATGAATTCATGAAGGAAGTAACTGAAGATTATATAAAAGATGAGGAAAAATACGACGAATGGTTTCATATAGATATGTTTATTCATGATTTTGATAAACAAGAGAAAAAGGATATTCTTCCTTTATTAAAGAATATTATTGGTCTGGACAGGGTATCTAAACACGAGAAAATCGAGATTAAAGGAGCCATAGAACGGCTTGAAGATCCCGTAGCATATGAACAAAGATTAAAAGAAGATATTGAAAAATTTAAACCAATAGTTAAAGAGCTCATGGAAAGAGAGTTAAATAGAGATAAAAAAATAGATAAAAAAGAACTTGAGAAGAGAATGTGGACGCCAGAAGATGATCTAGAAATACAATTTAAATGTCAGGAGTGTCATAAAAAACAGAACATTAATCCTGGACTGATAAAAATATTGGGGGGCAATGATAAAGAGTTTAATTTTGAAAATGAGATCCTATGCAAGTTTTGTTTTAGTAATAATATTAAACAGTCCATACAAGGAGGAAGAGATATTCTGTTTCAGGCAATCGGAACAGTTAGCGGATATAGGAAGGGAGTATTATCTGCAAGTGATAAAATATATGTTGAGAATAAGATTATGCCTTTTAAAGAATCTTACGAATACATTTTAAAAAGATTAGAAGAAGAGCCAAATAATGCCGGGTTTTATCTTAGAGCAGGCAATGTTGCACGAAACTTCAATAAATATAATGAGGCAATTAAACATTATGAGAAGTCGATTGAACTAAATCCTAAATTAATTGCATCTTATTTAAATTTAGTTGGGATTTATGAGTTTCGATATAAGAATTATGATATTGAAGATGCGAAAACAAGTGCAATATTTTATCTAAACGAAATGCTTGATCTTTTTAGGACACAGAATTTTGATACTTTAACTTTGAAAAATCCTGACACCCTTATTCAATTTATTGGTGAGAAATCCGAGTCTCTAGGAGTTTACATTCCGGAATTGAGGAAAGTTCCTGTGTTTAGTGGGAGAAAAATTGGAAGGAATGATTTGTGTCCATGCGGTTCTGGGAAAAAGTACAAAAAATGTTGTATTGATAAGGATGTTTGAGATTAGTGCTTTTTCCGCTTTAAAATGTTGGGTTTTGGAGAAAGAAATCTGGAGCAAGTTGGTTTTTTAAAGAGTTGATTTGTTAATGGGTTTAAGGGTTTGTTCAGGGAGACATTTGGAGTATTTTTGGGAAGGAGAAAGAGAAGCAGGCGAAGTTGGTTTTCTGAGGATGTTAGGTAATTATTTAAAGAACTCTTTATCTTTAGGTTAATGGTTAGAAGACACAAGGATAATTGGCACGAAAGGAATAAGCATAAATCGAGCAAATCTTTTTCTTATAATTTAAAGAATTTTTTCTTTTGGTTTATCATTTATGTGTTATCTATTTCATTATTTACTATTCTTCTAAAAAATACTAAAATTTATGAAGCAAAGATAGGATTTTATTTAATAATGGGCTTTTTTCTCGTGATTGTCTCAAGAGTAATTTATTCAGCAAAACGTAAAAGAAGTTTTAGGTTTAAAGGAATATTTATTTGGGTAATTATTTATTCAGTAGTTTTCGGACTATTGTCAAAGGTTTTGTCTTTATTTCCGAGTATTCAATTAAATTCTGCTTATGACTTTTATCTTAATCTCATTCTTCTCTCAATTATATTTACTATTGTTATTATGTTTCTAAGACGAATGAAATTTAAAACTGGAAAAGTTCGTAGAAATACTCCATTATTTTTAAGAGCACCCTCTCAGATTATATCTGGAATTGGATTATTTATTGCAGGATTATTGGTATTTAGATTTTCATATCAAATATTTGTTGGATGGTTTAATTGGGCTGAAGGCATGGCTTGGAGTTGGCTAATTGGAATTATATTTATTGTTGCAGGGCTATTAACTTTGAAGGCTTGGTGGAAGAATAGTGTTTCTAACTTTAATACACAACATAATTTCCATTGGAAGCATTAATCGCCCATAACAAACTTTATATTTTATGGAGTGCCTTTGATTATATGGCTGAACGTGTAAACACTGGAGGTAATATGACTTTTGTTTATGGTAAGGATTATGATCCTGGTAGGATCCCGGGATTTAAAGAAGCTTTAGAATCCGACTCAAAGAAGCAAAAGAATGAAGATGTTAAAGAGGAAATAATCAAATCAATTAAGACTAAACAAAAAATAATTAAGATTAGAGAAAAACCTATTAAGCCAATATATGTAGGGTCGCCATCCAGAGAAATAAAGAAAAAATCTTTTTTCGAGAAACATAATTCAAAGATGTGGTTTTTATTTTTGTTGCTTGTTCTATTTTTATTGATTTGGAAAATAAATTCTTCTAGTTATTTTGCGGAACTTAAACAAGATAAAGAATTGAAAGAGTTGTCTAATGTGGCATTTGATGAAATAAATTGGTTTAAGGTAGAAAATAAATCTAATGTGTTAAAATGGAATGAAGAAGATTATAGTCTTGCTTTATTTTTAATTAAAGATGAAGTAGATAATTCCAAAGGTTATTTTAATGAGTCTGCTAAAAAAGAAATTCTCGCTTCTAGAAATTTATCTAATCAAACTCAGTTCTTTTATGGAAAAGTAAGCGGTAATTTTACTAAAGAAAATATAATCGAGACGATTAAACGATTAGAAACATACGCCTTTCCTCAATATTATTTATTAAATAAGGCTTATGATTCTGGTGCTGTTGCTTGTTATAAAAGCGGATGTTTTGTTGTAGTCTCTACAAGAGGAGTTGAATTAGAAAAGTTACCTACAAAAATACAATTTGGAGAAATTGATAATCGGGTTTGGGTAGTTTTGGGTTTAGTTTTGTTTATTGTTTTGGCGATTTATTTTGGTGAGCCTATTCTTTGGATAATCGTCACAATTATTTTTTTATTTTCAATTGGTATATTTACAGATAAGAATATTTATGATTCTTCATCTTACAAATTGCCTGATTTGAAAAAGCTAAGTAATGGTCTGTCGAGTAATTCTGATAGGGATATTGGGGCAATAGAAGTAGAGATACTTAGTTTAGTAAATGAAGAGCGTCAAAGAAATGGTTTGAGGGCTTTAACGGTTAAAAGCGATCTAAACCTCTATGCTAGAAGTTGGAGCGAAAAAATGATTTCTCAAGACTTTTTCGAACATAGTAACTTAGATTTTTTCT
>ERZ1292629.3246-Hain-H43-01um-R1-3246-length-12723-cov-3_pt1 | contig 12723 bp, 12 predicted proteins | sample MGYA00564399_ERZ1292629 | MGnify/ENA primary metagenome ERZ1292629 (study PRJEB36523, sample SAMEA6512636) | groundwater metagenome | collected 2019-01-08 | study: AquaDiva: Metagenomics assemblies of 32 groundwater samples | reverse complement strand
CGGGGCACACGCCGCTGACGGCAGCAGTCAATACACTGATTTTATCCAAGCACCATACGCCGCTTTTCCCCTGAAACGTTTCCCAGCCGGTGTTTCGGAGATTCCGGCCGTATTCCATACCTTCCTGGCTGTACTTCAGCGCCAGGCTTCTCGTTTTACCCTGGTCAATGTTCCTTAGTGACGCCGTCGTACCCGCCACGATACCGGTAACCAATAAAATAACAACGCCGATGACGACCACTGCCTCGACAAGCGACTGACCGGATTTAGAGAAATCCCAGATCATTGATATCTCCTCCTGAAGAAATCTGTATCCTATACGATTTTGCGATACCTACCATTGTAATCGTCACGGCATCACTGCCGGCTAACCCGCGGTTCAACACATCAAAAACAAATGAGGAAGGGACAGGAAAAAATGTAATGCCGCTGGGAAGGGTAACCGACAATACATCGCCGACAGCCCCTTCGGTGCACGCGGCGCCGATCGAATACGAACCCGAAGTAAAGCTCACGGTATACCCCACAAGCTGGGTGCACCCGCTGGCAGGTTTTTTGGCAGACACCGCCTGAGTTTGGGCAAACCGGAGATTATTTTTGAGCGTGATTGCCGCCTGCTTAAGCTTTTGATTATCATTATAATTGTTGTAATTGACGATCAGCCCGCCTACTGCCAAAAGCGAAACGCCGATGGTGACGATAAGCTCGATAAGAGTAAACCCTTTCTTCATGGACTTTTCACTCCATAATTATGAGCGGGAGTTTGCGAAGCATCCGGTGTACAGGAATTGCTTGCCGGCGTTTCCGATTCCAGATACGCGCTCACGCAATAACCGTAGTAACTGCCTGCCGAAGCGTTCGTCGCTTTAAACCGATAGACATAATCCGGATTTTTCGGGTCCGAAGGAACTGCAGGCATATACGTTGAAACTAAAGCCGTACTCAAGCCGGACGCGTTCGTCCAACTGCCGGCACCCGCATTGGGATAATACCCGGTGTCGGTGCGGTACATTTCGAGTGCCGACCGGATCTGCTCAACATCGCTTTTCCGTTTCGTATCGCGGGATCTGCGGTTGACCGATCCGTAGGACACAATACCAATGGCAGTCAATATAGCAATGATAGATATCGCCACCAATATTTCCATCAAAGTAAACCCCTTCCTATCATTGAAAATTTTCATAGTCCCTATTGTGCATTCTTCACGCAGTACATCCCCGTATACCCACTGGGTGCCGCAGAGCCTGCACAATCCGTCACGGCATTGGATTCTCCCTCAAGCCCCGCACACATGCAAAAACTTGACGTACTGCAGCTGCTCCAGCCGGTCACAGCCGTATACGCCGTACCGGTTTTCGGATCCAACGGCATGCCGTTGGGTAAATAGGTAACTGCCAAACTGCACGTAGCCGGATACGATCCTTTATTATCCGCATAATACTGCTCAAATCCGCTTTGTACCTCTTTTACATCACCTTTTCTCCGGTTGTCCCGTGCTTTTTTCTGGCCCGTGGAGTATGCCGTCACCGCCACCGATACCAAAATGGCAATGATGGATACCGCCACCAAAAGCTCCATGAGACTAAACCCTAGAGAAAATTTCCCCACCACGCCAGAATTTGTGTTTTCCATACAAGCGTTATGACGGCTCCCAGAATAAGAAACGGACCGAATGCCACGCGACTTTTCCACGTTTTTCTCTTCGCTATCATCAGTATGACACCCACCCCGGCACCCGTCAAGAACGCAGCATACAGCCCTACGATGATACCCGGATATCCCAATAAAAGTCCTAACAGGAATGCAAGTTTTACATCGCCCAATCCCATCCCTCGGCCGCGGGTAATAAAATACAAAAGAAGAAAAAACGCTGCTGCACCAGCTCCCGTCAGAATATTCTCCCATAGTATACCTATTACCCCCAGCACCCCGATAATCCCGACAATAATCATACTGTCCGGAATAATCTGATACTTTAAATCAGCGACAAACATAACAAGAAGCGAGCTGAAAATAAGCCATGCTCCCCCCAAGGCCAGGCCTTGATGGGCATCAAAGGCCTGGCCTTGGAGAAGTAAGACAAACCCAACGGCTGTCACGACCTCAACAATCGGATACTGCCAGCTAATCTTTTTGCGGCACCGTCGGCACCGGCCTTTTTGCATGACAAATGATACAATGGGAATGAGCTCATACCATCGAAGTGTCTTTTTGCAAAAATCGCACCGCGACCTCCCCCAAACAACCGATTGCCCTTTGGGCAACCGGTCAATAAGCACGTTGACAAATGACCCGACTGCCAAACCCAATATTCCAGCCAACCACATACGGTTATCATATCACGAAAACCGTGCTATACCTCTTTCACTCAGGTTTGCATCGGTATATACCCATCTAAGCTGCTCTGACAACCCTTCGGGTTGCAAACCAGCGTAAGATGGGTATACACTACTGCCATGAAACGCGATGCGATTGCTTGTTGCACGCTTACTATACTCGTAATCGCATTTTTTTTCCGGCTATTTTGGCCGGAGCCGCTTCTTTTGGTGACCCCGGATTTCGGCAGAAGCGACGCCTGGCACTTTACCTTTGTCACGAAATATCTCTTAGGAAAAAGTCTACAGAGCGGCATGCTTCCTCTCTGGATACCGGAGTTGGGGGCAGGGTTTCCGCTTTTGGCAGAGGGGCAGACCGGCACATTTTTTTTACCGAATCTTATCCTGTTTCGTCTGTTTGATCCCGTCACCACGTACAACGTCTCCATCGTTTTTGCTATCCTGACGTTAGGATGGGGGATGTATGTGTGGCTTCGCCTGATGAAGTTTCAAATTTTTCCTGCTCTTTTTGGGAGTATCACGCTTGCTTTTTCCGGCATGATACTCGCACAGCTCCCGCACGGCGCGCTTCTGCAGGGGGTAAGTCTCCTGCCGTGGGTCATGGCCTGCACCCTGCTTCTTTTTCAGAAAAAATCACGGTATGCGATGGTACTTTGGTCCTTTATTTTTTCCCAACAACTCCTCACCGGTTTCCCGCAGGCAGCATTTATCACGCTTCTTTTTGCCGCAGGGTACGGAGCATGGCTTCTCATCGGAAGCTCAACTAAAGCGACAGACAGTATCAGATTTTTTGTCTCTTTCATTGCGGCACTCGGCCTGTCCGCAATTCAAATCCTTCCTTCCTGGGAATTTCTCACCCAGACCACCGTCGCCCGCGGCATCACACCCGATACAGCAAGTTATTTTTCCTATCCCTTAAAACACCTCCTCACGCTTGCAAACCCGTTTGCCCTGGGCAATCCGAAATTCGGCACCTACCCGTCCTTTTTTAATTTTGACGGCAGCATATTCTGGGAAAACGTCGGCGGCATCGGCTATATACCAATCGTATTTTTCTTTGTGCATCTCACCCGTCGGGTGAGAGTGAATCTGCACCTCTTCTTCTTTCTCGCAACGATCATTTCTTTCCTTCTTATACTTGGAAAATATTCACCGCTGTATCTCATCTATTCCTTCTGGCCGTTTCACCTGTTTCGCGTTCCATCACGCTTTATCTGGATATTTATTATGTCCATCATCATCCTGGCAACCCGCGGCATAGATACACTCTGGCAACAAAAACGCATGCAAAAAATTCTTCGGCTCACGATCGTGATTCTTGCGACAGTCAATACCATAATTCTTTTTACTACGTGGTATTCTTACCACGCTTTGGAACCTGCCAGCGCATGGCTTCATCCGCCGAAAATTCTCTCATCACTGCCAAAAGAAGCAAACGTGCTCACCGTTGGGGCAGAAGCTGTCCACAACCGATCATTTTTAACGTCGGGCTGGCAAACCGTGGAGCCGTATCGCGTACTTCGCGAATCCCTCGCGCCAAACAGTAATGCCATTTGGAAAATCGCCTCTTCTGCAGTCTATGCCGGCAGATTTTTACGAAGACCCAGCCTCTTTGATGACATGCTTGCAGCCGGATTAATGAATGATAATAATGAAGCAACGCTGTCTGGCCTTGGTAAAAAATTTCTTGACCTGTCCGGCGTCAATACTATCATCACGGTCATTCCGCTTTCTCAAACTGGTACTTCACGCCTGACTAACAACATCATGCAGGACAACATCACCGTATGGAACAACCCCACAGCACTCCCGCGAGCATACCTGGCAACACACACAATCCTCGCTACCACCAAAGAAGAAGCATTTGCCGCCATAAGCCGGGATGATTTTATCCCGGGCAAAAGTATCGTAGTGGAAAAACCATTAGCTAATTCATTTCATCCAAAAGAAACAGCAACCGGACGGGTCCGATTGACACAACAAACCGAAACATCCCTCACCGTTGTCGTTGAAAATAATGACAGCGATGCAGTGCTCGTCCTCACCGATACCTACTATCCCGGCTGGCTGGCGTCGCTGGACGGAAAACGCGTTCCCATACTGCCAACCAATATCAAACAGAGAGGCGATGTCGTTCCTCCGGGAAATCATGAGGTACGATTTTTTTATGCGCCAAAAAGTCTCGCTGAGGGAACAGTAGTAAGTTTACTCTCGATCGTTTTTTTGTTTATTGCAGTGGTGTTTCCTCTTCCTTCTTCAAAGACTCGTATTGATCAAACAACGTCTTTGCCTTTGCCGCATCGCCGGCGCAGTCGCGGGTTGTAACTGCTTCATATAAAAACAGTTTGGCATTCGTTTTCGCCAAATCCACGGTTTTTGCAGCCGAAAAATGTGCCAATGCAGACGCACAGTCTTTTAAAAAAAGATCCGTGAGCCCTGCATACACATGAGCATCGGACAATTGCGTATCGCCGTCCAGATCTATAGCGCGGCGAAAATACCGCTTCGCATCCGTCAGTTTGCCGATCCGGAGCAGCGTTTTGCCAAACTCAACGCTCGCACCGGCATAGACATCCAACACATCCGCCAGCATGAGGTGGCGGTATCGGGAAAGGATGCCGTTTCTGGGATCATGGTATGCCTGCCATAACCGGTCGTTGACTGCCAGAGCTGTGTCCGCGGGCGTAGCCTTCGATTCCTCGACCAACCGATAGACCAGCCCTTCCTGCATCCACGCCAATCCGGGGTCGACGGATAGGGGAACCACGGAAAAAATCGGGAACCGGGTGCGGTTGGCGCTGATAAATCCAGCCGTAAATGCTTCACCTGTTGTTTGCGGCAAAACCAACCGGGGAAATACGCGAGCCAACACGTTGGGATAATCGCTCGTTGCCAATCGCGATGCATGAATGGCGATCACGTCTGGTCGTACGCCCCGCGCATACCGCATGTACTGTGTCGTAAACAGCGGCGTATCGCGGGAAAGAAGAAAAATACTGTTGGCGTCCACACTGGAAAGAATATCCTGCCCCAATGTGTCCGCTGTGGTATCCGTTGCTATGCCCCAAAATCGCCAAATGGTAGAATACCCTCGACTCATCGGCAACAGAAACAAAAGACCCACAAAGCCCGTCAGGGCAACTTTTGCAAGAGGACCTCTTGCAAATCGCTTCCGGACAATCCAACGAATCACCCCATCAATACCCAAACCCATGAGAATAGAAAAAAGGATATACGAGGGAAGAAGAAACCGTTCATAGGTTCCCAGCGTGAATCGGTTGACCAAGGGGAAACTCGCATAAAAGAAAAATCCCGGCCCCAAAAACACCAATGCAAGAAAAAACAGCCAAAAGACAGGGCGCCGCTTCTTCCACAACCACACGAATCCGATGAGGGCAAGAGCGATGCCCGCAAAAGTCCAGTCTAAAACCATAAACTGCCCGTACGCTTTCACCTGCGTAATCCGCTGGGAAAGGAGATTGCCGTAGTACCCGCCGGATACAAACGTACCGTAGTCCGCGCGTGTAACCAATCGTATAAATGAAGAAATATCCACCGGCCGGTTCCAGTTGATAATTGACGTTCCATTTCCAGCAATCGGCAGATACAAATAGGGAACTAATCCGAGAAACAAATACATCAGCAGCTTTAAAGGTCCAACCTTGTAAATTTCCTTCTTGAGGCTAACCTTTAAAGGTCCAACCTTGCAGATAAAAAATAGAAGCGCGGGAACAAGGAACAGTATGACGTGGTGATGACTGAGGGAAAGGCCGAAAACAAAACTTGCAACATAAAGATATCTGTTTTCTTTTGTTTCCGACCAACGGATCAAAAGGTACATAAGCAACACGACAAACAAATCAAACAATGCAAATACTTCCGGCGTGATGCTGTAGAGAAAAAAGAGGTAGTTGCCGGCAAGCGCGGCCGCGCTAAACAGTCCCGCAATTTTTTGCTTCGTTAAGCGCACCACCAGGGCATACACCAGGGCAACCGTTACTGCATGAGGGATGGACGAAAGCAGTCCACCCCGCCAGGCAGGACTAAACCATGGTAATTGACTCACGAGCCAACCCAAAAACGTATAGAACGGATACCCTGGGGGATGGGGGACCCCAAAGGTAACCGCCGCTGTCACTAAATCGCCGCTATCCCCGCCATAAATCCCTCTCGCCTGGAAAAGAAAAAAGAGAAAAAAGCTTGCGATTACAACGAGGCTCATGCAGCTATTGTATCAGAGGAATTACTGGACGCAGAAGAAGCAGTCCGTGCCGCCGGAGGAAGTCTGAGACTTGCAGCCGCTGGCAACCACCGACCCATCAGAACTGTAGGTCGTATTGGGGTCAATCTGGAATGATTTGGATTCCGGTTTGTAACAGACCGTAATGTTCTCCGCTGCCGTTGACGTCACCATAATCTTTGCCAAATTCCCCGTCCCGGCCAAATCCATAAAACGATTCTTAAGCTCTCCGGCATTAACAAGATCAGTCACATAACTGCCCATGGTATTCACCCGGCTTGCCGTAAACGTCGTCCCGGTGCCCCAGGCAAACTGGCCTTTGGTGGCATAGTACCGCAGGTTTGCATTGTAAAATTCTGCCGTGGTATTGCGAAGTGAGGTATCGCGGCCTTTTTTGAGTTGTTCAAACGGGTCAATCGTTGCCAGAAGTCCGACTGCCAACGACCCTAAAAGCGCAATGACAATAAGAAGTTCAATGAGCGTAAATCCTTTTTGCCTCATATATAGTATGAAACACTATTTAAACTGGCTTGTCAAGTTGTAAATAGGCGTAATGACGGAGATGACGATAAATCCCACCCCCACGCCCAATACGACCATAATGATAGGCTCGATCGCCGTAGTGAGTCCCTTGACCAAATGCTCCGACTCCGTTTCAAAGTAGTGGGATAATTTTCCCAGCGTATCATCCAGTTTGCCCGTCTCTTCCCCAACCTTCATCATTTGCGACACAATCGGCGGAAACACGTCATACTGGGCAAACGTATCGCCCAAGGGAAATCCCTTTTCCACTTTTTTAGAAATGTCCGTGATGGCATCGCGGAAGAGTACGTTGCCGACGGAATCACGCAGAATATTCAATCCTTCCAATATATGAATACCCGCAGTAATAAGCATCCCCAGCGTCCGGGTAAATTCAACGAGAATCACTTTTTTCTGGAGTTCCCCAAACAGAGGGATACGGAGTATCAGGCTGTCCATGATGCGCTCGCCCACGGCAGTCTTTTTCCATTTCATAAACCCGAAAAATCCGCCGACACCGGCAATAATCATAAGCCACCAAAATCGGACAAAAAACTGAGACATAGTAATGAGAATCTGGGTGGAAACAGGAAGCGAAATACCAAAATCTTTATAAAGATCCGTAAGTTTTGGGATCACCACCGTCATCATGACCATAACGACGGCCACCATGCCAATCACGATTATAACCGGATAGATCATGGCGCCCTGCACTTTGCTTTTGAATTCCCGTTGCGCCTCAAGCGTTTCGGCAAGACGCGATAACACTTTATCAAGCGTTCCGGACGATTCACCGGCCCGGATAAGAGCAACATAAATTGCAGGGAAATACGTCGGATATTTGCCGAGCGAATCCGCGAGATTTCCTCCGCCGACGATCTGATGTTCGATATCCAAAAGCACCCGCGCAAAGGCCGGGTTGGTCGTTTGCGTCCGTAAAATAGTGAGAGAATCAGGAAGCGAAAGCCCTGCCACAATCATGGTCGACAGCTGACGGGTAAAATTAACGATATCGCCAAAGCCCACTTTTTTAAATTTTGCAAGAAATGCGGAAACGGAAAACCGCTCCCTGGTTTCCACGAGTTTTATAACGAACAATTGCTTATCGCGAAGCAGTTTCGTCGCGGCAGAACTCCCGGGCGCTTCGACAAGACCGGTTATGGTTTTGCCATCAGCATCCCTCGCCTTGTAAGAAAAAAATGCCATAAGAAGAATTTGTTTTTAATATTTCAGCAGTCTTCCCAGCTCTTCCGGCCGGACGGCATAGGCGGTAGCAGTCTCCACACTAATTTTGCCTTCTTTCACGGCGCGGGCAAGCGAGGTCTCCAGCGTCATCATGCCCAGCTCTGCCGACGTCTGGATGACATTATCCAAGAGGTGTGACTTCCCCTCGCGGATCGTATTTCGTACTGCGGGAGTTCCCGTGAGCACTTCTGCCACCGCCATCCGGCCGCCCGCAATTGCAGGAACCAGCCGCTGAGAAAATACTCCTTCAAGGACAAAAGACAATTGCAATCGCACCTGTCCCTGCTGATTCTCCGGAAATACGTCCACGATGCGGTCAATCGTCTGGGCTGCAGAATTCGTGTGAAGGGTCGCAAACACCAAATGCCCGGTTTCCGCTACGGTCAGGGCCGCCTGGATCGTTTCAAAATCCCGCATTTCGCCTACCAAAACGACATCCGGATCCTCCCGCAGTACACTCCGAAGAGCCACGGTCCACGAGGGCGTAGCCTGGGGCATCTCCCGCTGGGAAATGATAGAAAGCCCCGGCGGATAGACGTATTCAATCGGGTCTTCAATCGTAATAATGTGTGTGGCTTTTGTTTGATTAATGGTTTGGATCATCGCGGCCAACGTCGTGGACTTTCCATGCCCGGTAGGACCGGTGACCAAAACCAACCCCTGGCGCAAATTCACAAACTGCTTGCAGATGGCAGGGAGCCCCAACTCATCAATGGATCTGATTTTCGACGGGATCAAGCGGAAGTCCGCAGCCACCGTGCCCTTTTGGTAGTAGACATTCGCACGAAATCTTCCTACCTGCGTGGCCACGGAGTAATCAATTTCTCTGTTGGTCAAAAACAATTCCTTTTGCTGGGGAGTAAATGTGGCAAAGACCAGCTGTTCCACGTCAGTTGCGGTAAGTGCTGCAGCTCCCGCGATCGGCCCGAGCTTTCCTGAGACCCGGAGCATCGGTGCAAACCCGACCAGCAAATGCAAATCCGCTGCCTCCAATCTCGCCGTTTCTGTAAACAATTGATTAATATCCATAGTTAATCCTGCGCCACCCGCAGCACTTCTTCCAAGGTCGTCACCCCTTCAACCGCTTTCATATATCCGTCCTGCTTCATGGTGATCATGCCGTCGGCGATCGCCTGACTTTCAATATCCCGCATGGGTGTCCGCGTCAATATCAGTTTACTGATTGCTTCGGTCACTGAGAAGACCTCAAAAATGCCGACCCTGCCCACGTACCCGGACCCGCCGCAGGTGCCGCACGGCTGGCCGTCTACCGTACCGCGGCCGCGATACAATTTCACCGGCTTGTCTTTCGCCAGCAAGTCTCCCAACGCCGCCACAATATCTTTTTTTACCGCCTCATCCGGTTCGTACTCTTCCTTGCACGCAGGGCACACGCGCCGGGCGATGCGCTGGCCGACCACGGCATTGAGCGCCGATGCCACCAAAAATGGTTCTGCACCCAAATCGAGAAGCCGGGGGATAGCACCTGCAGCGTTATTGGTGTGGAGCGTCGAAAATACCAAATGCCCGGTAAGCGCCGCCTGAATGGCCAGGTCCGTCGTTTCCGTATCGCGGATTTCTCCAACGAGTATGATGTTGGGATCCTGACGGAGGAACGAGCGCAAGCCGGTCGCAAACGTCAAGCCTGCCTGGGGATTGATCTGCACCTGGTTAATGCCCGCCATCTCGTACTCAACTGGATCTTCGAGCGTCATAATATTTACCCGCGTGGTGTTCAGCTTGGATAACACGGCGTAGAGCGTGGTCGTTTTACCGCTCCCCGTGGGCCCGGTGACGAGGATTATGCCGTGAGGCCGCAAAATATTCGTCTCTAAATTTTTCAGTGCCAAACCCCGCAAACCCAAATCAGGAAGCGTCGGAATGCCGCCGGATTTTTTAAGGAGCCGCATGACGATTTTTTCTCCATGCACGGTGGGCAGGGTAGACACACGGAGATCAACTTCGGCATCTCCCATTTTAAAGTTAAACCTGCCGTCCTGGGGAATACGCTTCTCGTCAATTTTCATGTCCGCTAAAATCTTAATCCGCGAAACCACGGCCTCCCGCAGTCCTTTGGGAAGTGCCAGCCGTTCCTGCAAAATGCCGTCTACGCGGTAGCGCACGCGGGTATCGTTAATCTGGGGCTCTATATGCACATCTGATGCCCGAAGCCGCATGGCTTGCTCTAAAATTGCAGAGACGATCTGGGCAATCGGCGCCTCGCGGATGACTTCTCCAAGCTTCCCGGCTTCATACGTCTTTACCGTCAATGGCGCTGTTTCCGCAAGCGCCGCAGATACGTCCTCACCCAAATTCTGCGTATACACATCTTCAATCGCCGACACAATGTCGTCTTTCGTGCCCATAAACGGCAGGACATGCTTGCCGGACTTTTTTTCCAAAAATTCAATCACCTGAAAATCCAAAGGGTCGAGCATAGCGACGGAAAGCTCGTTTTTTTTCTCATCAAATGTAAACGGCACCAGCGTATAGCGGCGCGCAACTGCTTCGGGGATAAAGTTGACGGCATTGGGGGCTATGGCTTTCCCGGCGAGCGTCACAAACGCTATCCCCATGGCTTTGGCGCGTCCCTGCACCAAATCACCCTCCGTCACCATGCGCTTACGAAGAAGAAGAGATTCAATGGATTCCGCAGAGTTTAACGATTCAGAATTGACCGCATCGGCCTGCTCACGAGTCAGGTGTTTCTGTTCGACAAGAGCAGCGAGAAGATCAGCAGCAGTGGCAGGCATACTCTTTTACTTTACAATGTGTACGCTATAATGTAAACATGCATGCTTTTTTAATTACCGGCAATACCAAAGACGCACGGAAATTAGAAATTGAAAAAAAACAAACTGCAGGGCACGTTTCTGCCTTTGACGTCATCTCCATCTTGCGTGAAGAAGGAACGATTGGCATCGATCAAATTCGGGAATTTCAGCATAGCCTCATGTTTACGCCGTACCATTCCAAACAAAAAATGGGCGTCATCCATGACGCCGAAACGCTCACCACAGAGGCACAAAACGCACTGTTAAAAACGCTCGAAGAACCTCCCGCTCGCACGATACTTTTTCTGGAAACGGAAAATCCAGACGTACTTCTCCCAACCATCCTCTCGCGCTGTCAAATCGTGCATATCAAGGGTGATAGCAACGCACAGGCCATCGATTCCATGTTACTATGTTTTAAAACAATAGAACATGCAATGGCACAATCAATCGGAAAACGGATCCAGTTTGTTGATGAAATAACCAAGACGCGGGATGAAGCAAAAGCATGGGTCGAGACTGCCATCCACGCCGTTCGACACGCAATGCTTCAAAATCTTTCTATGAACTCTGCCAGACTCTTGCGCCGTCTTTTGACCGCCCGATCCCAACTAGGGGTCAACGTCAACCCGAAGCTTGTCCTGGACGCCGTCGTTCTTTCGTAATGACTTTTCCGCGGAAACCTATGCGATACACAAGGACTTCCCCCGTCGCAATTTCCACTTCCGCAATCTTTTCATCGGAGATGTGTTCCAAGTGCTTCACGAGCGCGCGCAGGGAATTGCCGTGCGCCACGATCAGCACGTTTTTCCCAGCTTTAATATGTGTATGAATAGCAGATTGGTAATAGGGGACTACCCGGCGGTGTACATCGGCGAGGCTTTCACCACCAGGGGTGGGATAATCCCAACTTCGTCTGATTTTTATAAATTCGGCGTCGCCAACCATCTTTTTTACTTCCCATTTATTTTTTCCGGTGTGTATGCCATAATGCCGCTCATTAAGAGCAGGATGGCGCAGAACTGGTATATTTGCCACCCGAAGTGTTTCCATGATCACGTCCAGTGTTTCATGCGTACGAACGAGCATGGACGTATAGGCGATATCAAAGGGAATATCCCGCAAAAGCCGTGCCGCGGTCTTGGCTTCCTGCCGGCCTTTTTGGGTCAAGTGAACGTCGGTGAGTCCGGTCCACAACCCACGGGCGTTCCATTCCGATTCACCATGACGAACAAGAGCAAGAAAACTAACCATGATTTTTCAGTGCCTCAATCGCCGGCAGGGTTCCTTTTTCCATAAACTCAAGCATTGCGCTCCCGCCGGTAGAAATATGACTCACCTTCTGAAGCAACGCTTCATCATGAATAGTCGAAATGGTATCGCCGCCGCCGATGATCGTCCTTGCTCTGCTTTTAGCGAGCGACCGAAATATTGACTCAGTGCCTGCCATAAACCGCTCGTCCTCATACATGCCCATCGGCCCGTTCCAGATTATGGTTTTGGCCTCTTGCGCAAAACGGTCCAATTCTTCCCGTGCCGCGGGGCCGATATCGAAAATTCCCAATGCTTTGGGTACAGAGTGAAACGGAAGCGTCAACGGTTTGGC
>ERZ1292629.3245-Hain-H43-01um-R1-3245-length-12727-cov-5_pt1 | contig 12727 bp, 14 predicted proteins | sample MGYA00564399_ERZ1292629 | MGnify/ENA primary metagenome ERZ1292629 (study PRJEB36523, sample SAMEA6512636) | groundwater metagenome | collected 2019-01-08 | study: AquaDiva: Metagenomics assemblies of 32 groundwater samples | reverse complement strand
AAAGTTTGCGAAGGTTTTAATTCGGGAGCCAGATTGGATGATACGAGTTAAGCCTGTGTATAAAATGCTATTGACACCCGCCGCCACAAGCCCCGGGCTTTTTAGCCCGTGGGATACGGCCGCCCCGTAGGCCGCCTACGGCGGCCGGAGCGCCATTCCAAGATCCCATTGCGCTAGAATGGAAATATGCCGAAACCGGAACAAGCTTTTTTCTGGAGGGGTGCTCATGCCTACCACCGCTGTCTGTACCACCTTGTTTTTACCCCTAAGTACCGCCGCTCGGTTCTGCGCGCGGACGTGGTCGGACGATTAGAAAATCTTTTGATTGATTGCGCAAAAATGAATCGGTGGTTCATTCATGAACTCGAGATCATGCCCGACCACGTCCATCTGCTGGTACAGCTTCCAACCTCAGTTTCAGTTGCCCAGGCCGTGCGTTACCTCAAGGGCGGTACGTCGAGGGTCTTGAGGCAGGAGCACCCCGAGTTAGAAGAATTTCTGTGGGGAGACAGCTTGTGGCAGGAGGGTTACTTTGCTGAAAGTATCGGACGAATGGATGAAGCGACCATGCGGGCATATATTCAAGCGCAATGGGATCATATCGCTCCCAACGCAAGCCCCGGGCTTTAGCCCGGGGATGTTGACAAAATAGGTCGTGTGGATATACAATTCAAAAGTTGGTGATGCCTCGCATACCAACCGCCGGTAGCGCAAGCTTCGGTGGCCGTAGGAAGAACCTCGGCACAAGCGTTTAGCAAAAGCTGACGAATGGAAAATATATTTCCATAATTCAGTTTTCCTAAACGCGCCACGAGGCGCGTTATTAATTTATTAATTAGGAAAATTATGAACAATACATCAACATTGATAAAGTTTCCCGTTGTTTCGTTCCGTAAAATTAGTAGCCCCGCAGATGACAAAATAGGCAAAACGTATATTGCGATAGTCGGCGTAAAGGACTTGCCTAAGGAGTTTGACGATTGGCGAACATTAAACCCACGAGATCCAAAATTAACTTCGGGTGTCTCTAAAAAAATACTTGAAACACTAGAGGACCAGCCTGATCTCTTTCTGCTCAAGAATCGAGGCCTAACAATTCTCGTAGATAAGGTGGATTTCGACAATCAATCAAATCTACTAAAAATTGAGATGGTGGATAAGAGTAAAAACGGATTACTTGACGGAGGTCATACCTTTCGAGTAATACGGAGTTTTGTTGAGGCTCTTGATCAGAATGAGTTGGCGGATGTTAACGCCATGGTTAAATTAGAGGTTTTGGAGGGTGTCCAAGATCGCAATGATGTTATCGGAATTGTAGAAGCGCGAAATACTTCAACGCAGGTTAAGGAACAAAGCATTGAAGAATTAAAAGATACCTTCGCGACGATCAAAGAAGTGTTGAAGGGAAAATCTTATGAGGGTCGTATTGCATACAAAGAATACGAACTTCTCGAAGATGGAAGCAAGAAAGACATTGATATAAAAGAAATCCTGTCTTACTTAGTTTGCTTCGATGTAGAAAGCTTCGATAAAAACAAACATCCAATCAAAGCTTACTCGACTAAAGCAATACTGGTTGATCACTTCTCCTCGCGCAAGAAAGAGATGGGTAAGTATGTCAAACTTCTGCCCGAGATATTAGAGTTACGAGATACCATATACTTTGAGTTGCCAGACGCCTACAATAAAAGCGCGAACGAGGAGGCTGGTGGTAAATTTGGTAAATTGACTGGCGTAATGGACACCTCTAGCAAGAAAAAAATGGGTGATGTCGTTTTGGAATTTACTGGGAATCAATCACATTATCGAATCCCTAGCGGTTTTATCTATCCCGTACTTGCAAGTTTCCGTAACCTTGTGGGCATAAAGGATGGTCAGTGCTACTGGAAAGCTAATCCAATCAAGTTCCTTGGCGATCTCAAAGCTGATTTGGCTAGCCGTGTTGGCGGCCAAGCTAAAGAACTTAGAAATCCGAACAAACTTGGCAAGGATGTGGCTACATGGCAAAGTTGTTATGACGCAGTTGCGCTCGAAGTACTTCGTCGTCATCTAGACTAACTAGATTAAAGCCAAAAGAAAAAAGCCGAAGTCCGCGCGGATTCCCTGCCTGCCGAAAGACAGGCTCCCCGAGACCTCGCTCCTGCGCGCTCACGAGTCCGTCGCCCCGCCTCCTTTGCCCCAGAAAAATAGTGGCGGGGCGCATCATTTCAGATTTCGCTTCTTGGATTTGTGTATCGTTCGCGTTCGCATTTTATTGGCCATATTGTGAATTGGGCATTATTTCCGTTTTCGTTAGCGTAGTATCCAGAATATAGAAAAATCTCTTTGAATGTTGATTTCTGATTGGCTAAGACTAAGTCAAACCAAGAACGAGCGATATCTTCACGGTTGTACATAATAATTTGATCATCAACAATCAAAGTCATATCTTTGACATATTTATATTGCTTCGCCTCCTTCTTTTTAATCTCGGCGGTCACAATTTTTTCCAATGGAACATTTACGCCGTCCGTCATAAAAAGACGCAACTTAATAAGATCGGTCGTTTTCCTAATAATTGGTTTTTGGGCAATTATACTCTGATTAAGAATTTGCATGGAACTACTAGCCATATCATTTACTGGTGGCTCCTTCTCCATTTCTAATACTGCCTTCTCGATATCTTTATTAGTCGCATTCCACGGAATGAATCCAAAAACTGACATCGGTTCGTTTTTGAGGAGCGCATCAAGTTTGGCGTGATGTCGGTGCTTACGAAATCCTTCATGGGTATCGCTTACCGCTACGATCTCTAAATAAAACTTTTCCTCCGCCGCATTAGCAAAAGTAAAATCGTGGGGATTATCACGCTCGATCAAAGAAGATGGAAGCTCCACCCCATATGTTTCTTTATAGAATTTTTTAAAATGGTAATCGATTATCTCTTCCCGCTTCCTTTTATCTTGAAGCGACAGCATAAGCTTATCCTTTGTGGTTCCATCGCGCTCAATAGTTTTCCATTGCTGATAGTTTTTTATTTCGTCAGTCATGCCCATATCTTACAAAATTTAAGACACGGCATACAGCCCCTTCTAAGCTGTCTTATTTGTCTTATTCTGCTTGCCTTTAAGCGACCCATCTGCGTCTAATATACATATATATATCCGGCGACTTGGAATCCCTCTAAAATATGAATAAGCAAAGAATTTTACAACAAGAAAATAAAAATAGCTGCGGTTGCAGCTAATTTGTCTTCCTACTTAGTTTTAAAAACAGAATTGAATTTTGGCAATCTTTCATCTCCGGGATAGATGGCATCTTTTTTGCAAACCGCACAGATGAGTCGCTCGGTGCCATCCTCATAAGCTCCTGCCAGGCCATACGGGCTATCCACAACTCGTACGAATGGAGATTCTTTTTTGCAGTGGTTGCAAAACGCCATTACTCGATTCTCGGAATCGCGTTTTTCTGAAATTCTTTCGCCGATAAAGGCCTCGACAAGCTCGTTTAGTGCGAATCCGATTTGATTCACTTCGCCCAATAGCCTTCCTATATGCGTTGGAGAGCCAAAACCATTCCGAAGCATGCTACTCTCTCCCAAATTCTGCTCTCTTTGATACGCGCGCATAAATTCAAACATTTTGGAGTTAAGCATCATTTGAGACTTCACGATCTTGATCAGGAGCTCGCGCTCACTTGGGTGCCCCATCTGGTCTCCATGTCTTTCCCTTAGTTCCTTTTCTGCCATTTTTACTCCCTCGTTTGTTGTTTGTTGAAGTGCTGTAGCGAGTATATATACATTACCCCACTTGCGCCAGTTAAATTCGCAAGCAAGGAAATGGCGGCGCGCCAATGAAATTGGCACGCTTACCCGCCTTTGGAGGGAAGCTCTTTTGCCAAAGCTTTGAAAAGACAAGCTCGGCACAGGCGGGAATGCCGTAAAAACATCGGGATAAAAAAGAGTTCACTGAAGCCACAAAATTTTGTACAATGATTGTGTGGATTCTAAAAAGGGGTTTGCTCAAATTGTACTTGTCGGCATCGTAACTGCCGTCATAGCTCTTAGCTTAGGAGGCTATGCGTACTTTTCGCATAAACCGACAGTAATACAGGAAGAAGCATTGAACGAATTCGTGAATGAATCGCAGGGCGCGAGAGATGTTGAATATGTAAAATCTAGTCCGCAAGATGTTCCGCAAGCAACTGGCCAAAAATCAGAACCAGCGTTGCGGAAACGTCAATTAAATACTTCCGCGCAATCATTGGCGGGAACGGGCAACACAAGGACGGGCAACGTGGCGACTGGCGGCCCAATCACAAACAATTCCGAAACGACCGGCAGAAAAGCCGGCGTTGATGTGGTGCAAGGACATCCTGTGAACTGCTATCCCCGACTGGGTTTCGACAATTACCGCACAGAACAGACGTTCGTCGTGAATCCGAGTGATAACCGAGAACTCTATATCAACGTGGAGTATAAAGGTCTTTACAAAAGCGTCGATGGAGGAAGCACCTGGCGCTTCTCGGGAAAAGGGCTGAAGGGCCTGCCGCACAACGACGACCCATCGAAGCCGTGCCAAGATCTTCGTTTCCACCTGTATATAGATCCTTCAAATCCAAAGCGGCTTCTCGCTCCGGGCGGTAGCGCACCCGGAAGAGTGGGTGATGGTCTTGGCGGACTTTCCGAGAGTTTAGACGGGGGCGCCACTTGGCACCAGCTCTTCACGAGCGGGATGAGCGCGTATACGGAAAGCGCGGTGATTGATCCCACAGACCCTCGCGTGGTGTATGTCACGACCGCCGCTCTCCCTCAGGGCATGGACGGACCAGACAAAGGAAAAGTTTTTGTAACCAAGGGGGTGGTCTATAAAACCACGGACGGCGGTAGTACCTGGGAAGAGCTTCCGACCGGACTGTTTGCTGATTTGAGAGTTCCCGGCATTTTCGTGGATGCGAAAAATTCGCAGAAGTTGCGACTCGCCACGTTCGGATTGCCCTCGGGCACGAATGTAGACAAAAAGTCCACCGAAGAGCAATGGGGATTTTTAGAAACGAACGATGGTGGCAAGACCTGGGCAAAGCTCGATGCTACGCGCGGCATTGGGATAAGATATCTCGCTGTTTCACCGGTCAATTTGGATCACTTTTTCCTGATGGCGAGCAAGGATAATATTGATAAGGTGTATTATTCGGTTGATGGCACTTTGCGGGAACCGAGCACGATGGCGGTGAGCTTCGCGCGCTACGATCCGCACGACAAAACAGGCATGAGGTTGATCGGGGTTAGTCTCTACGCCCAACCGAATGACGTGTTTGAAAGCCTGGACGGCGGTAAGACTTGGAATGCCGTCGGCACGCTTCCGAACGGTATTACCAATGATCACCGCGTGGCGAATATCGTCTTTGATCCAATCGATAAAAACGTCATCTATATAAACTCCGACATGGCGCGAGTGTGGAAGTCCAGAGATAACGGCAAGACTTGGCATCAACTCTTGAGTATTGAAAAATTAGCAGGAGCGTACTAGGAAAAGTCTTTGGGGGGGGCGAATATGATGATACTAGTATTATTTGCTAGGCATTGTTCCCCGCCACGAAGCCGGTAGTCCAGCAGAGTTGCAGGCTGTAGCCGCCAGAGGGGCGGTCAATGTTCAGAACATCGCCGATTAGATAGAGATTGGGAATCAGGCGCGATTGCATCGTCTTAAAATCAATTTCTTCCAGCGCCACCCCTCCCGAAGAAACAACGGCTTTTGCGCCAAGCAAACCGGCAACGCGCAAAGGAATTGCCTTTAAAAGCGATGCGAGTTTTTTGCGATCCTCGGAGCTAACACTGTGGCTCGGTGTTTCGCCGCTTACATTAGCCAATTCTAAAATCGGCGCGACCAAAGCCGCGGGGATTAGTTTACTCAAAACATTTTTGAGCTTTTTATTGCTCTCGCCAACCAAAAGTTCTTGTAGTTTTTTACGGAGGGCGCCTTGGTCCGCGGACGGAAAAAGATCAAGTTCCACTATTACTTCGCCGTATTTTAACAGTTCGCCTATTTCTTGGCTTAGATTAAGAATTGTGGGGCCGCTGATGCCAAAATGAGTAAACAAGAGGCGGCCTTTGGCGCTCGTTTGATTTTGCCCGTTTTGGAGTGCAGTGAGTTTGATGTCCTTGAGAGTGAGGCCACCGAGTTTTTTGGCCCAGACATCGGTAAGCGCGATTGGAACGAGAGCGAAGTTATTAGCGACGATGGCGTGGCCTAGTTTTTTTAGCCACTTGAAGCCATCGCCGGTGGAACCGGTCTCGGGACGCGAAACACCGCCCGTGGCCAAGATGCAAGATTTGGCGGTGATTTCTTTTTTATCTTTCGTTTTAATAACAAGATGCTTTTTGCTTGAATCAAACGAAAGACCGATAACTTCGGCGCCGGTTTGAACTTTAACATCACCGGCTTTCATATAATTAACCAGCAACTCCCATACCGATTTTGCACTGTCGGAGACGGGAAAGATCCTGCCTTCGTTTTCTTCTTTGGTCGGCATTCCTCGCTCATTGAAAAATGCCAACGTGTCTTTAACGCCAAACTGGGTGAAGGCGGAAAAAAGAAACTGATCGCTTTTTTTGTATTTTACGAGCATCGCGCGGAGGTCGCTTTTGTTGTTGGTCACGTTACAGCGACCACCTCCAGTAATAAGGAGTTTCTTGCCAAGATTTGGATTCTTCTCCAGCAATAAAACCCGACGCCCGCGACTTGCGGCACGGCCAGCCGCCATCATACCAGCCGGACCGCCGCCAATAACCACCACGTCGTAATTCATATTTTTGATACTACCCCATCGTTCGCTAAAATGGCGAATTTCTAGAGATGAAAAAACCAGCAAAGAAAATTGCAAATTTATAAAATAGTGGTAGAGTAGCGAAGGTTCTTTTATAAGGAGTCTCCTATGTCGCAAGATTGCGCGGTATTAAGCCCAAAAGCCAGAGCCATTTTTGAGAAGTTGAAGCCGTTTTTCCCTCCCGACCCTTGGGGTGGCGAACACTGGTTTGAGGATGGCAGGGTTTTTGACAACACCATGTACGATTTGCGCAAAAGCGCGGTTCGTAAAAAGCTGCTGGACGAAACCATGCACACCATCGGTTATATGCTCTATGTTGATGTGGGGGTGTACAAGGATCAGCACGGCACTTTGGTTGGTTTTGAAAATGAGAAGCTTTCGCCAATCGTTCAAAGACCACTTGAACTTTTGTGCTTGCTCTTTGAGCTTCATCACCAGATTGACACTATGGATCAGATGGATGGAGATCCGAGGGAGGTTTTGTGACTTCGCCGACGCCCCTTGTTTGCAAACACTGTAAGTCGCCTTTTGCCGAAAAATTAGAGTGCCCGCATTGCGCTACTTCACTTGGTGTTGCCGGGCAATGTGCGAGATGCCATTTGGAAGTTGCTCACGACATAGTAACCATCCAGAATGTTACTTTTTTTAGGGGAAGATCGGACGGACATTCGTCGTATGAAAAAGATCCGGACGCCTACCGAATTGCCGAGCCAGACTTTGATCCGTGAGTGACTGTCGAAATTAGATGAACTTGAAACCTTGCTTGATCGCAGGGTTTTTTATTTTGAGGATGAACCGGAGTGGGTTATGATGTTTTTATATGGAAAATCCGGAATTTCTTAAACAGAAGTACGGCTTGCATAACACCCCCGAGGTGGAATCGGCGGCGCAACGCACCGAGGCGCAAAGCGGCGAGAAGGTTCCGCAGAAACCAGAAAACCGGATTCAAAACTATTTGGATCGTTTTACCGAGATTTTAGATCGCGAGGATCCGGAAAAACGGGAGCGTGGCGTGGAGGCCTTAAAGCAAGTTTTGCACGAAAAATTTGTCATTAAACCTGAAGAAATTCCGGAAAGTTATTTTGAGACTCAAAAGCGAATCGCGCGCGAGCGGGGTCAGGGCGAGATTGAAGTTACTGACGAGATACGCAGACAGCATGCCGAAGTTATTATCGCCGATCAGGAGGGCACGCTGGATAACTGGATTGATTATCTGGCTTCGCTGGATGCCACTTATCCCGACTGGCTCAAATACTATGCTGTCCGAAGTGTTTTGGGCTTGGGTGGCTACGATAAAGAGAAGAAGCAATTTGCTAAGCGGGACAAGGGAACGGTCAAGCCGTTTCCCGATTTGAACCGCGAGGCCTTGGCCTACGTGTTGGACGTGATGGAGAAAAAATATCGCGGAGAAAAACCAAACTTAGCCGCGATGGAGGCCGAGGATAAAATAAAATTTGAACAACTGCTCGCCGGGGAAAACTTTGGCAAACTCTATGCCTGGGCGATAGAAAAAGTGACGCCGGATTCGGTAAAATTGATGAGCATTACCGAAGGTCGGTGGGTAAAATATGAAAAAGGCTCGGATCATATGTCACTCGTGCAATCACTACAGAGTCATGGAACCGGTTGGTGTACCGCCGGAGAATCTACCGCGGAAGCCCAGCTCAAAAAAGGCGATTTTTATGTTTATTATTCTCTTGACCAAAAAGGGGAAGCCAAAATTCCGCGCGTTGCCATTAGAATGGACGGCGGCGCTATTGCCGAGGTGCGCGGAGTTGCGCCGCAACAAAACCTCGATCCGTACATCGCCACGGTGGCGCAGGAAAAGCTCAAAGAATTTCCGGATGGAGAGAAATACGAGAAAAAGGTCAGGGATATGAAGATGCTGACCGAAATTGATAACCGCGTAAAACGCGGTGGGGCGTTGACCAGGGATGACCTGATTTTTCTTTATGAAATAGAGTCGCCGATTGAAGGGTTTGGGTATCAGCATGATATGCGCAACACCGAGATTATTGGTAGGAGGAATAATATAGAGGGAGACGCCAGAATTCTTTTTTTGCGCACAACGGCTATTGAGAATAAAATTATTAGTGGAGAGCCATTGAATAAGGAGGATTTGGAATACTTATATGAGATCAATGGTCCAATTGAAAACTTTCATGAGAGAATCGGCTGGAGTCCTCTTAAAGATAAGCGAGCTGAAAAATTTAGAGCGCAGAGAAATCTGGAGCAAGACATGCTGGTTATATTTGAATGCACAAGAGAGGAGATCGCTCGTGTTCCTAGCCAGATAAACGAAAACACTAAGGTGTATGTCGGCACACTTGAACCGGGTATATTTCAAAAATTTCCGGAGAATCTCGAACACATTTATACATCATTTCCGGATAAGAAAATCCGCAGAGAGAATGTTGAGATCGGAGGCAAGTCGGCCGAGCAACTTATTTCCGAAATAGGATCGGCTGGCATCAACTTAGGCTTTGTAATATCAATGCTTCAGAACAGGGAATTCGTGCCGGGCAAGAATCCGGAGGAAGCCACTCTCATTCGTTTGACCGTAGCCGACCTTGGATTCAAAGACCAGGCCACGACCGACGAAATCTATGAGCGAGCTCAAATCCTCGGACTGGAACTGTGTCCAGCTGATACCGGTCCCAACTATCGCCTGAAGTATCAAGACCAACCTTTAAATGAATGGATTTACATAGGCATGAAGCAAATAGCCGCCCCCGGGGGTGGCCCGAGCATCTTCAGGCTGGGGCATGACGAAGCGGGTTTGTGGCTGTCCGACGATTGGGCGAGTGAACGCAAGTGGCATCCGCACTACAAGTTCGTGTTTCGTCTGCCAGACAGAAAAACTAAAATCGGCTAGATCGCTTAATTGTCCAACCGTATATTAGTTTCGACGCTACGTTTTAGAAGTTTCTAACTTCATTTATATTCCATCCACAGGCATCGCTTTAGAGTCTGCTATAATCAACTCAATATGACTAAGGCTTTACAGACGGCAACGTTTTTATTGCGAGTTAGTTTGGGTTGGTTGTTTTTTTATGCTGGGATTACCAAAGTTATAAATCCTGCTTGGTCGGCGGCCGGATATTTAGGCGCGGCAAAAACTTTTCCGGCACTTTTTAATTGGTTTGCTGCACCTTCTAATCTGCCGTGGGTTAATTTTGCGAACTCCTGGGGCTTGACCTTGGTTGGATTGGCTTTGATTATCGGTCTTTTGGTTCGCGCGGCATCGGTCGGCGGAATAATGTTGATGACTCTCTATTACTTGCCGATTCTTGATTTTCCCTATCCCAATCCCCACTCGTATTTAGTTGATGAGCATATTATTTATATTTTGGTTTTTGTCTTGCTGTTTACGGCGGACGCGGGGCGGGTTTGGGGTTTGGACAAGATAGCGTTTAAGCGAAAGTATTAAGTGTCTCGCAAAGCGCTTAGCGCGAATAGCAAACTCACATCCGAGAGCTATTTAAGACTTGGCGAGGTTTTTTTAGTTCAATAGAAAAGTGAGCGGGTCGCGTAGATTGCGGGGTTGTGTTATACTCTCGGCGTATGAAGTTTGCCTTTGCAATTTTTTTGCTGGTCGGCTTTGTAAGCATTGCCGTTTTTGGGGTTTTTGGCATGCATGCCGACATGCAGAATCACAACGGCGCGGGTTGCATTGCCGCCACGGCGGCGGGGGCGGACTGCCCGCGACAAGCCACTCCGGCTGATTCACTGGCTTTTCACGCGGCTTTTTTCAAAAGTTTTTCCAGCGCAAATTTTGTCGGCTCCGTTTTTTCTTTGTTGCTTTTGGGCGCGGTTTTTTTAATCGGATTCGCCCGACTTAAGACTCTTAATATCTCGACCAATCTTTCCAGGTTCGCGGATCATTCCTGGTTTGATTCAAGAGCTCATACCCTTTCACCACGACCGGAATTTTTGAGCTGGCTGTCGCGACACGAAAACAGTCCGGCTTTTATTTTTTAAGACGCCAACACAAAACCATCCGTAATTTTACGGAGTCGAAAAGGTTTTGTGCCGCGCGTCTTTTAGTCCCTTGGCTTTGAGGGATTTTTTGTGCGCTTGCATTTTATCCATCTTAATATGAACAAAACTTTTAGCAGTATCATTTTGGGAGTTCTGGTACTTGGCGGTCTGATCTGGGTGGCGCGACCGAATTCGGAGAAAAAAATTCCGCCACCACTCGCTTCGGTTAATAAGACGCTTATGGTTTTAGAGGCTAACAACTATGACTTTGGCACTATTTCCATGGCGGCGGGAAAAGTTAAACATGAGTTCAAAATAAAAAATACCGGAACTTCGCCGGTGAACATAGAAAAAATATACACCTCCTGCATGTGCACAACCGCCACGTTGGCGTTTGGCGCGCAGAGTTTTGGGCCTTACGGCATGCCCGGACACGGGATGATACCGAGGATTGATCAAACACTCGACTCGCTTGCCGAAGCCACGATTGAAGTTGTTTTTGATCCGGCGGCGCATGGGCCGGCGGGCATTGGTCGAATTAAAAGAGTGGTCACTGTTGAAAATGGCGCCGGTCAGCCGTTGGAGCTGGAATTCGCGGCGACGGTAACTCCGTAAAATCCATGAGTAAAAAATTTGTGGTTCTTCTTGCGGGGGCGGTTTTGCTTTTTGGGTTGACGTTATTTTTTAAGGCGGGAAACATCGGCACGACCGCGCTGTGGAATTTGAGCGAAGGCGGCAGTTGGCTTTTGCCGCTCATCGGCGTCGCCGCGCTTATTGACAGCGTTAATCCCTGCGCGTTTTCAGTTCTACTGCTCACTATCGCGTTTCTGTTTTCCATCGGAAAGAGTCGTCTTGGCATTCTAAAGATTGGCGGCGCGTACATTCTGGGCATCTTCGCGGTCTACATCTTAATCGGCCTGGGGCTTTTGCAGGCGTTGCACCTTTTTGACACGCCGCACTTTATGGCCAAGGCGGGCGCAACGCTACTCATCGCTCTAGGCGCCATCAATCTGATTAACGAGTTTTGGCCGGCTTTTCCGATTAAATTGCGCATTCCACAGGCGGCGCACGGCAAGATGGCGCAGTTAATGAACAAGGCCTCTTTGCCAACGGCATTCCTTTTGGGCGCCTTGGTCGGGCTGTGTGAATTCCCCTGCACCGGCGGGCCATATTTGATGGTGTTGGGACTGTTGCATGATCAGGGATCTTATTTGGCTGGAGTCGGTTATCTATTGCTCTATAACTTGATCTTTATTTTGCCGCTCGTCGTCATACTGACACTCTCAAGCGATGCCGTCTTGTTGCAAAAAGTGAGCGCGTGGAAAAAGGCCGAAACGAAAAATATGCGAGTTTGGGGAGGAGTAGCGATGATCATTCTCGGATTGCTAATTTTCGCGTTTTAGTCAGTAGTTAAAAATATGCCGATAAAAACATCTTACGAAACATTGATCAAAAAAATTGAGGCGATGAAAACTTCGGGCGGCGTTGACTTGTCGACCGAAGAAGACTTGAGCATCGCGGTGATGAACTTAATCAGTCTGGAGGAACACTTCTTCTTTACCGGAGCCAAAACCAATAAACCGGAATACTTTGACTTCTTAAATGAGGCGCGACAGATGAGAAAAGAACTGCTCGCGAAAATGATGGACCAAAACGAGGGCGAAACCTGGTGCATAGCCAAACATCTTTTAGCGGCCACCATGAGACTGATGGAGGTCGGCACTAAACTGCACGCGGACGGCAAGCAAACGGCGGCGCGCGAGATGTTTGCCAAAGGCTACAAGTTATATTCTCTCTTTTGGGGTCTGCGACTGAAATTAGTTGATTCGACCGGTCTAAAGCAAAATAGTGTTAAGAATTTTTCAACCGAAAAAGACGGGAAACCGTGGACGCTGGAAGACATCGTGACCAAGCTCGTTGATTGCTGTGATGAAAAATAAAA
>ERZ1292629.3244-Hain-H43-01um-R1-3244-length-12729-cov-10_pt1 | contig 12729 bp, 22 predicted proteins | sample MGYA00564399_ERZ1292629 | MGnify/ENA primary metagenome ERZ1292629 (study PRJEB36523, sample SAMEA6512636) | groundwater metagenome | collected 2019-01-08 | study: AquaDiva: Metagenomics assemblies of 32 groundwater samples | reverse complement strand
GCATAGTATCCCTATTGTGTAAAGATAAAATCTAGTGTAGTATGGGGATAATGAAAGCAACCGAATCTCCACTAACGCCTGACATAATCGCAACACCATTTCCATTGTTAAACGAAATACTTGGTGGAGGTCTCCCATCTAAAAAGATTATTGAAATATCCGGTCAAGCTAGCGTAGGTAAATCAACGCTCGCTCTCCAACTCGTAGCGAAATACCAACGACTAAAGAAACCCGCACTCTGGACGGACAGCGAACTTTCATTTACTCCTGAATACGCAAAAGTAATGGGCGTTGATTGCAAGGAGTTAGATTTGATTGTGCAAGATACTTATGCCGAAGCTCTTTTAGACGGACTAGAAGAATGGGCGGGGAAACATAAGAATGGGATAATTGTTTTGGATAGTATCGGCAATCTGTTGCCCCGCGAAGAAGCCGAGAAGGGCGCGGAGGGTCGCAGTATCGGACTTCAGGCACGAATGATTGGGTCTTTCACCCGCCGTATCTCGCCTATCCTCGCCAACAAAAACCACACACTCATTGTGATAAACCATACCTTCACCGACTTGAATACCGGCCGGCTCAAAACAAGCGGGGGACAAAAACTGGAATATGCGAAAAGTATTTGGCTCACGCTCAAACGGAGCTTCGGTATCGTGCCGAAGCGGAGCGCAAATGGATTGAAAGTGGCTATCACAATAGAAGTGGAAGTTCGCAAGAACAAGGTATCGCCAACCGAGGGGATGAAAGCAAATATCGTTTTACAACAGGGGTCGGGTTTTGCGACCGCGCCCCTTGTGTTCCCCCCGAAACGCCGCGGACGCCCGCCGCGCGTATCGCCATTTTACCCCCTAAATAAATAGAGATGTATGAAAATAAATGGTTATCGGCAAGATGTTTTAGGTAGATGGTATCCTTTTTATGAGGAAGTTGGTTTTGTTGATTACCTTCGCCATTTGACTTATAGTATTCGTGTTGTATGGTGGTGGCTGAAAGAAATAACTCACTCCCTCTATGAAAGATGATGTAAGCGATACGCCTGTTCGGGGGCGCGTGAAGAAAGTAAAGAATCCGGCACTCGCGGGATTTCATCTAGTCCCGAATACCGCAGGTGTGATTTCTAACGGCGTGTATGTGAAAGATGATGGCTCGGAAGTAAAGATATGGTTCGCGTGGGGCGGAGATTTGCATTTCAGACCGCTTAAAGAGGGCGAGAAATCTTTATGAGAGTATCTTTTACCATTCCACCGACTGCTTGGGGACTTCACGCGGCGTTTATCGCGACAAAGAAATATAGCCCGATTACCGAGCAAAAAGAATACGCAAAAGAATACAAAAGAGTATTCAAGGCATTGAAAAAGAAATACCCCCTAATCTATGAAAGATAGTTAGTGGTGGGGGTTGCTCACTGATTTCTGGGGTTGGGTGGTTTTAATAATTTATATCGCACTCATCGGCACACCGGGATTTTCTCGTTTCTGTTTGAAGTATTCCATTCTTATTTCTGAATGTCTTTTATCAGTGATACACACAGCATCTTGAAATACATCCCAAACAGCAGAACGAATTAGACCCTTTACAGATTCTTCTTGTTTTTCGGTCAATCCGATTGCCTCAATAATTCCAATAACACGCCCGACAATTCTATCTGGTGATTCTGAGCTAATTGCGTAGCCATATCCCCATCCCCCACCAGCAATACAAGGAGTCCCAACTGAACTCTTATTTACAAGAACATTACCGCTTGCTTTCTTCATAGATTTGATGTGATTTACCGAACCCCAGAAATCAACGAACAACTACACTAAATATAGCATAGAAAAGTAGTCAAAAGTCCGTTATCCCCTTAGTGGTGGGGGTTGGTATGGGCGGTACGCCGGTCGGGGGCGCGTGAGGACAAGCAAAACGCCCGCTTGCTTTTTAGGGCGGGCGGGCGTATGCTTCTGGTTAAGAGGCGATTCCTGTTGGGGTCGCTTTTTGCGTTCGCTCCTTGTCTCGGAAAGCAGTGGCGGCGGCAATCGCGCGGTACTTCTTTGCGAAGCCGGAACTCTTTACCATCTTAAAAACATTTCTGCTTTTAAGGTAGCGATAGATTCCTGCGACATACCGAGGTTTACCGTTGTGGTTGATTTTCTCGGTGGTATAGAAGTACCTATCCTTTGAGCCGTCCCGCGTCATATAGCGATACTTCGGGGAACTGCCCAAGAGTTTACCGTACTCTCTGTTTAGGAGAGTGAACACATCAGTCATATCAGACATAAGTGATTGGCTAGTTGGTAAGTAAGTTGTCAAAGAACCGTGCTCTCTAGACATAAGTATACACGAATGCTCTAATTCTGTCAAAAAATAAGCATAAAATACGCCATATTTCGCCAAACGAGCCTTAAAATACGCGACTACAATTTCGTTTTGAGCGTGAAAAGTTAAATTATACCGCGTACTTCGTGTCAAGTTTTTTATTTTGCATCGCACCAGCACCCATATAATCGCCTATACGCATCTTTTTTAGTTATCCACACAACATTACAACACACTTTTATATTCCGTGAGTTTATCCCCAACTCTCTTATCCACACCCTAGACAACACTATTCTATTTGCTATTATGGGGGTATGTTAGCCGTTGAATCTAATTGTAAATTAACTTCCGTCCGCGTTCTCAACGGCGCGTGGACGGTATTTAGTTTGTAATATGGCGAACCACCGAATGCTCTCAAACAGGATTATCGGCTCCGCCGCGTTCCTTCAAATGCCCTTAGAAACACAAGCCCTTTATTTTCATCTTGTATGCAAGGCAGATGATGACGGAGTGGTAGAAGCGTACTCAATTATCAAGACACTCGGAACTACAGGCGACAGTTTGCAAATCCTCGTAGCCAAAAACTTCATCTACCCATTGAACCAAGAAGCCGTCCTATATGTCGTAAATTGGGGCGAGCATAACAAGATACGCCCAGACCGACTCGTAAAGAGTATATACCGCCCCCTCCTACTAAAGACACTCCCGGCACTCTCTTTAGAGGAGCCGAAGCCTCGCATAGATGTTAAAGATAATAGCCGTAGATTGGTGGACAGTCCACGGACGGCAGAAGTTAAGTTAAGTAAAGTTAAATATACGCCTCTAAAAGAGGCAGAAAGCCCGAATACCACAGAAGCCCGAAATGCAGGAGACATCTCGGTACTCTTGGAACGCACTCGCGGTCAGTTAAAAGAAAAAGGGATTATATGAATTCTCGCCCACACAAAAGAACCCAGAATATATAGGTGGGGCTGTGGATAAAGTAACTTGCTATTTCAAGAGTAGACAAGTACAATATAGAAATGAAAGAAAAAGGAAGAGGTCGTACAAGAAATCTTGTTAGGCAAAGGGATAACTTCACCTGTCAGGAGTGTGGTTTAGTAAGAACGCCCAGACAAGCGAAAGAGCAGAGGAAGAGGCTTTTTGATGTTCATCACTTAAACGGTCTTTGTGGAAAGAAATCAAAGGGTTATGACAAAGTGTCTGAAATTGACGGACTAATCACTCTTTGTCATAAATGTCATTACAATCGGCACGATTGGAGAAATGGAATACCACCGAAATACATCTATCACACGAAAGAAAGAAATAGAGAAATATATGAGAAGTATATGGCGGGGAAAAATGGAAGATTACTTGCGAAAGAGTATAAAATATCCCATCAAAGAATATATAAAATTATAGAAAAATCGCGTACCGCCATTACAAACACCCTAGCGCATAAGATATGAAAATAGAAATCACCAAAAAACAGGAAATAATAAATGATGAGCTGAAGGAAGCTTGTTTTGAGGTTTCTCTTAATAGAGAATACAAAACTACTTGCAGAACGCCGACAAACCTTGTAAGTGCTAAATTGTATTTGGACGAAATTATCGCACTACGGGATAAGTTCACAGAAATTATCACAGCGCATAAATGAAATAAATATGACACCATCTGAACGAATACTTGAAGTAGTGAACGCACACAAAGTTCTTGATAATAAAGAACCAGACACCGTACCTACTACTTATTGGGGAATGGCTATCGTGAAGTTTCTTAACGAGCTTTTTGAGGCAAATCCAGAATTAAAAATGCCGAAGAAGTTTCCTAAATCAACCCTATGACCCCGACCACTTTCTTGGAGGAGACGATGATGGAGTTTGATGAGATGATTGCCCTTGGAAAGCATAGTGATTTAGAGGTCGCTCGTATAAGAAGTTTCTACCGCACCCAAACCATCGCACTTATTGAGAAGATTGCTGGGGAGGTGGAGAGGATGAAAGGTACTAAATATAAAAACACCGTATATGAAATGGTGTGGAATGAGGGCATCTCTGCCGCCGTGGAAGTGGTTAATAGATTAAATAAATAGTATGAGCCGATGTGATGATGCTCTGTTGAAATATATTGACGACAAAGAAATCACTGATGCCTTTTATCAAGGTACGAAATGGTATGCCTAACCCCCACCCCACACTATGAAGGAAGGCATCTATGAAAAAATAAAAAGGTTATTCCACGGAACAATTCTTTTTCCTCACAAATGGAGAAAGATAAATTGTACTTATATGTGCGAACATTCCACGGCGAGTTTTTCTCATCCGAAAAAGTTTTGTACTTGTGGAGCAGAATCCTATAAACCTCTATGAAATCCCCCTCCCCAAGTATTAAGGATAGTGGTGTATGAAATGGAAAAATGACCCAATGTTAGGACTTATAGGTTTAGATATTTTCCTTGTTGTTGTAATTATTTCGGACAGAATCTTTCATTTCCTATGACCGAAGGACTAATACAGATTGCGGATTTGGGATTATTTAAGCGATACGCCCAGACCGAGCGCGTGAAGAAACCTCATCTATCTGAACGCGCACTCGCCATAAAATACTTCGTTGAAACATTCAAACTAAACCCAAAACGCCTCGCACCAAAACTCGCCCACATAGAAACGAGAGACCTTTATCCGCTCCAAAGCCAAGTAAAAGACCGCCTCCAAAGACAAAACAAAGAGACAGCAAGAAAGTGGTTCTATTGGAGTATCAGGACTATCCCCAGCGACCAGTTGCAAAAATCAGAAAATAACGTATGATAAACCTATGAAAAAGTCAGTAGAGACACAACTGATTGACTTCTTAAAAGAAAATCCATCCGTGTATTCTTCGGGGCAATTACAGCGTATGGAGTGGCGAAATCGCAATGGAACGCTCTCCACTCCCCGCAGTATCGTCCGGCGTTTAGAAGAGAACGCAGAGGCGGGTGGTATGCTTGAAGTCAGCTACGATGACCACAACAACGCGCACTACCAAATAAAACAAGAGTTCAAGAAGAAAATCAGACAACTCATCCACCTCCCTCCCTCAAAAGAATATCCATTCGGAGCAGTAAGGGAGGTTTTCCAAACGGTATGATAAAAAGGCAATATAAGCCGACTCTCCGCAAGAAACTGCGTAAGGGGCAAATAAAGCCCAAAAAGGCATCAAAAATAAGTTTATGGCGAAAGTGGAATGTTCCGGATTGGGCATATCATCGCTATGAAGGATTACGCGGCATTCTATGGTTCTGGCTTTCACGAGACGTCCGACAGAGCGAGTTTGAAAAATGGGATGGGCGGTGCCTCACCTGTCTCGGCAGATTAGATGACTGGAGGGACGGGGACTGTGGACACGTCATTCCCTCGGCAAATTGTGGGGAGTTTTTACGCTTTCACCGCGCCAACCTCACTTTACAGCACAAAAAATGCAACAACCCGCGCTTCACGCCTGACGCCGGACTTAGAAACGCAATCCACTACGACCAGCGATATGGGGCAGGCGCGATAGAAAAACTCCTCGCGCTCAAAGAAATAAAAACAAAACCACCAACAAAAAAACAATACGAACAACTCATCAAAGCAATCCCCGCCTACCAACAATCCCTGCTATGAAGATTCAACAAATGAAATGGTACTGCTTCCTCACTGCGATGAGTGTGGTATAGTTTGAGTAATGAATGATAAACAGGCAAAAATCAGGCAAGAGAGGATTGAGCGTGTGCGTCCGTGGCAATATAAAAAAGGTCAGAGTGGAAATCTGGCAGGAAGACCGGTTGGGAAATCCTTAAAAGAATACACGAGAGAAAAGTTAGCCGGAATGACTGAAGAAGAGAGAGAGTTATTTCTTCATGGATTGTCAAAGGATACTATTTGGGAAATGGCGGAGGGAAAAGCAAAGTCAAATATTGACCTTAAAACCGAATTAGACGAGGAAAGCAGGGCTAGCATTGCGGAACTAACAGAGTTCTTTCGTTCCATTGGGAAAAAGCTATGATTGAGGAAGACCAACGCGCATATGACATAGTCAAGAAGTTGTTTAAGGATGACTATGGCAATCCTTTTGAAATGACACCCGGACAAATATCCTTATTCCGGGCAATTTATGAGAAGACACACCCGCGTATACAATTTGACTGTTATACCCAGTATGGGAAGTCCGATGTTGTTTCTATGGCCGTACTCTTACGGGCTACAACCTTCCCGGAGAAATGGCCAATAGTCGGGGCAACAAAAGATAAGGCAAGTATCATCATAGGTAAACTCATCAAGCACTTGTTTGAAAATGACTACACCCTCTCCAAGTTTCAAATAGGCGCGGATGAAAGTCTAGAAAGAATCAAAAGAACACGAAGTCGCGACACTCTCACATTTCGTGTGGATAAGTCCGGTGCTATGGGTACTGTGCTTGCGATGTCCGCGGATGCCCGGCGTAAGAGTCAAGATGCCGGCGATATTCTTATTGGCCATGGTGCGCAGAATCTAATAGAAGATGATGCTGCGCTTATTCCTGATTTTATTCATGGAAAGGCCATGCGTATGCTAGGTGGATTCAAGGATAACTTTCTATTGAAAATCACGAACTCGTTCGGAAGGAATCACGCATATCGTTCTGCTATAGACAGTGACAATATTCTCGGTACACAAGCCGACAAGATACCAGACAATCCTTTATTTCATCGTATTACTATTAACTACCAACAGGGTATCGCGGAAGGCCGTATTACCGAGGAGTTTATGCAAGAAATGAGAGCAAGTCTTGACCCGGTAATGTTCGGTATCTTGTACGAGTGCACATATCCACCCGCGGACATGATAGAGGACGGCGGGTGGATGACATTATTGACCGAAGAACAAATCATACAGGCACAAGAACGAGGGAAGACCATAATGAATAAGGGAACAAAACGAATGGCTATGGATGTCGGGGAGGGTACAAATTTTAATGCCATTGTTCTACGAACAGATAACATGGCCAAGGTATATTTAAAGACACTTGAAAAAGATTTAATGAAGACCGCGGATGCTTTCGCAAAGACACTAACCGAGGAGCGCATTACAGGAGGCAACAGTTTCATTGACGCTGTTGGTATAGGTTCTGGTGTGTATTCGCGTGTTAAGCAAATGGGAATAGATGTCAACGCGTTCAAAGGTGGAGAGAGTCCTACCGAGAAAAGCACAACCGAGAAAGCGCTTGACCCGATAGAGTTCTACAATCTACGAGCAGAATGTTTTTGGAAGATGAGGATATGGATAGTGGAGGGTGGTGCATTGGAGCCTCATGTAGATTGGAAGCAACTAGGTACTTTACGTTATCGCGTGACTTCGGACAGAAAGGTGCAAATTATGGGCAAGGAAGAAATGCGTGTGCGTTCACTTCTACAATTATCAGAGTCCACGGATACTCCAGATGCATTAAGTATGACATTCGCGAAGACTACGGTTCCTTTCATTATGCCTGTACAATCAGTACCAGCACAGGGTGGTGTTTATTACCCCGAACTTGGGATTTGAATATGAAACCTACCGGACACATCAAACTGGATATAGAAGGCATCACAGAAGCCGAGACTTTGAAGTACCAAGAGATATTAACAGTTCTCATTTCGTCAGGGGCATTGTCTTTACGCAATGGAAGTGCCGTGCTACACTTTGATTCAGACGGCACATTTCAGGGTGTTCGTCTTGAGTATTGGGCATTTAGACGAAAAAAAGGAGATGGTGATGGACAAAAGTAATGTCGGTAAAGGCACGAAACTATGGCATGAGCATTTGTCCAACATTGGTGAATGCACCATTGGGCAAGACTGTACTTTGCATTCGCACATTTGGATTGGCGACAGGGTGAGTATTGGTGACCGCTGTCGGGTTCAAGCGTTCTGTTTTATCCCTACCGGTGTGCGTATCGGGAATGATGTCTTTCTTGGTCCACACGTAGTGTTCACGAATGACAAGCATCCACCAAGCAACGAATGGCAAATCACGATAGTAGAAGATGGGGTGTCAATCGGAGCCGGGGCAATCATTCTACCGGGAATCACGCTTGGAATGAATTGCCGGGTGGGCGCGGGTTCAGTGGTCACCAAGAATGTACCTGCTGGGGTATTGGTGTATGGGAATCCAGCGCGTGTGCATAACGCCTTGACAACAAAACAATAAGCACTACGATTAAGAACAAATCCCTACCCTCACTAAAGGGCGGACTCCGTAATAAGAGTTCGCCTTTATTTTTATGCCACCAACAATACCAAACACACTTACTCCCGCTGGAAAAGAATTGTGGGAAACGCAATTATTTATAGAGAAACTTCGCACCGAGAAAACAGCGGCTAATGAATTGCAAAAACGCAAACATGCAGACTGGGATGATAACTATGAACTTTATCGTGGGAAAGTAAAGACTAATCGCCTCACACAACGGCAAGCAATAAACATTCCTTTGATGAAAGAGACCATCAAGACCTTGCTTTCAAAGATAGATGAGTTTGTTTCAACGAAATGGAAGGAACTTGGCGGTGATGAGGATAAAGAGATTTTATACCAAGAATTGTGGGATATGGCTGTTCGTGATAATAAACTTGAACTCGTTGATATTAAGGACAAAAAGAATGTGTTGCTTTATGGACTAGGGACTACAAAACTAAACATAGGCGAAGAGGGAGTAGAGATATTTTCGCTTGACCCTTATGATGTCGTCTTTGACCCGTTAATGAATGTGGGAGAGGTTGATAGTGCGCGGTTTGTTATTCATCAAAATATATTTAAGTCACTTCGGGATATTCTTGCGGATGACCGGTATTCAAATGAAGGCAAGCAAGCATTGAAGATATGGATTGACTCTCCGGCTGGTGTAACGCAAGGCAATCATAATAAAGAGGAATACGAGAAGCGCATGAAACGCCTCGTTGATATGGGAGTGAAGCATAGTGATTTTAATTTGTTCGCCGGCGGCGACCGAGTAATAAATCTCACGGAACATTACACCAAGAAATGGCATGGTACTTCGTGGATGCGCCACGTTATTACCTATGCCGATGACAATGTGATTCTTTTGGATAAAAGTTTGGAAGAGCTTATTGGTGTGGATTTCTGGCCATTCGTTGTATGGACGGAAGACCCGGAGACTACTGACTTGTACAGCGATAGCGTTGCCGACCTTGTGCGCACTCCAAATAAAGTCATAAATGTATGGATTTCGCAGATGATAGAGAATAGAACTCTAAAGAACTTCCAGATGCATTGGTTTTCGCCAGTGCAAGGATACCAACCGCAGACCTATACTCCGGGTCCTGGTGTCATGCTCCCTGCTCCTCCGGGCGATGACATTTCAAAAGTTATCAAGCCCGTTGAAATCTCGGGACTTGATGATACGTTGGAAGCAATCAACTGGCTCACGCAACTCGTTGAAAGAGGGTCGGGAGTAACTGGTATTGAAAAGGGCGAACCGGAACCAGGTGTACAAACGCTTGGCGAAGTACAAATACTTGTTGGTAAGGCAATGGAGCGTACGGTGGCTCTTACAAAGTTTTACAAAATGGCATGGTATGAACGATGTGTGAAGTGGGACGCGCTTATGCACGCGAACCCTATTAAAATCGCAACACTCTATAAGACCGCGCGTTCTGGAAAGGTATACTCCAAGAAGATATACAAGTCCGACTGGATGAGCGAAGAGGGGTATTTGCCTACCATTGGTTCTTCATCAGAGCAAGAACAAAATGAAATCAAGAGCATACAAAAGTGGCAGTTCATTTTGCAGGGACATCCAGACAATGGTGTGCTAAAGAGAATTGCATTGAAACGCGAACTTGAACTTCTTGACCTATCGCCGGAAGAATTAAAAGAAGTTGAAGAAGCACAAAAAGTCATAGACACCCAGCCCCTTGCTACAATGCAACCTGTGCAAACACAACCTATGCCATTACCAACATTAGTATAATAATTTTATGGAAAACAAAGATTTAGTTAATGAGTTTAAGCAAGCGCTTCAAAAGGCGATAGAGAAAACAAATGCTTCTCGTACTGTAGATGAGAAACACATGTCTACTCTTGGACAAGATATAGCAAAAACGCTTACACCATTCTTGAAGAATCTTGCGGATTCTGCAAAAATGAATAAGGCAGACATGCGCGAGGCGATGCAAGAACTCGCCGCGAATACGAGTGCTCGTGAAATGCCCGGCGTTGATACCGGCGCAATCATTGAAGCCATATACACGGCGTTTGGTAATTTGAACATGCCTCAACCAAGAGTGAATGTCACTACTCCCGCGGTCAATGTTCCACCGATTCGCTGGCCAGACGGGGAAATGCCAATCAAAGGATGGGTAAATCTCATGGGTGTGAATCTTGAAAATCCGCTTCCTGTCCAGTTGCGGGATGCAAAAGGTCGCCCTGTAAGTCTTGACCTTGGTGCAGTTACTATGATGGGCGGAGGGGCAAGTGGTGGGAAAGGTGATTACTTTACCATCAAAGGATTCTCCGCTTCCGCGTATGCTGAATATCTCAACGCTGATAATCGTTTGCGTGTATCGGTTGAAACAGGAGGGTCGGGACTTACGGATGCAGAATTACGAGCGTCCTCTGTCCCGGTAGCACAAGCGTCAGGGGCAATGTGGAGCACCGCAGTGATAGATATATTTGGCTCTACTGCCGCTACAAATGTATTCAACGCAGACAATAGGATTAAGGTTTCAGTTGAAACTGGTGGAAGCGGATTAACTGATGCAGAACTGCGTGCGAGTGCAGTACCAACAATTCAAGTCTCGGGTGCAACCGAGTCTGTGAATGTGATTACTACTGTCGGGTTAACTGATACTCAATTAAGAGCATCTTCTGTTCCGACATTCCAAGTTTCTGGTGCAATAGATAGTGTGAATGTCGTTACCACCGTTGGTATTACTGATACACAACTTCGTGCTTCTTCAGTTCCTGTAGAGCAAGTTTCTGGCTCTAACTGGAGTACAAATATCATAGGAACTGTTCCTGTGTCGGGACCGCTTACTGATACTCAAATCCGCGCAACTTCTCTGCCGGTAGAACAAGTTAGCGGGTCAAACTGGAGTACGAACGTTACTAATACAGTAACTGTTTCTGTGTCGGGGTCTGTTACTTCTACCGTTGTCACTGGTCCCACTGTCGCAGATGCGGTTGATGACGGAACAGCACCAGTTCAAGGAGGTGGTATCGCTCGTACTGCGAATCCGACTGCAGTAGCAGGGAATGATGTTGTTAAAAGTACTCATGACGACCTCGGACGGCAAGTTATGCGACCTGTGCAGGTACGAGACCTCATTTCAACAGCGTATGTCTCTCTAACAACAGGAACAGAAACAACTCTATTGGCTGGGGTTGCAGGGTCTTATCTTGACTTGGTATATATTATGGGAACGAATAATTCTGATGCCGCTGTTACTGTTGACATTCGCGCGGTAACTGCGGGGAATGTGCAGACGAGTGTTCGCATACCCGCGAATGGAACGGCCGGGGTTGCATTGCCAGTACCTATTCCACAAGATGAGACTGGAAACAACTGGACAGTGGATTTGCCAGATGTGACTGGGACAACAGTCACCCTCTCTGCCCTCTTCAGCAGGGAAGTATGATGATAATAACTTCTGCCCAAGAAGCATAGAAATATATGGCAATAGCTTTCGCAGAATTTACAAACGGAGGAGTAGCGACAACCTACTCGCACACCACATCAGGGTCAAATAGGTATTTGTTTGTTGGAATCACAGGAGGACTAACAAACAATGTAACTGCCGTAACATATAGCGGTGTCTCAATGACTCAAGTAGGGACGACACAGCAACGCCCGTCTTCTAGATATGTATATCTGTACGGATTGGTTGCACCTGCTTCTGGTGCGAACAATGTTGTCATCACAATTAGTGGCGGAGATATTGGTCAGTCATTTGCGTGGGGTTATACGGGTGCGAAACAAACATCTCCCATCTCTGGTGTCGTCAATTCATCTGGGACACAGGCAAACATTGCTCAATCAGTAACAACTACAGACGACAATTCCATTGCATTTATTTATGCTGGAACTGGAGCACCACAAACAGTTGGTGCAGGGACGACAAAAAGGACTAATGCGGACTATGATAATGCTTACGACTCTGGCAATACTGTAATTACTCCCCCTGGGGCATACACATTAAACATCACATTTACCAATGAGGGATTCGGATTGATTGCGGGAGCTATCGCGCCAGAGGTAGCAGCCACACCAAGCAAGAACTTCCCCACCCTAACCCTACTTGGTGTAGGATAAACTTATGTCTATAAAAAACACAATCTCGCTCTATCTTGAAAAGTTGGGAATAAAAGACCCGACAAAAGATTTAAGTTCTGAAGAAAGAATAACCCTAGAAAGTTGGAAGCGTATTTTATCTGGCGGTGAAATCTCGGTAGACCG
>ERZ1292629.3243-Hain-H43-01um-R1-3243-length-12732-cov-4_pt1 | contig 12732 bp, 14 predicted proteins | sample MGYA00564399_ERZ1292629 | MGnify/ENA primary metagenome ERZ1292629 (study PRJEB36523, sample SAMEA6512636) | groundwater metagenome | collected 2019-01-08 | study: AquaDiva: Metagenomics assemblies of 32 groundwater samples | reverse complement strand
ATTAACAGGTCTCGGTTCATTTGCACAAAAAAGTAGCTTTGATGTTCGTGGGGTAAAAGTTGCTGGTAAAAGTCTATCGTCGTTAACTGGAATGAATGTTGGCGAAGCAGGAAAGGGTGGAATTGCGCAAGCGAGAAAAGATAAAGTGGAGAAGAGGAGAAAGAGAGCAGAGCTACTAAATGTTAGAGAAGATGAAGGATTAAAACAATCATTAAACAAAACAGAAGAAGATTTGCAAGCTCTATTAAGTGCAAATGTAGAAGTAATGGATTCACTTGACAAAACAATTGAAAAGAAAAGACAAGAAGTAGCTGATACAAATAATAAATTAAATGCCGCCAGGGGTACTCCAGACGAAGCAGTGGCACGAACAGCCCTAGATAATGCAAATACTGACTTACGTCTAGCAAAAGAAAACAAAAAAGACTTCCGCGCAGGAAGAGATTATATAACGACAAATAGCGCTGGGATAGATACATACAATACAGGAACCGCCGTCAACATTGATGCTATGGAAGAACAGAAAAAAGACCAAACCCGAGCGATAAAAACAGAAAGTAGGAGAAGAAAGGTTGCTTTTGCTAATAGAAAAGGAAACTGGGGAATGTTAAGTAGTACTGCCAACAAAGAAGCAAGACATAAAATAATAATGGAATCAAAAATAGAAAGTAGTGGGGAATCTCATTAGAATAAAATTTATGATTACTGAAAAATCAAAAAAATTAATAGGGGAAGAGATGTTGAGTTTACCAAAAGAAGCGCAAGATGCGATAAATGATTCAGACTGGGAAAAAATATCTGAGGAAATTGGTAAAAAGCATTTACTTAATGAGAATGAAATAAATGCTTTCCAGTTGGAAACGGCCTCTTTCCTGCTTGGGCTTATTGACGAAGATTCATATGCACTAAACATTGAAAATAATGTTGGTACTAGTGCAGAAGAAGCAGAAAAAATAACTAATGAAATTAATCAGAAAATATTCACACCGATTAGCGAAAAACTTATTGAAAATATTAAGAAGGTTGGTAAAGATAAAAATCCAAATTGGCAACAAAGTCTTGATTTTATAATGTCCGGTGGAGATTATTCAGCTTTTATTAGTAATAGAGAAAACACCACCTCTCCAGCACCAATTGATACTCAAAAACCAAAAGTTCCAATGAGTCCAAGAAAAATCACAGACTTAAAGAGTAAATTTACGATATAATATAAATACATGATTGAAAATAATGTGGATTTATTAAAAATAAAAATAGACAAAGCAAAATCAGAGCTATCTCCAAAAACAGTTAGGGCTATTGACGCAGTTAATTGGCAAGCAGTAATTTTAAGTTTAAGAGAAACAAAAGGATACAGTTTTGAACAATTAGGTGATCTTGAAATGGAAACTGAATTATTACTCGCGGGACTCTTAAGTCCAGACGATTATCCAAAGGAACTTCAAAACAGAATGGGTATTTCAAAAGCTGAAACAGATAATTTAGTAAATGAAATGAATACTCTGGTTTTTAAAAGAATCAGAGAAGAAATGGTGAGAAATACTGGAAGGACAGAAACTCCTGAACAAAGTTTTATACAACAACCTCCAACTCCTAAAAAAGAAGAGCTTGGGGTGAATGCTACTATAATGAAATCAGCCGGTATTGAGATAATGCCAACAAATTTATCTTCTATTGTTGAATTACCCGCTGGTAAAACTACTGTCCCAGCAATAACCACACCCACAAACAGAGAAATTATGTTGAAAAACATAGAAAAGCCAGAAACAATTACAAAAACAGAAGTACATCCTATGTTTGGTCAAAAAATGTCTAAACCTTTTCAAATCCCAATGGTACAAACAGAACATTCTTTAGAAAATATTTCCAAGCCTTCGACTTCTGTACCACAGGCACCAAGAGCTTATCCACCCAAAGCAGACCCGTACCGGCTACCGCCGGAATGAAAAATTAGCAATTAAGAATTACGAATTTAATTCGTAATTGGTAATCCGTAATTAACAATTGATTTTTATGCAATTCAAGGTACCACAATTTTTAGAAATAGAAGACAAAATTTTCGGCCCTTTTACTTTTAAGGAGTTCGTTTATTTAGCGGGCGGAGCTGGACTTTGTTTTATTCTATATCGACTGCTCGGTTTTTATCTTGGAGCGATACCCATTGTGGCTGTGGCGGGTTTTTCCTTAGCGCTCACTTTTTATCGACCAAACAATAAACCTTTCCTTAATATGGTTGCCGCAGGATTTAGTTATTTTACCAAAAACAAACTTTATATCTGGGAAAGACGCAAAAATAAAACAGATAGAGGACGACAAAATGTTGCCTTAAATGGAGAAGAACAGCGAGAAAATTTAGAAAAAGAAGTCCGATTAAGTGGGAGTAAACTGCGAGATTTGGCCTGGAGTCTAGACGTTTTGGATTTAAAAAAATAAATTTTTTAAATCCAAAACAATTAGAAATTACAAATTAATAATTACGAATTTAAAGTGAAGGAAAATTTAATACAAAAAAAGAGTTACGAATTTGCAATAAACGTAATTAACTTATATAGGAATATAACCGCAACAAAAAAAGAATTTGTTTTATCTAAACAATTTTTAAGATGTGGAACATCTGTTGGCGCAAATGTTGAAGAAGCCATAGGGGGGCAATCAAGAAAAGATTTTATTGCAAAATTATCAATAGCTTATAAAGAAGCTAGAGAAACACGATATTGGTTATCTCTTCTAAAAGACACTAAGTACATAACTCAGGGAGAATTTTCTATTACTTATGATTTATGTGAAGAAATTCTTAGAATAATAGGCAAAATTCAAAAAACATTAAAAAATAATTCGTAATTCGTAATTTTTAATCTATAATTGATTTATATGGCATTAAAAGCAAAAGCAACACAAGAATTTGTACCAATTAAAGAAATCCGTGATGGTATCATCGTATTAAAAAACGGTGATCTTCGAGCTATTGTGCTCGCAAATTCTGTAAATCTATCTCTAAAATCAGATGATGAACAAAAAGCGACGATATTACAATTTCAAAACTTTCTAAATACCCTAGACTTTTCTATCCAAATGTCTGTCCAATCTAGAAAGCTCGACATTCGCCCTTATCTCTTGCTTTTAGAAGAGAGAATAAAAGTGCAAACAGAACCATTGATAAAGTTACAAACAAAAGAGTATATAGAATTTATTAGAAATTTTACCGAAACAGTAAACATAATGACTAAAACTTTCTTTGTAGTAGTGCCTTATACTCATGTTTCTCTGCAATCAGATACAAATATTTTTAGTAAACTTTTTTCCAGAAAAAATCAAGCAAAGCAAGACATAGCCAAAGAAGAAGATTTTGAAGAAAAAAGATCCCAATTAGAAGAAAGGGTAGGGGTCATCCAACAAGGGCTTAGTCGTTGTGGTATAAAATCCGCCCAATTAGGCACCGAGGAAGCAGTGGAAGTATTTTATAAAGTTTTTAATCCGGGAGAAGTGGAAGGAAAGATAAAATTAGAATAGGCGCTAGGCTTTAGGCTCTAGGCATTAGCAAATTATTAAAAGAAAAAAATGTCCATACTTGATAAATTATTTGGAAAAAAGAAAGAAGAAAAAAGTGGCGTCGCAAATGCTTCTACTTTAGCAGTGTTGCCAGAGCAAATATATGAATCAGCCAGCCTAGAACTGCAAGATATCATCGCCCCCTCTGCGCTTAAAATAGATTCTAAATCTATAAATCTCGGTGATAAAATAGCTCGCACTTTTTTCATCATCTCTTACCCTAGATTTTTGACAGATAATTGGTTTTCACCGATTATAAACCTAGATAAAGTTTTTGATATTTCAATTTTCGTTCATCCGATAGACACCTCTCAGGTTTTGCGACAATTTCAGAAAAAAGTCGCTGAAGTTCAAAGCCAGATAAGCGTTCGTGAAACAAAAGGCATGGTTCGTGATCCGATGTTGGACACCGCCTATCAAGACCTCGAAGGACTTCGAGACAGTTTGATTCAAGCGCAAGAAAAAATGTTTGATGTGGGTATTTATATAACTATCTATGCAAACAACGACCTGGAGCTTTTTAAGCTAGAGAACGAGATCAAATCGATGCTTGAATCAAAACTCATATACATCAAACCAGCGCTTTTCCAACAAGAAGAAGCTTTTAAAAGTGTTATACCGATAAATGATGATTTGCTCAATATTCATCAAAAATTAAATTCAGAGCCACTCTCCAGCGTTTTCCCATTTATTTCTTTTGACTTAACTTCTGATAAAGGAATTCTTTATGGAATCAACAGACACAATTCAAGTTTAGTAATCTTTGATAGATTTTCTTTGGAAAGTTACAACTCTGTTTGTTTCGCCAAGTCCGGCGCAGGAAAGTCTTATGCGACAAAATTAGAAATCTTGCGTTCTTTAATGTTTGATATTGATGTGATGGTCATAGACCCAGAGAGGGAATATGAATTCCTCTCTGAAGCCGTCGGTGGACGATATTTTAATATTTCTCTCTCGAGTGACCATCATATGAATCCTTTTGACTTGCCAATACCGCGTGAAGATGAAACAGCTGAAGATGTTTTGCGTTCAAATATCATAAATCTAGTCGGACTTTTCCGCTTAATGCTCGGCGGACTCACCCCAGAAGAAGATTCAATGGTGGACAGAGCCATTTCTGAAACTTATGCCATAAAAGATATAACCCCAGAATCAGATTTTTCAAATATCGAACCTCCGCTCCTTTCGGATTTTGAAATGGTGCTCTCTGGTATGGACGGTAGTGACTCTGTGGTGCAAAGACTCGCAAAATACACTAAAGGTTCTTGGTCAACATTTTTAAACAGGCCAAGTAATGTGGATATAAATAAAAAATTTGTGGTCTTTTCGGTGCGTGATATGGAAGACGAATTAAAACCAGTCGCGATGTATATCATCATGCACTATATATGGAATACCATCAGGAAAAATTTAAAAAAACGCCTACTGGTCATCGACGAGGCTTGGTGGATGATGAAATCCGAAGACACGGCCTCTTTCCTATACTCTATGGCCAAAAGAGGTAGAAAATATTACCTCGGTCTTTCCACTATTACCCACGATGCAGCTGACTTTATGAAATCACCATATGGTGTACCCATCATCACAAACTCTTCTATTCAACTTCTCTTAAAACAATCACCGACGACTATAGATATTTTACAAAAAACTTTCAACTTAACCGACGAAGAAAAATATCTACTCTTAGAATCTGGGTTAGGGGAGGGAATATTCTTCGCTGGATTAAAACACGTAGCTATTAAAACCATCGCTTCATATACCGAAGACCAGATCATCACTTCTGACCCTTCCCAAATACTCTTAAATAGAAAAGCCAAAGAGGAACAAGAAACAGCAGAAATGGAGACAGCCGGTAAATAGGCTTATTGCGCTAGGCTTTAGGCACTAGGCAAGATATAATAAGGAAAATGATAAAGAAATACTTAATTCTAATCTTAATACTTAGCGCTACTTTTTTTGGGTCACTCGTATCTGCTCAAGTGCGTAGTACAGATATTGTTCTCACCCTTTCTCCGGAATTTCCAGCTCCAAATCAAAACGTAACGGCCACGCTTGCCAGCTTTAGCACTAACCTTGATAAGGCATATATCTCTTGGAGAGTGGATAGCGAAGAGGCGAGTGGTGGGATCGGCAAAAAAACTTTTTATTTTACAACCACAGAATCAAACTCTTCTTTAAGCCTAATTGCGACGATAAATACCATAGACGGACAAAGTATTCAAAAAACAATTACAATAACGCCGACAAATGTGGACATGCTTTGGGAAGCCTCCGATTCCTATGTTCCGCCATTTTATAAAGGCAAAGCATTGGTGGGAAGCCAAGGTATATTCAAAATAGTGGCCATGCCAAACTTAACAAATCAAGGCGCTCAAGTAAATATGAACAATTTGTCCTACGTATGGAGTAAAGATGGCGACATACAGCCAAGCTCTTCAGGGTGGAGTAAAAGTTCTTTTACTTTACAAAATAGTTATTTAGATAAACAAAATACCGTTGGGGTAAAAATATCTGACATTTCTGGGGGCGCCACTGCTTCTGGTAATTTAACATTATTTACTTCAAATCCAAAAATAGTTTTTTATGAGAATGATTTTCTGCTCGGCACGAAATGGGAAAAGGCTTTAACTAATAATTTTCAAATAAATCCCAATGGCTCAACTTTAGTCGTTGAACCATATTTCTTTTCACCACAAAATATAAATTCTTCTAATCTCACTTTTGATTGGTCTTTAAATAGAGAAAGAATAAAAACACCAAATCCAAAAAATAGTTTATCGGTCAAACCAGATGCTGGACAAAAGGGAAATGCCTTAATCAAAGTGGTCGTCAATAATATCAGAACACTTTTCCAAACTGCGGAAAAAGAAATCAGTGTGCAATTTTAAAATGAAAAAATATTTACCTTATATTTTAATACTCATAATATTGATTGGATTTTTTAGTTCAATAAAAATGACACGAGCGGAAGAGCAAACAAAAAATTGCTATAATATTCCTCTTGCAGAAGGTGGATTCACTTACAAAGACAATATTACAGAAAATGAATGCCTTACACAAAAAGGAGAGTGGCGAATTTCAGCTTCAGGCAATGTCCAACCACCCCAAACCCCATCTACACCCCCTAAAATCAACACCGACACAACATATACCCCCCTCGCTCCCTTGCCTGGATTTTTGGATGATAAAGGAAACGTTATACCTTTTGAAACAGATCCGGACAAAAATCCGTGCGCTTTTGGAAAATACATGAATATTATGATCAAGCTACTCATCGGCATTGCTGCCGTATTGGCAGTGTTGATGATAGTCATCGGTGGGTTAGAATATATGACGAGTGAGCTTATGAATACCAAAGAACAAGGTAGGGAAAGAATAAACAATGCAATATTAGGGCTCGTTATAGCCCTCGGCTCATGGGCATTATTAAATACATTAAATCCAAAACTGCTAGATGTTTGTCTAGACAAATTACCGGAAGCGAAAATAACAATAATGGACGAAGGTGCAGAATCACCCGAAGATGCAGCTCAAGATGATGCTAGCGCTCCGACAGGACCCGCACCTCTGTGCCCAGAAGGAATACAACGAACTAGAAGTGGAATGTTTGCTTGTGGTAGTATCGCTCAAAAACTAGACGGAATGATTGATGCAGCAAGAAGTGCTGGTTTAAATATAACGGGGGGAGGGTACAGAACAGTGGAGGCACAAAGAGCATTGAGAATAAAAAATTGCGGTGGAAATGAAACAGATAGAAGTGCGACATGTCGTCCGCCCACTGCTATACCTGGGGCATCAAGACATAACAACGGCTTAGCTTTTGATTTAAAATGCGAAGGATCATTAATTAGACACAACGACAATGCTTGTTTTAAATGGTTAAAAACAAATGCAATTACTTTCGGTTTTAATAATTTAAAATCAGAACAATGGCACTGGTCAATAGATGGTAAATAATTAATTTATGTCAAAAAGAACTTTCATATTTTTAATAATAACCTTGGCCCTCGCTAGTTTTGCGATTTGGGGATTTTTTAAATTTGCAAAAACAACACCGACAATGCCGGGAGAAGGAGGTATAGATATAAATTTTATTTCTCAATTTAATCCATTTGGAACTAGCACAAAAACTCCACCCACCACACCTCCAACTGATGTTTCAGGATACCAGCCAGGAGCGGAAGGAGAAACAGTTAAATTAAAATTGACGAAAATTTCTAGCATGCCTATCGCCGGATACACAGTCTTTTCAAAAGAAAGATTAAAGGAAATAAACCCTTTCCCAACCCTTCCCTTAACAGGGCAGGGAGATAACTTGGTCCCCCCTGCTAAGGGGGGTGCGGGGGGTCTAAGTGTTCTCACAGAATTTATTCCAAATTTAAGGTATGTAGAAAAAGCCACCGGAAACATATATCAGACTTTTGCGGATTTAATCGTAGAGAAAAAGTTTTCTGGAACAATAATTCCGAAAGTTTACGACGCTTATTTTGGCAATAATGGAGAAGCGGTAGTTATGCGATATTTAAAAAAGGACAATAGAACTATAGAAACTTTTGCGGGAACATTACTAAAAGAATTATTAGGTGCGGATCCAAATTTGATTAATGAAATAAAAGGAGCTTTTTTACCGGACAATGTAAAAGATATCAGCATCTCGCCTGACGGCACGAAAATTTTCTACTTATTTAAATCCGGCGACAACATGATCGGCACAATATTAAACTTTTTGACTAATAAAAAAGTCCAGGTATTTGATTCTCCTTTTACGGAATGGCTGTCGCAATGGGGAAATAATAAAACAATCAATCTCACCACTAAACCATCTGCAAACATTCCCGGATATATGTATAGTACTGATGATGCTGGTAAAAATTTAAATAGAGTTTTGGGTAATATTAATGGGCTCACCACCCTTTCGAGTCCAGACGGAAAATTAATTCTTTATGGTAATAGTAATTTAACACTTAACATTTACCACATGGATACACGGACTTCTGATTCGGCATTTGGAATAAAAACTCTGCCAGAAAAATGCGTCTGGGGTGAATTGAGTGATGTTTTTTACTGCAGCGTGCCAAAATTTATTGATTCAGGAAGTTACCCAGATTCTTGGTATCAAGGAGAAGTCTCTTTCAACGACAATTTGTGGAAAATAGACGCAAAAAACGGCAATACCACCCTACTTTTAGACCCTTCTGCTTTTACGACCGAGCAAATTGACGGAATAAAGCTCTCGTTGGATGAAAACGAAAACTATTTATTTTTTGTAAACAAAAAAGATTCTTCTCTTTGGGAATATATGTTGAAATAAAATACACCTCACCCCCAACCCCTCTCCTTAATAAGGAGAGGGGTGCCGAAGGTGGGGAGAGGTTCTTCTAGATTGCCCCAATATATTTTATAACCACTCGGCGAGTTGGGCCAAAACCAACAGATTCGGTTTTGAGGTCAGTCGCATTAGATAAAAATTCATGCACCACTCGGCGCTCAAAAGCAGACATTGGATCAACCTCAATGTTTGATTTAAAATATCTTGCTCGCTCAGACATCATATGCGCGACAGCTTTGACATTGTCTACGCGCTTTTTTTGAAAATCATTGATATCAATCAAAATAGCTTTTTCTAATTCCGACCTCACCCCTTCGCCCCTCTTTACCCCCTCCGTCACCTCCCCCTTCCCAAAGGGGGAGGTTGGGAAGAGGTTCTTCTCCACTATTCTGCGCACTAGGTGGTTTAAAGCGTAGAGAGCCTCTCCGTCATGCCCAACAAAGAAATGCGGTTCATTTACTTCAACCGAAAACCAAGTATTTGTTCCGACATTTTCAGCAACAGTAATTTTATTCATCTTAACTGTTGTTTTTTCGATTAATTCTTTTATTAAATTTTGTATTTCTTGATTATCCATATATTTACAAACTTTACGAACTTTTAACCACCCGTGCTTCCACCTCTAAAACTTTCTTTTCTGTCTTGTTGACATATATCTGTTGGCCTATGGTAAATATATTATTCGCAATCAAATATAATGCAACCACTCCGAGATATTTATACGCAATAAAAGCAACAATAAATGGGAAAATATATTTCATCTGTGTATTCATGCTCTTGCTGAAGTTTGCCTGAAAAGAATTTAAGGAAGAAGGGGAGGGGGCAGGGGGTTTAGGCATGAAATACGCCTGGAAATATTGGGACACTCCCGCCAAAAGAGTCAAAACAATACTGGCTTTGGTTAAATCAATAATTCCCAAGAAAAGCATATTGACTTGCGCGGGAGCATTAACAAAAGAATACAAACCACTACTGAAATTTAATTCTTTAATAAAGACACTATATAAAGCAATAATAACCAAAAGGGTAGGAATAATTACCAAACATCCAGAAAACGGGTTGGTTTTGTGTTTTTTATAGAGCTCAAATGTAAGTTTGGCTTGCTCTTCTTTATTAGCGCCACTTTTCTTTATTTTTTCTAGCTCTGGGGCAAGAATATTCATCGCCGCCTGATTTCTAATTTGTTTTTCGGAAAGAGGAAAAAGTATTAACTTAACCAAAACAGTGAGGAGAATAACTGCAATACCAACATCTCCTCCGGGCACGACAGAGACTAAAAAGGCCAAAGCATTGAGCAATGGCTGATATAAAACGGTGTTCCAGATATAAGATAGCATTCTCTTATCTTATCTTAAAAACACAAAAAGTCCACCCAATAGATATTAAGGCACAGGATCGATCTGATTTTTTTGCCAAGGATGACAACGAAAAATACGACGCAGGGCGAGCCCTAAACCTTTAATAATCCCATATTTATCTATTGCAATTTTCGCATATTCAGAGCAGGTAGGATAAAAAACACAACTTTTTTTCTTTTTTAAAACAGAAATATATTTCTGATAGAAATCAATTGACCCCATGAAGTATTTTTTCAATTTCATTTTCAATAATAGAAGTATCTTCCTGAAATTTTCTAAAAACAAGAACACCCACAAGTCCAGCGGGAAATTGATTTATATATTTTTGAAGCGCGCGATAGCCCCGTCTTCGTAGCAAGTTTCTTTTAACCGCAAGTTTCGCAATATTTTTAGGCGCAATAAAAGAGACGCGAGAAGGAATGGAAATAGAAGATAGTAAAAACTTAAACGTCAAGTGAGGGGAAATAAGGGATTTTCCTCCTTTAAAAACAAGATCCACCTCTTTTTTATTTAGTCTGCGTTTTTTAGGAAGCATTGAATCAATTATATTCTACACAGATAGTTTTTTTCTGCCTTTTTGGCGTCGCCTTAGGAGAACTTTTCGGCCAGTTTTGGTTCTAGATCGAACTAAAAATCCGTGGGTCCGAGCTCTTTTCCTCTTTTTTGGTTGATATGTTTGTGACATAACGTTAGTCTATAATAAAATTATTAATAAATCAAATTCACCTCACCCCGCCTTTGGCACCCCTCTCCTTATTGGAGAGGGGTTGGGGAGAGGTTCTTTTATCCACATCTTATCAACAAGTTTAATAACTTTTTTCAATTATTAAATCTTGCATAAATAGTATATTATAAAACAATGAATCTGAACGTAAAACAGCTCTGGAAAGATTGCCTGATGGAAATCGAGGGAGGCATATCAAAGGCAAATTTCAGCACTTGGTTTAAAAACACATCTATTGTAAGGGAGGACGCCGGCATTATTTATATTGGTGTGCCAAACGAATTCGTTCGAGACTGGCTTATAAACAAATACCACCAACTAATCACCAAAACCATCGCCAATACTTATGAAAATATGCGCGCGGTAGAATACACTATCGCTAAAATAGAGAATAACAGGGAAGAGCTAACGGTGACCACTATACCAGCTGAATCTTATGTCAATAAAGAGCTTCCTTTAAAGGATCTTTATATAAATCCGGAAGACAACTTAAATCCGCGATATCGTTTTAATTCTTTCATTGTCGGAACTTTTAACGAGCTCGCATATGCGGCGGCTCAAGCCATTATCAAAAATCCCGGCACTATGTACAACCCATTTTTTATTTATGGGGGCACCGGACTCGGTAAAACTCACCTCATTCAGGCGATAGGGAATACGATCAAAGAAAAATATTCAAACAAAAAAGTGCATTATATGACTTTGGAAAAATTCGCGACAGACTTTATAAACTCTCTACAAAACAATAAAGCAAATTTATTTAAGGAGAAATACCGCAAATACGACCTTTTAATAATTGATGATATTCAATTCATCGGCAAAATGGAAAAAATTCAGGAAGAACTTTTCCATACTTTTAACACTTTTTACGAGAGTAATAAACAAGTCATTTTTTCTTCAGATAAACACCCCAATTACATACCGGAGCTAGCGGACCGCCTAAAATCACGCTTTGCGGCTGGAATGATTGTAGATATATCTCAACCAGAATACGAATCTCGCTACGCTATTTTAAAAGTAAAACTGCAGGATCTTAATATTGATTTAGACCAAGAAATTATTGAATATATTGCCGAAGCCGTGGACGGTAACATCCGAGAGCTTGAGGGAAGTTTAAATATTATCGTTTGCCAATATCACCTAAAAAACAAGCCACTCAATTTGATGGAGGTCAAGAATCTTTTAAAGAATAATATGAAGCCGAAGAAAAATATGGCCATAAAAGACGTAGTCAAGTTAGTCAGTGAATATTATAAGCTGGAAGAAAGCTCCGTCTACGAAAAAACTAGAAAAAAAGAGATAGTCAAAGCGCGTCAAATAGTGATGTATTTACTGCGAGAAGATTTTAATGTATCATACCCGTTAATTGGGCAAAAACTCGGTGGCAAAGACCACACGACAGTCATCCACTCCTGTTTAAAAGTTAAAAACGACTTGAAAAATGACCCACAACTTTTACAAGAATTGGAACAAATACGAATCATGTTTAAATAATTAAAAGTTATTAGATAGAAATTAAAAACAAAAATTAAAAAATAACTTTATAAATTAAAAGTTAAAAAAGTTTTCCACTTACCAACACACCTAATAGTATTAATAGATTAAATATAAAAAATATAAACATATGAAACTGGAATGCAAAATAGAAGAAATAAAGAATAGAATTTCCCAAGTGGAAAAAATCACCGGGAAAAATTTAACTTTGCCTATTTTGAATTCCGTTTTATTGATTGCTTCTGGAAAATCTTTAAAACTAAGGGCGACAAATTTAA
>ERZ1292629.3242-Hain-H43-01um-R1-3242-length-12732-cov-14_pt1 | contig 12732 bp, 16 predicted proteins | sample MGYA00564399_ERZ1292629 | MGnify/ENA primary metagenome ERZ1292629 (study PRJEB36523, sample SAMEA6512636) | groundwater metagenome | collected 2019-01-08 | study: AquaDiva: Metagenomics assemblies of 32 groundwater samples | reverse complement strand
TGAATACGCCGATCCGGAGACCCTCAAAAACGCGTTCTTGCACAGGACGAAATAATATTTGACAGATTTACTTAATTGGTATATATTATAGGAGGAATCGAACACATCGTCTCGTCAACATTAACCCGTTAACGAAGGAGAGAGCATGAGTCCAACACTCGAGATTAAGGGGAGCATCCCGGCGATTGTCAGGAACGACGCGAAGGTGTATCAGGGCAATCTGGTGACCTATTTCCAGACCCTGTTCAACTTCGCGCACAACCTGACGAATCCGTACCACAACTTCCGGCACATCTGCCACGTCCTCTGGCTCTGCCACCAGGCGTGCGCGTACTACCGGAATGACCTCTCGCTCCGCGAGCGGCGCAACCTGCTCATCGCCGCGATCTTCCACGACTTCGATCACACCGGCACCACCGGTCCCGATCGGGTCAACATCGACCGTGCCCTCATCGCGCTCGATCGGCATGTCGCCAGCGAAGACGTCGAGCACCGGAACGATATCGAAAGGCTCATCATCGCCACGGAGTATCCGTACGTTGTGCCGAGCGAGAACCTCGACCTCATGGTCCAGATCCTGCGCGACGCCGATCTCAGCCAGGCGTTCAGCGTGGCCTGGATCCAGCAAGTGGTCTTCGGCCTCGCGCAAGAGTGGAAGATGTCCCCGATCGACGTGCTCAAGAAACAGAAGCTCTTCCTCAGGAATCTGCGTTACCACACCAAGTGGGCGCAGACCCTTTTCCCTGTCGAGCTCATCGAGACGAAGATCTCCGAGGCGCAGGAACTCGTTGATCTCCTGACCACGGAGACCGTTTCTGCATAACACGTTCGCCGCCGATTGGCGCAAGCGGTTCAAGACGATGGAAGCGCCGAAGAAGATCGCGTAGTACCTTTTCGTAAACCAAAGGAGAGACGATGATACCTTGAATGGTAATCTCGTCTCTCTTTTTCGTTTATTTTATCGAATCGATTTTGATCTCGAAATAAGGCTGGCGGTGGCCGTACTTTTTGAAATATCTGGATTTCTGCTTGTATTTGATAACGTCGATAGTCTTGTGCCTCGCGATTTTATTTAAAGTGGCGGAGACGTAAGAGCCTTTAATAAAAGGATTGCCGAGGGAGACCTTGGAGGCGCCGTCGTCCATCATAAGCACGCTGTCGAAGACTAGATTATCCCCCTCTTTGTAGTCGCCGGAAAGCTTCTCGACGCGCACCTTGTCGCCTTCCTTGACTCTGTATTGTTTGCCTCCCGTGGCAAATACGGCGTATAAACCCGAGGTGCTAGGGACTAGGGGCTTGGTTATAGTTTTTGCCATAGGTTCAACATTTTACATAAAACTCTAAAAAACTCAACTGTATTATAACAATCCTATAGGAACGTTATAATACAAAAGGGAAGGGGCGGCTTCCGCAACGTTAATCAGAAAGCCGCCCCTAGAACGAGAGTTCACCTCCAGGGAGCTGTCGCCAGAATTGGAGACTCGCCCCAGAACCCTGCGTTCTTGGTTCCACCCTATTCTTCTAGGTCGGGTTTGTCAATCTCCAACACCTCGATCTTGGCTCCTTCCGTTTCGGTAATCTTTTTCGTATCTTTATCCATCTTGGAGAGTTCTTTGTAACCGGCGTTGTAATGCCCCACCGTTACCGAGAGTGTGTTACCAAGCTTCTTATATACGTCTTGATAGCTCTTGAGATGGCGAATCAGGTCTCCCACTCTCTTCACAATCTCTGTTGCCTGCTTCTCGATACGTAGAGCGTTGAGGCCTTGAAGCACAGTCTGGAGATAGGCCAAGAATGAAGTTGGAGAGACAATAAGCACGTGGTACTTCGAAGCGGCGCGCTGAATAAGACTTTCTGAATCTTCCTTCAATGCACCAATTTTATTGACGATAAGGTCGTAGTAGATGGCTTCGTGAGGAATAAACATGAAGGCGAAATCCATTGTTCCCTGTCCCGGCTGAATGTACTTCGAAGTCTCGGCGATTCTGTTCTTGAGGTCGGCGACGAAAAGTTTTTCGAGGCGCTCTCTCTCGGCCGGGTCTTTCTCTTCGACAAGACGATTGTAGTTGTCTATCGAGAATTTGGAATCGACGGGGATAATCTTGTCCCGGACGAAGACCGCCGCGTCGACGATCGTGCCGTCGCGGAAGGGATACTGCATCTGGTAGCTTCCTGGAGGAAGAACATTCTTGAGGAGCGTCTCAAGATAGTATTCGCCGAGAATACCTCTCTGTTTTGGATTTTTTAGGATGTCCTGTAAGTTTTGAAGCTGGTCGGCGAAGGACACCACTTGTCTATTGGTTTCATCGAGCTTGGTAAGGCCCTGCGTTACCTCTTTGATGAGTTTGGCGGATTCGCCGAATTGGGTTTTGACCGACTCGTGCATGAGCCGCGTCGATTCATTCATCTTTTGGTCTACAGTACGGGAGAGTTCATTAAGCTGAGTGAGAAGAAGATTTAATCCTTCTCCATTTCCCTCTTCTCTGTGCGTAAGTTTAAACACAAGCCAAATATTGACTAGAATGAGAATCGCGAGAAGAATGATAGTCCAATCCATATGATAGAATTATAACATGTCACTCCACACAGATATTAAAGGCCAGATGGTTCAAGCTATGAAAGCCAAGGAAGCCACGAGGCTATCCGTCATCCGCGGGCTCATGGCCGCTTTTACAAATGAGCTTGTGGCTAAGAAAAGGAAGCCCGATGAGGAACTCTCCGATGATGAAGCGCTTGCCGTCATCTCGCGCGGAGTCAAACAAAGGAAGGATTCTATAGAACAGTTTGAAAAAGGCGGGCGCAAAGACCTTGCCGATTCCGAAAGAGCCGAAATGGCCGTCCTCGAAACCTATCTCCCCGCCCAGATGTCAGAAGATGAAGTTGAAAAGTTTGTAAGTTCAAAGTTAGAAGGAAGAAACATCGACGCTAAGTCCAAAAATCAATTCATGGGCTCCGTAATGAAAGAACTCAAAGGTCGCGCCGATGGCGCGCTGGTTAAGCAAGCAGTTGACAAACTGTTTGCTTAGTGCTAAGATATAAAAGGAGGTGCAGCGATGCAATGTCTAAAGCACCGGCGGACACAGAAACAAGCGCAGAGAAAGCCGGTCACGAGTCTGACCAGCCTCATGCGCAAGGGAAAGGCCTCCGGTGCGAAGCCGGATAGGCCACACTGGCAGGAGGCCGTCGAGGAGCGCAGCGGCACGCGGCTCGGCGAGTAGTATTCATACCGTTCGTTCATAAGAGGCAGGTCTCGACGACCTGCCTTTCCTCTATCCCCTATTTTTCATTGACGCTGCGCCGGACCTGTAAGAAAATTAAGTTGGAGGTCTCCTTTATGCTTCCAGCTTCGTTTCGACAGGGCCGCAATCTTCCCAGGCACAGCACTCGCCGTATCAACCGGACAAGTTCACTGCCGTCGCGCGGCCTTAAACCGATGACGGGAATCATTCGTGTTGCGCCTAAGATGGTGGACGACTTTGACCCGGAGCTCGACCCGCTCGGCCAGTACCGTAAGGAACAAAAAGAAGCCGAACGGCAATAAATTCACCAAAAGGGGTAGGCGGACGTATCGCCTGCCCCTTTGTCAATACTAATCCACAGATTTTTTGCTTGAGGTTGTATTAGAATGTAAAGACATTAAAAATTTAGGTTTATTAACGTTTACTAACCCGCCAAAAATGCCCAAAAAAGCTCCAACCGCCCACCGTTCTCCGCTCTCCAACATCATCAAGCGCGACGGCTCGATTGCCCCATTTAATCCCGACAAAATCACTCACGCGGTTACCAAGGCCCTGCAGGAAGCCAAGGAATACCGCTCCGGCATGGCGGAGAAGGTCACCGACTCGGTGGTGAGGAAGCTCGCACTGCGGTATTCCTTCGACAAGAAGTTTGTACCCACAGTTGAAGGCATCCAAGATCTGGTCGAGATGGAGCTAATGCTCCAGAAGCTTACCGCCACGGCCAAGGCCTATATTCTCTACCGCGCGGAGAGAACCAAGCTTCGCGAGCAGACCGCCTTGGTGCCGAAAGAGACGAGGGACAAAATTACCGAATCGAGCAAGTATTTCAAATCTCCGTATCAAGAATTTATTTTCTACCAGTTTTATTCGAGGTGGAGCGTTGAGCTCGGTCGCCGCGAGACTTGGGTCGAAGCGATTGACCGCTTCATGGACTTCATGAAGGAAAATATGGCCGAAAAATTGACTGACAGCGAATACGCGGAAGTAAGAGAAGGCATTTTGAAACAGGATATTTGTCCCTCTATGCGTCTTCTCTGGTCCGCCGGCAAAGCCGCTAGGAAAACAAACGTCTGCGCCTACAACTGCGCCTACATTGCGCCCGTCTCGTGGCGCGACTTGTCGGAAATTATGTACGTCTCCATGTGCGGAGCAGGCTGCGGTTTCTCGGTGGAACCCGAGAACGTCGGCAAGTTCCCGCAAATCCAGAAACAGACCGGGAAATTCGCTCCGAAGATTACTATTGAAGACAGTAAGGAGGGTTGGTGCAACGCTTTTGTCGATGCCTGTGCTGCTTGGGAGAAGGGCTTAGACGTTGAGCTTGATTATTCCATGATTCGCCCGGCAGGAGCCAAGCTTGAGACCATGGGCGGCCGTGCTTCCGGCCCCGCTCCCCTTATGGAGCTCATGCAATTCACCAAAAGAAAAATACTCGCCAAGCAGGGCCGCCGTCTCACCACTCTCAACCTCCACGACATCATCTGCCAAATCGGACTTATTGTGGTGGCGGGTGGCGTCCGCCGCTCCGCACTCATTTCCCTCTCGGCTCTCGATGATACCGATCTCCGGGACGCCAAAAAAGGCGCTTTTTGGCAAACGGAAGGCCAGCGCTCGATGGCCAACAATTCGGCGGTCTATGAGACCAAACCCACCGCCGAGGAGTTTCTCCAGGAGTGGACCGCTCTCGTCACTTCCCACGCCGGCGAACGAGGTATCTTCAACCGCGGCGGGCTTGAGTTCCAAGTGCCAAAGAGGCGCTGGGACGTGCTCAAAAAGGCCAAGCAACCGGGAGTGAATCCTTGCGGCGAAATTTATTTGCAATCCAAGCAGTTCTGCAACCTTACCTCCATTGTCGTGCGCCCCAAGGACGATATGGAAGAGTTGAAGAGGAAAATGCGTCTTGCCACTCTTGTCGGCACTTACCAGGCGACCTTGACCAATTTCGGCTATCTCTCGAAGGAGTGGAAGAAAAACTGCGAAAAAGAACAGCTTCTCGGCGTTTCCATCACCGGCTATTACGACAACAAAATTATTCGTGACGACAAGAATCTCCAGATTCTCCGCGACGAGTGCGTGAAGACCAACAAGAAATACGCCAAACGTCTCGGCAAGAATGAATCCACCGCCATCACCTGCGTCAAGCCGCACGGCAACTCCGGCCAGCTCTTGGGCGTCGGCTCCGGCATGCATCCGTGGTACGCGCACTATTATATCCGCCGCGTCAGAATCTCGGCCAATGACCCGCTCTTGAAGCTTGCCAAGAGCCAGGGCGTGCCAGTCTTTCCGGAAGTTGGTTACTCGACTGCTAATGCCACGACCATGGTCATGGAATTCCCGATGAAGGCTCCCGAAGGGGCGTTGGTAAGTAAAGATGTCACCGCGCTCGAGATGCTTGCGGAATGGAAAAGGCTGAAACTCAATTTCACCGAGCATAATCCGTCCGTCACGGTTTATGTCGGCGACGACGAATGGATAGCGATTGCCGACTTCGTTTATAAAAACTGGGATATTGCCGGCGGACTCACCTTCCTGCCCCGCGACAACCACGTCTATCGCCTAGCGCCCTACGAGGAAATTACCAAAGTGGAATACGAAAAGCGCGTCAAAGAGCTTGCTCATCCCGATTTCTCAAAGCTTGTGCTCTACGAAAAAGAGGATATGACGCAGGGGGCGAAGGAACTCGCCTGCGCCGGCGGTATCTGCGAGATAGATGTAGTGCCCGCGGAAGCAGCAGCATAGTATGCTGCTGCTTGCGGCATAATCCAAAATATTAAGATTTAGGTTTTAGTAAACGGATAACCTCTTTGTCTCCTACCTGCTCAAACTCTTGATAGTGCGCTCCGACTGCGCCGGAAAAAGTTTCCGGCGGCTCAAGCATTACCACTTCGTCTGCACCCTCCGATTTGAGTTCCAAGACGGCTTCCAGAGGGGCGATCGGTACTGCGACGACGATTTTTTGAGCCCCTGTCTTTCGGACCGCTTGGACTGCCAGCCGCATGGTTAGACCCGTGGCGATGCCGTCGTCCACGATAATTACCGTCTTATCATCAAGGTGATGCGGCGGCCTGCCTTGGCGGTAGAGAGTGCTGCGTCTCCGCGCTTCCGCTTGCCGCTTCGCTGTTTCAGCTCGCAACCATTTTGGATTAAGAGCAACCGCTTCCGCTTGGTTCCAGATGGAGAAACCCTCTTCATCAACCGCGCCGATGGCGTATTCTGGATTTGATGGATGGCCAATTTTGCGTGTGACGATGATATCAAGAGGAAGAGCCAGTGCTTGAGCAATCTCTGCGCCCAGCACCACCCCGCCGCGGGATAGTGCCAGAACCAACGCGTCCTTGCCACGGTATGACTCAAGCTTACGGGCGAGCTTCTGCCCCGCCTCGGCCCTGTCCTTAAACATATTTCTTTTTCTTGAAAATCATCGCAAGATTATATCAAACCTTACTTCGCTAAAGCTACGCAGGGCAAGCAAAAAGGCTCACGCACGTGGCGGAGCCTTGGGAGAATTCGAGCGGAGGAGGATTGGGGTGGACTTGTGGAGCCAAGTGGCTGTCTGGTGTGTACGTCGAAACTGGCACCAACCTCTCACTAGGCAGGAACCCAACCCTACTCCGCACTTACATTATAAATGGTTTAAAATTTGATTTCAAACAGAAAATATATTGAAATTTTTTATGGTCACGGATAATTTCTTGCTAGAAATTTCTGCGACCGAGAAAAGCATGCTTTTCTCCGGCACCGCCGTGCCTGCGACTCACAAAACGTATTACGTTTTGTGACCCTATCGGGATTTGAACCCGAGTTTTAAGCTTGAGAAGCTCACGTCCTAGACCAGGCTAGACGATAGGGCCTAACTCGCATACTTTACCGAGGAATCAAGTTCTTTTCAACCATTTCTTGACTTTATTAATTATGGGTGATATGATTTAAAAAGAACTGAATCTCGCTCACCAAACCGACAGATGTTTTGTCAGAGGAGAATACGCCATGGATCAAGCACCAAGCTCGTATCGGAATGTAAAGCGCCCGCCGCTCATGGAAGCGCTCAAACTCGAAGGGAGCACGATCGAGGAGGCGGCTGCTTCACTCGAGCGCAAGGGCTACTTCGAGCCACCCCCAAGACCCTGGCGTTTGGGTGTTCATGACCGCGGCCACAGCAGGGCCAGCTTCGCAGTTCTCGATCGCTTCAACGATGTAGTGGTTGAAGTCGCTGATCAAGCGACTGCTGAACTCATCATTGTCGCAGTCAATGTTCGTTCGACCTACTAAAACCCGCTTCGACGGCGGACGGAAAACAGAAAATCCGTTCGCAAGTTGAACGGGTTTTCCTTTTATTTATTTATCTGCTTCCAGAGCCAGATGCCGAGGAGGACGAGGTCGATCACGAACACGAGCCAGATAACGCTCATGAAGATGCCCGCTCCCCCGCTCATCATGCCTTGGTAGCCAAATCCATATCCCATCATAAGTTTAATAAGTTAGATAAGTTTAATAAGTTGAACAAGTTAATTATACACTACAGCCACCACTGGCCGGCTTCTCACGACTTGGACCGTCCCACTGGTAAGAACCGGGGAACCAGTCGTCATTTGCTTTAAGTGCCGCCCGCGTCAGCCCTGCTTCATCCACCCCTTGCGAAGCAAGAATTTCGAGGTAACCGAGCATTGCCATGCCGTGATTGCAGTCAGGGAAGTAGGCCGGATTCTTACAGCATGGGCGGAAGGTATTCTTTGTAACTTTCTCCACAAGGTTCTGCTCTTCCGCGGAGAGCATTACCATGCCGTGCATCGAGTAATGACTCATGACACTTCCTTGACCCACGCTCCATCCTCCGGTCGAGGCGAAGTTCTCCGCTCCGCCGTAGCGCAGGTTCATCATTGGTCCTTGCTCGAGAATCTCGTTTTTGTTCGAGAGGCCCCAGGCCCAGAGAAGGTTGAGTTCCGTCACTTCCGGCATTTTCTCCGGGTCTATCACTCCGAGCTCAATCATTTTTCGAAGCATTTCCATCTCCGTCTGGTGCGGTAGGAGATAGCCGCCGTCAAGCATTTTTGCTTCGGCTTTGTTTACGACGAAAGACCTCATTGTTTTCCCGTCGCCGTCTATGTAAATGCCTCCGGCGATGATTACTCCGGCGATTACGATGCTTAATGGAATCGTGGCATTGTTAGTCACAGCAATATTTTAATCTTTTTAATGTCTCTTTGATTCCTACTTCGCCAACTTCGTTCAAGACGATACGCCGCTTCTCGCAGTTATCGCAATGCGGAATGTGGAGAAGTTTGGTAATTCTGGCGATTAAGTCGCCGAGCTTTAGTTTCTTCGTCATGCGAGGAAGATGATTAGGCCCAAGATTATCATGGCAATACCCGCCCAGAGGCGCACGCTTTGCATGTTTGTCCTCTTCCATTCATCCATCTTCTCAACAACCTGCTTACCCGAAGCAAGCCAGAGCACGACCACAAGCGGCACGATGAGAATGAGATTGTAGAGCAGGAGATAACCGAGGCCGGTCGCGTAGGTTAATCGGTCTTTAAGCAGACCGATTACCATAAGATACGGCCCGCCCATGCACGGGAATTGGCAAATGCCGACAAGAAGTCCCAGGCCGAAAGCGGCCGGAATGCTTGCCTTCTCCATAAGCGGCGCCATCCATTTGTGAGAGACCGAAGGCATTTTGAGCTTAAGCGGGAAGGATGGAAAGAATCTATTGACGAGGTTGATGATGCCAAAAGAAATTAGGAGCCCCGCTCCTAATTTCCCCATGAAGTGCGGTGTGTTGAAGAGGTGAAGCACCTTCAGAGCGCCGACACCTATGGCGAAGTAAGCCGCGAAGATTCCCGCGACATAAGTGCCGCCGATTTCTAGAATTTTTCTCCTCGGGATCTGCAGGGCGAAAAGGAAGGCGATGGTAATGAGAAGAATCGAGAAGGAGCATGGATGCACGCTGTCGAGAACGGCCGCCACGAGAACCAGTGGCAAGAGCCAATCTCCCCCGTTGCTTAATTGCCAGATAAGTTCGGTAATCATCGCGTTAAGGAGTTACAAGCGCCGAGAACTTAAATTCGGTGACGCGGCCCAAACTGTCTTCGAGATATATAATCCGCTCAACCTTTCCCACTCCCGCCGGGCCGTGGGCGGCGGGATCGAAGACGATTTCAATCTCCCTCGACTCCCCGCTTCTGATGATCTCATCTGCTCTCCCTGCCGGCCCGCCGTGGCCCGGCATGCCGAATGGACCTTTTCTTCCATCACCGCCGCTTATGTAGGCGACCGTACACATGCAGGAAGTGGTGATTTTCTCGACCAGAATATCGGTGCTGGTATTGTTCTGGATTATGAAGGCTGTGCTCACATTGCCCGCACCCATGCTTATTCTGCCGAAGTCGTGCGAAGCGCGATCGATGGAGAGAATTCCAGAAGCGGCATTTATCACCGGCTTGTCGGTTCTCGATCTGCCGAACAATGTCATTCCTCCCAGCACGAGTATCGCTATGAGCGCTATAAATATTATTTTTTTCATATTTCTTTTTTTCTTAACATCATGGCGTTAATAGCCACAATAAAAGTACTCGCGGACATAAGTACTGCCGCTACTGCCGGCTCAAGCACAATACCTTTGGAGTAAAGCACTCCCGCCGCGAGCGGCATGGCCACCACGTTGTAGCCTGTAGCCCAAAAGAGATTCTGAATCATCTTGGTGTAAGTCAGGCGCGAAAGGTTAATCACTTTTGCAATATCGCGGGGGTCGTTTCTCATGAGAATTATGCCGGCCGATTCTATGGCGACATTGGTGCCGGCGCCTATGGCCACGCCGAGGTCGGCGCGGGTAAGCGCTGGCGCGTCGTTGATGCCGTCGCCGACCATGGCAACTTTTCTACCGTTCGACTGGAGAATTTTTATCTTCTCGGATTTCTCCCCGGGCATGACTCTGGCGAAGTATTCGTCTATGCCAAGCTCCTTGGCGACGGAGGCGGCCACTTCTGCCGAATCGCCGGTAATCATCGCCACTCTTATGGACATTTTTTTAAGCGCGGCGACCGCCTCGCGCGCCTCGGGGCGGATTTCGTCACTAAGCTTTATCCTCCCGACTTCTTTGCCGTCCACTTCCACGCGTACGTCCTCTCCTCCGCGCTGACCGACGAAAATTTTCTTGCCACTTGAACTCGCAGAACCTATATCCACAAGTTCTGCTTCGGAGCCGACACCCTTGATGCGCTTGAAATTCTTAATCTCTTTGAGCGCGAGGCCGCGCTTCTTCGCCTCTCTCACGATGCCTTTGGCGACCGGATGCTCGGAATGTGAATCAACTGAAGCGGCCAGTGCTAGGGCCTCATCAGAACTCACGGAAATCACCCCGAATTCTCCTTTGGTCAAAGTTCCGGTCTTGTCGAAAAGCACTGTATCAACGGAGCGCGCCGCCTCAAGCGAGAGCCGTTGTTTAACGAGAAAGCCGTTCTGCGCCGCCTTGGTCGTGGAAATCGAAGCGATAAGAGGCACGGCGAGGCCGAGCGCGTGCGGGCAGGCAATAACGAGCACCGCCACGAGCCGGGCCACAGCGAAACTCACTTCCGCTCCCGCTATAAGCCACGCGGCCAGAGTTGCGGCTCCGCCAATAACCGCAACAAAAGTCAGATAAAGAGCGGCCCGGTCCGAGAGGATTTGAAGCCGAGACTTACTAGTCTCGGCTTCTGCCACCAGGCGCATGACGCCCGCAAGGAAGGTATGTTCACCGATTTGCGTTACTTTAACCTTGAGAGAACCATCGCCGTTTATGGTGCCGGCGATGACACTATCATTCTCTTTCTTTGCCACGGGTTTTGATTCGCCCGTAATCATTGATTCGTTGATGTCGGTTTCGCCTTCCACAATGACACCGTCGGCGGGAATCTTCGCCCCGGGACGGACGAAAACAAGATTCTCTTCTTTCAATTCAGAAATTAGGATTTGTTTGGTATTTGGAGCTTGGGATTTGGAATTTTCAAGAATTATCTCCGCCATGTCAGGCAGCAATTTAGATAATTCTCGGAGTGCTCCTTGCGCGCCGGAGACCGCGCGCATCTCAAGCCAATGGCCCAAGAGCATAATGGTAATGAGAGTGGTCAGTTCCCAGAAAAGAGCTTCTTCGCCGGCAAAAACCGCGTAAATACTCCAGAGATATGCCGCCGAAATCGCTAGGGCGATAAGCGTCATCATGCCTGGAAGCCGGGCGCGTAGCTCCTTTCTTGCTGACGCGAGAAAGACCCATCCGCCGTAGAAAAAGACTACAGAACCCAAAATGAGGTCGAGGTAGCCCGAAGTCAGAAAGACGACCGCCAAAGTAAGCACCAAGCTGAACCAGAATTTGCCTAAGAAATCTATATGTCCGTGTCCGGCGTGCTTGCCTGCCCCGAGCGAAGTCGAGGGGTCGTGCTTGTGTTCTGTATGGCAGCAATCCATATTTATTTTCTCTTAAGCTTATAAACTTTGATAATTTCATCCGTTGCTTTTCCTCCCTTGCCGCTCTTAATCTGGCCCACCAAGCAGTGAGTAAGATGATGTTCTAGGAGGATATCCTCCACGTTCGAAAGAGCTTGCTTCACGGCCGAAGTCTGGGCTATGACATCAATACAATATTTGTCCCGCTTAACCATTTCCTGGAGGCCTCTGACCTGCCCCTCAATAATCTTCAGCCTCCTGTCGAGCGTATTCTTTTTATGCATAGTATCAGTATACCCCCTAGGGGGTATATGATGCAAGTGTGAATAACTGACTGACCTCACCTGTGTCAACGTGGCGGGTTGGCACATCCCCTCCGAGTATATGGTGTATAATCTAATCTTTAATAGCAATTATATGAATCTCAAAACAAAAAATCTCCATTTTAGACGTGCCTTTATATTTCAAGATATTGCGATGGTTGAAAGAATCATGAATAGATTGATTTGTTTGAATTATTTTAAAACTGTAACTAATAAAGAATTTACTTCTGAGCTTTTGCAAGATCAATATTTTTCTTTTGAATTAAGAAAAAGAATCTTTAAGTTAATTTATGAAAAAATGTACCCCAAGCTTAAGTTTCCTTGGAAAGCTCTTCAAGAGATGCAACGTTTAAGGAATATTATTGCGCACAGCTTAATTGACGAGGAAATTCTAGTAAATAATAGAACTGGTAAGCGAGTAAAGCTTCTAAAGAAACCATTCTATTCTTACCATACGGAAGAAAGAGAAGTGGTTTCGTTGCATAAGGAATTTCAAACCCACATGGATAAAGTCGTTAAGGCCCTTAATGGAATAAAAGCAGATACTAATCAAATTTTTAAAAAACTGCCAATTATTAAACTTTAAAAGTCTTTATTTAAACTCCGCTACGATTTTCTAGGTCAAATCGAAGAGGCTGGGGGTGCGGTGCGGTCCGGGGAGATTTCGTAGTAGTTTATGAGAAATTTGGTCATGTTGAAGAAGGCGTCGGTGAGAGTTTCCGAGGCGAACTGCACTTCTTTCGGATAATAAGTGAAAA
>ERZ1292629.3241-Hain-H43-01um-R1-3241-length-12733-cov-5_pt1 | contig 12733 bp, 12 predicted proteins | sample MGYA00564399_ERZ1292629 | MGnify/ENA primary metagenome ERZ1292629 (study PRJEB36523, sample SAMEA6512636) | groundwater metagenome | collected 2019-01-08 | study: AquaDiva: Metagenomics assemblies of 32 groundwater samples | reverse complement strand
TTATATTCTTCAAGAGTATTAAGCGTTTCAATATCAGAGTCGGTTAAGCCAACTTTTGCATCGATAATAAATACGACTTTTTTCTGAATATAATGAGAGTCGAACAAATACCAATTGATCAACTTTTGAAGTCTCTCGCGATCCTCATGCGATGCTTTCGCAAAGCCATATCCCGGTAAATCTAAAAAATAATATTGATTATTTATTAAAAAAATATTTATCTCTTGCGTACGGCCCGGCAATGAACTACTTCGAGCTAAATTTTTTTGACGCGTCAAAGAATTAATCATGCTCGACTTGCCTACATTTGAACGACCTATAAATACAATATGCGGAATGCCATCATCGAGGACTTCATCGGTCCCGTTCAATCCTTTTATAAATTGTGCCGAAGTTATATGCATATTTTTACTGATTACTATCCTTATGATGCTTTAATTTACCTCGGAGCTCGCGATGATTAGGAATTGATCGTGCAACAAGACCCCAAAATACCCGCGAGTGATTAAACTCTTCAAGATGACACAGCTCATGTACAATAATATAATCAGCAAGGTAATCCGGTAAGAGAGCAATTTTATAATGAAAATTTAAATTGCCCTTACGTGAACAGCTTCCCCACATCGTTTTTTGGTTTTTAATACTGATTTTCTTTATAGAGAAACCGTACTTCTCGTTAAAAAGTTGAAGACGAGATACAGCAAGCGCTCGTGCCTGTTCCTTATGTTGCATATACTCACCACGACTCCCTTGTAAATTTCGCCGTACACGCCGAACTCGCCAAACTACTCGAAACACAAAATCAAACTACGCAATCGCTTGCGTGCAATGCATGCAACGCTTGGCATTTAATGGAATTTCACTCATACACTCGGAACATTTTTTTGTTGTAGGATCTGCAGGAGGCCCTTTACGCGACCTCGCAATGAGTACATTCATTGGTTTAACCACAAAAAAGAATACCGCGCCCGCGACCAATACAAACGAGATAAGAGCGTTTATAAAATGCCCATACATGAACTGACTGCCGTTGATAGTAAACGAAAGTTTACTAAAATCAGGAACCTTGGCCACCGCCGCAATAAATGGAGTGAGAAGATCTGAAACCAGTGCCGAGACTACCGTACCAAACGCAGCACCAATAACGACACCAACTGCGAGATCAACAACATTCCCGCGAAGTAAAAATTGTTTAAATTCTTTTAACATGTATGTGAACTCCTAGTATAGTAAGAGTATATCATACTCACGTTATTGGATGCCACAACGTGCTTTAAGTACTGTTAGGTCGTCGCCCGTCAATTTTTCGTTTGTGCTCGTGTTTAATTTGTACATAATAGCTTTTGGATCGTCAACGTGCCCAAGCCCTAACGCATGGCCAAATTCATGCGCCAAAAGTCGCACAAGTTTTTCTCGATTACTAAACTCGTATACATCTATCTTTTGCTCTCCTCCGATACTTTGATAATCTCCCTCGGTAAATTCTTCGCCACGTGATGCACCAATTTCATTGTATCGTGCCACAGTAAGATTCAGAGTACTAACAAGGCGATTAAGCACTACTGCGAGTGAATTGATTTCGCTCACATATTCGTTGAGAATTGTTTCGATTTTTTTTATTTCTCCAAACTCAGCTTCGAGCGCTATTTTCTCACTCTGAAGACGTGCATATTCTTTTGGAGAAGCGCCTCCTTTTTTATTTGTCGTCTGCACATCTCTGCCATAACTATTCTTTCTTTGATTGAATAAAGCAACACGCATATCATAATTTTTCTTTGCATTTATATATTCCTCGTTCAAAGTATTATACCTTGCCCTTAGCTCATCATATGAGGCTTTATTCTCTTTTGTCACAATACCAAGGCTTTTTAATTTGGCAGTTGCCTGTTGACGATAATCATAAATAAGATTAATTTTCAAATCTCCAGCTAACGAATATGCGAAAAGATCTTTCCCGATGGGCTTCTCCCACACTGCTTCGGCCTCTTTGAGTGTGCTCAAAAAATCTTGCCGTGACAAACCAAAATTATCATCAAACAATCCTAGTGTATAGGTGATTGGCTGAGCGCATGGAGTAAATTGTGAAGAAAATTTAACGAAATATATTGCAAGCCCAGCAACAATAAATACCGCCCCCGCGATAATAGCCAGTTCTATTTTCAAAAAAGCTTTTAATGGAGGCTGTTCCATTACCGATAAAAAATGATTATGGCCTTACTGTACCATATTTATCTAAAAACCCGAGCTAGTGATATATGCTCAAGTTTTTTGCTGGTTACCACCCATTCGTACAATACGGGGCTCAAGAAAAACGCAAATGCAATGTTGCCCGCCAAATGCCAAAGCGTAAACGGAATTTGCCCAAAAAAAAGCATCGGCCAACGGTTGTGCAAATAAGACCGGCCCCCATGACAACGCCTGTCACGGCGTCGTAAAATATTGTGCCGATGACGGCGAACACAACATAATTTTTACGTGTACTTTCTCTGGAGACTTACCGTTGCGCGACAGTGTTGGGATCACACCAACTTCACCGCATCTCCACTTGTTTCATAATTCTATATACTCTCAAACAAATATGCGACTTCTTTAAATACGATCCAATGCAAATTTTTACATACTACTACCCCACCAAGGAGATTTTTCACCAGCAATCCATTTTCGAATTAAATCGCGCGCAGGCATCGGTAAAAAATTCTTACTCTCAAATTCTTCTGGCTTCAACCAAAAAAATTCCAAATGATCCTCACGCGATGTGATAGGTTTATTGGATACCAATTCGGGGATATCAACCTCAAAAATAAGATTTATTTCGTGCTGTAAAATCTCTTCTTCTGACCAACTATTCTCAATCACGCCCAAAAATGACTTTACCGAAGAATGTACTCCAATCTCTTCTTGAATTTCGCGCACTAACGCAATCGGTGCACTTTCGCCATTCTCAACATGACCCCCAGGCAAAAATGTATTTTCCCCTGACTTCATTTGTGCCACAAGCAAAGAGCCGTCTTTAAAAGCAACCGCCCGTGCTCGGTAATGGAATTTAGTAATCATGACAGCATTCTACTACAGCTTGAACGAGAATTACACAGCCAATCAATAAACACTACCAACTACAACTCAAGTTCTTTTACGTTTTTCCAATTTGATTCGTCGAGAACTATGATCTTATCGTCTCCAATAATATACATGAAGTCATCGAGATAAATCGCACGCTTTGCGGAGATGTTACTCACAGCACGTTCTAGTTTCAACTTGTTTTCATTGTACGAGAATACATACCCGCCCTTGCTACCCGGCATAAAGAATACTCCGTGTTTCGTGTCCATCAAAAATGCGTGTTGCGTATTTAGTATTTCCGACCAATAATCATCCAACATATATTTATCAAGTTCGACGGGATGTGCAGGATCTGAAACGCCAAACAATGAAACTTTCACGTTTGCTCCTTCTTTGCCAATACCTAATATTTTATCTTTTGATATTGGGTGCAAGTATGATGAATACCCCGGGATTTTAAGCTCGCCTTTCAATTCTGGCCGCGAAGGGTTTTTTAAATCAAGCACATAAAACGGATCCGTCTGACGAAATGTAACAATATATCCTTTGTCTTCTACAAATCGCGCGGAATAAATTCTTTCCGTCTTACCCAAATCGCGAACCGAGCCAAGTTCTTTCAAGTCAGCGTTAAGAACGTACACATCGCTTACACTTTCGCCTCGCGCGCCGCCCATCATGCTCCACCAATTGCCGCCCACCGTAACAGCAATTCGTAAATTATTTTCATATTCATCAAGCGAAAACTGATTCAGCGGGCTCCCGGGGACTTGTCCGGTTGCTTTAATGTCAAGCCCATCGAGCGATATTTTTACAATCCCGGTAGTTTCAAGTTCTCGCACATGCGCTTTTACATAATCGCTTACTCGATTTTGCATCTCATTTTCGAGCTTCAGACGCTCATCACTATCAAGAGATAATTCATACTGTTGCAGTAAAATACCAAATTCTGTTGCCTTCGCTTCACTGCTTATATCTACCGAGTTTAATTTATTTATTTTCTCAACAAGCCAATTCGGAAAAAGATCTTTTCCCTTTTCATTGATAAAATCGCCAAAAAACTCAAACATATTCTTATTGAAAGAATATGAGACATAAAGAGCGTTATTCGACATATAAATTACGGACGACTGCGCTGACCCAACAAAAGATACGGATTTCTTAATTGAACCATCTGTTGGATTAACGAGCATCGCATTAAATGTCGTATCCGACTGCACGGGGTCAACAGGATGATAAATATTTGTGCACGCAATTTCATACGGAGCGTCCCCAACAGCAAACGGAACAAAGGGGCATGGTCGCCCTCTATTGATACTCGTTTTTGTCACAATATATACGCTGCCATTATACAAGCGCGCTGTATGCAAATAACTGTTGTTTCTAAGTGTTATAGTCCACTTTTTTTCCGGTTTTGACGGATTTAAAATGTTATAACCATATATTTTGTCACCAGAAAATACGACCAGTGTATTGCCAGACAAAAGCATATCGCCACTCACATCGATTTCAGAATCAAGGCCCAACTTTTCCAGCGGAAAAGCTTTAATGACTTTTGTCTTCGCTCTATCATAGTTGGGTGGCATAATGCCGATCGCCCGATCTTCCATCATCATTGGACGCGTATAATAATTATTTTGTGAAGAAAAATAAATTTCTGTTCCATCGGTTTTAACGATGTCGGGCTCATCAATACCCACAACCTGAACATTCGTATCAGATACACGCCCCGCGGATCCCATACCTCCAATCTCCTTTATCGCCGTCGGGGCCGATCGGCCATCTGCAGCCATCATCGGAACGGCCTCCGTTGTCCCCACGCCAAATGTCTGCGCTCCAAAAGCATTTTGCGACTCGCTTAAATATTTTTTAAATTCATCCTCCGAGGCGAACGAGCTAAATCCAAACGCGATTTTTATATTTTTTTTCGAGCCGTCTACAATTTTATTATCATTCCCAATAATTTTTTCAACCGTATTTCTAACAATACTAGGAACAAATATATCCACATTACTTCCGCTAGGTACAAGAAGACTCAAAACAACCGGCACAGCAACAAGAAAAATAACCAAACTGCCAGCCGTGGCATATGCAATTTTATGAGTAAAAAGATTTGTCCAGCTAAACCCATTCTTGACGCTCGCAGATTGCGCCATAAGTTCTCGCCGCAGACGCTTTGCAAATTCTAGATCTGGTTTAATATCAGGGCGTGACTCTGCCATTTTCAGAACTAAAACTCTAAGCTCGCTATCAAACTTTTTTAAATCTGGATCAAGAACATACAGTTCCGATAATATTTGCTCTATATGAATCATAATTTTGTAACTTTATTAAAAATTATTAATATAATTGCTATTGCCTGTGGCGCGACTTCCCGCAATTTAGCTAAAGCGCGTGAAAAAATAACTTTACAATTACCCTCATCTTTTCCAATCACATCTGCTATTTCGCGGTATGGCATTTCATCCCATACGCGCATCATAACAATATCTCGTTGCACGCTAGGGAGCTTTTCAAGATACTCTACAACTTTTTTAAGTGCTTCGCGTCTGTCGATATCGCGAGCTATGTCTGTATCATCGGCAAGATCTGATAGTTCATTAATATCAACTGTTGCTTTCTTTGAACGATAAAAATCAACCACAGTATTATATGCGACCTTATACAGCCAGCTGGAAAATTTCATTGAGGGATTTATCGAGCTCATGCTACGCAACGTCTTAAAAAAGACTTCTTGCGTGATATCTTCTGCCGTTTGTTTATGCAGTGTTCTGTAATATACAAACCGATAGATTTTATCGAGATATTCATCATAGAGCTCACCAAACCTCTCCATATTACCATTCTGGCAGTCCTTTATAATCTCATACTCGTATTCTGTATTCATACTGCTATATATTATACTACGGCTATACCGTTATTTGGTAACATTTTCTCCATAAGACCTTACAATAAAAGGATTTATAGGTATTAGATTGACCGACGAATTCCTGTGTACTATTCCGTAGTCTGCCCATCAAATTCTGGGCTGTCTGTTTCTGCCTCTGCGTGTGTGGCGCGCACAATACCATCTTTGTGATGCGGTGGAGAATAAATTGTATATAGTTTTAGCATATTAGTCTGGGATGCATTAATAACATTATGTTTAGCGCCTCGAGGCACAATAACCGCATCACCATCGGCAACAACGTGTTCAACCTCATCAATAATCACTTTACCAACCCCGCTTTCAAATCGAAAAAATTGATCAACATCGGTGTGCGTTTCCAGACCAATTTCCTCATTCGGCTTGAGCGACATTAAAACAAGCTGGCACCCTTGAGCCGTATATAAAACTTTGCGAAAATTAGTATTCTCGCGAGCTAACTCCTCGATATTATTTTTAAAACCTTTTTTCATACATTATCAGTGTATCACTCTTCGCATAAAAACTCATCTGATATTTGACTGGCGTTATTTTTTATTTTTAGATACTTTCTACCTTATCGATCCGATCGATCACGCCATCGCTCAGCCATATCACACGGTCTACCCATTTGCGATCATCGGGCTCGTGACTAATCATGATTATTGTTTGATGTAATTTTTTATTGAGATCAGAAAGAAGCTTTAATACTGTCTCCGACGAAATCGTATCAAGATTTGCACACGGCTCGTCTGCAAGTAAAATACGCGGTTTATTTATGAGCGAGCGCGCAATCGCCACTCGCTGCTGTTCGCCACCCGAAAGCTCACTTGGATAGTGATCAAGCCGATGGCCCATACCAACACGCTCAAGCAATTCCGTCGCCTGCCGATATGCTTCCGCGCACGTAACTCCACCTCGCACGCGAAGTGGAAGCGCTACATTTTCGAGCGCGGTGAGCTCACCAAGTGCCGCATACTCTTGAAATACATACCCAACATTTGTAAGCCGAAAAGAAGTTTTCTCGTGCTCTGTAAGTGCTAGCACATCTTCACCATTGATCGTTAATGATCCTCTCGTTGGCATGTCGAGAAGCGCCAATTGATGCAAAAGTGTTGATTTGCCAGAACCACTCTTTCCCATGATTGCCACGAACTCTCCTTCCAAAATTGAGAATGAAACACCACGCAAAGCATGTGTAGGTACTTTACCCGGATACGTGCGCTCAAGATTTTTTACATCGATCAACCCCATATTGCTTTTATAATTGATTGGCGAACCGTAACCCATGCCGGTATAAAACCAGCGATAAGACTCGCAAACAAAATAATCGTACTACTCTTTAGCGCCTCAAAGGGCTCAATAAGAAGTTTAACTTTGGCAAAACCCATATCGAGCGGGTTGCGATTGAAGTACGGATTTGCAACACCATACATAATGAGCATCGCGAAAAACGCACCCGTGAATCCGTAAAAAAGTGTCTGTATAATATAAGAATTAATTATTATTTTTTCGCTGACGCCTATTGCTTTTAAAATTCCGAGCTGGCGTTTTTTGTTCACCACATGAATAAAAATCACGATAAATATTGTTGTGCACGCGACCACAAGACTTACAATTCCAGTTATAAAATTAAGAATACCAAAACTATTCGACATCGATGCCGTGAAATTCGAAAAAGAACTCCATGGGCCAATTTTTTCTTTCGTATACCCGAGCGCGCGTATTTCGCTGATTATTTTTTCTTCGTTACCAAGACTTGGCAAACGTACCATAATTTCGTGAGCACTATCGGTTACCCCGTGTACTGCCTCATATTCTTTGCGTGTTGTAAATGTCATGATATCGATACCATCCATGCCTGTTTTGAATATACCAACTACTCTGTATTCGCGTGAAATACCTTTGGCATACGTAACACGAATTTTATCGCCAACATTTACTCCCCCAAGCGATATTTTTTCAAATGACCCCTTACCGCCACCAGCGACTTCCGCACCAATAACAATATTGTCGCGATCTTCCGGCTCGAGATACCGCCCCTCAAGTATTGATTGACTTATTTTTGTAACATGCGGCTCTATTATGGGATCGACACCCACAACTTGATACCCGCGCCGTGTAACATGAATATTGTCTTTATCGGGATCGAACGAAAATTGTGCTGACGTTTTATAATGCGGCGCAACCGCTACAACGCCTGGAATTGTTGAAACATTTTTTACTATCTCATCGATACTCGTGATAGAGGTATGATCGTCTTGCGGTTCAATTAAGATATTTGAAAAAAGATTGTCGATAAGCTGACCTTCGAGTGAATGAATCATCCCGGTAAACAGCGACGACGAAAAAACAAGATTTGCAATCGAAAAACTAATAACTATTGGAGTTAAAATCAAAACCGCCCGATTGCCTTTTAAAATCGACTTGTACGCCAGAAATGCTGATATGGAAAGGTCTTCCCACATAATGCCTGCACTCTACCACAAATTTTTGATTTTGTTACTTACCCTTCGCGAAAAAATCGAGCGACAAAATAAATTGCCGTTACTGCAAACAATGCCCACCAAAGCCCCACGAGACCCGCAAGATAACTATAAAAATACACGCCCAACAAAATACCGAGCGAAATAAGGCAAATTTTTATCAAACTTACCTCCCACCACTCAAACGTCCACTGTTTAAATATTTTCATACTTCAATCGTATCAGACTACCCTTTGCGCCACAATTGAGTTTACAAAAATATCAAACTTACCTGCCCGCCACAGCAAAGAGGGCTGCAAAAATTACTATAGTTTTATGAAAGCGTCCATTTATTCTTCTTTTTTCCAGTATTTCTTTCCTTTTAATTTCTCGGGCAATAGATCTTCTTCCGTATACTTTTCATACCCTTTGTGATATCCCAAATCTTTCATAAGTTTGGTTGGGGCATTGCGGATAGACATGGGAATAGGCAAATTGCCATGTTGTTTTGCATCCTCCATAGCTGCCAGATATGCATAATATGCGGCTTTAGATTTTGGCGCCCGCGCAAGATAGATTACTCCGTGAGAAAGATTGATGCCTGCCTCAGGGTACCCGATAGTTTCCACCGCGCGGAAAACCGCATTTGCAAGGGGCAAGGCACTCGCGTCTTCCATACCAATATCTTCTGAAGCAAAAATAACCATACGCCGCGCAATAAATTTTGGATCTTCCCCTGCTTCGATCATGCGCGCGAGATAATAGAGCGCGGCATCGGGTTGGCTTGCACGCATACTTTTAATAAACGCCGAAATAGTATTGTAATGCTCGTCGCCCTTTTTATCGTAGCGCAAAAATTTTGATTGAAGGGTTTGTTTGAGGTTTTCTTCGGTAATCTCGCCATACAATTTTGCAGTATTTTCTATCATGGCTATTGCCTGCCGAGCGTCGCCATCAGACATTCTTGTGAGCCACTCGCGGGCACCTTGATCAATCGGGTAACCCGTACGCTTGATAATCTGCCCCATATCATCATCTGATAATTCGTTTAAGACGAAAACCCGACAGCGCGACAGAAGCGCCGATATAACCTCAAACGAAGGGTTCTCGGTTGTGGCGCCAATAAGAATAAGCTCGCCCGACTCTACCGAGGGAAGAAGAAAATCCTGCTGAGCTTTATTAAAACGATGAATTTCATCCAAAAATAATATTTTCGGGCCAAAGAGTGTGTTTTTTTCTTCAATTATTTTTCGAATATCATCTTTGCCTGCAGATACTGCCGAGAGCTCATAATAATTTGCGTTAAACGCACGCGCATAAATACGCGCCAGCGTAGTTTTGCCAACGCCCGGAGGCCCCCACAAAATAAAAGAAAACAAATGTTTCTCCTCAATTGCCACACGAAGCGGGCCTTTACTGCCAGTTTTTAATGCGGCCCCTACCAAGTGTTGTTGCCCTACAAACTCATCAAGGCTTTTTGGTCGTATTTTTGATGCAAGCGGCTCTTTATTAGCTTCCATATATACAGTATATAACCTTTAAACTGTAACAAGAATGTGGATAAGTAAATTTGTATACTTTCTATTTATTTTCTAGAATATTATATATGCTTACAAAAAAGCAAACACAAGTCTTAGATTTCATAAAGGCTTACATGGCAAAGTATAGCTATGCCCCTTCTCTTGAGGAGATCAAGAAAAAATTTAAACTCGCCTCTGTTTCTACCGCTCACTATTACATAAGTAAGTTGCAAAACGCTGGTTTTTTAAACAAAGAACACAACCAGCCTCGCGCTGTTTCAACAGTGGGTACAAAACAGATGATAGAAATTCCTATTCTTGGAGCCATCGCTGCTGGTCAGCCAATTGATGCCATAGAAATTTCAGATGAGACTATCACAATAGCAAAGGATGAAATTGGAAAGCAGGGTAAACATTATGCTCTCCGTGTTCAAGGTAGCAGTATGATTGAAGAGGGTATTTTTGACGGTGATATCGTTGTAATTCGTAAACAGGACGTGGCAGAAAATGGTCAGACCGTTGTTGCTGTTATTGACGATAATGAAGCAACTCTCAAAAAGCTGTACCGTGAAAATGGAAAGTTTAGACTTCAACCAGCAAATCCAACATTGTTCCCAATCTACCGTGATGAAGTTGAGGTAAGAGGTGTGGTTGTAAAAATTATCCGCAATCTTGAGTCACAACTGGATCAAGGACAATCAAGAGATGAAAAATATGTCCGAAAAATAGACTACTCTTGGGACTACAGAGGAGAAAAAACAAAATCATACACACACGGAATACATACATATCCGGCAATGTTTATTCCACAGGTTGGGCGACGATTGTTAGAAACCTACAGCAAAAAAGGTGACTTAATCTGTGATATTTTTTGTGGTTCGGGCACAGCTTTAGTTGAAAGTAGACTACTAGGAAGAAACGCTTATGGTATCGATCTCAATCCTTTGGCCATTTTTCTTGCAAAAGCAAAGACAACCACGATCAATCCTCAAAAATTACTTAAAGAATATATTGCCCTACTTGCTCGAGTTGGAAAAGTCAAAGATAGTGAGATACAAAGACCCAACTTTAAGAACATTGACTTTTGGTTTAAAGAAAAAGTAATTATAAAACTTTCTAAACTCAAAAAAGCAATACTTGAAATAAAAGATAAAAATATCCAAAATTTTTTAATGGTTGCTTTTAGTGAGACAGTCCGCTATTCCTCAAATACAAAGACTGGTGAATTTAAGTTGGTGCGTGTTAAGGGAGAAAAACTGGAAAAGCATGATCCTGATGTACTGGGAATATTCCGAAAAAATGCGGAGAAAAATATTGCCGGAATGAATGATTTTTACAAAAATGCTGAAAACAAATCGTGGACAAAAATTATCTACAGCGATTCATCAAAAGATAACGATATAAAGGCGAATTCTATTGACTGTATCATTACTTCCCCCCCCTATGGTGACAGTCGAACAACTGTTGCCTATGGACAGTTTTCCCGCCTTTCAGCTCAGTGGATTGATGTGTTTAATAACCCTAATGATGCTTCCGGCGTAGACAACGAGCTGCTTGGAGGCAGAGCCACAAAAAATCTAACGCATACACTTTCGTCCGATTATCTCAAAGAAGCATTAAAAAAAATCTCAAAGCAAGATGAAGTAAGAGCAAGAGATGTATTAAGCTTTAATATAGATTTAAATGAATCCTTAAAACAAGCATACAGAATACTTAAACCAAAGAAATATTTCTGTCTTGTTGTTGGAAACAGATTAGTGAAACAAGTGCGAATTCCTACTGACTTTATTATTGCAGAATTAGCAGAAAAAATAGGATTTACTTGCGAAGATATAATCGTTCGAAATATTCCCGGCAAAAGAATGCCAATCAAAAACTCCCCAACAAATATCGTAGGCGCGTTAGAGGAAACAATGAATAAAGAAAGTATTATTGTGTTAAGAAAAAATTAGAGAATCTTTTTCTGAATCTTAAATAAAAGTGGCAAAGATTTCTCAGTTAAACGGAACGCCGAGCCATGGTCATGAGGTCTCCCAGCATTTTTACCACTATGATATGCCCCTAAACGAATATCATATTTTGAGTGAGCTAAAAACTTAGTCGGATCAATCTCTCTCAGAATATAAGCATCTTTGTAGTGAAAATACTCATACCCTTGAATCTTTTTTGTTTCGGCACAAACCAGTATCAAACCGTCTCCTATTTTTTCGATAGCTTTTTTCCTCAAAAATGTCAGGCTATAGTATCCTAACAGTTTGCCTTTTTTGAGAATCAATAATTTCCCTTGCTTCTCATCAATAGTAGCCTGAAATCCCATACCGTTTCTTTTACCATCACTAATGGTTTGATGAAGAATTTTAATCTTAGGAAATTCAGGATCGGGATAACCAAAACGTTTTCTTATTTCAGCATTTGTAATACCCTCAGGACTTTTTGTAAATAAAGTCATCATCGAAAGAGTATCAAGTCTTTGAGATTTTAATTCCATTACTCCAAAATCTGGCAGAGCAATATTGTTTTCTGTAATACCAAGATAATCTTCTAGCGTTTTACCTATTCCGGTATTATGACTACGATTGGATTTAATCCATCCTTTCTCTGAGAGTTCTTGAAGTGCCTTTTTAATTTGGGTTAATGTGCGATTTTGCATATTACTTCTTTTTATTCTCCCCATGCCGGAAACAATGATCGCTATCGTCTTTCACTGGAACGATGCATTTTTTGCCTTTGGTATTGATTGCCTTGCAAAGTTTCTTTGGCATATTATTTACGTTTTTTGAAATCTG
>ERZ1292629.3240-Hain-H43-01um-R1-3240-length-12734-cov-13_pt1 | contig 12734 bp, 15 predicted proteins | sample MGYA00564399_ERZ1292629 | MGnify/ENA primary metagenome ERZ1292629 (study PRJEB36523, sample SAMEA6512636) | groundwater metagenome | collected 2019-01-08 | study: AquaDiva: Metagenomics assemblies of 32 groundwater samples | reverse complement strand
GGTACCAGATCCGAGACATCGCGGACGAGATCAAGGCGGGGCTCGGCACCTACGCCATCCCCGAGGGCCTGACGGCCAACGTCTTCAAGAACGGCATCCGGGGCGTGAGCGTTACCGGAGCGCAGATCTTCGAGGACGGGAACATCACCATCGACTCGGCCGCCGACGCGAAGGGTGGGATCTTCGCTAAGGAGGGCGTGATACTCGTCCAGGGCAAGAGTCCCTGGCAGGAGCCCCGGCGGGAGCCGGATCTGGGCGGCGGCGCGGACAGCTTCTTCCACTACGATGAATTCGTCTACGGCGAGAGGCTAGCGGCCGGCACCACGTCCGCTTTCTTGTTTGAGGTGTACTCAGATGCCACAGCTCCAACCTCATAAGTAGGCGCGGCGCAGCCTACGAGTTGTTTTCGGATGCGCCGTGTGGTATGCTTGTCTGCAAGGAGGCGCAGATATGCATACCGAGGCGCAGAGGGCTTACCTGGCAGGGTTGTTAGATGGCGAAGGTCACATCGCAATACCAGTCCTACCCACTTCAGCCGGTGGCACACGGCACTCGCTTGATGTGCGGATCACGAACACGAACATCGAAGCGTTGCGGCAGATTGGACTTGAGTGGGGAGGCAAGATCGCCCAAATCCGCAAGCGTGGCGTGGACCGAGGCTGGAAGGACACGGCTGACCTAAGATGGAACACGCAGAGCGCCGTCCTTATGCTGAGGGAAATACGCCCCTACCTGCGTATGAAGGGAGCGCAGGCGGATGTCGCCTTGCGGCTCGCCGCGACTCTCCGTGCCCCTGGCCACCATTCCAAACCTCTGACGACAGAGGAGTGGATGGCTCGGGAACAACTGCGTCTGGAAATCAGGGCACTCAATCAGCGAGGTGGAGGCATCCAGGCAATCCCTATCCCGGTGCCCGTCAAGCCAACCCTGGTCTGTCAATACTGCGGTGCACCGTTCAACTCGTACCAGAAGCGCCGCAAGTATTGCAGCCAGAAGTGCTCGATGGCGGCTGGACGCGATGCCTACGCAATCCGGCAGGCCCAACCGAAGGCCTGTCTGACTTGTGGCAAGGAGTTCATCGCGCCATCGAAACAGCAATACTGCTCAATGGCGTGTGGGCGGAAAGCCCCAGTGCCGCGCCCGAAGGCGCAAGTCGCCCAGTAGCCGCTAATACCCTATCGGTCCCATTCGCAGCACACCCGTTTGCCCGAGCGTCGGGCAGGGTGTGCTTTTCTGTGTCCTGAGAGGCCACACACGAGCACTGACGGAGGCCGCCGAATTACAGAGGCGAGGGATGAAGACCCTGGCGGCCCCCTTCCTCGCACATCCGATGACTGGGGGATGAAGACCCCCGAGAGAAGGGAACAACACAATGGCTAACAGCGGATCGGTCGGCGTAATCACCGACCTGGAGAACTGGCTGACCGACAACATCGGCACGTCGGGTGCCGACGGCATCAAGTGGGTGAACTCCTCGGACGGCGGCGACACGGCCTTCGCCCGAGCGGCGGCGACGGCGAACCTGCCGCTCCACGTGGCCGGGGCGACAGCCGCCACCAACAACAACCTGATCGAGCTCTGCTCCGACCTCCTCCACGTCTACGGCCAGAACGGCTGGCACATGCTCGAAGTGCTGTTCAAGATCGACGTGGCGACCGACATCGCCATCAACATCGGCTTCAACGACGACTCCCTGGACGCCGGCAACACCCTGCCGGTCGAACTGTCGACGGCGACCTGGACGACCACGGCCTCAACCTTCGTCGGCCTCGCCTTCGACGTGAACGCGACCAACGACGACTGGCACTGCATGTGGACGGACGACGACAGCGACACCTCGGAGGCACTCGCGGACCTTCGGCTGAAGGGTGCCAGCCTCACGGCCGCGAAGTGGTGCATGGCCCGGGTCGAGCTCCAGGACCGGGGCTCGGGCAAGGGCCTGCGGGCGACCTTCACCATTTCCCAGGACGGCAAGTCCTTCGAGAAGGTGTTCGACACCAGCGTAGACCGGGACGTGGCGCTCTGCCCGTACATCGGCTTCGAGGCCCGCGCGACCACGGCTCACAACGTCTATATCGCCTATGTTAAGCAGGCGTGGAGTATCCCTGACTAGCACGGCGGGGGTTGCCTGCGGGCAACCCCCCAACCTGACCACTCTCGTCAAGTGTAGCCTGAGCTACCGAGAAAGGAACCTCAGATGGCACAGTCTGCTACGCATCGCGGCTGGTTGCTCAGCCGCAACAACGGCATCCTGGCTGGCGTCTACGATGGCGCTATCGGCGGGGCCTCAGTCCTAGGCACCAACACGGCCCTCGACGGCGTGCTGGTCGGCACTCCGGTAACGCCCGCGTTGGCGGTCGATTCCCTCATCCTCAGCAATACCGTCGCCTCGGGCGACGTCCTGGTAGCCGCGAACAACGGTGGTAACTCGCAAGCCTGGCTGTGGGTCGATTCCTCAGCCGGCACCATGACCCTGTATGGAGCAGGCACAGCCGCCGCCATCGTCTCGGCTACGGCCGTGGAGGTGGAGGATGGCATCCTGCTGGCCCTCGGCAACGACCAGGACCAGGTGCTGGTGAACCGGACCACGATCCTCGCCACCAACACCGCCCTGACGGGGGTGATCGTCGGAACACCTGTCACTCCGGCGATAGCCGCCAATTCCCTGATCCTCTCCAACGTCACCGCCAGCGGCGACATCCTGGTGGCTGCCAACCTGGCGGGCAACTCTCAGGCGTGGATCTGGGTGGACTCGTCCGCCGGGACGATGACGCTCTATGGAGCGGGCACGACGGCGGCGACGGTCTCCGCCACGGCGGTGACTATCCCGGACGACATCCTGGTGGGCATCGGCACCGGCAACACCGCCCGGTTCTCCTACGACACCACGGACGCCAACGCCAACGAGCTCTTGCTACAGATGCCAGCGGGTGGCGCAACCGACGTGCCGGTGCTCGTCATCGGCCAGAGCATCGAATCGGTCGACCTCGGGCTCTACGACGGCGTGGTCGACCCGCGCATCGCCATGTTCGGTGTGGGCGCAGTAACGACTGGGCCTGTGATCGAATTCCGCAAGGCGCGGGGCACTGTTGCCTCTCCGACGGTCGTGACTACTGGCGATGACGTCGGAACCCTTCGTGGGTTCGCGGCAGTGGCCGCTGGTGAGTACGTGCAGACGGCGGAGATCCGGTTCGACTGCGCGGGCACCATCGCCACGACGCGGGGGCCGGGCACCATCACTTTCCTGACTGCAACTGACGCTGCGCCGTCGGTCCTGACCCAGGCCATGATCATCAGTGCGGCGCAGGTCGTGACGATGGCCAGCACAGCCGTCGTGCAGGGCGCTTCTGTTACGGTGGGCGTCGCGGGCACCACAACCGGCACGCTCATCCTGGCGGGCGCCACCTCTGGAACGTGTACGTTGACCCCCGCCGCCGCCGCGGGCTCGTGGACGATGACGCTACCGGCTGCCGCGAACACCAACGCCGGCTATCAGCTGACCTGCGCGGGTACGGACTCCATCACGTCGTGGAGCGGGGCCGCCTCTCTCAGGGAACTGAAGGACATCCAGGGCACGCACGACGCCCAGGACGCCCTCGACAAAATCCTGAACACCAAGGTCTACGACTTCCATTACAAGCCAGGCAAGGGCACCGGCGATGGCGATACCCAGTACGTCGGAGTCATTGCCGACGAGGCCCCGTGGGCGATGCACTACAAGGGCGAGGTTGTCAATCCGGTCAACGTGCTCGGCTACTCGCTGCTGGGCATCCAGGCTCTACACGACCGAATCCGCGAGCTGGAGCACAAGGTGGCGGGCCTCGCGGCGTAACGCTGGCGGGCGGGGGCAACCTCGCCCGCGCTAAGCAAGGAGGGTGGGGTTGGTAGACGAAGCAGGCACGCCGCTACCCGAGAGCGTAGCGGTGAAGCTCCGGGCACTGGAGCAGCAGATGGCAGCTATCCAGGCGGCACAGCGCCAGTACCTTCAGGGCGTGATGGACGTGCTAGGCATCCAGGGCAAGGTCAAGGTGGACTTCGCCACCATGACCTATCGCGTGCTCGATGACACACCTGGCTTCCGGGAGCATCCCGAGTGACCACCATCCTGACCGACGCCCAGTACCAGAGCGCCCATGGGTTGATACTTGGCACCGACCACGCGCGGATGGACGAATGGTGCTTTTGCCTAAAAGAGGTGAATCAGCCGGCGCCGGACTCGAAGAGCGTCCGGCGCTACCAGATCATCACCGTGGTGAGGAACGACCGTCTCGCGCAGCTTCGCCGAGACCTGGGGCGGGCAAAGCGGTTCAAGGTCCAGGAGTTCGCCATCCCCGGGGGAGTCCGGGAGGACGACGGGCGCATCTACATCGAGTACACGGTTGGCGAGCTCGTAGACGTTGCGAACCATCTGCGGGCAGGGCCATTCAGTTGGCCCGACCCGCCGAAGGGCCGAGACCTGATCGGTGAGTATCAGGACCTGCCGGACAAGCGGAGGCGACAGCGCCGGCGGCTCTCGACGATCGGGCCGGTGGCGAGGATACAACGGAGTTAGGAGGACAGGGGTGGCAGAGAACACCAGCCAGCTCGGGACCGAGCTGGATCCGGTGCTGGCGCAGATGCTTGGGGCAATCGAGTTGGCGCCGGAGCCGGGGGCGCTGCGGCCTGGCAGCATCGTCAACCGGACCGTGGAAGTGGACGGATCGGCAGACGACGAGGACGCACCCACCGAGCAGGTGTCGGCGCCAATCGTCGCCCACACGGTCAGGAGCGCGGGCTACTGCTGGATCTACGATACCCGGACCGGCCAGCGGTCGCGGACGAACCTTAACATGCTGCGTGCCCAGCTCGGCAAGCGCCGGGTGGACGGCAGCTTCATCTTCACCAAGGACAGGCCGAAGGTGGCGCCACCCGTGGGCAAGCACAAGTGCCTGCTGCACGAGCTCGACCCGGGCCGCGAGAAGTACGCGGAGTGGGGCTTCCAGACCTGTCCGAAGGCGAACCTCATGAGCGAGTTCCAGGTCGATTCCCACATGGCGCATCGGCACAAGCAGGAGTGGGAGACGATCAAGCGCAAGCGCCAGGAGGAGCGGGAGAACGAGGACAGGGCTCTCCAGCGGGCGATCCTGGAGCAGGCGGCGAGGGCCGCAGGACAGGGACTCAAGGACACTTTCACGGGCGAGTTGGCGCCACCTAGCCTGGAGCCGGTCGCGGCGGGCCGGGGCCGGAAGCGCGAGTCGACTAGCTAAGGGATCACTTGCCGACAGCGCTCAGTAAGAGCGCGGGCAGAAGGGACAGAACAATGTCGGACATCAAACTTGAGCCCATCGTCAAGACGCCTTCCCGCAATACGGCGGACACGGCGGCCACCAAGAACGTCCGGGGCACCCGGGACGGCACGCTCTTTACAGCGGACTGGCTAACCAACCTGGCGCTGCAGGGCCGCATCTACGTCTGCTCGGATGCTGACCAGAACGATGTGGTGGTCGGCGCGACCTCCTTTGCCACGACTACACCGACCTTCCTGCTCGATGTGCCCGCGGGCACCGCAGCTATCCCGCTCTTCGTCCAACTCGTGCAGGCGGGTTCTGTCGCGGGTGCTGCCATCGACGTGCTGATCGAGTTCGACAACGCCGCGCGCTACACCAGCGGCGGCACCAATGAGACGACCGGCCTGTTGAGCACCCGGACGGACCAGCCCCTCAGTGCCAAGTGCAAGCTGTACTCGACCGGGGGCAGCGCGATCACCGCGACCGACGCTTACGGGACGATGCTGAAGCACATCCTGGCCATCCCGCAGGACGTGGCCCCGGCGATCACCGAGGTCTACAACTGGCACCAGATCGAGTGGCACGCGCCCTTCCCGATCCTGCTCGTCGGGCCGGCCGCGTTCCTGGTCTACACCTACGCCGGCACGACCGGGCCAAGCTGGAACTGGTCTGTGGGTTGGGCAGAACTGCCGTCCAGCGACTTGACGTAACACATCAGCCGGAAGGGCCGGGGCAGCCATGCCCCGGCCGACCGCAAACGGACAATGCGGAAGGAGAATCCGATGAGCCTTCTGTTCTGGCGCAAGAAGCTGGACACCGGCGAGTACCGTCCCGATGGCAAGGCGCAGACCAGGGACGTGGTCGTCGACGAGGAGAACCCGCTGCCGGTCCGGCCCATCTCCAACGAGGCCGACGACCCGGTTCGGGTTAAGATCGAGGGCATTGCCCCGGTGCGCGATGAGCCCCTGACACCCTTTGGCACACAGACTGGCCTCTCGGTCGCCGCGAGTGCGGTCGGGTTGACGCTACCCGCCGGCGGCCAGCCCAAACGGGCGTTGATCCAAGTCTTCACGGCACCGATCCGGTTTTGGGTGGACGGCAGTGCCCCGACGACGACCACGGGGCACCGGGCGGACTACTACGACACCATCGAGCTCAAGGGTTACAACGAGATAGTCAACTTCAAGGCGATCCGGGAGAGTGCTGCGAGCGCCACCGTGGAGGTCAGCTTCTATGGCTAAAATAACCTTCTCCGGCGGCGCGCGACTCTACCTGATCCACAAGACGATCACCTTCGACGGCACGGCGGGCCTTGGGGCCATCGGGACGTTCAACGTCGCCACAGTCACCGGCGAGGTCTCGATAGTGGAGTTGGTGCCCTTCTGCACAGCCGATGTCACGGTAGACGGTGGAACGGGCGCGGCCTCGATGCAGTTGGGCATCGTCAACGCGACGAACCTGTTCATCGTCACCACGCCAGCCGCCGACATCGACGTGAACGAGTTCTGGATCGACGCCACGCCGGATGCCAACGGCATCGCCATACCGTCGGCCCTCAAGGACATCGCTGTCACCCAGAACATCCAGGGCGAGGTGACGAGCACCGGCACGCAGAAGGTCAACGGTGGGGCCATTCGGTTTGATGTGTACTGGATGCCGCTATCTAGCGATGGAAACGTGGCTTGACGCTTAGGGAAGAAGGTCAGCGGTGGGCAGCAAGTCCGATTACCTGGAAAACAAGGTCCTGGACGGCGTTCTTGGAGGCCCGGCGTTCAGCCTCCCGGCCACGGTGTACGCCGCACTCTACACCGTGACTCCCTCTGACGCCGGCGGCGGTACAGAGGTAACTGGCGGCTCCTACGCGCGCGTCGCTGTCACCAACAACGTCACCAACTGGCCTGCCGCTGCCGCCGGGGCCAAGGCCAACGGGACCGAGATCGCCTTTCCTGCCGCCACAGCAAACTGGGGCACGGTGGTAGCCTGGGGTATCCTCGATGCCGCTGCCGCTGGCAACCTGCTGTACTGGGGTGCGCTCACAGTCAGCAAGGCGGTCAACAGCGGTGATACGGCGAGCTTCGCAGTAGGTGACATCGACATCACCGAGGATTAGCACTTGGCGACGCAGGCCCAGAGCCCGACGAGTGACGAGGCGGTAGCCGGCACCTGGACAGGCACGGCTGGCACTCGCTACCAGGCAGTCGACGACTACCCGGATACGGTGCCGACTGACTACCTGGCGCACGGGACGGCGGCGGGTAGCCTGACGTTCGGGTTCTCTGCGTTCGCCATTCCACCGGGGGCGACTGGCATCTCAGTGGCGGTGCGGTACTACGACGCCGAGCCGGCGAACGGCAGCAATCAGAGCGCCAGTCGGATCAAGGTCGGCGGCACCTACTACAACTCGGCAACACATAACCCGTCGGGCACGACGTACACGACGCGGACGGACACCTGGGCGACCAACCCGAAGACGGTAGCTGCCTGGACTGTAGACGACGTAAACGGTGTGGGCGCCAACGCACTACAGGCGTTCGGGTTCTACAGCGGGGACGCTAACCCGGTCTACCGGGTGTCGTGCGTGCAACTCGAAGTGACCTACACGCCGGCCCCGGTGACGCTGGCTGGCACAGCGGCCGGAGCGGCCGCGACCACAGGCGCGATCCGAGTGGCGCAGTCGCTGGCAGGAGCCTCGACGGGGGTGACGACGACGACGGGGGCGGTCCGGATCGCGCGGTCGCTGGCGGGGACTGCTCAGGGCGTGACGGCGACCACGGCGGGGCTGACCGTCGTCGGGATCAAGTTGCTGGCTGGCATCGCGTCGGGTGTGGCGACTGCGCAAGCCGCGCTGAGTGTCACCCGCGCGCTGGCAGGGACGAGCCAGGGCGTGGCCGGCACGACCGGGGCGCTTCGGGTGACCCGAGGGTTGAGTGGGCTGGCGACGGCGGCAGCCACCGCAATGGCAAGCCTGACAGTCACAGACGGCCAGGCAGTAGCGACTGTGATGCGCTCGCGTGGGATGCTGCGAGCGGCGATGAGGTGACAGTCAGCAACCTAGCGGAGATGGGGGGGGGGAGCAATTGAGCGTTTCCTTGTTGGCTCTCGTGAGCATCGACCCGGGGGCATCCAACCTGGACTTCGACTGGCAAGCCATCTTCGTCTAGGGTGGCTGCTACAGGCATCAGGAGCAGAGCATGACAGAGCCGAGCTACGCGACCGTGGAGAACCGCCTGGCGGCGATGCAAACCTACATCGACCGTCTGTACAAGACGATCTCCTGGCACGGTAAGACCTGTGGGCTCCTGATGAACAATCCGGGGATGCCGGTCTGGACCGAGATCAAGCGGACAATCTACTCACAACCCAGCACCGTGAAGGCCAAGAGTCTCTGGAATGGCTCCGGCAACGATGCGCCACCGAACGGGTGGGAAACGGTCTACTACGATGGGAGCCCCTGGGCCTGGGCCACACAGGCGGCCACGGAGCATGCCCCGCCGACTGGTAGTACCTGTCTCTGGTCGAGCCAGTATCCAGTGGCGGCAAGCCAGCAATGTCTTTTCCGCCACTACTTCTACGTGCCGTGGAATGAACTCATCTCGGCCATCCTCTACTTTCGAGCCGACGACCAAGCCGACATCTACATCAACGGCACGCTCGTCCTGCAAGACACCGAGGGCGGGACTCCAGGCTACATCGGCCCCGAGCAGTCGGTGGACATCAAGCCATACATCAAGCCGTGGATCATCTCACAGCCGGGCAACGTGCTCGCCGTGCGCGGCATCAACGTGATGCAGACGAAAGCGTGGGCCGCCTGGCGGATCGAGATGGTATGCCGTGCGGCTCTGGGGCAGTGGTTTGGAGAGACGAAAGGCGATCTTGTACCTCACTCGGTCATCCCTGGCCAGCTCGTGTGGCCTGCATGGGGGGTAGACTGGCTCGCGCCGGACAACCTCGGACAGACCTCCGACAACTTCAACTTCGGCCTGGAGTCTGGAGACACCGACACAGCCTTCCAGGGGCCACCAGCCAACGCAGTCCGTGAGTACAACACCGTCAATAGCCAGGTCACCTACAAGGTCGAGCACATTGAGAAAGACTACGCGGTGCCGGCAACCGACGTGCTGGACATCTACATCGGCGGCACCAAGGTCGTCTCCGACCTGAAGGTCCAGAACAAGGATACCTGGGTCAGCAGTACGATCACGAAGTCCAGCGTGGGCAGTCAGGACTATCTGACCTGCCTCAACTACCCGCCTCGCCACGGGTTCCATCTGGGCAAGATGTTCTACAGCGCCCGGGGTGATACAGCGAAGGTCGGCTACTTCCAGAACTCGATTGACGAGTCGGGCTTCATCCAGGACATCTACGATGTGATGTACGGTGACCTGGCCGAGTCTTACCCCTGGTACTACCAGTTCTGGAGTGATGTCTACAAAGACGCCTTCCTGGCCTGGAAGGGCGATAAGATGACCGACCTGCCAGTTGGCATTGCCAGCGATGGGCAATACGTCTACCCGTACCAGAGCAAGGTCACGCCGCAGTGGGGCATACTACCAGGCTGGTGGTTCTACTCGCTGTACACACGGGCCGTGTCTTACGTTCGGATGCTCTGGGCGCTCAAGATGCTGCGCCACGGGCCAGCAGACAAGAAGTGGCCCGACCCCCTCATCGGCGGCACAATCCCCATCGAGTCCCCGCTGACCAGTTCCACATCTCCTCTTGACGTGGCTGACCAAGCCATCGCGGAGTGGACCGATAATCAGGGACTCGGGATGCCGCCGGCCACCAGCGCCCTGACTCGACAGGCAGGCCGGGGTTCAGCCTCGATCACGGCGGTGTTCTGCCACCTCATGAGCGTGCTCGGCCACGGTCTGGGGTACGAGAAGTATAAGGCGTACGCCGATAACGCGGCGAGCGTGCTTTGTGGGGTCGTCTGGGGCGTGGCATCAAACGGCGACATTACCGACAAGGGCTATTGGGATGGGATCGAGTACACCCGACCCAACCACACCGGGGGCACCCTGCGTGTCTGGAAGGCTGGTGGCACGCCCAATGACCCGAAGCAGGCTACCAACAAGGACGAGCTTGCCCAGTTCATTGACGAAACCGCAACCCAGGGTTATGACCTGGGGACCGGGATCGTATGGATTTCTCCAGCTTTTGGCTACAAGCCGGAAGAACCCTCCTCGCCCCCAACAGGCATGGAGGGCACCGTTCTGGCCTACCTTGCACTGCGCGCTTACAACGCCTTCAAGCACAACCGAGCGTATCCAGTTGGAACGTGGAGCAGTGGACTCAGTCTCGGTGGCGTCGCTGCGGGTTTCGTGAGTGGCAAGGTGACAGCGGGGGGCTCTCCTGTCACGGGCGCAACGGTCATGCTCGTGGACGGCGCCCAGGTCGGCAACCCGGCGGATTTGCCCGGGTACATCGACCTGGTCGCAACTGACACACAAGGTAGCTGGAGCTTCCGGTACAGGGGCACTGGCAACAAGACGATCTATGTCTACAAGTCAGGCTACAAGCACACCTACAAGACGTACAACTTCACAGCCAGCGACCAGAACATCGTGTTCCCAGACGTTGCCCTGGAGGCGCTATAGGAGGGGCGATGGCTTACGATTATGTAACCTTCACGCCGCAGGGCTCGGCCCCGGCCAGCCCAGCGGTCAACGAGGTCTACTACAAGGACTCGGACAACCGGCTCTACACCTGCCCAGACGGCACCGGGGGCGGTGGTGGGGCCTACAACGACCTGCGTTTCGTGGAGCAGGCGTCAGCGCCGACGGCGGCCCGAGGCAGGGTGTACCTCAGCTCGGCCGACGATCACCTACACCTCTGCACGGCGACCTAGCGGGAGCCAAAGGCAAGCCAGAGGTAAACGGTGAAGACCAGGGGAAGGAGCAGCGAGCTACCAAGACAGATGCGTGCGAGCTTGCCAGTGCGGAGTAGCGCGAGCCCAGGTGTAGCGATCAGCAGGCTGAGAATCCAGTAGGGAATGGGACTGTAGCGAAACCGTGAGCTTTCGGTGCCCAGGATCAAGCCGAGGCCCATCAGGAACAGGAAGCCGCCGCTGATAGTGAGGAACAGGGTCATAGCGAGACCGAGCACCGTCGAGCCAACCCGAACGGGCCAGGGGAAGCCAGTACGCAGGAGAAACAAGGGCACAAGCAGGTTGGAACTGACCAGGATGCCACCTACTATAAGGGCAAACGAGGTCATGCCCCAGGCGAGGAACTGAATAGACAGAGGCATCGGCGTTCTCCTTTCACCTTTCACAACGTGACCATTATAGCGCACGAACACCAGCCCGTCTAGCGGGGGGGCTACCAGGAGGTAGACATGGTCATCGTCTCACGCCGCAGATTCATTAAGGGAGTCGTGGTCGCGGCGGCGGCGACCATCGTGGCGGCTACCCTCCCTGTTGGGATGCGGGTGGCTGAGGCCGCGACCCTCACGGTCGATTCGCTCTCGCTCACGCCGCAAGTAAACTGGCCGGTGGATGCGACCTATGGCATCCTCGCCAGCCAGTCGCCTGAGAACACGATCAAGCTGGCGGCAGCCGGCGCGTCCGTCCTGCCATCGTCCAGCACGGCGGGCACCTGGAGCGGCACGCCGACGGTCCAGACTGACTTTAGCCCATAAGCAGGAGAGAACGAACAATGCCAACCTGGAAGAAGATACTGGTCGAGGGGGACGACATCCCGGCGTCCGATGTGACTGCTGGCGACTTCCCATCGGGCGGCTACACATTCCCCAGCTCCATCGGCGTGGACACCATCAACGAGAAGACAGCGGGCAGCGGCGTCACCGTCGATGGCCTGCTCATCAAGGACGGCGCCCTCGCCAACTTCCCCGCGCTCCTGAACTTGCTCGTCAACGGGGGGTTCGAGATCTGGCAGCGGGGCGCGTCGTTCAGCGGCGCCGCCGATGGCGCCTACACGGCTGACCGCTGGCAGGTGGGCAAGGGCGGCACATCCACCATCAACGTTGATCGGGAGGGCACGACCAAGAAGGCTAACTCGCAGTACAGCCTGAAGGTCGCCTACACCCACAACGCCGCTTCCTCGATCAAGCAAGACCTGAAGATCGCGGACGGCTACCATCACCTCCTCGGCCAGAAGGTCTCGCTCCGCATCCCGGTCTACGCGAACACGGCGAGCGCGGTCCGGGTGGGCATCACCACCGACGGCACGGGCGGCACGACGACCTACTCGTCTTACCACGCCGGCAACTCGGCCTGGGCCGACCTCAGCGTGAATGGCGTGACCATCCCCTCGGACGCCACCTACGTCCGGGTCTCGGTGCACCTGGAAGCTTCCTGCACGGCCTACGCGGACAACGCGATGCTGGTGCCCTGCACCTTCGCCCAGGACTACTGGTCGCTCACGCCTGCCGAGGAGTGGGAGCGGTGCCAAAGGTACTACGAGCCACATGCGGGCGGGACTTCCACCCTGCCTTTCGTTAACTCTT
>ERZ1292629.3238-Hain-H43-01um-R1-3238-length-12737-cov-4_pt1 | contig 12737 bp, 11 predicted proteins | sample MGYA00564399_ERZ1292629 | MGnify/ENA primary metagenome ERZ1292629 (study PRJEB36523, sample SAMEA6512636) | groundwater metagenome | collected 2019-01-08 | study: AquaDiva: Metagenomics assemblies of 32 groundwater samples | reverse complement strand
CATTCAATATGCCATCCCGGGAAGCCCGCGCCCCAGGGCGACGGCCAGCGCTGGATATGATTTTTATACCGGCCGGCAAGCTTGAACCACAAAACAAAATCCGCCGGGTTCTTTTTAGCCCTGTCTTCCACCACTTCCTTGCGTGCCGCGGTCATCTTCTGGGCCAGGGACTGGCCGGAAAGCGCGCCATATTTTTTGAACTTGCTTACGTTAAAATAAACCGCTAGTGGTGTTTCGTAGGCATAACCCTTCTTTATTAATGTCCGGATAAGTTCGATCTGCGCCGGAATATATTTTGTTGCTGGCGCCAATTTTGCCGGCTTTTTAATGTTTAATTCCTTGATGTCCGTTAAAAACGCCTGGGTATAAAAAGCCGCGATCTGCGCCGGGGGTTTTTTTTCGGTTTTGGCTTCTCTTTCTATCTTATCTTCGCCCGTGTCCGCATCGCTGGTCAGATGGCCGACGTCGGTAACGTTCATCACCCGCTTAACTTTATAGCCATTCCATTTAAGCGTCCGTTCAAGAATATCTTCAAAAACATAAGTGCGTAGATTGCCGATATGCGCGTATTGATAAACTGTCGGCCCACAGGTATAAAGGCCGACCGTTTTTGTCTTACTTGCCCTGAGCGATTTACGGTGAGCTTTGTCGAACCGAGTCGAAGGGAGCGGTTTAAAAGTTTCCAGTTTGCGGGTGAGAGTGTTGTAGAGTTTAAGAGGCATTTTCGTTAATATGCCCTTATTTTAGCAGGAAAAACGGAGTTCCGCGAGCACTTGCGTAATTTTGTAGATATGATATAATACAAAAAGCCTAGGTCATAAGTCCTCGCTCTATCCCAAACAGTCGCAATCCAGCGACCAGGGAAAACAAGAGCAGGCAGACCGAGGGGGAAGTATGAAAACCGGGCATGTCGTGTTGGTATGGGTGGCTCTAGTTCTCGGGGCCACCATGATCGCGCTGTTGGGAGAGGCCGGGCCGCCAATGCATTTCAGGCTTCAGGCGAAGCTCTTGGCCTTTCTGTGCGGGAACGGAACATTCTTTCTTGCTATCGCCATTGTTTTGGCGATGAGCAAGAAAGGAACGTTCAGGGTAGTGTGGTCTATCCTGAGCGTGGCGTACGTTTTGCTTGCGGCCTGGCTCTTTGCGAGCCTGGACTCGATGGGAGTAATAGCCATCGACCTACTCACAGGGGAGTCGTGGCGAGAAAGCGCCATGAGTTTCTTGAGAAGAGAAGGGGTGGCGTGGCATGTCACCGCCTTGGCCGTGGCGATCGTGGCGATCGCCATCGCCGGTCCGTGGCTGGACCGGCTGAACATGCCCAGCTTCTGGGCATTGCGTGAGGCCTGGCGGCGCAGGCACCTCTTCTGCATCGCAGAGAACATCAATGTCGCTGCCATAGTTCTGTGGCGAGACCTGGCGACGTCGACGGAGTACGCTCCCGGCGTCATTCCGCGCCCCATCGTTCGGCGGATAATGACGTTCTCGAACCGCTCCCTCAACCGCCAGTTCCTCACCGGCACGCGGGCGGACATGGAGGAATTGCTCCGGGGACAGCATCTGGAGCGAGCCAGCTTCTTCGTCCCGTTCTCGTCGAGGGTGAATGGGACGTTCGAGGAGCAGGCAGCGCTCTGCCCGTCGGTTACCCTGGACCAGGCGCGCCGCCTTGTCCGCAGGTACGGCCGGTAGCACAGCATAGCGCCGCGTGAGGCGCAAAGAGTTCTACCCGCCCGGGACCAGAAATGGTTCCCGGGCGGTTCGCATTTTGGGGTTCGCGTTTCCCGTCCATACGTTGTTTTTGGGATATAACCACTTTTCTCCGATCGGAGGAAAATGGTTATATTAGTGCGCCAATAGGTGCTGGACTTGCAATATTTTGTGGGTATGGTATAATCTAAAACAGCCAGGTCATAAGTCCTTGCTCTATCTCAAACAGCTGCAATCCTGCAGCCAGGGAAAACAAGAGCAGGCAGACCGGAGGTGGGCCATGCAGAAGAAAAGGTTGTCGGGTATCGAGACGATCTCGGCCGTGATTTGGGTCGTGGTAATTCTCTTGACTGGGATTGCCTTGGTCATTTTTGGTTCCATTGTCAGGTACGACTACCTGACAATGAAGAACTCGCCTCCCAAGCAAGCGGAGGCCCAGGCCTCGGCGTCGCCGACCGAGAAGATAGCCGAGAAAGTCCCCGAGACGGAGAAGCCGTGGATGGGGCTCCCGAAAGCCCCCGCCCGATTGCCCGCGCTCCCGAAAGGATACTCTTGGGAGGAACTATTGTTAAATGGGCTGTCGGAGTTCTCGTACAAAAACTACGACGAGGCAGACCTCATCGTAGCCTACGGGGCACTCCAGACCTCCAACCCAGTGGTCGAGGTGATCGTAGGAGGCGACAACTTCTGGTTGCAGCCGGAGTTGCAACAGAAGGCTGCCGCCAGCCCGTGGGCAGTGCGAGCGGTTTTCCGCTCCAGCGTCCTGCGCCGGGCGGCCTACGCCTGGGCCATGCCGTCAATCCGTGAGGCATTTCGGAAGATGCCTGCCGGGCAGCAGGGGGAGTACTTCCGTATTTTGGAACATGCGGAAGGATATCTCCAGGCCTTCGATTATGCCCGCGAAGCCGAATACTTCGACGAGTTGAGCCGGGGGCGTTGCCAAAACGCCGAATGGCGGAAGGTCCATGGGATGGAGGAGCTGCCGTGGTGGCACGAGAGCCGTAATTGCCTCCTCCTTTTCACAGCTTTTGACCCGCGGGGCAAGGAGTCGCCCTACCGCAAGGTGGAAGCGTTCTGCTTCCGGCGGTTCAACGCCGACGGTGTTGGCCCGCAAACCCAGCTCTACTGGGTGCGCCGGGCCCTCGCTGACTTGCGTGCAGCTGTGAAGTAGCTATAGCGCCGCGTGAGGCGCAGAGAGAGTTCTACCCGCCGGGGGACCCGCAAGGGACCCTCGGCGGATTCGTTTTTTATAATGAGTAATCCCGAATATACGAATAAGACCTAATTAGCGGTTTTGACCCATTCGATAAACTCAGGGTCAGCGAGTGCTAATCCGCTCGGACCGATTAGCACTCTTGACACCCGATTGCTAATAGGAGTAGAGTATTCCCGAATATACGAATTTCCGCAAATATACGAATATTTGTATATTAAAAACGATTCGTATATTAGCGACTACTCTATGGAGCCAAGAACCGCAGACATTCTTAAGGCCGTGGTTGGCGAGTTTATCCGGAGCGGGGAACCGATAAGCTCCGACTGGCTTTACGACAACTACGACTTTGGCATCAAGCCGGCGATGATTCGGCTGGAACTAGGCGATTTGACCGACACTGGCTTCCTGCTTCAGCCGCATACCGCCGCCGGGCGGGTACCGAGCGATAGAGGTTATGAGTTTTACGCCCACAGCGCGCTTATGGATGATGCGCCGCGTTGCGAGCCGGAGCTGCTCACGCTTTTCCGGGAGCGCGCCTGGCCGGAGTTTTTATCCGAGTTTTCGGACGAATTGGATATTTTGGGGGCGGCTTCCGTTTTCCCAGAGAGGGTTGTATATAAGAGCATGCTGGCTAATTTCGTGGACCATCTGGATTGGCCGACGGCGGAACTGCGCAGCTTGATACACGATTTTGACAGTTTGGATGAACGACTGGAGAAAATACGCAATACTTTGCATAACGATGTCCAGGTTTTCATCGGCCGCAAAAGCCCGGTGACTAAGAGCGAAAATCTTGCAGTGATGACCGGAACATACGATTTGAATGGGCAAAAAATATTCGTTTGTGCTATCGGCCCGAAACGCATGGACTATAAAAAAACGGCCAGAGTGATGAAAGGGCTGAAAAAGGCGACAAAAGACAACTAACAACCTACAACCTACAACTAACAACAATATGAGCGAGGAACAAAAGCAAAACAATATCGAGGAAAAAGCGGAAATGACCGAGCTCCAGAAGTGCGAGGCCCAGCGTGACGAATACTTGGCCGGTTGGCAGAGAGCCAAGGCGGACTTCATCAATTATAAAAAGGAGGAGATGGTCCGGTTGGAAGAATTCGCTCGTTATCAGAATGCGGATTTGGTTATGGAACTGGTGCGCGTTTTAGACAGCTTTGATCTGGGCATAGCCGCTTTGGAGAAAAAAGGCGGCGTAGACCGGGGAGTGTATATGATTCGGGCGCAGCTAGAAGACCTGTTGAAACAAAGAGGGCTTCAGAGGATCGTGGTCAAGCCGGGCGACAAGTTTGACCCGGCTATTGCCGAAACGGTTGCCGAAGTGGAATCGGATGTGCCTGCCGGAAACGTCGTTGAGGAAATAGAAGCCGGCTACAAACTGTACGATAAGATCCTAAGACCTGCAAGAGTTAAAATATCAAAAGGTCAAACAAAATAAAATCCTAAGCACGAAGCACGAAATTCTAAATAAACCCCAATTATCCAAATCCAAATTGTTTTGAGTATTGGAGATTGGAAATTGTTTAGAAATTAGATATTAGAACTTAGAAATTAGAAAAATAACCATGCCCAAAATTATAGGAATAGATTTAGGCACAACCAACTCCGCGGTGGCCATAACCGAAGGCGGGGAACCGAGAATACTGGAGAACGTGGAAGGCAATCGCACTACGCCGTCCATAGTCGCTTTATCCAAGAACAACGAGCGTTTGGTCGGACTTCTGGCCAAGCGTCAGGCGGTAACCAACCCCAAAAACACCATTTTTTCGGTGAAGCGTTTGATTGGCCGAAAATGGACGGACAAGGAGGTTCAGCACGATAAGGTTCTCTTGCCGTATGAGATAAGCGAGAGCCCCACTGGCGGCGTGCAAATAAAGATGTCCGATAAGAACTATACGCCGGAAGAAATGTCCGCGTTTATTTTAAGCAAGCTCAAGGCGGATGCGGAAGCCAAGCTGGGCGAAAAAGTGGAAGAGGCGGTTATCACCGTGCCGGCCTATTTCGACGACTCCCAAAGGCAGGCGACCAAGAATGCCGGGGAGATAGCCGGGCTCAAAGTCCGGAGAATCATCAACGAGCCGACGGCCGCGGCTTTGGCTTACGGCTTGAACAAAAAGAAGAACGAACAAATTGTCGTTTACGATTTCGGCGGCGGCACTTTTGACATTTCCGTTCTGGAGGTCGGCGACGATGTGGTGGAGGTTAAGGCCACCGGCGGCGACACTCACCTGGGCGGCGATGATTTCGACAAGCGCATAATTGAATATTTGGTCGCGGAATATAAAAAACAGGAGGGCATAGATATCTCCAAAGACCCGCTGGCCCTGCAGCGTTTGAAGGAAGGGGCGGAACGGGCCAAGCACGAGCTGTCTACTGCGGTGGAGACGGAAATAAATATTCCCTACGTGAGTTCGGATGCGAGCGGACCCAAACACTTCTTGATGAAACTTAACCGGGCCAAGCTGGAAAGTTTGGTCAAGGATTACATCGATAAATCAATTGAACTCACCCGGGAAACGGTGACTGCCGTTGCGCCTCGCGGCGCCGGTTTCAAGCTCGGGGATATAGACGAAATAATTTTGGTTGGCGGCCAGACCAGAATGCCGGCGATGCAGGAAGCGGTAAAAAAATTATTCGGCAAGGAGCCGCATCAGGGCATCAATCCGGACGAAGTGGTGGCGGTGGGCGCGGCGGTGCAAGCCGGGATTTTGCAGGGCGACGTCAAAGACATTCTGCTTTTGGACGTAACCCCGCTCACTCTAAGCATTGAGACCTTGGGCAGTGTGGCCACGCCGATGATCCAGAAAAATACCACCGTGCCCACGGCCAAAACTCAGATTTTCTCCACGGCTGCCGACAGCCAGACATCGGTGGAAGTGCACGTGCTTCAGGGCGAGCGGCCGATGGCCGCGGATAATCGCACCATGGCCAGATTCATGCTGGATGGCATCCCGCCTTCGCCGCGCGGCATTCCCCAGATCGAGGTGATATTTGATATTGACGCCAACGGTATCTTGTCCGTATCCGCCAAAGACAAAGCCACCGGTAAGTCGCAGTCGGTGCGGGTTGAGGCCTCTACCGCGCTGTCCAAAGATGAAGTGGAGAAATTGAAGCGCGAGGCGGCGGAGCACGCGGCGGAGGATTCGCGCAAGCATGAATTGGCGGAAGCGCACAATCAGGCGGAATCCACCATCTACCTGGCGGAAAAAACGCTAAAAGACGCCGGCGACAAGGTTGCGGAAGACGCTAAATCCGCGGTCAACGCCAAAATTGAGAACTTGAAGAAGGTCAAAGACGGCAGCGACATTGAGGCGATTAAGTCCGCCATCGCCGAGCTTTCCGCCGAAATTCAAAAAATCGGCCAGGCGATGTACAATAAAGGCAACGACCAAAATGCCCCTGGGCCAGAACCTACAGAGCCAAAATCTAATTAACGCGGTTCCGGTGGGGAAGATAGAACGCCCGCCGGGATTTTATAAGTCCTTCATTTTGGAAGGGCTAAGCATTGCCTTGGCTCTTTTTGCCGGATATTTCTATCGGCAATATTTATCGCTGGGCACCGGACTTATTCCGGGTCTCTTGTGTCTTTTGGGATTGGCCTTAATCTCGCCGATATTGATGCTGCTTACCAAAAGCACCGGTCGGCGCGCCTTGGTTCTGGTTTTGGAAATCATTGCCTTTCTTCTTTTCTTCTACTCTGGGGAAATAGTTTTCCTGGTTTCCACCGGTGCGGCGGCGTTCGCGTTTATGTTCTGGGGCGAAGCGGTTGGACGGCGGGAAGCGGGAAATTCTCTGACCCTGCACTTTTTCCAGGTTTCCGGTCCGCTTTTGAGCCGCTTGGTTACGGCATTCGCGCTGATGTTTATCCTGCTTTATCTGCCGCAGTGGAAAGCGGAGGAAAGTTTTTTGTCGTCGTCCAGTTTCAACGAGCTTTATAATGTGAGTATAAAATTCGTCAAACAATTTGTGCCGGAGTGGAAGCTGGATTCCACGTTTGAGGATTTCGCCAAAAGCTTTACCCGGGCCCAGCTCCAAGGCAACTTTACTTTTCTCCAGCTTTTGCCTGCGGCCCAGGATAAAGCGATAAACGATAACGCCGCCAAGGTTATGGAGGACCTGGGCCAGAGTTTAGGCATAAAACTTTCACCCAAGCAGCCGTTAAGTTCGGTGTTCTACAATTTCAGCATACGGCTTTTGGAAAACTGGAAGGAAAAGTTCGGCAATCAGTTCTTGTTTGCTTGGGCGGTAGTTTCTTTCTTTGTCCTGCGCGGTTTCGGCGGCATTTTTCTGTGGATTGCGAGCGCTTTGGGTTATTTCCTGTTCCAGTTGCTCGTAGCCGCCGGTTTTATACGGCTGGTCGGCGAGAGCCGGATGCACGAAGTGGTGGAATATTCCTAATTAGCTTTTAGCTTGTAGCTTTTAGCCGATTTGTAGTCATTTAATATTTTGCTATAAGCTATAACCTAAAAGCTGAAAGCTGATTTATGAAGGATTATTACAAAATTCTCGGCGTACATAAAAGCTCATCGGCGGAGGAGGTAAAAAAGGCCTACCGCAAATTGGCGCACCAGCATCATCCGGATAAGCAGGGCGGGGACGAGGCCAAATTTAAAGAGATAAATGAAGCGTATCAAGTGTTGTCCGACTTGCAGAAGCGCGCGCAATACGACCGCTTTGGCACGGCCGAGCCGTTCGGCTCGCCTCGCTGGGGCTATGGCGAAGCGGGCGGAGCCGGCGGCTGGGATTTTAGCGGCTTCGGCGGCGTTCCCGGCTGGGAGGGTTTTAATGTTCAATATGACTTCGGCGACCTGGGCGATGTATTTGAGTCGTTTTTTGAAGGTCTGGGCGTGAGACCCAAGCGGCCGACTTATCGTCGCGGTTCCGACCTGGAAACGATAGAGGAAATAACCCTGGAAGAAGTGTTCCGCGGCGCGGTCAAAGACCTGCATATCAAAACCTCGGTGACCTGCAAGGCCTGCAACGGCCAAGGCGGTGACCCAGCGGCCGGTTCCAAACAGTGTACGGTTTGCCACGGCCGCGGCGAGGTGCGCGAAGAACGCAAGACCTTTTTCGGCAGTTTTGCCCAGGTGCGCGCCTGCAATACCTGCAAGGGCTTCGGCCAGATCCCCAATAAGGTCTGTTCAATCTGTAAAGGCGGCGGCAGGGTCTTAGGCGAACATAAACTGCGGGTGGAAATTCTGCCGGGCATTCAGGACAATCAAATTATAAAGATTAAAGGCGGCGGCGAAGCCGGGGAGCGTGGCACCGGCGTCGGCGATCTGTATGTGCGCGTGCGCATAAAACCGCACCATACTTTTGCCCGCCGCAATGACGACTTGGTCGTGCGCAAAGAGGTAAAAGTTATGGATTTGCTTTTGGGCAGGAAGATTGAAATTCCTACCATAAGCGGCGGCAAGATTCACGTGGAAATCCCGGCCGGTTTCAACCTCAAAGAAGCGCTTAAGATTCCCGGCGAAGGTATGCCGCGTTTCTCCGCCGGAGGCGGACCAGCCTCGGGTTGGGGCGGCCGCGGGGACTTGCTGGTGGATTTGATAATCAAGGCGCCGAAGAAGCCGAGCGGGAGGATGCAAAAACTGCTGGAAGATTTAGAGAAGGAATAGCTACCGATACGAACCTACGAACTTTGTGCCCCGGCTAGGATTTGAACCTAGGACCATCTCCTTAAAAGGGAGCTGCTCTACCGGACTGAGCTACCGGGGCTAATATGAAATTCCGAAACATATTTTAACATTAAATTGTGTCGCTATCAAATCAGAAAAAACAGGTTGGCTGGCTCCGCAGGGATAAAGGGAAAATTTTATTGGAAGACGTGAAACGCCTAAAGCGCGGTGAGCCCCTGGCTTATGTTATCGGCTGGGCGGATTTCTTGGGCGTAAAAATTGACCTGCGCTACAAGCCGCTTATCCCGCGGCCGGAGACGGAATTCTGGACAGAGCGAGCTATCGCTCACATAAAATCCAAATCTACAAATGGGTACGAATGCAACGAATCGGTCAAGTGCTTAGATGTATTTGCCGGGTCGGGATGCATTGGCATCGCGGTACTGAAGCACGTCTCGCAAGCGCGGATGGATTTTGCAGACATAAGTCCGAAAGCACTTAAGCAGATAAAGTTCAACCTCAAGTTAAATAAAATTAAAGCCGGTCGTTATCAAATCAAACATTCTCACATTCTCGAGAATGTGAGAATGTCGTACGATTACATTTTCGCCAATCCGCCGTATATTCCGCTGCCGCGCAAGAAGCGATTGTCCAAATCGGTCGTGGCTTATGAGCCGCACGCCGCGCTTTTTGCCGGCAAAGACGGCCTTTGGTACATTCGGCGGTTTTTAGAAGAAGCCAAGAATCACCTTAAGCCCGGCGGGGAAATTTGGTTAGAATTCGATTCCGGCCAAAAAGCCGTAATCGAACAATTGGCCAAAGAATACGGCTGGCGCAAATTTAAGATCTTTAAAGACCAATTTGGACGTTTCCGATATGCAGTTATGTTGCGATAGTCAATATGATATAATTTGTCTATGTTTAGAATGCCGAGTGTAAGCGTGTTTTTATTGCGCCTGACGTTGGGCTGGCTTTTTCTTTATGCCGGCCTGGTGAAAATTTTGGACGATAAGTGGAGCGCCGCCGGATATTTGAAGGGCGCCAAGACCTTTCCGGAGCTGTATGCCTGGTTGGCCTTGCCGCAAAACATCGGCTGGGTCAATCTCTTAAACGAATGGGGGCTCACCCTTATCGGCGTTTCGCTGATTTTGGGCATAATGGTTCGGTTTTCGTCCATCGCCGGCATTGCGCTTATGCTTCTCTATTATTTCCCGGCCCTGAATTTTCCCTATGTTGGGGAACATGCCTATATCGTGGACGAGCACATAATCTACATGGCGGCGTTTCTGGTTCTCTACGCAGTGCGGGCCGGAGAATATCTGGGTGTGGATAGATATATTCACTTTCACAAATAGTTCCAGCTCATGAAACTGTCTTCGGCTCGGGTTAAAATCGGCCTGCTAATTCTCGCGACCGTAGTCGTGGTTTTAGCGGCTTTTGTTTTTCGCTCCGCCGATTTTATAAACACTGCTAACCAGAGAATTACCGCCGACGACCCGGCTTTTCTGCCCCTGGTCATCGTCGCTTCGCTGGTGGACAGTATTAATCCCTGCGCCTTCTCCATTTTGCTTTTGACCATCGCCTTCCTCTTTAGTTTGGGGCGGACGCGCGGCAATATTCTCAAAATCGGCGGCATCTATATTTCCGGCTTATTTTTTGTCTACGTTCTTATCGGCTTGGGCATCCTCCAGGTTTTAAATTTCTTCGGCGTGCCGCACTTTATGTCCAGGGTCGGCGCGACCATATTGATTATCTTCGGAGCTATAAATATAATCAACGATATTTTCCCGAAATTTCCCATCAAGTTCGGCATTCCCAAATCAGTTCATTCCCGAATCGGAGCGTTGATGTATAAAGCGTCCTTGCCCACCGCTTTCATCCTTGGCGCCTTGGTAGGGGTCTTCGAATTCCCGTGCACCGGCGGACCGTATCTTCTGGTTCTGGGCCTGCTCCATGACCAGTCCACTTATGTGAAAGGACTGGCGTATTTGCTTCTATATAATCTGATATTTGTTCTGCCGTTGGTTTTGATACTGCTTATCGCCAGCAACCCGACACTTTTGGAGAAGGTCCGCGGTTGGCAAAAAGAAGAACGCCGGGCGATGAAGCTTGGCGCCGGATTAATAATGATACTTCTGGGACTCTTTATTTTCTGGTTTTAAACGCGATGCAAAACCGCGAATATATGCGAATCTACAAATAAATAACGTGTAGTTGCAATATACGCGGTTTTCTTGTAATATAGTTTCGCAAACCATCATGCGACGTTATTCCGGATTCCTACTGACGCTTATAATTCTTGCGGCGATAGTCGCCGGCTTTTTTGTTTATCCCCAAAGCCCCATCGGCAAATGGCGGCCGTGGCGGCTGGGGCTGGATCTGGTCGGCGGCGCGCATCTGGTGTATCAGGTTGATTTATCGCAGGTTGCGAGCGACGACCAGGCGTCGGTTTTGGAGGGCCTGCGTGACGTGATTGAACGCCGGGTGAATCTTTTCGGCGTGGCCGAGCCGCAGGTGTATCTGGCTAAAACCGGCGACCGCTCTGAACTTATCGTGGAATTGGCGGGCATAAAAAGCGTGGATGAAGCGGTTAAGCAAATTGGCGAAACGCCCTTTCTGGATTTTCGGGAAGTTAAGGAGGCAATCCAAAACGGCACCTCCACCATTGCCTTCATACCGACGGCGTTAAACGGCCGCTACATAACCGGCGCCAAACTGGATTTTGACCAAACCACCCAGAAGCCGCAGGTGGCGCTAAGCTTCACCTCCGAGGGCTCCAAGATTTTTGAGGAGCTTACCGGACGAAACATAGGCAAGCCCATAGCCATATTTCTAGATAACGAACTTATCAGCTGGCCGACGGTGCAGCAGAAAATTTCCGGCGGCAACGCGGTCATCACCGGGGTCACCTTGGAAGATGCGCGAGAGTTAATAAAACGTTTCAATGCCGGAGCTCTGCCGGCGCCGATTACGCTAATTGACCAGCTGACCATCAGCCCGAGCTTGGGCGCGGACTCTTTGAATAAGGGAATTGTCGCCGGACTCGTCGGCACAGCGCTGGTCATGCTGTTTATGATATTTTACTACCGCTTGCTGGGAGTTTTTGCCTCGTTGGCACTCATAATCTATATCGCTTTCATCCTGGGTATATTTAAGATAGTGCCGATTACTCTGACTCTGGCCGGACTCGCCGGGTTCATATTAACCATCGGCATGGCGGTGGACGCCAATATTCTTATTTTCGAACGGGTTAAAGAAGAGTTAAAAAAGGGCTTGTCGCGCACTTCGGCCATCGCCGAGGGTTTCCGCCGGGCTTGGCCTTCCATACGTGATTCCAATACGTCAACGATTATTACCGCGCTGGTTCTCTATTTTTTCACTTCCAGTTTTGTCCAGGGCTTTGCGCTTACCCTGCTTATCGGCGTTTTGATAAGCATGTTCTCGGCCATCACCACCACGCGGCTGTTCTTAATGATGTTCTTAAAGGACAAGCCACAGAGACCTACAACCCACAACTAACAACCTACAATTTATGCTTAACATAATCGGCTATAAAAATTGGTTTTTCGCATTTTCCGGCATAATCATCATCTTGGCTATTGCGGCCATCGTCGTTTTCGGTTTTCGCCAAGGAGTGGATTTCAGCGGCGGGACTCTGTGGAAATTCAGCATTGCCGAAAATCGTCCACAAGCGGCGGAACTTCAAAAACTTCTGGAAGACGACCTGAAATTATCCGATGTGCGCGTCAACTACGACCCGGCCAACCAGAACTTTTTGGTGCGTTTGCCGTCCGAAGCCCAAACCAGTCACGAGCAGTGGCTGACGATGCTTACGGATAAATATCCAAGTATCAAAGAACAAAGTTTTCAGACTATCGGCCCTTCCGTCGGCCGGGAGTTGCGCACTAAGGCCATCTTAGCCGTTGTCCTGGTTCTGGTCGGCATTTCCCTGTACATTGCTTTCGCCTTTCGTAAAGTATACCGACCGGTGTCCTCCTGGAAATATGGCTGGATAACTTTATTTACCTTATTCCACGACGTGATTATTCCCGCCGGCTTACTCGCGGTTCTCGGCTATTTCCGCGGAGTGGAAATCGACGGCAATTTCATCGTGGCCCTCTTGGTGATTATGGGCTTTTCCGTCCACGACACCATCGTGGTTTTTGACCGGATTCGGGAGA
>ERZ1292629.3237-Hain-H43-01um-R1-3237-length-12740-cov-4_pt1 | contig 12740 bp, 24 predicted proteins | sample MGYA00564399_ERZ1292629 | MGnify/ENA primary metagenome ERZ1292629 (study PRJEB36523, sample SAMEA6512636) | groundwater metagenome | collected 2019-01-08 | study: AquaDiva: Metagenomics assemblies of 32 groundwater samples | reverse complement strand
GGGGCCGGCAAGCCGTCGGAGAGCACAAGCCTGTGGATGGAGAGTCGCAGCAAGGACGCCAGGAGAAGCAGGAAAGCTGTACCGTGAGGTGCGGCAGCCTTGCGCCCACGGGCGCGAGGGAGGCTGGAATTCTGCCATGCCAACTGCAATGCAGCCACGTGTTGGGCCAAGTGGCTGGTTGCGATGGCGCGAGAGGACGTGGGAAATGGCGTTCTGTGACCTGTGTCGTGCAGACTCGAATAAGACTGTGGAGATTGGGACCGACACAGGAGACTGGCTATTCTGCCAGACCTGTGCCGAGGATGTCCACACCGCCGTTGAAGAGGACAGGACCTGTCTAACCTGCATGTACTGGACTAGGGGCGTGTGCCGGAAAGACTTTATCCCAAACGACGTAAAACTGCCTGTCGGGTGGGCATGTAATCAGTGGGATTGGGCAGACGAGAGCGGGTCGGTGGTAGTGTGTGGCAGGGACTGGGATTATACCCTGACACCGGACAGAATGAGCGGTTATTGGTCGGCCACCATCTTCGACCTGGCGTGTGGCCGCATCCTGGCAAACGACAAGGACACGCTAATTGAGAGAGTGCGTCTCCACGTAGAACAGTGTCTGCTGAAAGCGTTTGACGAGAACAGGCGGGGCACCGATGAAGAATAGTGCAAACTGGTTCCGCATTCGGCGGTGGCTGCGATGGAAGCCTAGCGTGGTCGTGGTGCGCGGCAGGGGGTTCAGGTACATTGCCGAGAGGGACCATGAGACCCCGGGGGGGGGCATTCGTTCCTGCACTTCCTGGTTGCGGAACACAGGCGGAAACGGAAGGAGAACTGCGCGATATGGTAAAGGACACGATAGAGTGTTGGTTGTCGGTAGACGAGAAGGAGAGGGAAAACAACATGAGCGTTAAGAGCGTGGGCACACTACTGGCTTGCGAAGAAGAGCGCATCAGAGCGCTGAGCAACTGCCTCGTTGGTATTCTGGTCGCTTGTGAGACAGGTTCTGGCGGGTGGGGTGATTTTGTAGAGGTTGTGGATTACACGTTCCTTACCGGGGACGTATACGACTTCCATGGCTCTCTTTCGGAAGACGGCATTGCGCAGGTTAGGAAGGCCATAGCGCACCTGCGCAAGGCAGTGAAGGTGTCTCTCTAGGGGGCGTCAGGTTTCGACGGGTCAGCATGACCGGACGCGGGTTCGATTCCCGCCGCCTCCACCAAAGAGAGAGGGATGCCGAATGAAGAAAGAAGACTGCGGACCTGCGGTATGTGCGATATGTAAGTGGTGTTTTGGCATCAGGCAATCCAGCCCCGACAGCAAACAGTATTTCGACTGGCTATGCGACAGCCCAGACGAACCCGGCAGGGTTGAAGACTACCTGCCGACAACGGGTGTCACGTATGTAACGCAGCCAAGGTGCCACATAATCAACGAAGACGGCAACTGCCCATACTTTGAGAAAGGTGAGTCGGTGGGTGTGATTGTTGACAAAAACCAGACACGGGTGCCAGGAGGGGTGGCGCGTCCACCGTTTGAGGGTGATGCGATAAACGAAATCCCGCCTCTGGGTGAAACGCTGCGCGGTGTGTGGACTTGGTGCGGCAACATGATACACCGGAGGCGATAGTATGCGGCATTACTATGCTTCCGAAAAGATACCGGGCGTTCTGTGGGCTATCCACCAATATCACCAATTCGATACGCGTCACGACAGGGATGATTGGGTCAGTTCTGGGCAACCGTGGTTTCGTAGGGAAAGAGCTACCAGAGCCGAGTTGTTGTTGGGGGCGGTGCTACGGGCCGGATATAGGCAAAGTTCCGCAACGCTAGAATATAGAACTGCGCCTGTGCTTGAACTGAATAGCCGGTGGGGCACTGCGGCCAGGACGCTTGTGGTACACGAAGGCACAGACACGGGTGGAGGCGATTAGACGGTGGGACTTGCTTCTGCAAAAGCACTAGACCAGGCTCTCCAGGAGGCACTTGATTGGTATCCAGAAGACATCTGGTTGCCACCGAGAAGTGAGGTGCCACTCGACCATCTTATCGTTGATGCCCAGGCCGCCGCGTGGATGCGGAATATCCTGAATAGAGTGCGCGAGAGGGCCAGGGAGATAGACGAGGAGTCGGCAGGGTGAACCTCTATCTTGGCATAGACCTCGGTATTCACCTGGCGGCCACGGCTATTGACGATGTCCTTTGCTGTCGTTGGCAATACTACCAGAAGAGAACCAAGGAAGAGTCGCCGTGCGAGTCGTTGCGCCGATTGCTGGTTCGTGCCCAAGAGGAACTGTATCTTATGGGTGATCCCCGCGTTGAAGCAATGTCTAACGGGGTTGTGGTATGTGCCGAGCGTGCCTGGCTGAAACCATTGCCCGGCAAGAACCGTATAGATGCTCGGTCGTTGTTCGGCTTAGCAGAGCAATTAGGGTACCTGTGTTACTGGACCGAACAACTATATCGTGGTAGCACATACACGGTGGATGATTCGGCTGCCATGGCCAAGTCTACTGGTATTCATAAAGACTGCCGGGAAGAGGTTATGCCCACCAAGATTAACGGCATAGACCGAAAGAGGTTTCTGGGTCCGAAGGGCGGGAAAGAGGCACTTTCTCACGTGGCCGATTCGGAATATCTGGCTTTTGTAGCCCACAGGCAAGTAACGTGGGAACAGAAGATAGCGGGGGCGGTGATATGAGCAGGTGGGTGTGGCATTCCGATGGGTCGAACCCGCTCCTATCTAAGATAGACGGCGACCTAGAGGCTATTATCCGGCAGACGCGGAACGGAGAGGTGTTCTGGGAGATATTGAGGTATTATACCAGACCCGCTTCCGGGCAGGCGCGGTCTATAGAACTTGCCAAGCGTGCCGTCGCCAGGGCGATACGAAAAGAGAGGGGGCGCTGAACAGTGGACGCCTTTGGGTGTGTGAGCCTGGCCATAGAGCTTGACCCCTCCTGCAACAGACAAGCGCTCTATGGCAAGTGGTACGGTATGACGTTCGACTGTCGCGTGCGGCCCAGGCCGATTGGGCGGTGCGAGGCGTGGGGCAAAAGTGGGGTTATAGTGCGGGGCGAGATGGTATCAGTGCGACAGGATGGATATGACTGGAGATTTGTGGTTGTTGAAGACGTGACAGGCAGGGAGTGGGAGGCCACGATTAGCGATGGTGGGGTGCGAACAATGTTCTGGCGAGAGGAGGGGGCCGCTGCCGACAATCACGCGGCAAGAAAGGAGAGAGTCCTGCCGTGACACCGATTGACTTTCTGTTGGTTGCGTTGGTATTCTGGATTCTGTTCGCCTGGAGAGGAGGACACCCGTGGACGAGACCGTGAGCGAGAAGATGCCCGAACAACGACTGGCGTGGCTTGAGAAACAGATGGTGTGTCTTGGTAATGCGATTGAACACCTGGAGCAAGTAATGTCCAAGTGGTACGAAGAAGGCATGGCGAGTATCATTCCGGGCAAGTGGAGCGACAACTAGGGAGAGAGCAATGAACAGTGTATGTCTTGTTGGACGGCTTGGCCGAGACCCCAAGATGTCAACCTCGGCCAAAGGAACGGTGATATGCAAGACCTCGATTGCGGTGAAGCGCAGGTTTGTTAAGCCGGGCGACACCGACGTTGACTGGATTGAACTGGTCATGTTCGGCAAGACGGCTGAGTTTGTAGAGAAGTATCTTGCCAAGGGCACCCTAGTGTCTATCGAGGGCAGGCTGCAGATTAGCGAGTGGACGACGGGGGACCAGAAGAAGTATATGGCGACCGTGGTGTGTGAGGATATACAGTCTCTGGTGAAGGCAAAGCCCGCCGAGGGGGCGGCACCCGCACCGGCTCCTGCCGCAAAGGCAGAGACGCCTGCCCCGGAAGATGACGTTGACTTCGACCCGTTCGGCGACGCGTAGGAGAATCCGATGGACCTGGAACCAGGACTATATGTCTTTGTTGGAGACCCGTTCAACGGGAGTGGTAAGGAACGGCGTTGTCTTGTGACTGTCTTTGCAAAAGAGCGACGTGGCGATTATGTAGGGATTGCCGTGTGGGAAGACCGTCTATCCGCCTGGATGCCATGGCCGTGGAATACGTGGTTTCCCCCCGAGTGGTTCGACGGGGTGTGGGCGCCTGTTTTGGTGGAGTCGTTATCATAGAGAGGGGTGTTGGGACCATGTTTGACACGTTCAAGATTACAGACGAACAGGCCACAGAGACTGCTTTCAAGTTCCTCGACCTGCTACTGTGTAGCGCCGGGCTAGACGATAGAGACATAGATGGATGTCTGGGCAGAATGAAGAAGGGGTTGTCTAGCGATAACCACGGTCCCCGCAACCACCTCTCCAAGAACATGATGGACGAGGCGAGAGAGGAAGTGCAGGACGTTATCAATCAAACTGCGCTCTGGCTGGCCAGCCTAGAACACGCAGGTGGTCTCTCTGGGGAGTCGCAGGTGATAGCCACGGAGATAGTGGACCACGCGGCTAAACTCCTCCAGGCCATTGACGAGGCGGCACTACAGGCCGAGGTTGACGGGGCGGTACGCGATGGCCGATGAAGAGCGAGGGGTCCGCCCAACAGTCTGTGTAGACTGGGACGGGGCCTGTGTCGAATATGGCGGCTGGCAGAACTACAAGCCAGGCAAGTACGGCAAGTGGCAAAGGGGTGCAGTAGAGGCGCTGAGGAGAATAGCGCGATGCTGTGACCTGGTGATCTTGACTGCTAGGCCCGAGCCCGAGTGGGACAAGATACGTCAGTGGTTGTGTGTGGCGGGCGTCAACGGGAGGGTGACGAACCTCAAACCCCCTGCCCTGGTGTATATTGACGACCGCGCTATTGGACACGACAACTGGTGGAAGACGGAAGACACACTGGCTGAGTTGCTTTGGTGGCCGGACGACGGATGGGCACAGGTGGACTTGTTTGGGGGAGAGGGGCCCCCGGAGTGGAAGGAATAGTTGGCGAAAAAGACGTTGTATGTATGTGATATGTGTGGTGTCGAGACGCGTGTTGGGGTGTCGGCCAACATGCTTAAGGGTCGAGTTGCACCTTCATACGACTGCGATAGCGGCGAACACACAGTCTGGAAGGACTTCTGTCCGAAGTGTGCTGCTTCTGTGATAGAGGTGGCTCTCGGGGCCATGAGTGACAACGAACTAAAGTGGCTCTGGCGGTGGATGGAGCAACGCAAGAAGACCGTATTAGAGAGGGGCGAATGTTGAACGTTCAATGCAATCGGGGTACGCTTGCAAGCGCACTGAAGACCGTGACGAGGGCCGTGGCGGGCAGAACAACCCTGCCCATCCTGAACAATGTGCTGGTTGTTGCAAGCAGCGAAGGACTCACGCTTACCGGGTACGATATGGAGATGGGCATTGAGCAGAAGATGCCGGCAACTGTTGTTCAAGAGGGGGCAATGACGCTTCCGGCACGCATGTTCGCGGAGATTGTGACCGCGCTTGACGCCGCCGAGGTTTCTATTACGGTGGACGAGAGAGCCCACGTCGTTATTCGGTGTGGCGGCGCTGAGTACGTGCTGAACGCTCTCCCGCCCGAGGAGTTTCCGACACTGCCACCCATGGAGTCGGTTGTATCGCTGACAGTTGGGCGGGAGGACCTTGTTGGGATGTTGGAGAAGACGGTCTTTGCGGTGGCAAAGGACGTATCCCGACCAGTGTTGCAGGGCGTTCTATTCTCCTTTGATTCTAGTAGTATGACCGCAGTTGCAACAGATATGCACCGTCTATCGTGGAGGACCTCTAGGCGGGACGAGGAGCTTATTGAGTCGGCGAGTCTTCTCTTGCCGGGCCATGCGTGTATTGCACTTGCCAGAGTGCTGTCTGCAAACAACGACGAGACTGTGGTCGTGGAGTTTGGCGAGAACCAGGTTGCGATGGTGTTGGGCCAAGCACGAGCACAGGTGCGATTGCTTGAAGGGGACTTCCCCAACTGGCAGCGTGTTGTACCCGATGGAACTGGCAAGACGACAGTTGTGGTCAACAGGGAGGAACTGGTTACCGGCATCAAGCGGTCTGCCATGGTTGCCCGCGAGGCGGCGAACAAGGTCATTGTGGACGTGGCGGCCATGGGATTGACGCTCAGCGCCGACAGCCACGAGGTGGGCACGGCGACCGTTAGTGTCATGGCGCAGGTGTCAGGCGAGCCCATGAAGGTAGGGTTCAACTCGACCTATTTTGCGGAAGGGCTTGCCGCAATGGACAGCGAAGACGTACAGTTAGTTGCAAATGGGTCGGAACTTCCTGTGCTGATTACACCCGTGGGCCAGGATAACTACAAATACGTGCTTATGCCGATGCAGACAGGATAGGAGAGAACTGTGACGCGCATACAGAAGCTACGGACTAAGCTCGCTTGGTGGGTATGGTTCTGGGCACTGCGGTTGACAGACTTCATTCAGGGACAGGCGGCAATGGACGCCGAGATGGACCACCTAATGAAACTCGGTAATAAGAAGTACGGGGGGTATGAATGAAGGGGCCTACCGCGGAGAAGTTGTTGCGAGCCTGGCAGAAGAAGCTACACCTTGACGACTGGGATATAAGCGTAGTAACCGTAGAGGACAATACCCTTGAGACCGAGTGTGGTACAGCGATAGGACAGTGCTCCAGGGGACCAAGGGGCATGACCGCCGTTATTACTATGGCAGTCACAGATACAAGGGAGCGCGTCGAAAACACGATAGTTCACGAACTACTACATTGTCTCGTGGCTCCAATGGCAAGAGAGTCCGACCGCATGGCAGAATATATGCCAAGAGCTACGATGGATATATGCAGGGATAGGCTATGCGACTATGAAGAGAATGTAGTAGAGCGTATGGCCAGAGTAGTAATCGAACTGGAAGGGCGAGCGTCGGATGCCACGGGGCGTTATCGCAATCTGGTCGAAAGGTGAAGACAGACCGCTCGGTGTGGCCGAGGCATACGTCACGCGGGAACTGCCTGCACTTCGCCCGGTAGAGGTCATTGAGACTAGCGACGAGAACTGCATGGTTCGGGTGTCTGAGGTATTGGGCGATAAGAAGGATACCTGTCGCCATATAGTTATGGCCACCCTGGCAGAGATGGGCCACCCGGTAGAGGTCTGCATACACAGGCTAGACACTTTGGCCAGCATGGGCGTCACCGTGCATTCGGTGGCAGAGAACATTAACACCTACCGCCAGCCGTTCTTGGAGAAGATATGGCGCGGTCTGCGGGGTGTGCCCAATGCAGAGTGTGCCTTTCGGGATACCGGGGCGGGCCGCCCACCGTTCGGATACAAGAAGGTGGGCCGACAACTCTACGACATACCCGAGGAACATGTCATAATCGCGGAGATGATACAAGCGTTCAGGCAAGGGGAAGCTGTGGACAGTATCGCCAGGAGAATGAACGCCAAAGACCACAGAACACGGTGCGGGGGGAAGTGGTATCCTAAGCAAGTTGAGCGGATAGTGAAAGCACCGGAGAACTTGCGATACTGGTCCGACGAACCGCAGGCTTAGTGTGGTGATGTAGTGGGAACGAAATACGGAGGTGATCAACTACCGCGCGCCTAAAGGCGGCGGCTTGTGGGTGAAAGGGACTTCCCCACGATAGGCTGGTTGACAGACAGCCCACTAGCAGAGGCTATACCAGTGCTAGTAAGGTACTTGGCAGCGATATTGCGGGCAGCATTTAAGTCTGCATTGAGCGAGAAGCCGCACTTGCGACATTCGAAAGCAGACTGCGACCGCCTGTTGTTACGAGCGGTGTGCCCGCAGGAGGAACATGCCTGTGAGGTATGCGCCGGATTGATTAGCGCCACCGTCAGACCTTTCTCCTCTGCCTTGTACGAGACGAACGACTGAAGTTGAGCAAACGACCATCCGTGCAGACGACGGGATTGCGCACCATGACGCAACTTGACACGGGATCGAATATGCGTGAGGTCTTCAAGGACAACCGTTCCGCCAGGTTCTACGGAAGCCACAATCTCTTTCGAGAGAACGTGGTCGCAGTCACGCCGGAAGTTGGCTTGGTGGTGGCGGACACGCTTCAGGTGCCGCTTGGCAGACTTGGTGGCTTTGGCCTGCAGGGCGCAGCGCAGGTTCAGTGTGCGGGCTTCAACGCGCTTCCAGTGACGCTTACCGAGAAACTTGTTGGTAGAGGTAACGGCGGGTCTAGCAATACCAAGGTCCACCCCAACAACCTGGTCTGTTGGTGTGATAGCGGGGTTGGGCAACTCGACGGAGATAAGCAAGCGCCAGTGGCCGTTGCGTTCAATGAGATCAGCGCTAAGTACACGACCTCCGGTATACCTAGTTGCATATGCGGGAACGACAAGCGGGATGGTCATGCGGCCCGAGGTTGTGGAGAGACGCACAGAAGAGTCTTCCCAACTAACCTTGAACGTCTTTGGGGTGTACCGAGGTGGACAGGCGGAAGACCGGGGTTGCCGCACCTTGCGCTTGGCTTTAGCGCGGGCAAACACGCTCTTCAGTGTCTCGGTAGCCCTTACTCGTGCCGAACACAGCAGGTCGGCATTCAATTGAGGCAATTGCTCCCGCAGGGGAAAGTAGGTGAGATGGTGCAGAACTACACCGTTTTTGGTTTTGTGGGTCCACCCGCAGGCACAGACGTGGTTGAAAGCCTCAGTGAAGCACCGCGAGGTCTCAACCAGGGCGAGCGCCTGCTCGGCGGTAGGGTTCAGGGTGACTTGCACCGTTCGCGTCATAGTGATATACTACTCCCTATAGGAGTGCTTGTCAAGTACCGAAAGGGGGGTGCGGCGTTCCTCTGTACGCCTACAGGCGACAGCTCCCCGCCGCAAAAATAGTGGGCACGAAGTATGGAGGGGAGGGCTACAAGAGGCGCAAGGGGTCGTTCCCCATGACGGAACGGCATGAGGTTGGGTATCCCGGCTATCCGTACAACTGGCGCAGGGGCGAGTGGCAGCCACCAAAGCCGGCGGGGAAGACGAAAAAGAATCATGTCTGGCATTGGCTCCAGATAGGTTATGAGGCGTGGATATGGAAACAGTGCCGGAAGACTGCGGTGTCTGGAGGGGCTAGGGCGAATGCGAATAGCAGAGTCCTAGAGAAACTGAAAGACGGCTTCTCCTATCTAACCAGGTATTCAGGAAGGACGAAGGGCATGGTCTGCGAACGGTGTTGCAGGGGCATTCTGAAGCCGCATGAACGCAGGTGTCCAGAATACACGGAAGAAGAGGACAGGCCGTGTCCAATTTTGGAAAGGTATAAGGACAACTTCCGAGAAAGGCTTCTGCGGATACCGCACATGGCCATATCCGCAAGCGAACCCACTATAGACAACCTTGTGGAGTTGGCTTATGTTAAAGAGTATGCTAGGTGGTGTGTGCACGAGGCTGGCCCAAGCGTCTCGGTAATGACAGACTCAGGACACAGGGATTTCAAGCAGACGACGGCAATGACGAACTGGTTGGCTCTCGAAAATAGGTTTGCACTAGCACTCAAGGCGTCTGGGCTCAACGCTAAGGATATGTCCGACCTCAACGAAAAAGCCAAGAGGGGGCAACAGACTTTCAGGGAAGCCCTTGAGGCTGCAACGCAACTAGAAGCAGCGGCGCGCGCGCAACTGGCGGAGCATAACGTGGTGATAACTGTCGTAGAAGGGGGAGATGGCGACAATGCCGGTGAGGAAATGCTCGAACGGGAAGTGGCGGGTGGGGACGGGGCCGTGCATGTACAAGACAAAGGCATCGGCAACTAGGGCATATCGGGCTTATCTGGCGCAGGGTGGCGAGGTAGAAGCAGGTAAGAAGGCGAAGAAGCAATGAAGGTGAAAATACCAGAGCAGTGGCGCAGGCGCATCCATCGCACACGGGATGGCAGGATAGAGGTATGCAGTATTGCCATAGAGTCAACATCGAGACTCTTTCCCTTGTTTGAGGAGATTATGGTATCTGGGATACTAACGGTTTCCTGGCCATTACGGGATGGCATGATGATACAGCCTTACCCACATATCCTGTGGTTTCTCGAAAACCCAAGCGTCCAGAGGGGACGCGGACTAGTTGAAATGTGGGGCGGGCAACTATTAGAGGTGGCGAAGAAGTGAGCAAAGAAGATGCCATTGGTCAATACTGCGCCACCCTTGACTGTTCTGGCGAAATCGTTGCAGTGCGCGAGGGGGTGATCGAACGGCATGGTTACACCGGACTTATGACCATCTATGTTGTTGAGACACAGTGGGGCAGGCTTGACGTGCCGGAATGCGACCTGGTAAGCTGGGCAATCGGCACCCCGCTGGAGGTTGGTCTGTCGCTTGGATTTGCACTAACCCAGATAGGACTGCGGGCTATGGCCCCGGCAACGCAGCGAGAGGGACAATAACGCCAAAGAGGATGTGTAGCGGGTGGGAATACCGACAGCCGAACAACTCATGGCTTGGAGGGCTGATCCTGTACTGTGGGCCAGAGAGAACCTATATATCCAGAGTCCAACCACTGGCATATTGGGACTTATGGAGTTCGTTCCTCACCAAGAGGACTGGATAAGAGAAGCTACAAGAAGAGATAGTGAGGGCAACTTTGTCTACAAGATTGCCGTGGCCTGTTGGCCCAAGCGAGACGGCAAAACTAACTGTGTTGTGGTTGTGTGTCTTTGGAGAACATTCATCTTTGGTTTCAACCAACACATAGGTATCTTGGCCAATAGCGAGAAACAGTCAATGGGCAACATCTATTGTGCCATGCAGGACATCATCATCAACTCCCCGTCACTCAACGAATACGTAAAACATGACGCATTGCATAAAGCCGGCTTTCGAGTGGAAGGCGTCAACAATAGTTGCCTCTGTTATGCTAATCAGTATAGAACAATCCAGGGCAAGAAGTTTGACGTTCTCGCTGGTGATGAGCTTCACGCAATGGACGACGGTGGTAAGGCGTGGAACTTTGCGTCTAGTCAAACGGAGGCCAAGAACGCACAAGCACTCGTGTGTTCTCAGGCCGGTCCTGACGTAGAGACTAACCCAATGTGGAGGCTGCACGGGGCCAGGGACGAGTCTCACGTATTCTTTGACTACCGTACCGAGGCCAGCACCCCGTGGTCTTTGGCAATGAGAGAGCACACTAGAAAGACCCTCCACCCGGACGAATGGCGCTATCAGTGGGAGAACAAGTGGGGTGCGGGCAAAAATGTATACTTTGAGAGTGAGATCTTGACCCCTGCGTTTAGAGACATACCAGAGATACTGTCGCCACAAGAGTGGGAGTTACTGCGCCACCAACTAATGCCGGACTGTATTAGAACGAAAATAGGTGTAGGGCTAGACCGTGGCGGAAAAATGAGCCAGGTCAAGAAGGAGGGAAGCCGGTCGGTATGGACCGTGGCCGCTGGTTTGTATGGTAGGGGCAAGCCGCCAATACACGTTATCTTGCGTCAGGTAATCTTCGAAGAGGGATCAGAGGAAGAAATACTCATAGAGGAACGGATCACGCGACATATTTTCGGTAGCCATAGAAAGATCATCCTGGAAGAATATGGGTGTGTTGACCTGCAGGACAAGATACGTGGTGCTGACATACAAAAAATGAGCGACGCGACTGCAGTAAAGTTGTTTCAGCGAACGCGGAGTCTGTTGTGTGATAAGCGACTACTCATTCCAGCCAGAATGACAGAGTTGAGGCGCGAGATGAGTCTGTTTGAGTGGCTGTATAAGGGAGAAGACTATCGCAATACGTTTCCCAAGTTCGGGGTACAGCGTGAGAAGGACGATACGGTATACTCTATGGTGTGGGCACTCGAAGCCTGCGACGCACCGATTATCCAAAGCAGTTCGGCAAGCAAGTTGCGGGCCGTTGAGCCAACGAAAGACTCGCAAGAACTTCTTGCGGCACTGGTGCGATCTTAGGACTGAAAAACCTATTGACACGACAACGACATAGCCTGTATCCTCAGAATGTAGGTGCCTGCAACGGGATGGGATGCGTGAATGGCATCGCTCGCTAACTGGATACGCGCTCTGAGAGGGAAAGCGAAGAACGGCTCCCAGCGGAATGTCGCCGAGGGCCAGTTTGCTGCGCGTCAGCCCAAGAAGATGAAAGCGGTAGAACTAAGCACCCGCGGCCTGTCTGAGAACTACGGCGTAATCACCGAGGAATACCAGACAGACCTAGCTACATTGGCAGACCGCTTGGACATCTACGACCAGATGCGCCACGGCGACGCGTCGTGCGCCACCGTCGAAAAAGCCATTACCATGCCGATCCGCAGCGCCAAGTGGTATGTAACAAGTGCAGACAACTCACAGGGGGAAATGATCGAAGAACTAGAGAAGAACTTCTTCGGTGGACTGACCCACTCATGGGATACGTTCATGCGCGAGGCCCTTACGTCCACGATATACGGCTTTGCCGTGTTTGAGAAGGTGTGGGAAACTACGGGCAACGGCGTCAGGCTCCGCAAGTTACCTGGCCGAAACCCCAAAACGACCTACCGCTGGTGGTTTGACGACACATACGGACTCGCAGGGTGGGAGCAAGAAGGATATTGGCTAAAGAACGGTGAACAGGTCTATCAGCAGGTGAAGGTGCCGATAGAGAAGCTCCTGGTTCTGAGCTATGGCGAGGAATGGGGCAACCCGGAGGGACGTAGCGTCTACCGCCCCGCTTACGGCTCATGGATGATGAAGAAGAGGCTGGCAACGCTAGCCTGTATTCGGTGTGAGAGGGCTGCCGGCGGAATGCCCGTTGGTGGATGGGCAGAGGGGGAAGACCCGTCCGAGGCA
>ERZ1292629.1742-Hain-H43-01um-R1-1742-length-20278-cov-16_pt3 | contig 12740 bp, 20 predicted proteins | sample MGYA00564399_ERZ1292629 | MGnify/ENA primary metagenome ERZ1292629 (study PRJEB36523, sample SAMEA6512636) | groundwater metagenome | collected 2019-01-08 | study: AquaDiva: Metagenomics assemblies of 32 groundwater samples | reverse complement strand
TTCCTTTAGCTATTTTCTTAGTTGCAATGGCTATATTCTTAATCCATAATGACTAGCAACATCACACCGAAGCAAGAAGTTTTCTTTTGGAATTAGGGATTACTCTTAAAGAGAAAATATCAAGATGAAAGAAGAATTAGATGGAAAACTTATTTGTAAAAGTTGCGGAGAGAAAATCAAGTATTATGAGTGTATGATTGCCGAGCCAGATTATTGTGAAGAATGCGGTAAAAAAGTCGTTCATCAGTTAAGACATTAACTCTACCCCCCCTAACCCCTATATCAAGATGAAGAAAAAAATAACACTTCCAGCCGAAGCAAGAAGTTTTCTTTTGGAATTAGGGATTACTCTTAAAATAATTTAAAAAAGAAATTTTCTTTTAAACTAAATGACTAGCAACATCACAAAACTAATCACGGAGGCGGAGAAGGAGATAGGAGAGATTATCTTCCACGCTATTTTAGACGGCCAAAATCAGATTCACGATTTAAGTGGCGGGAAAGCAAGCGGGGGAGAAATAAACGAAAGGATGCAAAAGTCCTACGATTTCCATTTTGGAAAAGCAAAATCCCATCTCGCCTCCATCGCAGAGAGTGCGTGGGAGGAGGGAGAGAAAGACGAACGAGAAAGATTGCTCAATCAAAAAGCAAATCATCATGACAACGAAGTAAGAATGGTTTTTGCCTCCCGCCTCAAGGAAAAAATCGAGGGGATGTTTGAGAAGTCAAAGGAGAATGTCGGAAGTTCTTTATCCGAAAAAGACCTCCAGCGTGGCATAAATGCACTAAAAAACGGCTGGGACGAAAGAGGTATATTCAAAACTGGATATCAAGAAGCTCTCACCAACATCCTAAAGGTCGTAGAAGATATAGAAAAGGAGATAAAAATATGACAACGATATCGGGATCGGGATCGTGGTTGTGGTCGGATTCGAGGTTGTGGATGTCGAGGTTGAGGTCGAGGTCGATGTCGTGGTCGTGGTTGGAATCTATGTATTCAAACGAAGCATCGAGACAGTCAAATTCATTAAATGCGAAAGTTGGTGAAGTTCCTACACGAGAGACGGAAATCTCAAAAGTTTTCAGTAGATTGTTCGGGATTATCGAAGTTTGTCAAAGTTCAGTAGAACAATTACGAGAAAGGATAAATCCAGTTATGAATGGAGGCGGAGCGAAAAGTGCAGACAAAGAGGTAAAACCTGAATTTTCAAGTGGATTAGCTCAAGAAATAAGTAGGGCTGTGAACTTGTTAGAAAAAATGAACGATAGTTTGGTAGATATGAAAAATCGAGTAGAGTTGTAAAACTTCCCAAAAGAACAGATACTAAAATAAAGATGAAAAAATACCAAATCATTTATGCAGACCCACCATGGAAATATGATTTTTCAAAGTCAAAAAATCGTGAAATTGAGAATCAGTATCAAACAATGTCCTTGGAGGAAATAAAAGAATTACATTGGGATATTCCGTTTGATGTAAATTGTGTTCTATATCTTTGGGCGACAGCACCAAAACTTTTGGAAGCATTGGAAGTGATGAAGGCGTGGGGATTCGAATATAAAACTCATGCCATTTGGGATAAAGAAATTATAGGTATGGGATATTGGTTTAGATGTCAGCACGAATTATTATTAGTAGGAACTAAAGGCAAAGTAAGTCCACCCGACCCGAAAGAAAGAATATCAAGCATTTGGCGAGAAAAAAGGACTACACATAGCAAAAAACCACAAGGAATAAGAGGTGTAATCACAGATAGTTTTCCTGCTGATTGGAATAGGTTAGAACTTTTTGCAAGAGAAAAAACATCGCCGAGTTGGGATTATTGGGGGAATGAAATTGAAAGTGATATAGAACTTGATAAAGAACTTCTAGCCAAAGATAAAAACAATGGATAAGAACAAAGAATGGATGGAGGATGTGTCTGTAGACGAAAAAATAAGGTTGATTTGGGATTATGAATCAGTTAGAAAATTGCAAAATTCTGCTTATGAAATGGGGCGGCAACATGAAAGAGATTCACATAGAATTGAAAGAAATATGGGTAGAAAGTGGTGGCATCGGTTATTAAATGTTTACCCATCCCCATGACTAAACAATCAAAACGTATACCGCCTAGATTTTTTGACGGCAAAAGATTGGAAATATCTCGGATTCTCATAGAAGAAATAACTAAATGGAAAAGCTCAAAACAAATAGCGACAGAAGAATTTATTAAACTCGTAGATAGATTAGAAAAAATAATTTGATGAAACAATCAAAACGTATCGTGAAGGCGAAAAATGGTAAAAATCTATTAGCAAGGCGTATTACTGGATATTTTACCAGATGTTTGAAATATGAACCGCAAATATGTGCAGTATGTAGTGAAGTTCAATCGCTAGTAAAAGATTTTATTGTTCTCATCCCACCCCCAAAAACCTCAAAGAAGAAAATAACATGAGAAGAAAATAACATGATTGGATATTTGATGTTTTTATTATGGGTTTTATTTCCTCCTACACAAGCAGTAGAACACAGAGATATGTGTGCCTATGCTGTCTCTCTCCCTATAGAAAGTCAAGAGAAAGAACTAGCTCTAGGTGCTACAATGAAATATGAAGACGGTAAGATTGAAGTAAAGAACAATAGCCCACGAACAATATATGTTGGAGAACAGGAAATATCGGTAAGGACAGGATTTAATTTCGGAATCAAAGAATGTAACCAATAAAGAAGAAAAGAAGAAAAGAAGAAAAGAAGAAAAGAAGAAAAGAAGAAAAGAAGAAATGAAAGACAACAAGAATGGCATTGAAAAATAGGGAAAAATATGCTACGATGCCTTTTCGGCTTGTACATTTCCACGATATTAACATTGATTTATTTTAAACTGTATGCCATACCCTATTCTTAAAATGCCTCATCAGGCCTATACGGAAGAAGCTCCTCGAATACCTCAAACTGGGGAAATTGCAGTAATAAAAAAATGTGAATTAAATCAACGCTACGGATTCTTGATTTGGTACAATGATTATAAATATCCCGTTAAAGGGATTTTATTAACTCCAGATATAATGATGGATGTGGATGTGGTGAAGAAATTTATGAAATCTATAGTAAAGATTTTTATTTCGTTTCATCCAATAAAAGAATTTTTTAAAGTTCTTTCAGAATTATGTAGAATGCGTTTATATTCCTATTATCATGGATTTAAAACTGAATACTATGATCCATTTACCAGAGAAATCTTGCGTGCGGGACTTATAGCATTCGGAGATATCCGAATAGATGATTCCCCCACTGGAGATAATATTGTAAGGGGGATAAGTCATCTGTTATCAACGGATAGACCTTATAGATACCGAGGACAGGATATTTTACAAGAAGTGAAGTTGGATCGGTGGCCGCCCTTTGAGGTTTTTAGACTTTTAACTTTACTTCAAAAAAGAGACCACCAGAGAAATTGGCGTGGATTTAGATGGTTGGGTATGGTATACTTACTCTGTAGCCGGAAAGCTAGAAAAAGAGTTGGGATTTTCTTTAAAGAATTGGATATTTTCCACTCAATAATCTACGATGAAAGCGATCTATGGCACTTCTTAAAAAACGGCACTAAAGAGCATTATTATGCAGTAACGGGAATGACTTTTGAGAGAATGGCAGAAGTATACAAAAAAATAGATGAGCAGACGCTACAATCGTAAGCAAAAAGTTATTGAGTTAAGTAAGCGGGTACTAGAGACATGGACTCACAGCCCTCAATTCTGGAGCCAATATGTAAAACAAAAACCCAAACTTTTACCCCAATTCCTATGGAAGATAATAGTAAAAATGGTGCTAAAATAACGAAGTATGATTTATTACTTCGGCCGGTTGGTAAATCAAGACATCGCGCCATAGGGACATTGGCGAAAAGAAAAGGTCTAAGCTATGAGAAAGCGCGGGCGTATCAGGCAAACAAAATATTAGAAAATGAGCCGTTTTAACCAAGAGATTAAGACGGCGAGGGTGGAACAAATGGTCGTAAAAAATAACAGATAAGATAGCGACAAAATAGAATTCTCGAATTCGGGCACTATCTTTAGCACTGGATTTATAACGACAACAAAATCCACCTATTCTCTTAAAAAATGGCAGTAAATCTAAAAGAAGATTATCCGTGGAGAACTAGGGCGGTTATAAAAGACTTAAATAGTCTTCGGGAAACGCATAAAAAATGGGCTGAAAAGAATACAGACGAGAGTAAGCTATCAATCGTATGTATCCATATCCTATTCCCGGTTGAACAAAGTAAAAGAGTTAATACTATTAAAATGAAATTCAAGTCTTTAACCGTCGAACAAGCTCAAATATGCAACGGAAATATGTATTTCTGTGATGGATGCGCTTTATTATTCGATAATGTTAAAGTGAATCCAGTTTTGACAGGAAATTATCAATTAGTCAAATGGAAGGATTTTTATAAGAATATAAATAAATTAACTGAAAGATGATTGCTGCGGAAGTATTAGTTATCAAAAGCTTGATGAAAGAAAAGCTCAATCCTAAACAAGAGAAGTTTTGCCAACTATATGCAAGTGATAGAGAATTTTTTGGAAACGGAGTAGAAAGTTATATGGAGGCTTATGATATGGAAAGGAGTAAATATAATACGGCCAAATCCGCTGCTCAACGGCTGTTGACATATGATTACATAAATGCTCGGATAGGTGAGTTGCTTGATATTAAAATAAGCAATGAAGTAGTAGATAAGGAATTGGGATTTGTAATTATACAAAAGAATGATTTATCTTCAAAGGTTCAAGCAATCAAAGAATATAACCGAGTTAAACAAAGAGTTGATGAAAGGCCGCAAATAAATTTTAATATCGGTGCAATCCTCGCTAAAATTGAATCACGAGACAGAAGCCTTAATGAAGCTGGCAGACAAGAATTATCGAATCCAGAACTTTTATTGGATCAAGGACAAACAAGGAAAAAGGATTCTATTTCGACCAAACCGCGCTCAAAGAGACTTTCAAGAAAAGAAGCATAGCCGGAATATAATCCTTAAAAGCCGTCAGCTTGGGTTTTCTACCATTGAAGCAATAGATATGCTCGATGATGCTCTGTTTACCAGAAACTATGATGGGTTATTTGTTGCGCAAGACTTAGATACTGCAAAGGATTTATTTAACAATAAGATCGAATACGCATGGGTTAATTTTCCAGAAGAGTTAAAAAAGCTGTATGTAGTAAATGCAGATTCAGCTCGAAAACTACTTTTTGATTTCGGAGATAACACTCGAAGTTCTATCACCGTAGATTCTACCGGCCGAGCGGGAACATTCAGAAGATTGCATATAACGGAATATGCAAGCGTGTGCAAACAATATCCCGATAAAGCGAGGGAAATTTTTACAGGTTCGATTCCGGCGATTCCTACAGATGGGAGAGTGGATATTGAGTCAACAGCTCAAGGATCAGATGGTATATTCTATGAACTATTTTGGGAGGCATACGAAAGAGGCGAGCCGAAACATCAAACAGAGTTTAAGGCGCATTTTTATAACTGGCAATGGGACGAGGAAATAGAAAGGACGGAAGTCATCAAAGAATTGCCGAGAGAAATGAAAGACTACCAAGCCCTACATAAACTCACCGATAAAGAGATTTCGTATTTTTTCCTCAAGTGGGTTTCTTTAGGGAAAAATTGGCAAGAGACGAAACGAGAATATCCAACGACTCCCTTTGAAGCATTTGAAGGTTCAGCGTTGAAACTGTTTGATTATGCGGCTATTGGAAGGTTTGTTTTACAAACTGGAATTAGAGCCGGAGACTGGCTTTACTTTAGTGAACCAATAGTAGGGCACGATTACGTGCTAGGGGCTGATGTAGCCGAGGGAGTGGGGCAGGATAGCTCTACATGCACGATTTGGGATTTAACTCCAGTAAGGCCGCGTGTGGTGGCAGAGTATGCGAACAATAGGATTGCTCCCGATATGTTTGCTTATGAGATTAAAAACGGCGCAGAGAAGTATCAAATGGCTTTTTGTGCCCCTGAACGAAACAATCATGGCCATTCTACGATTTCTAAATTGAAAGAGATTTATCCAGAAAGAAAGATTTATCGAGACGACAAAGGAAAATACGGTTGGGAAACTAACCTAGTTTCGAAGCCCAAGATGATGTTTGATCTCGCAACTGCTACAAACAATGATCTCCTCGATGTTCCGAGTCAAAGACTTGCAAGCGAAATGAGGAGATTTGATAAAGATAAACTAAATACGACTCGTTTTGACGAAGATGCTACTCAGCATTATGATTTACTTACTGCGGCAGCAATAGGATTTCAGATGAAAAACGAGCAAAAAGATACGAATGTCGCCAAGCAATGGAAACCCCGATTCTAATGAAAGGAACAGAAAAAGCTATGAAGGTTATATATGTAAGTGACACGCATGGAGGGCATGATTTTGTGAAAGTCCCCGAGGGAGATATTTTAATCCACGCCGGCGACTTCTCGGGTATGGGAAGGGAACAAGATGTCAGATCATTCGCCGAATGGATCAGAAAGCTCCCGCACAAGCATAAGATCGTCATCGCGGGGAACCACGACGTGTCGTTCGCGCGCATGCCAGAGCTCGCCCGAACATGGCTCGGCGACTCTTGTACTTATCTCGAAAACAGCGGCGTGGAGATTGAGGGCTTGAAGATATGGGGAAGTCCTCATCATTCGTTCTTTGACAACTCTGGCACGTGGGTTTTCGGAGTAAGAGCTGGGCAGGAAGCGGAAGAGGCATGGGCGAAGATTCCCGAAGGCCTCGATATTTTGCTTACGCATGGAGGTCCCGCCGGAATACTCGACTACGACTCGAGCGGCAACCGAACTGGGTGCAATCAGCTACTAAATGCAGTCAAAAAAGTAAAGCCTAAAGTTCATGTGTTCGGTCACATTCATGAGCAAGGGGGGAAATCGGAAAAGGTTGGGGAAACTTTATTTATCAATGCCGCCGTACTAGATGAAAACTACCGTCTCGTTCGTGGCGCAATGGTGATTGAATAATATGAGCCTATTCTCTAACCCAAAGGAAGATAACGAGTATTTGCTTTCTCAAGAGGAATTTAGTATAATTGAGCAGGTAAGAAAACTAAGGCCTTTCGATAAAATTATCATCGCTAAAAACCAATCGGGAACAAGGATTACGACAACTTTAATAAGACAAGATCAAATGACGTTTGAGATTTCAAAATAAACGTGGTATAATTATCTTCACATAAGTTTTCGAGCTAACGCGAAACCCGCAAGCTCTCTCGTTTATTCGAGGGGGTTTTTTTATTTAAATGATACGAGCAATAAAAATAGCAATTTATTCATATATCCATTTCCGAGGATGGTGCAAAAAACTACATAAAGAACCAAAAGAATGGAGAAGTGGATGTCCCATCGTAGATTCAATGATGTTTCTTTTATTTCCTATATATGAGGTGAAAGATGAAGTATTTAAAGCCATGGTGGAAAATAATGGCTTATCTCCTGCTACAATCGTAAGAAAAAAAGATTAAAATGCACAGCATTATAAACATCACACCGCCGAGAGCGGTAAAGAACGAAAAAGAATACCTCAAGGGGCAGATTAAAGCTCCTAAAGCTCAATACCAGCCCCAAGGCAAAGAAAAAGACCGAGTGATTGAGGTTCTAAAGAAGTTTGAGTTAGCTTCGGAGATACACAATAAGCCGTACCAAGAGTTTAACAATCAATCGTTGGTAGAGATAATGGACGAGTGCCAGAAGCTCTTTTTAAACCGAAGAGAGCCGGTATCCGACGATAGAGACGAACGCTGGAAGTCACGGGCTGTTCGCCCGATTGTGAGGAATCGGGCTATTTCAATCGCGGCTCATATTACCGGCACGGTAGTCCAGCCGAAGGTGGATGCCCAGAACGAACACCAGCAATCAGACAAGGATGCGGCAACAGTTATGGAAGACTTGATGGAATGGGCGAATGAGCAATCAGAGTATGTGAGAACGTTTCTGTATTCGGTTATCGCAGCTCTCGTGAACCCAGCTTCGATTATTCATACTGAATATTGCTATCAATGGAAAACAGAGAAAGAAATTAAAGATGACGGAACGTGGAAAGAAAAGAAAGTAGTAGACGATGTGATGTCGGGGTTCAAAGATACTTTGGTTCCACTTGATGAATTCTTTATAGCCGATGTCTATGAACATAATCTTCAAAAACAAGCCTATATAATTTGGCGCAGATTGATTCATTGGAATACCGCCTATCAGAAATATCAAGATAACAAGAAATTTATTCAGTATGTTCGGCCGGGGATTCATGCGTTCTTCGATGCTGCATCAGATTCTTTCTATGATCTATACGATGAGAATCAACAGGAAAAATATGTGGAGGAGGTTATTTATTACGACCGGCATCAAGACCTTCAATTAGCCGTAGTTAATGGAGTTTTATTAGACGATCCGGACCAACCGAATAAGCGTAAAGATAAACGCTATCCTTTTGTAAAAGGAGGATACGAACTGATTGACGAGGGAAAATTCTTCTACTACTTTTCACTCGTCCGGAAGATGAAGGATGATGCCGAGATTATTAACACCCTCTATCGGATGATTATAGATGGTACATTCCTCCAGTTAATGCCTCCCACGGCCATCTATGGGGATGAAATTGTGAATGCTTCGGTGGTTTCTCCTGGAACAGTTAATACATTCAAAGAAACAACTAGATTAGAGAAAATAGATGTCGGTGGGAATTTGAATGTTGGTATGGCCACTATTGAGAGAGTGGAGGCGAGTGTCAGTGAAAGTTCCAGTGATGTGCTTCAATCCGGCCAAAGTGTTCAAGGTCAGCAAACCGCTTTTGAAATATCCAGATTGGAACAAAATGCCAGAACTATGCTTGGAATGTTCGCTAAAATGATTAGCTTTATGGTTCGAGATTTGGGAACGCTTAGGTTGGGTGATATTTTACAATTTATGACCGTTGCTGACGTTGCTGAAATCGTAGGCGATGAAGCCCCTCTTAAATATGCTAGTTTCCTGATCCCAGAGAAAACCGAGGGGGGTAAAAGGGTTTCTCATAAAGTAATGTTCGATTCCGAGAGAAAATACACGCCAGACGAGGTGATGATGATGGAAGGCGGCGCGCAACCAGACATGATGGAAGGAATGGATGAAGAAACGAAATCTACATACAGAGACAAAGGGTACGATTCCGATGTCCGTATATTCATAGCCAACCCGACTATCGTTAGGGACTTGAAGTACAAAGTAATAGTTCGGCCAGAGGCGGTTATTCCTCCCTCGGATGCTTTACAGAGAGCGTTGAATCTTGAGCTTTGGGACAGAGCTTCGCAAGTGCCAGAAGGAAATCGTGAGGCATTATTTAGAGATTTATTACTTGGTTCTTATGAAAAGACGAAATCAAATGCGGACGATTATATTAGCGAACAACAACCTATGATGGGGCAACCTATGGGGCAAGGAGGACAGGGAGGACAGGGAGGACAGGGAGGGCAACCGAGTGTATTAAATAAGTTGTTTGGAGGTGGAACATCTGCACGGAACAATATGGCAACCGCCCAGCCAGAATTAAATTCAATACGCTAAAATGCCAAAAGAGTTGGAAAGAAAACTCAAGCGAAGGGGTAAGATGAAAGGATTTAAAGGCAAGAGGTTAAATGCTTTCGTGTATGGGATAATGAGAAAGACTGGTTGGAAACCATCTACACGGAAAAAGAAAGGTCGAAAGAAAATAAAGAAAACAAAACGACAATGAATATAAAATCTGACTGGATAGCTCTTACCAAAGAGCAAAGGGTTGCCGTGAGAAGGGTTTTAGGCATTCACCTTGCGGGCGACAACGATGCCGAGTTTCTTTTGAATAACGAGTTATTGCAGAAGAAATTGGGCAAAGAAGGAACCCATGAGGAATTGTATCTTGAGGCTAAAGTTAAAGGTAGGCTAGGAACATCTACAGATTCAACTGTAGTTCCAGAGCCAAAAAAGAAAAGCAAAAAAGTGAAATGAACGAAAGATCAAAGCTCATCAACTTAATCATTAAGGATGTCTATAATGGTGTAACACCAGACGATGTGTTGGAGGTTGTGTTTAGGCCTCTTACGCCAGGAGTTGTTGCTCCAGCTGGAATAAAAGTTGGAGATAGAATATTGGATGTCACCGAGGTCATGCAATTAAAACACGAAGCCGAAATGATTAAAGGAACGAGGCTTTGGAAGCTCTTGTTAGATAGGATGCAATACCACGCGCAAGTTCGTCTTTCCAAAGACGCGAACGATAAGGATGATATCTTGTGCCCAAAGTTTATTATTTGGACACTTCAAACCATTCAGGAAACTCTAAATACCTTAACCAAGTTTGAGAGTGGAGAACCAATCGTTGGTGCTGATGGAAAGAAATTGAAAATAAAGTAAAAGTTTGGTATAATATAATTTAATAGAGAACTTGCGACGGTGGGACGTTCCATTATCCCGCCAATAGAGATTATCGCAAGTTCTCACTATTGGCCGGATTATAGAGCGTCTCCACACGAGACGCTTGTTTGCGGTCATCATAAACCGCCCGATCCCATAAGTCGGTTGGGACTGCAAGTGAATCCGGGGAAACCCGAAACTTGTTATGGAAAAAAAACAAACTCCAGCAGAACAAAATGTTCCTGTAGCTGGACAGGAAGGGGCGAATGAAACTCCGCCCGTTGCACCTGAACCACAGCCTGCACCTCAAGGAGATTCAAAAGATGTCGAAGCAGCTCTTACTCTTGTAGACGATTACAAGAAAGAGTTGGAATCGGCACAGAAAAAGATTCGCCATCTTGAAAAAGCTGGCGCAGGAGACGGAGGTTCTCCTGAACCTAGCGAAGAGTTAATAGCTCTGAGAGAGGAAGTTTCTCGTTTGGGGACGTTGTTGGAAAAGAGAGTCGCCGTAGATGGCGACAATCTTGCCAAACTCCGCACACGGGAAGCCGAACTGCGAGCATCACTCATCGCTCGACAAACAGCCTCTAATACATCGTTGGGAGCGAATCAGGATAAATCTAAAATTGAACCTGCGCTTCCGGCACTCACTCGACAGCAGGAGTCCTTGTACACGCGTATAGCGCAAAGACATGGAATGACTCTTGAAGAGTGGAGAAAACAGAATAAAAAATAGGGTCTGTAAGGCTAAACTTAAAAGTCGGGTTTTACTAAAGACCCACAGCAAAAAAAAGTATGTCTAGAAACGATTTAAGAATTGTAGACTCTGGCGGACGCACAGCGAATCCCGTTATAAGATTTAGAGTTCCGGCTGCTTCATCGGCTATTCTCGCTGGGGAACCAGTGCAGATTAGGACGACCATATCTGGAGATCAGACAATCGGGTTTTATCCCATTGTCCTCTCGGATGCACAAGCCGCGGGAACATTCTACTTCTTGGGAATCGCTTCTGCTGACGGAACGCATACTGCTTCTGCTGATGGATTCGTTCAGGTCTACCTTGATATTCCAGGAACTGTCTATGGCGCTCAACCGGTAACGGCTGATGCCGCAGATACACAGGAGGAAATAGACACTCGGCAATTTTATCGGTTGAACATCAATCTTGCATCTTCAAGATTCACGGTTGATTCAGATACTACCGATGCGAAAGCCGGAGCATTCGTTGTGGTCGGCGGAGATGCCGAAAAAGACGAAATTTGGTTCGTCGCACAGGATGCTTCCACATGGAGGAATTGGGGTAGGGCGGCAATTATAACTTAATATGGCATTAACTTCAGGATTAAATGCGAATGATGTACGGACTGCGTTAGACGACGTTAAAGAATAGCGTCCTTTATTGGAAACAATAAATGTAAAATTCTCTCTAATTGACTTGAAACTCCCGAAGGGGACAACAATGGGCGAAGCCGAAAGGCACGCTGAACGACTAAATGAGAGGACTCCGAGAAATCGGATGAAGCGATAGTCTGATCTGTGGCTATAACAATATGAAACCACAGAGGTATACAGAAATGATATACCCTTGCAATTTGACAAGATGTGTGTATAATCAGGAGTATGCGGACTCAATGGAAAGAGAGTTTAAATACTCTGATTATTAAATGGTATAAAGATGGCAAAACTACCCCTTGGATTGGAATAAAAACTGGATATTCAAAAGCCACCATCGTTCATCGGTTGCATCGTCTTGGTATAGTATTAAGAAGAAGCCAAGATTATACTCGTGGGAAAAGAATTGTCGGTCTGAAGATAGGAGATGGAAGAATACACGAGCATATTGTTGATGATGAGCTGAAACAGCTTTATGAGTCTGGAATGGGTGGCGATGAATTGGCTGATTATTTCAAAGTAACCCGATCTTGTATTTATCTCCGATTAAGAAAGATAGGGATGAAGATGCGAGACAATACGCAACTCATTGGAAACAAACATTGGAGATGGACTGGCGATTATAATATCCCCCTTTACAAAAGAAACAGGGGATCGCGATTAAGTAAGGAGTGGTCATTAAAAGTAAAAAAACGAGATGACTATACTTGCCAAGATTGTGGAGTAAGAGGAAATGTTCATGCCCATCATATAAGACCATTTAAGGATTGTTATGACACCAAAGATGCATTTGATGTTAATAATGGGAAAACACTATGCCATGAGTGTCATGTAAAAATCCACCGCATCTTATTAAGCAAGTAACAATAATGATTCTATCAGACCTACAACGCTGATACACAACATCCGGAGTATGCAACTGCCGAAACGC
>ERZ1292629.1877-Hain-H43-01um-R1-1877-length-19197-cov-6_pt1 | contig 12745 bp, 11 predicted proteins | sample MGYA00564399_ERZ1292629 | MGnify/ENA primary metagenome ERZ1292629 (study PRJEB36523, sample SAMEA6512636) | groundwater metagenome | collected 2019-01-08 | study: AquaDiva: Metagenomics assemblies of 32 groundwater samples | reverse complement strand
GTTACGCGTTTCAAGACACGGCGCGCCGGGTCCATCGTCGTCTCCCAGAGCTCGCTCGGGTTCATCTCGCCGAGACCTTTATAGCGCTGAACGGACGCTTCGCCCATTTCTCTAAGCGCTGTTTCTTTTTCCTTGTCAGAATACGCATAGGCAATCGCCTTTCCTTTTGAAATTTTATACAAAGGCGGTTGGGCGATGTAGACGAAGCCGCCCTCAATGATGGGCCGGAAGTGGCGGTAAAGAAGCGTCAGGAGAAGCGTGCGAATATGCGCGCCGTCCACGTCGGCATCGGTCGCAAGAATGACCTTGTGGTAGCGCAGTTTGGAAATGTTAAAGACATCCCCGATGGCGGTACCCATGGCGACGACGAGCGCGCGTATCTCCACCGAAGCGAGCATGCGGTCAATGCGCGCGCGCTCTACGTTCAAGATCTTTCCGCGCAAGGGCAATATCGCCTGCGTGCGGCGGTCCCTACCCTGCTTTGAACTGCCGCCCGCGCTATCACCTTCCACAATAAAAAGCTCCGCCTCTTCTGCATTTTTAACCTGACAGTCCGCGAGCTTACCCGGGAGCGTCATGCCCTCCAAGGCGCCTTTGCGAAGCACGGAATCCTTTGCCGCCTTTGCCGCCTTGCGCGCCTTCAAGGCCAGCATGACTTTACCCATGATGGCGCGCGCATCGTCCGGATTTTCCTCCAAAAATGCGGAGAGCGCTTCGCCGAACACGGTAGAGACGGCGCCCTGCGCTTCCACCGAGCCAAGCTTCGCCTTCGTCTGGCCTTCAAACTGAATCTCCGGCAGTTTGACTGAAATGACGGCAGTGATGCCCTCCAGCACATCGTCGCCGGTAAAGTTTTCATCTTTTTCCTTCAGGATATTTGCGTTGCGGCCGTAGGAATTAAGGGACCGTGTGAGCGCCGTCTTGAAACCGGTAACGTGCGTGCCGCCCTCGCTGTTGTAGGTATTGTTTGCGAAGGCGGTAATGCGCGCCGTGATGTCATCTACGTATTGGAGCGCTACTTCCACCGTAACATTGTCCAGCTCGCGATCCACATAGAAGACATTCTTGTGCACCGGCTCCAGGCGCTTGTTGTGGAAGGCGACGAGCGACTTCAACCCGCCCTCAAAGTAGAAAGTAACTGACGGGACACCGAGCCCGCGATCGCGCAGGAAGAGCGTATCCGTCTCAAAGGCGTCCAGGGCGACGCGCGCGTCAACCAGCGAGATGCGCACGCCCTTCACGAGATACGCCTGCTGACGCAAGTGCACAATTATTTTATCGGAATTCCATTCAATGCCTTCCTTGAAAATAACGGCATCGGGCTTGAAGAGCACGATGGTGCCGTGCTCTTTGCTCGCGCCGACCTTTTTTACCTTCGCGAGCGGCTTGCCAATCTTATATTCCTGCGCATGAATCCCGCCATCCTGGTGCACGACAACCTTCGTGTGCTCCGAGAGTGCGTTCACGACCGAGGCGCCCACCCCGTGAAGGCCGCCCGAGACCTTGTAGGCGGCATGGTCAAATTTACCGCCCGCATGAAGCGTCGTCATGATGGTTTCAAGCGCGGAGACCTTTGTCTTCGGATGAATACCGACTGGAATGCCGTTGCCGTTATCCGCGACGCGCACATAGTTGTCGGGCAAGAGCGCGACTTCAATGGTGTCACACCGGTTTGCCATCGCCTCGTCGCGCGCATTGTCAAACGTCTCCCAGATGAGGTGGTGGAGACCTTCGGGACCGGTTGTCCCGATGTACATGCCCGGGCGCTTACGGACTGGTTCCAATCCCTCCAAAACCGTTATAGAAGAGGCGTCGTAGGCATGACCAACGATGCCTTTCTTCTGCTTGGTTTTAGCTGTTTTAGCCATAGAAATAGCCGAATTTCGGTATTTTCAGTATAGCACGAAAAGGAACGGAAATCAGCTTGTGCAATCCTCTCGTTAATCCTCGCGTGAAGCCCCTTGTTAAGCCTCTTGTTATGTCCTCAGTTCCTGTAACAAGCAAATACCATTTTAATCCTATAGGTTAGAATTGGTATATGAAGCTGCCAGTGCAGGATCAGAGAAAGATATCTCTTCAAAGGAATATCCTGCGATTCCTGTACGCGGGCGGTATCCTTACGACTGCTCTCGTAGCCCCGAAAATGCTTAGTCTCCTTGGTCCGCCCGATCGTAGCCAGCCAAAGCGCAAAGAGTTGTATGCGCGCCTCGCGTTCGCACGGTCCCGTCTCAAACAGCGCGGTTGTATACACGAAGAGCAGACCGAGAAAGGAATATTCCTTCGCCTTACACGGAAGGGCACGCGAAGCATTGAGAAAATCCTCGCGCGCGAATATCGCATTCCGGAACCAGTATGGTGGGATGGCAAATGGCGTATGCTTATTTTTGATGTTAAAGAGAAACGGAAAAGTGCACGTAATAGGCTCCGTTCTCTTCTCTCTGGCGCCGGTTTTGTCCGCTTGCAGGATAGCGTGTGGATTCACCCATACCCCTGCGACGAGTTCGTCGCGCTCGTGCGCGCACACCTCGCGAGCGGCGTCGGCGAATTACGCTCTCTGGTAGTTGAAGCCCTTGAATCCGACAAGCCGCTCCGGGAACATTTTGGCCTCATCATTTGACTTGCCATAAATACCAAAATGAACCTATAGCATACTTTTGATATTGTTCTATAAGAACGGATAGAATAGAAGTGTGTAGAAATCAGCCCAAATGGGACTGGTCGTTAGTCTTGTTATAGCATCAACGAACTGTCCCAATTTGAGCAAGGGCCATGGAAACAATCCTCATTGTGTCATTCACCTCAGCGTCAGTAAGAGTTCTATCCATTGACTGAAAAACGAGACGGAATGCATAAGAGATGCGTCCTTCTTTTTCATACCTATCCAATAAATTAAGTCTCGTTAACAATGGTCCTGCGTGTTCTCGAATGAGCCCCTCCATCGTTTCTTTCCCCACATCAGGACCAAAAGGTGTCTCTCCGTCACTTGAATGAACCCAGAACGAAATATCGCGCACGATGAACGGATAAATGGAGAAGGGCCGATATGCATCAAGCTTATAGCGCATGGGCTTATATTCGGCATCTTCTTGTATTTCCGGCAGACCCGATACCGGCTCTGATGTTTTTATCTCCAACGCTTCACCTTCTTTCTTGAAGACGATTCCGACCTCAAACAGTTTTGGCTTCTCATTCGGCGCAAGTACGAGCGGCGCAACATACGTTGCGCGCGCCATTGCCTCTTTCATATTCTCGTCCAGATTCGCGCGGAGCGCCGGCTTCGCCTTATCCAGCGGATTCGCTAATATGATATCGCCTGTTGCGGCAAAGGACTGCGTAGAGATTTCAGTGAATCCTCGTTCTGTCAGCCAATCTTTCACCTTCTCAATTCCCCTATATTTCGCCTGTTCCGCCATGTAGGACGTACTACGTCCTACATCGGATGCGGGAAGTAGGGCGGCGGACACGCGGTCGTAGCCGAGGATGCGCCCCGCTTCTTCCGCTAGGTCTTCAGGAATAGAGAGGTCGGCGCGCTCAAAGGGCGGCGTGACGGTGAACGTATCGCCTTTAACTTCTGCCGGAAGGCCAAGGCGCTGAAAAACATCTGCTACTTCTTCTTTGGAAAAATCCGCACCGAGGACACTATTTATTTTCGCGAGCGGAACGGATACCGCCGCTGGCGCCGGAGCGCGAGTTGGATACTCGTCAACTATGCAGGCGACTTCCCCGTCAGCGATCTGCCCGATGAGCGCGAGCACGTCCCGCATGCCGTAGGCCGCGAGTTCGGGCGGCGGACGGTTCTGGAAACGCTGCGAGGCATCCGTGGAAAGCTTAAGCGCTTGCGCGGTGCGACGAATGGCGGTGCTGTCAAAGTTTGCCGACTCAATAATAAGGTCGGTTGTTGCGCCGGTTACCTCCACGCGTTTACCGCCCTTGATGCCCGCGATGCCGATGGCTTCACCCGTATTCCCGTCGGCTATCAGAAGCGTTCCTTTAGGCACGGTGTATATTTCGCCCGAGAGAATCATCATCTTTTCGCCCTCCTTCGCATCGCGGATGTTAATGCTTGAAAGATTTTTCGCGTCAAATGTGTGAAGCGGCTGGCCGATATCCAACATCACGTAATTAGCCGCGTCCACGATGTTGTTGATAGAGCGTTGGTTGACTGCTTCAAGCGCTTCTTTGAGCCACGTAGGCGACGGCCCGACCTTCACTCCCTTCACTACCGCACCCATGTACCGCAGACACTTCTTCGGATTCTCTATTTCCACTCTTAAATACGGACTTACGATATCCATCATTGGGAGCGGGGCGCGAAGAGGGTCGGACTTGAGCGGGAGGTTCAAAATAGCGGAGAGTTCTTTGGCGATACCGCGATGACAGAGGCAGTCGGCGGCGCGGTTCGGCAGGACCTTCACATCCATCATGTCTCCTGCTATCTCTTCTATTTCAAACGCATGGAAGGTAAGAGCGTCAGCGAGCGCATTCGCATCGGGCAACGGTTCATCAAAATACTTCTGCAGCCACGCGCGCGAGATTTTCATGTTGTTTGTTGGCTGTTGGCCGTTGGCTGTTCCTGAAAGGCGTAATTGAATCGGATGTCGCCGGAGTGGAAGAGGCGGATATCCGGAACGCCGTATTTAATCATCGCGAAGCGTTCCACTCCCAGCCCAAACGCGAATCCTTGATATTTCGCCGCATCCACGCCGGCATTTTGAAGCACTTTCGGATGCACCATACCGGCGCCCATGACCTCCAGCCATTTCTGCTGCGCCGGGAACCATACGTCCACCTCTACTGAAGGCTCGGTGAAAGGAAAGTAGCTCGGCCGTAGGCGGATCTTCGTATCCGCGCCGAAGTATTCCTTGCAGAAACGGTCCAACGTCCCCTTTAAGTGCGCAAGCGTGACGTTCGTATCCACGGCAAGGCCCTCCAGCTGGTAGAACTGCGCCTCATGGGTCGCGTCTGTCGCTTCATTCCGAAATACTTTCCCCGGCACGATGATGCGGGTGGGCGCGCCATGTTTTTCCATCCAGCGTATCTGCATCGGCGAAGTGTGCGTGCGCAAAAGTTTGCGTTCCTCTCCCTCTTTTGTTTTCATTCTGTCGCCACTGTCGCCTGACGGCGACTTCCCACGTTCTGGGTCCCGTACCCAGAACGTGTCTTGCATGTCCCGCGCCGGATGGTCGGCAGGCACATTCAGCGCAGTGAAATTATGATGTTCGTCTTCAAGCTCCGGGCCATAGGCAATGCCGAAGCCCATGCGACCGAAAATAGCGGCGATGTCGCGGATAGCGATAGTGATGGGATGGAGGCGACCCGGCTGTTCCATTATTAAAATATAGCAGTAAAAAGGGTGTATATGCTACAGTGACGCTATGAGTCCCGAAACACTGGCGTACCCTTTTCTCTTCATCGCGATTTTCTTTGAATCGTTCGTCCTCGTGACCCTCCTGTCTGCGCCCGCGCGCGCGGCGCGCGCGCGGGCCGCGAATGCCTTTGAACCTTCCGTCGCCGTCATCGTTCCCTGCTATAACGAAGAATCAACCGTCGCCGCGACCTGCGAGTCGCTCTTGACGCTTGATTACCCGAGCGATAAGCTGGAAGTCATTATCGTTAATGACGGCTCCACTGATGGAACCGCAAAAGCGCTTGCGCGCTTTGCGGACCATCCGCAAGTGCGCATTATCAACAAGGAAAATGGCGGCAAGCATACCGCGCTCAATGCCGGTATCGCCGCAACGCAGGCAGAGTTTATCGGTTGCTTGGATGCCGACTCGTTCGTGGAACCGGACGCGCTTCGGGAAATCGTCTCCAGTTTTGCCGAACCCAATACCGCCGCCGCGACTGGCGCGCTCTCGGTCCATAAGCCCGGGAATATACTCCAGCATATGCAACATGCCGAATACTTTTTTAGCATCACCTTCCGGCACGCCATCGCCTCGGTCAACGGTCTTTATGTTACGCCCGGGCCCTTTTCCTTCTACCGGCGTAGCGTTATTGAAGAACTGGGGAACTTCCGCCACGGCTACCAGACCGAGGACATGGAAATGGCGCTCCGTATCCAGCGAGCGGGCTATGGGATAAAGAATGCGCCGCGCGCGCGCATTTATACGAAAACGCCTCACACTTTCGCAAAGCTGTTGAAACAGCGCACGCGTTGGACGACGGGCTTTCTGAAGAATGTGTTCGGCGAATACCGTGAACTTATCGGTAGCCGTCGCCATGGCGCGCTCGGCATGTTGGTACTCCCCTCCGCGCTCATCTCTATCGGCGGCGGCATCCTCCTCTTCTTCCTCATGCTCTTTGAACTCGCGCGCGACATGGCGACGGCGCTCTCTATACGCGCCGGCATTCCATTTTCGTACGCCTATGTGCCGCACGGTTCGTTTGACTGGTTCTATTTTCCCGTAGATTTCTACCTGCTGCTCGGCGCGACGACTCTGTTCGCCTCGCTCGCGCTTATCTTAATCGGCAAGCGTATTTCTAAAACGCCGGGACGCATTGCGTTCGGTCTTCTTTCGTACACGTTTCTCTACGGTCTCATCGTGCCGCTGTGGCTCCTGCGCGCCACGGCCGACGTTACCTTTGGCAAGAACCGAGATTGGCGTTAGCATACCATCGTCATGTCGCTCGTCGTTCGAAACGCCCTCATAGCTCTGCTCATTACCGTCCTGCTCATCGGGACGGTTGCCTTCGCTATCAGCTACCTCAACCGCGCGCGCATTGCCGAACTCGGGGCCATAGAAGACCAGCTTTCCATAGACACGCTCTCGCTGGACACGCAAATCTCCCTGCTTGAGGCGGCGCCGTGCGACAGCGCGACTTCCACGGCCTCTCTTGCAGGCGATCTCGCCGATCTCGGCGCCCGTCTTTCTTATGCCGAAAGTCAGTTGGGGAGCGACAACGCACAGGTGATTCGGCTGAAGGAGCGCTATTCCCTGCTTGAGATACGCGATTATCTCATTACGAAGAAACTCGCGGAGGCCTGCGGCACGAAGCCCGTGACGGTTTTATATTTCTACAGCAATGCCGGCGATTGCGCCGATTGCGACAACGCCGGCTACGCGCTCTCGTATCTGCACGACACCTATCCTCGCTTGCGCGTTTATTCCTTTGATTACAACCTGGACCTGAATGCCCTGAAGACCTTCATCACCATTGCGAATGTGCGCGGCCCTCTGCCCGCCTTCGTCATCAACGGCAAGCCCTCATCCGGCTTCACCTCGTTCGCCGACCTTGAACAGCGCTTCCCCAAAGGCGCGCTCGCCACGACGACCGTAAAAAGCATTTAATATGAGCCGGGGGTCGGATTCGGACCGACGACCTGCTGTTTACAAAACAGCTGCTCTAACCAGCTGAGCTACCCCGGCACTCTATAATTCAGGTACCTCCGGATGTGTCCCCTTGAGCTTCCCCTTGAAATCGGAAAGTGTCTTCACAAACTCTCTCACACTTTCGCGCGGAACGGCAGTGGTCGCCTGCCGCGCGTGGAAATAGCGGATGAGGCGCGTCAGGAGGCGCTCGGCGGCGCGCACGACTATGAGCGAGAGATGTACGCTGTCATGCCCGATGCGGTGCAGGGCGCGATGCATCTCGTCCCGCATGAATGCGGCGAAATCGACATGCGCCAGGACGAATGCGATATGCTCGACCGCATGGTCAAGGTCGGCACGTTTTTTGGCGAAGAGGCGCCCGCCGCGGCGCGTCTCATACTCGGTAAGCGCGAAGAATCCGGCGAGGAGCGCGAGCGTGCCAAGAACGAAAGCGAGGTATGCCACGGCTAGGAGCGAGCGGAGAGGCGCGCGAAGCGGCTTATCTCCACGCGCTCGCCGAATTTCTGCGTTGCCTCGTTCAGAAGGTCCTGCACGATTCTGCTCTCATCTTTGATGAACGGCTGTGCGAGCAGTTTTTCCGTATTCTCGGGGTCCATTGCGGCGATCTGCATCGCGAGCTCGCGCGCGAGCGCCGCGAATGCCGGATTTGTGGCGACAAAATCGGTCTCGCAAGAGAGGAGCGCCATCGCACCGATAGTTCCTTCGTGCGTATAGCTCCCGACCGTGCCGGCGGCAAGCGTATGTTCCGTCCTTGCGAGAACGACCGCAGCCGAGCGCTCCTTGAGAATGGCCACCGCTTTTGCGGAATCACCGTCCGCTTCCTGGAGCGCTCTTTTACATTGCATGACGGATACGCCGCCGGTCGTCTCGCGCAATTTTTTTATCTGGTCGGTCGTGATTTCCATAGTTCTTATAATATCAAAAATAAAGTTTAAAGCACGAAATCCGAATATCGAAATCCGAAACAAGCACCAAATTCAAAAGTTTGAAATTTAGAAGATTTGAATTTGTTTCGGATTTCGTGCTTCGTGCTTCGGATTTCGCACCTACGCCGCTTGTCCCTTCATGAACGCTTCGGTAAGTTCCGAGAGGATGAGCCCGACGGTCTTGCGTGATGTATCGTTCGCGACGATTGGGTGCGTTGCATCAGTCAGGTCGCAATCAGAACTCATGATGGCGATGACGGGAATGCCCGCATTCTTCGCCTCCTTGACCGCGTGCTTTTCGTACTTTGTATCTATGACAAGGAGCGCATCCGGCCGCTTCGCCAGGGTCGTGATGCCGTCCAGCCGCGTTATGAGGCGCTTACTCTCGCGCTCCAGCTTCACGAGTTCCAGCTTTGTGTGCTGTTTGGCGAGCGCGCCGGACGCGGCCTTATCCTGGAGTTCCGCGAGCCGGTCTATGCGCTTCTTAATCTCGGTCCAGTTGGAGATGGTGCCGCCGAGCCAGCGGGCCGCCACATACGGCGCTCCAATCTCAACCGCCGCCTTTTTCACGAGCGCCGCTATCTCCACCTTCCCGCCTACATACAGAACGATTTTCCCTTCCTTGGCAAGCGCGGCCATTACGGCCTTCGCGGCCGCGATTTGTTCCGCCGTTTTCGCAAGGTCTATAATCTCCTGCCGCCCCTTGGCGCCCACAAGATACGGCTTCATGGAGGGATGCCGGCGGCTCTTCACCTGAGCGAAATGCGCCCCCGTATCAAAGAGGCGCTTCAACTCCATCGTACCGCTTACTTCAGTCATTCCGCCACTTTACCTGAATTTTCGTCACCGCGCAAGCGTAATGCCTCAACGATGTCGTCAATCCCGCCCGCCATGACCTTAGGCAGATTGTGCCAGGACTCTTTGAGCCGGTGGTCGGTAACGCGGTCCTGCAGGTAGTTATAGGTGCGGATTTTCTCCGAACGGTCGCCGGTGCCTATCTGCGTCTTGCGCTCTATCGCATGTTTCTTCGCCTCTTCTTCCTCATGCAATTGTTCCAGCTTCGCGCAGAGGATGGCCATTGCCTTCTCGCGGTTCGCGAGCTGACTGCGTTCCGAGGAGGAACGCACGTCCAGGCCGGTCGGTGTGTGGACGAGCCGCACGGCCGTTTCCACCTTGTTCACGTTCTGGCCGCCTGCGCCGCCCGCGCGCGAAAATTCCATCTCAATGTCGGCGGGATTGAGAGTTATCTTGGACTTCGCGCGTATCGGCAGCACCGCGACCGACGCGGTGCTTGTGTGGATACGCCCCGATTTCTCGGTCAGCGGCACTCGCTGGACCCGATGCACGCCGGTCTCGTAGCGAAGCGCGTCATACGCCTCCCCGGCTATTTCAAGTGTAAGGTCGTCAATGGCGCGTGCCTTCCAGCCACGCCCTTCCGCATACTTCCGGTACATTTCTTTCAGGTCATGGGCGAAAATAGACGCCTCATCGCCGCCCGCGCCCGCGCGCAATTCCATCACCACCGAACTGGGCGGCGCGTTCGGGTCTTCTTTTTGTTCCTTTTGCTTGCGCAGGTATTCTGCGTACTCCATCTATTTTTTCTTTTTGGCGGCGCGCTGTTTGAAGCGTTCTACGCGACCGGCCTTGTCCAGCACACGGTCCTCGCCCGTGTAGAAGGGATGCGATTTGCTGGAAATTTCCACCGTCGCCTTCGGATACTCCTTGCCCTTAAACGTGACCGTCTCGGCCGTTTCAATGGTGGAGCCGAAGAGAAAATCCGCTCCCGAGGCGAGGTCGTGAAATACGACGGGGCGGTACCCATCCGGATGAATGCCTTTTTTCATACTCCACTACCCTATCACATTCCTAGAACTCCTGGAAGTCCGCGAATACGTTCACCGTCACTGATTGTGGAAACAGCGTATTGCCGGCGTTGTCTCTGCAGGAGGAGATGGTGTAGGTCGTTTGGCCATTGATACTGTCAGAACGAGAACCCGAGGAGGAAATGCCGGACTGCCAGGTGGCGCCATTCTTTGTAATAAAGCAGTTACTGACGTCGTTTACGGTCCAGGTAATCGTAGAGGAATTACCGCGCTGCACGCGCGTCGGATTTGCACTGATAGCGGCTTTCGGGTCCACCACGGTTACCGTCGCAAAGTTAGAGAAGCCGGTTCCGCCGGGGCCGTCGCAGAAAATCTGATACCTGGACGTGGCGGGTGGGCTGACCTGAACGCCAATGTTATTTGCAGAAGCGCCGCCGGTACTAAATCCGCCGGCTGCGGTACAGGTTGTCGCACCCGTGGAACTCCACGTCAGCGTTGCCGATTGGTCCTTCTTGATAGTTGTCGCAGTCGCCCCGTTTGCAAGGAGAGTCGCCTTAGGCTGCTCCAGGCAGACGCCCGGCGAGGGCGCACAGCACTGCGACGGGACATTGATTTTCGGCTGCGCCGGGCTCGGGTACTGGCAACCGCCTCTTCTTCTGCCACCATCTCCGTTTCCGTTTCCGTTTCCGTTTCCGCCGATGCAACCTTGACCGTAGCAAGAATTAACGGTGGCATTTCCGCAGTCAATGATTTTTGAATTCCCCCCCGAGATAACGGTAACCGAGCCGGTTTTCGTGCCGGTGGTGGTATAGGTTTTTGTGACGCTTGTGCCGGTGCCCGAAAGAGTGTCGGCGGCACCGGGTCCGCCGCTCCAGGCATACGTGTAAGAGCCGGTGCCGCCGGAAATGCCGCCTGCCGACCACGTAAAGGTATCGCCGACGAAGCCGGAATCGGGCGAAGCGGAACAGGAGCCGGAGATAGTGAGGTCGGAGACCGTGACGACTGTCCACTCGCCGCAGTTGTTGTTCTCATCCGATTCAGTAACTGTTCCTTGCCAGTTTGAGTTGTTGTCGGCGCAGGCGCGTACATAGAAGGTGCCCGTAGTAGCGAAGGTGTAAGAAACAGAGGAAACATCCGTAGCGGAAGCGTTGAGCTGCGGGGAAGTATCGGTTCGAGTCGCCATGACCGAGTTGTGATTCGTATCGTTGTCAATTTGGAAAAGATTCGTGAAGCCGGCGCCGGTCGGAACGTTGGCGTTTGAGATGGTTGCAGAGAAAGTGGTCGCAACGTCTTTTGTTGCCGAGGTTGGAGATACGGCGCCGGCGGTGAGGTCTGGACTGGAAACGGTGAATGGAAGCCATGCTCCGCAGTTGTTGAACTCGCCGTTTGGCGACGGCTGCGGTTCGGTAACGGTACCCGGTCCGTTTATAGTTGAATCGGCGCAGGTACGAACCTTGTAGGCGCCGGGTGAGACGAAGATGAACGAGCCGGAAACATTTTTTGAGGTGTTGGCGGCAAGCGAAGAAACCTTGCCGGTAGAGAGTCTGGCGACAATGGCCGTGGTATTGTTATTCGCTATTTGGATTATGTTGTAGAAGTTGGCGGCGGAAAGTTTTCCTATGTTGGAGACGGTCGCCGAGAAGGAAACGCTCTGTCCAGCGGTGCCGGAGACCGGTATGGCGGTGGTGTCACCCGCGGTGAGATCCGGAAACGGTATGGTTTCCGAACACGGCACGGTGACGGCGCCGCCCGGCCCGGTGCATGTCCACGTATAGGCGGTTGAAAGCTTGCGCTTATTTCCGCTCTTGCCGGCAAGACAATTGTAGTGGGTTGGGGAGCACGCGGCGATTTTTGATTCAGAACAGGGGGCGGCAGTTCCGCCGTTTGAACCCGGACAGGTCCATGTGTATGCGTTTAAGCCGTTGAAATTGTTCGTGCTTGCGGCTGGGGAGGAACAGGCGTAGTGGACCGGCGGCGACGAGCAGGCGCCGTTCGTGGGGGGAGAATTCACCGTTATGCCCGTGCCGCCGGTAGAAGTGGTGCAGGGAACGGTCTTTGAATTTCCTTCCGAGGTTATGGTAACCGAAGCTGTCTTGGTTCCGATGGTACGGTATGAGTATTGCACGCTTGTGCTAAAACCCGATAGGTCGTCGGTGCCGCTCCATGAATAGCCGTACATACCGTTGCCGCCGGTCACATCTTTGACCGTCCAGGTGAAGGTGTCGCCGATGAAACCGGAAGATGGAGAAACCGAACAAGAGGCGGATAATGGAGGATTTGAGGCGGTAAATTTCCGCCATGCTCCGCAGTTATTGTTCTTGTCTGATTCATCAATGGAAATAGTTCCACTGTCATCCGTGTTCGCGCAGGCGCGAACATTGTAGTCGCCGAGCGTATAGAAGACTTGGGACGCGCTGATTGGAGCAGGAGAAGCGTTTGGGGCGAGCGAGGCAATCGTTCCCGCGTTTAACATCGGTATGACGATGTCAGCGCTACAGTTGATGACATTGCAGTCGCCGCCGTTGACGGCTATCTGGAAGACATTGGGGAAGTTTGCCGCCGCGCCAGTACCGGTATTGGAAACGTCCGCAGAAAAGGTTACTTTCGGCTTCGTTACGTTATTGCTCCCAATTTTCACCGCGACGGACGAGAGCGCCGTCGC
>ERZ1292629.3236-Hain-H43-01um-R1-3236-length-12750-cov-6_pt1 | contig 12750 bp, 22 predicted proteins | sample MGYA00564399_ERZ1292629 | MGnify/ENA primary metagenome ERZ1292629 (study PRJEB36523, sample SAMEA6512636) | groundwater metagenome | collected 2019-01-08 | study: AquaDiva: Metagenomics assemblies of 32 groundwater samples | reverse complement strand
TCCGCTCGAGCCGCCACTGCTCCCCCCGCACTTGACGAATCGACTCCATCCACGTCCGACTGATGTCCCTCTTGAAAGCCTCAGCTTCTCCGTCGACCTGATCGAGGTAGCGCAGCGTCTTAACTTCATCGTCACGTGGGGGAAAGATTGGACCTGCCATATGACTCTTTTACCGTCCGCTGTGAACGAGCGTGGGGCACTTCTCGTGATGCCCCTGCTCAGCAACCTTCTGGAAAAAACACTTCTGGCAACACCACTCAGCATTCGCATGCCTAGAAGCAAACATCTCTCCGCATCCCTTACACGCCCGTGCGGCATTCGGTTTGCCCCCACGCGACCAATGTGGGAGCAAATGCGGAGCAAAGATCTCCCCCCACTCTGAGCACCGCATCGTATAGCCCAGCAAGAGCTGCCAGACCGGGATCGCGGTTGTCTTCGAAGCCTCCTCAATCAGGTTCTGAACATCGTCGGGCAGATAGCGAAGAAGTACCTCAGCAGCCGCGTCTGGATCGGCTGCACGGTCGCTTTTCCCCTCCCCCTCAAACACTCCAGCTTCCCGCATCTCGGTCTTCATCTCTTCAACATCGTCTCTGCGATTTATTCTAGGCACAGGTGACATCGATTTTCTCTCCTTCCATCAACTCCACGGTTGAACTTCTACCTTCATTCCCGACTTCTTCAAAAAAGAACGATCACATTCCCACTCTTCCGGTATGCTCGGTTTCTCAATCACCACCCCTCCATTTCGAGTCGCCGCACGCATAACCTTGGCGAGCCCAAAATACTTTTCGAACGACTCATCATCAGACGCGATCAACGCAATCATCCACGCCATGACCGCGTCATCTTTTCGCCCCGCTGCAGCTCCCCACTCCCGAGGCCCTTTCTGAACATAATTCTCCATCTCTCGAAATAGCAACTCGCTTCGAATAATCACCCGCGCACTCGTCACCTCATGAATCGCGAACGTCACGAGCCACGGCTTGCTCTTGCTGTTTGTCTCCCAGCCCGTTTTCCGAGAATACCGTGGAACGATCTCATCTCTATATCGCCAAATGTACTGGTTCAAAAATCCGAGCTTTGACAACTGCGCGTTTGTGGGTCCACCAGGACCGTTCGTCTCCACCGCGATCTGTGCAATATTGTAATACATTCCGAGCCAATAAAGAACTGTCGCCAACTCGATTGCGTCGATGCTCTTCGATCGCCATTCCGCCACTTGTTTGTTGGATCCCCGCTCGAGGACACACGCGACCGACCAATCCAATCCATCATCGGTGATCATCGAATCTGAATCCCCACCACCGCTGGCGGGATCGACACCTATGTCATACGCCTTGCCTGCTCGAGGCTCGTCCCAGATCCACAACTTCCCATCAGGGACATCGAGAATCTGTGGTCCTGGGTGTACATCAGCGATCCGCGCTGGGGGTTGAATCTGCTTCCGCAACTCCCGCAATGCATTCGGAGGGAACGCCTGCGATCCTGGGGTCACCCAGGCGTCGCTCGGCTCGAGTGGGAATGACTGTCGAAATAGATTCCAGTCGTTCCCCATCTCCGCGAGCTTCTCCCGCATCCAGAGAATATGCCCAGGCCGGAGGTTATATTCAGTCATGATGTGCCGCTCTTCCCCGTCCAGATCCATCAACCTTGTACCTTGCTCAGCATGACTCGGATCAGCACATACCTTAGGGAACGTCGCATGGCAGACAGGACAGATAAAGTACTCCGGCTGAAGGAACCACGGAACAAAGACCGCCTCGAACGCCGTCTCTCCCCGTTGTGATGCTTCGAAGAACTCTCGATACCACGTGCCCGCCATTTCAGCCGACGATTCCATAATCACCATCGTGCCTGGAACTCTGTGGACAGCGGGAATGACCCCATCGAGCACAAACGCAGGATCCTTGAAGCGAGCCGCTTCACTCAAATGGACAATTTGCCAGTTACTATTGGCAACCGACGCTCCGACCGTTCGGTACGAGTGATCCATATGATCAACTTCTAGATCATACATTTTCATCGGAGATTTCGTTCGCGCAGCCCGACGAACTTTCACAAGCACAGAATCTCCGAACCACCGCCACATTCGATTCGTATCAGGAATTTTTGGAAATGGCCATCCGACATGCTCTGCAATTCTCTGTGCACCATCCCCAGATAGCCCAAGCACCCACGCACCTCGAGTCTTTCTCATCCCATCCGGAAACGGTCGGAAAGTCCCTTTCCGAAACGAGATCGACGCCAAGCCGAACCGCCGAGACAGTAGAAGATCTCGGATTTGTCCGGCAATCTGCCTCGATGCAGACGACACATTGACCCGCCCATTTTGAATCCATCCATCCCCGGCAAAGTATCCAGAGAGAAATCCATCAATAAACTCATCTGGGGCCTCATATACCCACGGAGGAACTCGTTTTGTCCACGCCCGACACACCTGGTTCCCACTGTAAAACCACTCGTGAAACGCCCGAGCCAGCCATGTGTTATAGACAAACACACAACAGCTGCTTTCATGTTCGGAGAGCCGTACTCCCACCTGCTTTGCCCAGCCGGACAATGCTCGCTCAATTCTCTGAACCCACGATTGTTCCTCAAACGCTAAAGAAAACGTAACTCCAGAACGCCAAGAAGACGAATTTGCCTGTCCAGTCAGACTACCTTCCGCAAGGTATAGACCAAGGACCCAACCCAGCTCGTGTGAAAGCTCCATCTCATCATTCCCACGAAGCGCAGGACCGGAACTCTTTCGATGAAATGGACGAAAATCGATAGACCGCCTCCGAACCTCCGGCAACGATCGCATTGGCAGTACAACCCAATCCCCAGAACGCAATTCCCCAGCGGGCTTCCATCCAGACGGAGTCCATACTCGATGATCGGACGTACAAATAAGCGGAGCCTCCGAAGTCCAGAAAGACACTCGTGTCCACGCTCGATTATCCACATCACGAACAATCACAGTCCTCACGCGCCCATCAGCTCCAGTATGCGTAACAAGAGAGTCTCCGACTTCAATGTCGCATATTCTTTTTAGACCGCCCACTCCCCACACCAGGGTCTCCGGATGGAGACAGCCGATCGCAATGTGCTTCTTATGAGCACTGTCAATCACGATGCGTGATCGCAACCCAGGGTCTTTAAATCCCGAGACCCTCGAGGGATTGGCAAAGACGAGTTCGCGCTTCGTGTGATATCGTCCCGCCGGGCGAATCTGCTCATCCATTTGCTCATAGAACGACTTGGCAATGTCAAAGAGTGTGCGAGATCGCTCCGCTTGGTCCGCAATCACGATCGCGTTCACGTTCGGCCACAACATTGTTCGCCACGCAATCAACGCCTGCGCAAACGTAGAGGCTCCAACCTGGCGACTTTTCAACCACACTGTCCGAACAAATCCACGATCCGCCATCTGCCGCTCAACGACTTCGAGAAGTGGAGTCTGGCACGGCCAGAACTGGAGAGGTTGACTCGCTATTTTCAACTGCTCACGAGCAAACGCCCGAAAGTCTTTCCGATACCGCACAAGTGCGGTCGCGATTTGCTGGGCGTCCATAGGAGGAGTCCCGAGCGTCATTCGTTCACGAATGCGAGCACCAGCCACCTTCGTCGTCCTCTTCACTCACCGCTTGCGCGTAGAGTCCAGGATGGGACTGCCAGAAATGGGACTCCCAGCCGATGACGGTTTCAACAATCTCGCGGGGCAGCCCCGACCTTTCACACACCCACGCAATAATCTGATCGTGAACCTGCTCGAAGAAGGCTTCGTGGTTCATTCCGCCTCCTCGACGAATTCCTCGTCTTCATTCCAAATCTCACTCCTGTTGAAAATTACCTGCGTCCCTTGCTCTTTCACCCGACGTTCGAGCTCTGGGCTCGCCACAGCCAGCACTTCCATGATCTTATTCACATGCCCCCGAGTCTTTCGAAACTCCCACCAAAGCCACCCAATCGAAATGCTTGAGAGTAGCCCCAATCCAACCCCAATCCACTCACTCATGGCACAAGATGTCGAGTCAGACGGGAGGCCACGCGCATCTCAGGCGAAGAAGGCATGTACGGCCACCCGGTCGATAAATCCAAAAATCGAGCCATCGCCTCCTCGTTCCGCTCTGGCCGAGAATACGAACGGGTCATTCGCTTCGCGAGCTCGGGCTCAAAACTCGAAAACAAATCCCACATCCCAGGGGGAATTCGCTCCTGCGCCATATCCAGATACGCATGCCCCAACTCGTGCCCGAGTGACGTCGGTTTCTTTGCCAATGCCTCTGCAATCGCATCGATCGGATTCAGCTCGATCCGTGGACCTAGACGAGACATCGGAACATACTGCCCGATGTATGGAGATTTCTTCCGCCACGGGGTCACCGCCACAGTGTCTGGATGCTCTTCGAGCCACCGGACGTACGGCTCCATCGGTGACTTTCGAAGCGCCGCAATCGATGACCGCATGAGCGGTGTCAATCGCCCCCAGCCGAACGGTGCAATCTTCGCCAACGCCAGCGGAGAAAGCATCGCCGCCAGTGTCGCGAGGGAGTCTTTCCAACCCTCTTGCCTCTCTTCAACCGCCATGGTCAAGACCAGTCTATCTCATTCCAATTGTCGAGAAACTCTTTGGAAGGGAAGCGGATTCGGGACACACTCTTGTATGTATTGCGTTTAAAACTATGCCCCGGCTCCCGATCGGAGTGGTCCTGCTTCCACTTCGCCTGTTCGTCTTTATACCGAGCAGCCCGCTCTCCAAGCTTCCGCTTGAGCGCTCGTGTCGCACTGACCTCTCGAGTCTTCCAATCAATCTTCTCAGTCTTTCCCGTTTCCACTTTCCATCTCCCGAGCTAATCGAAGCACTTCTGTTGTCGACGGACGACGTGGGCCCTTCCGATGGACTGACGTTTGCCCGTCCTGGAGAACGTACTTGGCGAGCATCTCCGAAGACTTAATCCGCTCCGGATACTGAGCTTGCCGATCCTGCATCGTCTCCAACCAGAACGCAATCAAGATCGACCTCAGATCCTCAGCCTCTTCTTGCACAACCTGGACCTTCTCAGGAGGGAGTCGTCGGCGCATCGGGGTAATGCAGCTCCACTTCATCACGTGTCCCCTCTGGCTGCCGAGTACCTTCCCTCTCCATCCGACGGACGAGCTCGATCAGATCAGGCAAAATCTTAGTGGCCTCCTCGATACGCATCATCACTCCGCGCCTCGTCGGCCACGACTCCCCGTTCAGATTCGTATAGTACCGTCTCAGCTCGATAAACGATCCAGTATCGAGATGGGCAATAGACAGCCGCAGAGACTGCCGCCTTGTCCATCCCTGCCGGTTTGGATACATCACCCAGCAAATCGACTCCTTGACACGTTCGTAAGCTGCCCACTTCGCCGCCACTGCAGGATCTATTGGCCGCTTCATCGGCCTTGGCGTTCGATGTCCCCTGACCCCAGCTCCGGGCCTTGGTATTCCTGGACCTCCTCGCGGTGACATACCCACAGAGTCGCTGAAAAACACCACAAAGTCAATACTCCAACCTCTTGTATATTTCCTACAGATCGAGTATACTAAGAGCGTGGAAAAGAAATCTTTAGGGCAGCATTTTGACACGAAGTGGAAGAATGATGAATCCCTCAAAGTCAGGACTCGAATTAGCCACCATCCAGATGGCAGCGCGAGCTTCGTGATTATTGTCACATGCCCCAATCGCCATATAGCAGTTGATCTTTCTCAAGTATTCTTCGAGAATTTGAATAAAAATGGCACATGATCTTGAGCTGGTTCCCACTGATGCCCTCGCTGAGGAGATATTTCGACGCCATGATGTCACCATCATCACCACCGCACAATACAAGCAGGGACATCCAGCAGTTACGAAGTGGATTTCAGGACACTCGCTTGAAGTGCTTGGACTCCTCGAACTCACTCGCTACGAAGCGTTGACAGAACTGTACGCAGACTCAGTCGAAGAAGATCGTTGACCTCGCCATTGTCGGAGCCACTCTCGCCGCCACTTCAGACACACATCGCAGTACCATGTTGATTTAGCACGCGGCTGCTTGCACTCTGTACACAGACCCCAGTATCTCAGTAACTCCCGCCGAGGACGCCCGTACTGACGATACTTCTCCGCCCCAGTCTTTTTCCTCTGCTTCTCCCGCTCTCGACAGGTTACACAGGATCGACGATTCAGCGACCGATCACGACCGCATGCACAAACTCCTCGCTGTAGACGCTTCTTCCTGAGTCGACGCTGGAGAATCCGTTGACGCTCCACCCGAACTTCGTGAAGCATCGGGCGTCGGCCATGATCGGCGATTGCATGAACCTTGTGACAGCCAGGACAAAGACCGACCGGCTCCTGCGTGTTCACTTCGTGAATCGTGCACTACGTAACATCCGTGTCAGGTTTGCTTTGATTGCCGCTCGAGATCGATTATCTCGCTGCTCGTTCTGCCGACGAGTCTTCCAAGATTTCGTCGCAGCATTATTCATGGATTGCTTCCTCCCTCAATTCGAGAACTAAGTAGTGAGAACATCCAGACCAAAGTCGTAAATTAGGCACCACATCGCTTTTCTCGTTGACGACCATCACCTCCTCATGCTCCTCGTGTGCCTTTTCTTGATCACTCCACGGAGGCTGTAGAACTTCACTCAGATCATCATTGTTTGATTGATTCCTAAAACAGTCCTCAATTGATTGCCACACCGTTCTCACCGTCGGCGGCGGTGTTGCTTGTGTCGAGGCACGACGCCGCGATGGTGGTCGCCGGACTCGTGCTGAGGGCTTCGAATCCTGTACCGACAATCTGGACAACGCTGGCGCTGCTGGCGCTTCATTCGCTTTGGACGTGGATCGGATACCGTCTTCGGAACGCAACTGCTGAGATCTCTTCTTTAAGACGGCCATCTGGAAATAAGAGACGGACTGGAGGAGTCTTCTTCCCGATCGCGGGCCACAGATCCTCCTCGCTGATCCACATGACGAGAGACGGAATCGTCGCATCCGGATTGCGGTTTCTCCGAGCCATGAAGACCCTCCGTGCATTGAACAATCAGTTCCAAAACTGCGTCTGCCATGACGTGAAACACAGAATGAGGAAGAGGATCGCCCTCAGCACGCAGACGATCCCACTCCTTTTGTGCTTCTTTCAAAATCTTAGCGAGATGGTCTCTCTGAATTTTCATCGCGACTGCTGCAACTTCCGCACCGCGTCGACGATCTGATTAAACTTCTCTGGGAGCTCTGATATTGAATCAGTACTCATGAGATACTCGAGTTCCTGAGCTCGTGGCTTCCACACCGCAGGAGGCTCATCCCACACCTTCGAATCTTGTGTTGCCAAGATGGGGGACAACCCAAGCCACTGTAAAAACGTTCGTCGTCTCATGGCAAATTACCAGTCTGCACCGCTCGGGTAATCTCCGCGTGCTGCCGCCATAAGGCATTCAATCCCACCAAAAGCCTCCGGACATCCCCCTCATAGAGTGGAGGCAACTGGATGAGCCACTCTGCGGCGTGCCCGAACTGATCAGCACACCCACAGATCTCGGAATGCCCGGAATATGCGATCGCGTCCTCGAGAACGGAGAACAACGGCTTCTCTCCAACCATCTTAGCGCTTGATGAACTTTCTTGCTTCTTTTGGCTCTTCCGAGTGGGCTTCCCCATACCCTCCCTCTTCTTTCCATGTCTTGCCGGTCAAAATGTTGGATATTGTCGTCTCGTGTACTCCATATCGCCACGCGATATCACCCATTCGGATAGTCGGATGCTTTCCATTCCATTCTTGATTCAAGTAGGCACTTCTGATTTCACGGACCTTTTCCCATGAAAGCTTTTTTGGCCCTCCTCCGGGATGTACCCTTCCCTTCGCCCAAGCATCTCGAATATTATCCAGAGCAGTACCTAGCCGTAAGTGGCTGGGATTTACACAAGATCTTGTATCACATCTATGCATAACATGGAGCCGTTCTTTCGGTCCTCCTCGATAGTCTATCGATCCCACTTCCAACACGTAAGCAAATCTATGCACAAGCACATTCGTACTAGGCCACAGAGAGAAAACACCATAGCCGGACTGGTTAAATGGACCTTGCCATAACCAACATGAATCCGTCTTTTTTACATTATCCCAAAAGCGCTCTACGAGTCTCATCGCCGGATAAATGATTTCTTCTCTTTCTTCTCCCCTGCGGGATACTCATCCAAATCTTGTGTGAATATCGAAGATCCTGCCGTAGTGTTGAGACAGGCATCAACAAGACTCCGTTTCTTGGCAATCTTTAATGTTGCATTGTGGGTCAAATCCGGACTGACTCCACGTGATTTATATCTTGCTTCTCTCCCAGACCAAACAAGTGACGAACATGATCCAATTCCAGAACCGACTATACTGCCCCGCTTATCTTTGAGAATGCACTTCAATGTCAGTGTATATAGTTCATCGCTTTTCGGATGTGCAGCAAGAGGCCCACCGAGGATCTCAAAATCAACGACATACCCATGAGCCATAAGAATCAGTTGTGCGCCGGGTTGGAGCAGCACCTTTTTCTTAGAACCAAAGGTCGCTCCATCCATAAAATGCTCACCCTCCTGAAAGCGACTCCGAATAAAATCTTCCAGAAGTTCCCGTTGTCTTACTGCAAGGGCAAACCCCCGCTCCAACGTCTCGACCGAGCGTTCTACTCCATCCGTTGGAGCCAGCACACTTCCTGTCGTAGGAACCAGTGCCAGCTCCTCCGACTTCACAGCTTCTGCCCCGTTCTCCACCTCCAACGAGACGAGATTTTTATAGGTCTTGGTTCCGTCCTTGTTCGGCTTCTCTTCCCAAATGACTTTGGCCTCTTTGCCCTTCGCCTGTGCGGCTCCACGAATCAGCTCGGGGTCGAAGGTACTTACATCAAGTCCTGACTGAAACATGATCCGCCCAGGCCCTCGACCCCGCTTCCCAGTGACTTCTGTAATAACCTCAGTTGACTCCACTCTTCACCTCCATACCTGTCAAGACTAACGGGGGAATCCACATCTCACATCTCCGACCTGGCAGTACCCTCAGCACCATACACCCCTCATCCTCCAGTTTCTTCACATCCTCTAGATCAAGAGCATCTCTGTCAATGATACACACTGGCTTCATGTGACACCTCCTCCCACTCTACGTTTGCCTCCTTGAACATCTCCCGCGTGAGCTCCATATCAGACCCCCAACGATCTCGTAATGCCCCCGGTAGTGGAGGACTCACCACCCGACGAATCCCCGCCTGAATCAGCATCGCCGCACACGGGACACAGGGACCAAACGGCCATGTATAGATCGTACATCCCTCCACAGGCCCACGAGCAAACAGAAGAGCGTTCCGATCCGCGTGAACAATCAACCGATACTTGAGTTCTCGATCCCACAGCCGTTCAACAGAGTCGTCCACCCCACGAGGAATTCCGTTATATCCAGTCGACACCACTCGACGTTTCTCATCCACGATCACAGCCCCCGTCTGCGTACTCGGATCTTTGGATGCGGTCGAGACGTACTTTGCCAGACCCAAGAACCAGCAATCCCACCAGTGCGGATCTCGCTTCACACCGGAACCATCTCGTCGTAGAACTCCACCAACTCCCTCAAATACTTCGTCATCTGATCCCAATACCACCCATCCCGTACATCAGGACCAGTCGTCTGTTGATAAATCCCGAACGAAGTCCACGACGGATCATGATGAAACGATCGAGGAAACTGTCCAGGCACTTTGAGCACAAACCTCCGCTGTGGAAGTATCCACGCATCGATCGTTCCGAACGGCCCTCGGTCGAATGGCCCCCTAAACTTCACATTCGAGATCAGTTCACTCAACCCCAACGCCTTCCGCCGATAGACCTCTGGAGTCCCAACAGCCTCCACGAGTGCCTTCGGCACAAGCAACGATCCGAGAAAGATCCCGCCGAGTCCAAGGAATGTGCGACGTTCCATTACCCTTCCTCAACCACCTTCCGCAACTTCTTGGTTTCCGTGAGGCTATAGACCGCCACATCCGTCGGTCCATCCTCCTTGATCACATCCACATCTTCGGTACACGCTATGTAATACACCTCATTCCCGTATTTCTCTTGCCGAACCAACAGAGTCTTTGGGAATTTCATGAAGGTACCTCCCGTGCCCCACCCTCGATGGTGAGGCGATCTGAATCCCATACGATTCTAAGTTCCCCACTATACCCATACACTTTGAGGTACACCACAGCAAGGAGTCGTGCAATCAAATCCGATGTGACAAGGCCGGGATATGTCATTTCGATGAGTGGTTCCATTAGTAACTCTTTAAGGACTCCACAACAACGTCGAGATTGCTGAGTCGCACAGCCTTGAAGGGCTTCGTCTCCCCCTTCTCATTTTCCCACGACAGCTTCGACAGCTCCTCGTTATGCTTCGGAAGCAGCTCCGCAATCCGAGGAGTGATGTCCATGATGAAGCCTCGATCATCAGTCCCATCCAGCATCACGGTGCCACTCATGAGAATACTGATTTCAGAACTCACTTTGGCGAGTTGTGGGTTTGGGTCAACCACGGTGTACCGCACGAGTCGAGCCATGACTTTCTCCTTCAAAAGGATTTGGTGAGGGATGAGGTTGGGGGATGGGGTAGACAAACCTCCGAACGCTCCTAGTGCGGCCGTCGTCAGTTGCTGGATTGGAGAACCAATCCCGCGAAACTGATACGATGTTGTAGCACTCGACGTGCTGGTTGTTGCTGTGGGTGAGACGTAGGACACTGAGAACACATCATCCGATGCAGTCACATCACTCATTGTCTTCCTCTTTCTCCAAAACAAATGCATGCCTCCCTGCAGCAGCCGCTTCCCTGGGAAGACGCCATCGCGGTATGCGTCCTCCGCTCATTGCTGAGCGGATCAGGAGTCCAGCGGATTTGGACGATCTTTCCCCTTATGTGCGTTGAGTCTTGACATCGTTGAGTCTTCATCACTGAACGTTCACCGTTGAGGAGAGCGATACCCAATTGCGGTTTTCAGCCGCAGCATGTAACTATCCACGATTGTATTCCCACTTCGTCACCGAAGGCACGCCATTGTCACGGAATGACTACTGATTCAGTCGCATTTTTTGCTCCGTGAGTTCGCTCCCGATGACAATTTGCACAAACAATATCACATTTCTCAATCTCCTCTCTTACCTTCTCCATCGAAGTAGTACTCCAAACCATCCGCCCAACCAGGAACTTCTTGTCACGCTGATGGTCAAAATCCATCACATAGTATGGATAAGTCTGTCCACAGTCCTGACACGGTCTATCCTTTGCATCCCGAACCATCTCCATCACCATAGGAACCCTCTTTTCGTGCCGCCATTTCTTTGTCACTTCGTACATATATCTCGGATGCCTCTTACGAAATTCCCGTAGCCGAGCACGTCGGCACACTCGGCAAATGAGATGCCCTCCGGAAAAGTAAGCATCTCTCCGGCTATGGCCTCTCCGACAGCGCCTCGATTTAAACTCAAACGGCTCAGGCAATGACAACCACTTCTGTGGCGTTCCGAAGTGAGAGCATCCCATCGAGAGTTCCAAGAATCTCCTCGAGCTGCTCAATCTCCTGCACCAGTTCCAGCTCGTTTATATTCACCACCACGTTCTGAACTTGTTGAGCTCCAACCTGCACCGCTGCCGCCGCTTGGGCCATACCCACTGTGGCTCCTTTTGCCTGCGCCTCCCGCCGCAGCTGAGCCAGTCCCGTTGAGAGCAGTCTGAGAAACTCCTGCCGCTTCGGAGCCACCTCCCTCCGCCAGATCAGCCATTCGGCAATGGTCTGGGTTCGATCACGCACCGTGACAGAAATCCGCCGATTGGCGTCCTGGATCGCCAGCCGAATGATCACTCGACGGGCTTCCAGATCCTGGATGCCTTGGAGCTCCTGCTCCAGCATCCGAGCCGATCCTCCGTCCCGCTCGAACGGATCTCGGAGCAGCTCATTCCGTGCGAGATGTGCTTTCACAACCTCTCGCTTCTTTTCAATCCGCTTTTCTATGGTTTTTATTTCGGCCAGCAACTCGGTTATAGTGGTCGATTTCTCTGCCATAAGGAGCTCCCTTCCTGTCGGCATAAGATGGTTAGGATTTGTTCTAGATTACCCGATTTACACAGAGATGTCAACCGATTTGTTTGTCCAGATGGCTTCGACGGCCTTGCTCACCTGGTAGCAGCTGTGTATGCCCCGCCGAGGCCCGAGCGGCTGAAACGACAGCCACGAGGCTCCGACGTTCTCACACACGATCACCTGCCCTCGACGGGACCGACACCACCGAGCCAGCTGCGTGTAATCGAGGTCGTGGTGTCGATACCGTCTCCCAGCTGGATTGTCGTACGGAGGATCGATAAACCATGTGGCCTCGATGTTTGGGGCCAGCTCATACGAGCCTCGAATCACCTTCCAGTGTTTGATCCGAGGCAGCCAGTATCGCAGCCTCGGCTTGATTCGGTGCCACCCGTGAGCGCCGATCTTCGTGATCTGATCGTGTATTCCAGATGCCCCCTGCGTGCCATGGTTGCACTCCGCCCGCAAGATTTCGATGAACCCTGCCGGATACTGATCAGACGGAAACATCACACTCACCCGGTCCCCGATCTTTACTCGATTCGGAATCTCCCGGATGTATGACTCAGGATCTTGTCCCAATAGAAACTTCCAGATTGCAAACACCCGATCATCCTGCTCGACCAGATAGACAGCCCGATCGTAGTAATGCAGCGC
>ERZ1292629.3234-Hain-H43-01um-R1-3234-length-12753-cov-33_pt1 | contig 12753 bp, 13 predicted proteins | sample MGYA00564399_ERZ1292629 | MGnify/ENA primary metagenome ERZ1292629 (study PRJEB36523, sample SAMEA6512636) | groundwater metagenome | collected 2019-01-08 | study: AquaDiva: Metagenomics assemblies of 32 groundwater samples | reverse complement strand
CCAAACTGCCAAAGAACCTGGGCGAACAAAGTTCGCCGAAATGTTGTCATTTCTGAATGAAAACCGAGCGGACGGGATTTTGAGTTGGCACCCAGATCGTCTCGCCCGAAATTCGATTGATGGCGGACAAATCGTGTATCTCTTGGACACAGGAAAAATCAAAGACCTCAAGTTTCCTACCTTTTGGTTTGAGAACACACCACAAGGAAAATTCATGTTGAACATTGCCTTTGGGCAGAGCAAGTATTACGTTGATAACCTTTCGGAAAATATCCGTCGTGGGCATCGCGCCAAATTGCGACGAGGCGTGTATCCTGGCTCCGCACCAATCGGCTATCTCAATAATCACCGCACTCGCGATATTGATATTGACCCTGACAGGGCAGAAATGATACGCAAAGGTTTTGACCTGTACGCAACCGGAAAATATACCTTGAAGCAAATCGCGAGAGCGTTTAAGGATATGGGGTTGCGGAGCCACAAAGGCAATGTTCTTGCGGTTTCCTGTGTCCAGCGAATGCTCTCCAAATTGTTTTACTACGGACTGTTCGAGTTCAAGGGCGAGACGTATCAGGGAACGCACGAGCCAATCGTAACAAAGAAACTTTTTGATGAATGCCAAGAGATAATGAAAAATCGCGGACACATAAAAACGAGGAAAGCCGAGAAAACCTTTCCGTTTCGCGGATTATTTACCTGCGGAGAGTGCGGGTGTGCGATAACGGCCGAGATACAAAAGGGACATAACTACTATCGCTGTACAAAAAAGAAAGCGGTGTGTTCACAAAAATATGTCCGCGAGGAAGTGCTAACCGAACAAGTGAAAAGTTTTCTTCAAAAAGTTTCTTTGTCGAGCCAAGACATCGAAAAGATTTTGCGCGAGTTAGACAAAGACGAGCAGAAAGCAAAATCAGATAATCACGTTGTTTTGCAAAATCTCAAAAGTGAGATAGCCGATATTGGCACAAAGTTGGATAAGTTGCTTTCTGCATATCTCGACGAGATAGTTTCTGCTGAAGAATACGCCGCACAAAAGCAGAAACTACTCTCGCGCAAAGTGGAGTGCAATGAAGAAATCAACGAAATTGAGAACGGGAGCGTGTCTTGGCTCGAACTGGCTCGTGCGTTCGTAAAATCCTTTAATCACGCGACAGAATTGGTGCGGAGTGGGGATAAGTTGGAAATGACAACATTTCTAAAACAAATCGGCTCGAACCATATTTTGTTTGATAAAAGCATTTCTTTTTCGCCAAAAATCCCATACAAATTAGCCGCCGAGCGAAGCGAGGCGGACAGCTCGCATTTGCAATTTCCTTTCTGGCGGAGGCGGAAGGATTCGAACCTTCGAGAGGATTTCTCCCCTAACAACTTAGCAGGTTGTTGCCTTAAGCCACTCGGCCACGCCTCCCTAAAACTTTAAAACCGTCTTTCAACTGACTTAGTACAATACTGAACTTGTTGAAGTATTGTTTTTATAGCATTTCTCTGCTAGTTTTACAACACATGCAAGTAAAACGCCCTCCGATTATCACCGTCATGGGGCACGTGGACCACGGAAAGACCACGCTACTCGACACGATTCGCAAAACCAGCGTCGCTTCAAAAGAAGCGGGCGGCATTACGCAATCCATGGGTGCGTACGAAATTACGCATGGCGGGCAAAAAATCACCTTAATTGACACGCCCGGACATGAGGCGTTTTCAAAAATGCGCGGCTACGGAGCGCAGATCGCCGACCTTGCGATTCTAGTCGTTGCGGCAGACGACGGCGTGAAGCCACAAACTGTAAATGCCCTCAACCACATCAAACAGGCAAAAATTCCGTTTGTTGTCGCCATCAATAAAATCGACAAAGAAAACGCGGATGTTGAAAAGACAAAGAAAGACCTTGGCCAAAACGGCGTCTATCTGGAAGGATTCGGCGGCGACGTATCGTGGCATGCGATTTCCGCAAAAACCGGCGAAGGGGTAAACGAACTTCTGGATCTTCTGCTTCTTACGGCGGAGCTTGAAAATTTTACGTACGACGCGGACGCGCCCGCGTCCGGCATTGTGCTTTCGGCGCGGATGGATTCAAAACGCGGGCTTTCAGTGGGGGTAATTCTACAAAACGGCACGCTTGCGGCGGGACAATTTGTAACCGCCGGCGCGGCATCCGGGAAAATTAAAACGCTCGAGAATTTTATGGGGAAGCGGGTGAAATCGCTTGTACCCTCCGCGCCCGCGATCCTTATCGGATTTGAAACATTACCGAATGTCGGTGAGATATTCTTTGCCGGAAATGATTTTGAGAAAGCAACCGCACTTGCGCTCGGAGCAATAAAAGAGCGCGCGTCCAAAAGTCAGAAAACCGCCGGAATGGTTCCCACGGGTGATGAAAACGAAATACATATTGTGGTAAAAGCGGACGAGGCTGCATCGCTTGAGGCGTTAAGCGATCTTATCCAAAAAATCGCGGAGCTGGAAAATTCGCTCATTAAAGTTCTTCACGCAAGCGTCGGAAATATTCACGAAAGCGATGTGAAGACGGCCGAAAACGCCGGGGCGCTGATTGTAAGTTTCCGCGTGAAACCCGACGCCGCGGCGCGCAACCTTGCCACCGCGAAAAAGATCACGATTCTCGCGTCGCACATCATTTACGAACTGGAAGACCAGTTACGGACGTATATCAAAAAAATGACCTCCAAAGAACGGCGCGCGATTGAGGTGCTTGCGATTTTCGGAAAAGCGAAAGGGAAGGAACGTGTTGTGGGCGGAAAAGTGACGCTCGGTCCCGTTAAAAATCAAGAGTCCTTTGAGGTGTGGCAGGAAAAACGATTGATGGGAACGGGCAGAATTCTGAACCTCCAGTCGGGACGAAAAGATGTGTTGGAGGCGCAAACGGGCCAGGAGGTGGGCCTACTGGTTGAAAGCGACGACTCAATTAAGGTGGGACAACGCCTGGTTTTTGGAGAATAGAACCTATGCCGCCAAGACCGTACCGAAAAGAAAAACTGGGACATATTATTCACGAAGTTCTTGCGGAATACCTGGCCCGGAATTTTTCCGCCGACGGTGCGCTGGTCACGATTACGGACGTTCAGATGGAAAAAGACGCGTTGCACGCCAATGTGAAAGTTGGTATTATTCCCTTCGAGAAAGCGCCGGAGGTTTGGAAAGAATTGGAGGATCGCAAGGGAGAGTTTGAGCACATGCTGCTTAAAAAAATGCGCGCGCGGGTGGTCCCTCACCTTTCGTTTGTGATCGACAATCCAGGCGCGCTTTAAAATAGATGGCCAGGTGGCGAAGAGGCAACGCGGCGGTCTGTCTCCCTGCGGGAGATGTCCCGAAGGGACACAAAACCATGACGGAATATTACACCTATATTCTTTTAAGTGAACGGAACGGGGATTTATATATCGGATCAACCGAAAATTTAGAAAACAGGATCGCGCGACATAATAAGGGACGCGTAAAATCTACTAAAGCACATCGTCCTTGGAAACTCGTGGAGTCACATGCGTTCAACTCGCGAGCCGAAGCGGTGCATATGGAACGGCATTTAAAAAGTGGGCAACAAAAGGAAATGTTGCGCAAAAGACTTGGTCTCGTGCACAATAAATAAAGATACGGCCAGGTGGCGAAGAGGCAACGCGGCGGTCTGCAAAACCGCTATGCAAGGGTTCGAATCCCTTCCTGGCCTCCGGAAAGCATAATACACGCGCCCGGGTGGCGAAATTGGCAGACGCAACAGACTTAAGATCTGTCGCCCGCAAGGGCGTGTCGGTTCGACCCCGACCCCGGGCACAGATAGAAACTTCTCGTTCGGACAGAGCCGCGCCGCTCCGCGGCTGGAAATGGGTTCGCGCAAAGGTTAGTATGTCAGCACCATATTTCGGAGCATATCATCTATGGCCCAAAAAGATGTTCCAAAATTCAGAAAAATAATCTGGAAATTCTATGCGGAACACAAACGCGCGATGCCGTGGCGAAAAACACGCAATCCATACCGTATTTTAGTTTCCGAAATCATGCTTCAACAAACGCAGGTGGCAACGGTACTCAAAAAATACCCCCACTTCATTCGGCGATTCCCCACATTCCAAGCGTTGGCCCGCGCACCGCAAAACCTCATCCTCCAAGAATGGCGAGGACTGGGATACAATCGCCGCGCAATCGCGCTTAAGAAAATTGCCGTAACTGTCTGCACAAAATATAACGGAAAACTGCTGCGCGCCGCAGAGGAACTCGACGCGCTTCCCGGCATCGGCCATGCGACCGCGTCGTCTATCGCGGCTTTTGCTTTCAATAGTCCCGCGATATTTATTGAAACCAATATCCGTCGGGTTTTTATCCATCATTTTTTCCCGAATCGCGAAAAAATAAAGGATTCGGAGCTGATACCGTTTATTGAAGAAGTGTTGGATCGGAAAAATCCGCGCGAGTGGTATTTTGCGCTGATGGACTATGGCGCGTGGCTTGGAAAAACGGAGGGGAACCCCAATCGTAGAAGCGCACACTACACAAAGCAGAGCAAATTTAGTGGTTCACGGCGTGAAGTGCGGGGGAAAATTCTGCGGCTACTTCTTGAAAATAAAAAGCTTGCCCCGTATCGCATCGCAAAAACTCTTTCCCAAAAACCGCGGGTCCTTGCGCCTATTTTAAAAACGCTCCAAACGGAGGGATTTATCGCAGAACATCTGGGTGGCTTTTCGCTCACCTAATAAATGACTTTAAAATATCAAGATTCTCTTTATCGGGACCTTGCCCGTCAAATCCTGGCGTCTCAATGATCATGGGAAGCCCGCGCATTTGGGGGTGATTTAAAAGCGCGCGGAATGTGTCTTTTCCGAGCGTGCCAGCACCGATGTTTTCATGCCGATCGCGATACGAAGAAAACGGATCGCGGCTGTCGTTTAGATGCCAGACCTCCAGCCGGTCAAGCCCCACTTTCTCATCGAAATTTTTCAAAAAAATCGCGAGTTTTTTCGTATCCGTAATATCGTAGCCGGCGGAAAAAAGATGGCAGGTATCCAAACACACGCGCACGCGTTCATGGCGGATATGGTTTACGATTTTGCCGATTTCGTCGAGCGTAAGTCCGATTTTGCGGTTTCCGGAATTTTCGATAATAAAAAGGGTGTTTTTCGGCGTCTCGGTTAAAATATGGTGAATGTTCGCAAACAACGTATCATACTCCGGCTCTTTCCCTTTGAAGGACCCGAGGTGAATGATGCTGCCTTTTACGCCCATGCGTCCCGCGTGCCGCAGTTCATGGATGAGCGACTCCTTCGATTTTTCACCGACCAATCCTCCGTCCGCCAAATTGACCAAATACGACGCGTGAAAATAAACCGGCGCCACATCGAACTCTTTTTGCAGATTTTTAAACCCCTCCGCCACACTATCGCTTACGTCCGTAGAGCGCCACGCGCGCGGACTCGTGGAAAATAATTGGAGCGCATTCGCGCCGATGGCGCGTGCTTTTTCGAATAGTTTTTGGTACCCGCCCGCAGAAGAAAAATGGGCGCCCAAACGCATAGTCATGGACAATAATTATTCTTTAAGAAATTACTTCCTCTTCCCGAAAAGGCGGGGAACTGTCTTTATGCATAAAAAGGAAACCGACAAGCAACATAAGCGTGCTCAAGATTTGAGAAAAGAAAATGACGGGAGAATCCGCAAGTGCCAAGAACCAGAACGCGGTGGAAAAGGAAAGGAATTGAAAAACAATGAAAAGGGACTGTAAAATTTTCACGCAAAATGCGGCGACCAGAATACCAATGCCCCACTTGCCCAACCTTGTCTTAAAAAGAGACGGATCACCATACCATCGTCGGAGTTTTATCATCGTAAGGACAAAAAGGGGTAAAAATAAAACGATTATGTTGATTAAAGGCACAAAACTTGTCATTGCGGAATCTTTCCCCCATGCATAGAACGCGGAGAAAAGGACGGAGAGCGACAATGCTGGCACAAGATACGGATATGATTTACAGGCATGAGATCGCGTTGCAAACAAGACGCCCTCGTAGATTAAAAGATTCCCAATGAATGCCGCGAAAAAAGTAATGGCAAAAAATAAACTAAAATCGCCCAGAAAGAATCTAAGACCATAGTTCGCCAAGAGGATGGGAATTTGAAACAAATATGCCGAAAGAAGTCCCAACGACCAAAAAAGGGCAAAACGTTGCTGGCGACCATGACGTAGCCACTCGATAAAGAAATAGAGACTCCCGAAAAAACTCGTTGCGATAACAAGCAACGAAAGGTAAAAAAGAGAGGGGTGTGCCCCTAAGAAATTGGGAATATCTATCAACGATGCGGTTTCCATCTCATTCTTATTGTACCACAAGGCGTCGCTTACATTCAGAAAAACCGTTGCGGTGAGTGTATCACCTTTGCTCGAACCCACTTCGCACGCTCCGCGCGAAGCGCGGCGGAAGAATGGGCGGGCAGAAAACCCCGCCGCGAAGCGGCGAAAGTGAATGGGGCGGCGGCAAGCCAGACCGAAAAAATGCGAGGGATAGTGTCTCTTGTTTCAAATCCAAAACCTATCTATATGAGAGAACCAAAATATTTTCTATACGCGCGCAAGTCGTCCGAGGACGACGACCGCCAAGTGATGAGCATCGAGGCGCAACTTTTTGAATTGCGGGAGTATGCGCGTAAAGAAAATATTGAAATTCTTGAGGAATTTCAAGAGTCGAAAAGCGCCAAGACACCGGGACGAGAAGTCTTCGGCGATATAATGACGCGCATTGAACGCGACGAGGCGCAGGGCATACTCGCGTGGCACCCCGACCGTTTGGCGAGAAATAGCATTGACGGCGGGCGCGTCATATACGCCGTAGACACTAAAAAATTGGTGTCTTTGCGCTTTCCGACCTTTTGGTTCTCTCCAACCCCGCAGGGGCTCTTTATGTTGCAAGTGGCGTTCGGCCAATCGAAATACTATAGCGATAATTTGAGCGAGAATATCAAGCGCGGCGTCCGCCAAAAATTGCGCCGGGGCGAGTGGCTCAATCGTGCGCCCTTTGGCTATGCGAACAATCCAGCGAAGCGAAACATTGAGCCGCATCCGACAAACGCGCGTATTGTGAAATTAGCGTACGAAGAATACGCCAAAGGGACGCACACGCTCGTCTCGCTCGGCGCATTTTTGGCGGACTTGAATGTGGTGTCATCTAACGGAACGCCACTTGCCAAAGCGTCCATCAAACGGCTTCTGACGCACCGCGTCTATTTGGGCATGGTGAAGCACGCGGGCGAATGGTTTGATGGACGCTTTGAGCCGATCCTTTCTCCCGCATTGTTTGAAGCCGTGCAGAAAGTCGTCGAGGGCAGGGAGCGTCCGCGCTCTCGCCGGTCTCGCCACGATTTTCCGCTTACCGGACTATTTCGCTGTGCCGAGTGTAGCGGCATGATTTCCGCGCAGTGGGCGACCGGCAAGAGCGGCGGGCGGTATCGGTACTATCGCTGCTCCAAAAAGCGTGGGAAGTGTTCACAGCCATATGTGCAAGAATCTGCCCTCGCCGACAAAATCAAGGCACGGCTTCAAACAATCTCGCTTTGCGATCGCTACACCGATTGGATGCTTGCGGAAGTGCAGAACATGGAGCGCGAGGAAGTATCAGCGTCGCAAAGCGAGGTTCAAAATCTTTCCGCTAAAATCAAAGCGGACGAGGAGCGCATGGAAAAACTGGTGTCCGCGTATTTGGACGATGATGTGCCGAAAGAGATATATCTTGCGAAAAAGGACGCGCTCATGCGCTCTCTCGCCGCTTTGAAAGCCGAATTGAAAGATTTTGAACGCGGAAGAAAGAATCGGGTCGAACCCCTGCGGGAATGGATTTTGGATTTGAAACAAGCCAATTTTTTGAGTTCGTCCGACAATTTGCCCGCTATCAAGCAGTTTGTGCAAAAAGTCGGAACGAACCCCGTTTTGGACGACACATCCCCGCATTTTTCGGTGGCCGCCCCATTCACTTTCGCCGCTTCGCGGCGGGGTTTTCTGCCCGCCCATTCTTCCGCCGCGCTTCGCGCGGCGGCCCTCACGAGCGAGGAAGTTTCAATTTGCGGAGGGGGAGAGATTCGAACTCTCGATGCCGTTTCCGGCATAACGGTTTTCAAGACCGTCCCTTTCAACCACTCAGGCACCCCTCCGTTAAATTAAAGTTAATCACAGTCGCGCTTGGGTCGCAAACCAGTCCGTTATTTTCCGAACCGACGGTCGCTTTTTGAAAACTGATCGAGCGCTTTTTTAAGTTCTTCCACCGAAAAATCCGGCCAGAGCGTCTCGGTAAAATAAAGGTGCGCGTCCCCGGTGTCCCACATCATAAAACCATTAGACCAATGGGGCTCTCCGCCGGTGCGCACCACAAGATCAATGGGCGGAAGGTCTTTTGTCCAAAGATGCTTTTTTACCGCCTCCCGATCCACCACCGCAACGGTTTTTAGATGGTGGATGGCGTCGAGCATCTCATCAAAACCATTGTACGCCATCAAAAACGTGAGGTGGTGTTTTGTGTGATGCTTCGTTTTTTCGATTACCCGTTCCATGACCGCCGAGAGCGGCCCCGGAAACGTCTCCCGCCAGCGACCGATAAAATGAACCCGGATTTCTTTTTCAAAAACGATCTTATCGGTAAGTAATTTTTCAAACTGTTCCTCAAAAATCGTAAAAAGAATTTTTGTTTCGGCGAGCGACCGTTTTTGGATGTTATCAAGCGAAAGCCCCCAGAAGGTGAGGTAGGTGATATCCGCATCAAGTGCGGCGTTCAGAATTTTTCCGCCCGTTTTTGCTCCTTCGCGGTGACCAAAAAACTCGGGCATCTTTTTTTGTTTTGCCCAGCGCCGGTTGCCATCGGGAATAATTGCTAAGTGTGTCAATAAATTCATTCTGTTCGGCAAATCGTGAAATGTGGACCGGATGGGGCTCGAACCCACGACCTCCTCGATGCCATCGAGGCGCGCTACCAACTGCGCTACCGGCCCTTATTGAGTGGGCGCTACTGGGATCGAACCAGTGACCTTTTCAATGTCAATGAAACGCTCTACCACTGAGCTAAGCGCCCGTTTCTTCTATTTTGCGGAGTGCCTCGGCAAATCCCAGGTCCGGAAAGCGCAGGTAGGCCTCGATTACTTTTTCCACGGCAACATTCTTTCCTTCTATCGGCAAAACCCCTGTTTTCATGAATCCCATCTCTTTTATGATGTGCCCGCCCGCGTCCATGATTTGGATCACAACCGTTTCAGGCGTTCCCGTCATCTCGGCATTGATGCCATACCGCTCGCGCACGCGCTCTACCGTCGCATTTATTTTTTGCGCAGCTTCCGTGCGTTTTTTGTAATGTTCCGCACCGCTTTCCATCTGTTCTGACACGCCCCCATCATATCAAAGCTTTACACTCGTTTCAACGTGCCGTATAACTAAAAAGGTCAGACGCCCCCGTAGCTCAACGGACAGAGCAGCTCCGTCCTAAGGAGAAAATGGAAGTTCAATTCCTCCCGGGGGCACTGACCATGTGGAGGGTTGGCAGAGTGGTCTAACGCGCCGCACTCGAAATGCGGTTGGGGAGAAATCCCCTCGGAGGTTCGAATCCTCCACCCTCCGCCAAATAAAAATCCCGCGATGAGCGGGATTATTTGTCTCCGAAAATATTTTCAAATTTGCGGAGAATTTCAGGAAAATCACTAGATTCGTAAAAGGGCGTTTCCGGAGAAATGCTCACAAAAACAATACAGTCGCTTGTTATGTTTTTCGTGGCTTCGCCGTTCTTGTCTCTTACTTCTACGCGATACCTATCAAGAAAATCATACAACTCAAGAGCCCGGAGTGCTTTTTCTTTGAGCTCAAACGCAGTCAATTTTCCTTCAAGAAAAACCGTACCCGGAGGACAACCGTTCCCCGTGGCATCAACGACCATAAGTCTGACCATAGGTTTCATTTTTATCCTTTCGCGAAAGTAAATCGAAAAGTGCTAAATGGAACTATATAGTACGCGTGCGGTGTTTGCAAGTGTTTTCCTGTTATTGTCGTATACTTTAAAAGTGATGAGGAGAGTTATTGCGGTCCACTTTTTACTGATTGCCACCGTTTTTTCCCCTGGCGCTGGCGCATATGCATCTGGCGCGGTTTCGATTACAGTTTTTCCGGCCTCGATTATTCAAGGGGAGCCGATGCTTATTACCGTAGAAAGTTTGGACGTGCCCGTTTCCGTAAAAAGCATTACATTCGGTGGAGTGCCGCTCCGTGTTTTCACGTACCGCGCGCGCCCTGCCGCACTTGTGGGCATGGATCTGAATAAAAAACCGGGCGTGTACGAAATATCCGTTTTGCTGTCCGATGGTCGAACAATTAAAACAGAGACAACGGTGGGCGAACGAAAAAAGATTGAAGCGCCGTTTGGGATACCCAAAAAACTGGGTGGCAATACGCAGGCAAGCCAAGATGCACTCATTTCAACCTTGGCGGCGGAAAATAAAAATTTGGCCAATCTTCGAACGGGCGCAAAAACATTTTGGAAAGAAAATTTTGTGGAGCCGCTTAAAGAGATTTTTGTGACCGACACGTACGGATATGTCAGAACCACTGGTCCGTATTCCATTACTCATAAAGGCGTTGATTTTCGTGCGGAGGAAGGAACGCCGGTTTTGTCCGTGAATCGCGGGGTGGTGCGGGTCGCGCGCACGTACCGGAATTACGGAAAAACGGTTGTGGTGGATCACGGACTTGGCCTTATGTCTTTTTATATGCATCTTTCAAAAATAAAAGTGAACGTAGGCGAGCTGGTAGGGGTAGGACAGGTAGTCGGACTTAGCGGGCAGACGGGGTATGCGGGAAAGCCGCACCTACATCTTTCGGTGCACATCGGCGGCGTGTCCATCAATCCGCTAAAATTTTTTGAACTTTTTAAATAACCCGCCGATGAAAAAACCTTACATTTCAAAATTGAGAACCATCGGGAAAATAACGGTCTGGATTGTGGACGGGGAGTATGTGCGCGATTATTTGAGCGAGGAGTTCACGAATTTTGCCGAACATTACCGCTTCCGCTTCATTCCTACGAACGAGTTTTGGATCGATAAGGAGTACGACCCCGGAGAAGAGGATTTTTTCATCCATCATCTGTTGGTGGAGTGGCGGCTTGTGCGGCAGGGCATGGAGTATGATAAGGCGTTGGGATACGCCGACCGGTCCGAGCGAGCGGAACGCAGAAAATCGCTTGCCGTACGCTTGAAGCGTGTGCGCGGGAACGCGGCGCTTTTGAAACGCATCCGCAAAAAACATCTTACTACCTACCGGAACGGTTTGCGGGTGTGGCTGGTGCGGGGGGAGTTGGTTCGCGATTTTTATTTTACCGACTATACCGAAGGTGGACACGACAAGATATACGCATTTATTCCGAAAAGCGAAATCTGGATTGACGATGACCTTAGCCCGCATGAACGGCGATTTGTTTTGCTCCATGAAGTTCATGAACGACGGCTGATGGCGGGTGGATGGCGATATCCCCAAGCACATCGGTCGGCGAGTGAACTGGAGTATCTATGCCGGCACCACACCGCCCTGCTTTCCAAAAAACTTCGCGAAGAAATTCGTTTGAATAAGTAACGATTGACCATTCTGGGTTTACCGTTTATCGTTTAAGCGTTTCCTACCGGCCCCATCGTCTAGCGGCTAGGACGCCGCCCTTTCACGGCGGAAACATGGGTTCGATTCCCGTTGGGGCTACCAGCGAAGCAAAAACCGGCCTGACAGGTCGGTTTTTTGTTTAGGCAGACGGTTAAGATTTATGTGGTCGAACATTTGTGTTCTATATGTAATAATAAAATTGTATGGCGGAAAAGAATCCCAAAAGCATTTCGTGGCGGGCGGCGGAATATGAATTCCGGGAGAAAAGTTTTTTGTGGTATGTCGTGGTCGGTATCGTTGCGGCCGTTTTTCTCGGCGTGGCGCTGTGGCAGAAGAACTTTTTTTTCGGAATTTTTGTGCTGATTGCGGGAGCGATGATCGTATTTTTTGCGAACCGAAAACCCAATATAATGGATTTTGAAGTAAGCGAATCAGTAGTGGTTACGGGTACGCGCGTATTCCATTTGGATGATTTTACGGAATTTTCGCTTCACGATCGCCCCGGCCGTTTGGATGAAATTATTTTCAAAAAGAACACATCGTTTAACCCTTATGTCCGTATTCCCGTAGATACCCGTACGGCATCGCAGGTGCGCGCACTTCTTGCGGGACGGATGCCGGAGGTGGAGTTCGAAGACTCAACGCTCGACGCGCTCGTTGACTGGTTCGGTATTTGAATTCTTAAAAACGCGTGATAGAATAGCCGCACTGCCCTCGTCGTTCAACGGATAGGACGCAAGATTGCGGATCTTGTAATAGAGGTTCGATTCCTCTCGAGGGCACCAAAACAGAACAGGGCGGGTATGGTTTAGTGGCAGAACACGTCCTTGCCAAGGATGAGACGGCGGTTCGATTCCGCCTACCCGCACCAATAGAGAACTTAACTCATTTTCAGAGAAATTTTCACGCGCCGCGCGGAGCGCGGCATAAGGTGGCAATGGGATAAATTCAATATGACGGTTTTTAAGAAAGAGGTTCGAGCCGAATATTTTTTGGAGGGACACCTTTTTATGACTTAGGTCATCATTGGTTGCTGTTTCGGCAAGCAATGAGGCGTCTTTTATCCACTCTCGCATTGGTTCGAGCCAAGCGATAGACCCTCTCTTGAGATTGGCGATTTTCTCCTCCAACGACTT
>ERZ1292629.1911-Hain-H43-01um-R1-1911-length-18987-cov-21_pt1 | contig 12770 bp, 20 predicted proteins | sample MGYA00564399_ERZ1292629 | MGnify/ENA primary metagenome ERZ1292629 (study PRJEB36523, sample SAMEA6512636) | groundwater metagenome | collected 2019-01-08 | study: AquaDiva: Metagenomics assemblies of 32 groundwater samples | reverse complement strand
TAAAAAAAGATTCTGATAAGAAATTTGCAAGGAAAAATATTGTGGAAGATGTTGCTGGGTAAAAGGAATAAATAAATGTTAATTTAAAAAATAGCTGTGAAATTAAATTGTTAAATAAAAAACTTCTTATTATTAGATATAAAATCCTTCCCACTATATTATCCTTCACATATAATGAATAAAATAATCTCAACAATAAATAAATTTATAAAACATATTCCTCTAAAAAATTAATAAGAAAGATGGTGAAAACAATAGACATGCAGGATATGCGTTACCTGAATCTTTTTGAACGTATAACAGGTGTGACAACAAGGTTCTGCTTCAAGTACAATGAGAATATTGTTTTCTGTGTGCCAAGGTCATTGATTTCGAGGGCTATTGGGGAAGGTGGGAGAAATATAAGAAAGCTAAGTGAAATTTTAGGGAAGAGAATAAGAGTAATTGCTACTCCACACGGAATTTCAGATTCAGAGAATTTCATAAGAACAATCATAAGTCCTTTAACAATAAAAGATTTTCGGCTCAGGGAAAACGAGATAATTGCCGGTGGAGGAAAAAACAAGGCTGCATTAATAGGCAGGAATAAACGCAGGCTTCTTGAAATGCAGAAGATTGTCTCTGATTTCTTCTCCAGGGATTTCAGAATTGCGTGAGACTTTTATTAAAAATGTTTTTGAGTAAACATTTTTAAACCAATTTCTCAATTAACTATTATATCGAAGATGGGATTGAATAACGCCGCGAAATTTAAGAAAAAAAGAAGAAAATTCAGATGGAAAGACAGGAAGTATAAAGTGAAAACTCTGAATCTTTATTCTAAATCAGATCCCTTAGAGGGAGCTAGCCAGGCCAAAGGCATTGTTCTCCAGAAAGTCCAGAAAGAAGCTAAGCAGCCAAACTCTGCTATGAGAAAATGCTGCAAGGTGCAATTAAAAAAGAACGGAAAAACAGTAACAGCTTTTATTCCGGGAAATTTGGCTCAGAAGTTCATAGATGAACACGACGAAGTTTTAATTGAGAGAATTGGAGGAAAGCAGGGAAGAACAAAAGGAGATATTCCTGGAGTCAGATTTCAGGTTATTCAAGTAAATGATCAGCCACTGCATTTATTGTGGCTTGGAAAAATAGAGAAAGGTAGAAGATGAGTTTATTTAGAATTTATACAGATAAACAATCAGGGGGTGTTGAAAGCCTTCTCCGTGACCTTCCGGTAAGAGTCTTAGTGGATAGATTGGATTCTAAAGAGGCTATTAAAGCAAAAGAGAAATACAATATGAGTTATATACCATGGTCTGTTACTCATAGAGTTCGCGGAAGTCTCATTGGGGTTATTGACGAAGTTTTGTATCACAGCAGAGTTTCAGTTACTGTTATTGATAAATATGGAAAGAAGGTATTTGAAAGAAGAAACGAATTACCAAATTTTGGACCAAATAAAAAAGAGTTGCCCACCTGGAAGACAAGAAAAAAGAAAAAATGACAGAAGAAGATAAACTTACTGGATTATTGCGAAGGGTTAGCGGAACAGGAGGTAAAGTAGTTAATGATGATGGTACTTTATTTGGCAGTGGCACATTAATTTATTCTGAATTAGAAGGGAGCAGTGGATTATATGTAGGCGAAAAACAAGTACCTCTTGAAGCAGTAAAAGATGTAGGTCTTGGATTTAACGGATACCAACCAACTATATTTATAGATTCAAGTCATAAACCAGCAGAGGCACAAGCACGGAGTTAAAAATGGAACAAATAGAAAAAACAAATCAAATGCAGTTCAAAATTTTTGACTTATATGAAACAGCAGACATACAGGTAGAAGACCCTGGATTAAAAAATGTGATAAATCTAAAACCAAAATTAATGCTTAAGAGCCATGGAAGAAATGTCCAGAAATTTGGGCAGACAAAAATAAATCTTGTTGAGAGACTCATAAATCGCCTTGCGGTCGCAGGACACAGAGGAAAGAAACACAGGATAATCCTTGGATTGTCAACTGGAAAATATTCAAGAAACACAAAGATAGTTCTTGAGGCGTTCAGACAGGTGGAAAAAAAGACGGGAAAAAATCCAGTGGTGGTTTTTTTAAAGGCTGTTGAAAAAGCTGCTCCAAGAGACGAGGTAACTGTTATAGAATATGGGGGAGCAAGATATCCCCAGGCAGTTGATGTTTCTCCTCTAAGAAGGGTTAATCTTGCAATTAAGCACATTGTGCACGGAGCTTCTGACAAGGCATTTAATAAAAAGAAAAATATAGCACAAGCACTTGCAGAAGAAATCGTTCTTGCTTCTGAGGAAAACGGAGAAAGCTTTGCGATAAAAAAGAAGAACGAGTCTGAAAAACAGGCTGATTCAGCGAGATAAAAAGGTTTTTAATGAGAGTTTCTTTGCTATAAATATGAAAAGGGTATTCAGGCGAAAATTATTATCGACATTTATATTTTCTCTTATAGCGTCGATATTGTTAATAATTCATGGGGTCTTTTTTGATTTAGATTTATCCCAGATAAAGAGACTTACAATAGAGGGGTTTGCATTCACGTTTGTGCTGACTTTTATAGGGTTGGTTATTCTTGAAAAAGTATTCAGCCTTGAAGAGCATGAAGAAATAATAAAGATAAAAAACAGGCTGGGAAAGTTGGAAAGGAAAAGAAAACATTAACCAACAACTTTAAAAACAATTGTTTCTGGAAAAAGCTATGAAAATAAAAACAGCAGGCAGGATTGAAGGAGCAATTAGAAGCGGTGTATTTATTACAACAGGATATTTTTTATATAATACTCTTTCTATGCTAGATTATAATAAACTGATAAATGAATTGGTTAGTGATAAACCTATATAATATAAAATTCTATCTGGAACAATGATTGGGTTAAATTATCTCTTATTACCTTTTATTCCATTAGTAGCTTTAGGTATAACTGATGGACTAACCGATGTAGCAAAAGGAACTCATCATTATTTTGGCTGCAGAGTTTGGCAAAAATTGACAAGAAATCCAGAAACAAAAAGAAGAATTGAAATGGATTTGGAAGAGCAACTGGAAAGAATTGAAGAAGACATTTAATAATTCTTATAAGAAACTTTATAAATGAATTTTATTTTCACTATTTATTCTGATAATTTATAATCATGGCAGAAAAAGAAACACAATTCGAGAAAATAAAAAGACTTAGTTCAAACCAGAAACATATTCGTAATATTGCGACATCTGCACATATACATCACGGAAAAACGGCGATGACAGATAATCTTCTGGCTGCTTCTGGCCACATGGCTGCAAAATCTGCAGGTGATTTAGAAGCAGGCATGGCAACCTGGCAACATTTAGATGAACAAGAAAGATTAATGACTGTTGATGCTGCAAATGTTTCAATGGTTCACAATTTTCATGGTGCAGAATATTTGATTAATTTAATTGACACTCCCGGGCATGTTGATTTTTCCGGGAATGTCACAAGAGCTATGAGAGCTATCGACGGGACAGTTGTTCTTGTCTGCGCTGTTGAAGGAATAATGCCGCAGACAGAGACAGTAATCAAACAAGCCCTGAGAGAAAGAGTCAGGCCGGTTTTATTCATAAATAAAGTTGACCGTTTGATAAATGAATTGAAGTTTACCCCAGAGCAGATGCAACAGAGATTTGTAGATATTTTTCATGAGTTCAATGAATTGATTAGGAAAATTGCAGATGAAGAGTTTAAGACAAAATGGCAGGTAGATATCAAAGACGGAGGAGTTGCTTTTGGTTCTGCAAGAGAAAATTGGGCGCTTTCAATTCCATTCATGCAGAAGAAAGGTGTTACTTTTAAGGATATAATTAAGCTTTATGAAATGGATGAAAATGATAGACAAACCTGGACCTGGAAAAACGCGCCCCTTTATGAAGTTCTCCTGGACATGGTGGTAAAACACTTGCCAAATCCTATTGATGCGCAGAAGTACAGGATTCCAAAAATCTGGCGTGGGGAATTGGATTCTGATTTTGGAAAATCACTTCTGCATTGCGATCCAAAAGGAAAGGTTGCTTTTGTAATTACGAGAATTGTTATTGATCCAAGAAGCGGAAAAGAAATCTCAGCTGGAAGATTATTTTCAGGAACTTTGGAAGCAGGCCAGGAAGTTTACCTGAATCTTGCAAAGAAAAAACAAAAAGTGCAGCAGCTTTTCGTTTATAATGGAATAAGACCAGAGCAGATAGATAATATAGGATCAGGAAATGTTCTTGCAATATCTGGTGTAACAGGTGAAGCAGGAGAAACAGTAACTACAGAGCCAGAAACCCCGTTTGAGGAATTAAAGCACATTTTTGAGCCTGTCATAACAAAAGCAATTGAAGTTACAAAAACTGCAGACCTTCCTAAGCTGGTTGAAATCCTTAAGAAAGTAGCTAAAGAAGATCCTTCAATAAAAATAGAAATCAACGAACAGACAGGAGAATCTCTGATGAGTGGGATGGGAGAACTGCATCTGGAAATAATAGAAAACAGAATCAAAACAGAAAAAGGGCTTGATGTTAAAACCTCTGAGCCAATAATAGTCTACAGAGAGACAGCAGGAAAAGAATCGCCAGCTGTCGAGGGAAGAAGCCCTAACAAACACAACAGTTTTTTCATAAAAGTAGAGCCCCTGGAAGACAATATTTATGAGGCAATAAAAAGCGGGGAGCTTCGTGAAGGCAGAGTGAAAAAGAAAAGTGATGAATTATTTAATGTCCTTTCAAAACTTGGCTGGAGCGGGGACATGATACGAAATGTCAGAGATATATACAAAGGAAATATTTTCATGGATGATACAAGAGGAGAGGTTCATATAGGAGAAGTAATTGAAATGGTCTTGGATGCCTTTGAGATGGTCGTGAATCAGGGGCCAATGGCCAGGGAACCATGCATGAAAATGAAAGTCTCTCTTGAGGATATAAGGCTTCACGAAGATGCAATTCACCGTGGCCCTGCCCAGGTTTATCCTGCTGTAAGAGAAGCTATCAAAGAAGCAATGAAAAAAGGTAATGAATATATTTTAGAGCCATTACAGATTCACGTCATTGAAATGCCTGATAAATTTCTAAGCGCTGTTACAAAATTAGTCGGAGGCAAGAGAGGACAGATGCTTGAAGTAAAACACGAATATACCGAGGCAGAAATGCACGTAAAGCTTCCTGTAGCAGAAATGATTGGCTGGTCCAGTGATTTAAGATCTGCAACAGAAGGACGAGGAACATCTTCTTTATCAGACCAATCATTTGAAAAAATTCCTGCAAGCCTTCAGGCAGAAGTAATAAGAAATATACGAAGCAGGAAGGGATTGGCGGAGAATCAATAACCCGAAACATTTTTAAATGTAAATTTTCATTAATCATTATCGAAAATTCTGTCAAGAATTTTTAATAATAACATGGCAAAAGCAAAACCAAACATGAATGTGGTCTTCGTCGGACACGTCGACGCTGGAAAATCAACCATAGTTGGCAGAATGCTTTTTGATACCGGCGCTGTTTCTGAGCAGGAAATGACAAAACTTCGACAGGAAGCTGAAAAGCACGGAAAAATCGGTTTTGAATTTGCTTATGTAATGGATAAAATCAAAGAGGAAAGGGAAAGAGGAGTTACAATTGACCTTGCTTACAGAAAAATTCTCACACAGAAATTCCAAATAACAATCATTGACGCGCCAGGTCACAGAGACTTTGTTAAAAACATGATTACAGGAGCAAGCCAGGCAGATTGCGCTTTCTTGGTAATTGCAGCTCCTGCAGGAGTGCAGCCACAAACAACAGAGCATTTGTGGCTTTTGAGAACAATGGGTGTTAAAAATGTTGCAATAATTATTAACAAAATGGATTCTGTAGAATATAAAGAAGATAAATTTAACATTGTTAAAGAAGAAGTTGGAAAATTATTACAGGGTGTTGGAATAAAACTTGAAAATACCCCATTCATTGCATGCGCTGGATTAAAAGGAGACAATGTGGCAAAGAAATCTGACAAAATGCCATGGTACAAAGGACCAACTGTTTTAGAACAATTTGATCAGTTCCCAGAGCCAAAACTTCCAACAGATCTCCCAATGAGAATGCCTATCCAGGATGTTTATGAAATTACAGGGATTGGAACAGTTCCCGTAGGAAAAATAGAAACAGGGACAATGAAAGTTGGACAAAAGGTAATTATTCTTCCAGGGAGAACAGGAACAGGAATCCAGGGAGAAATAAAGACAATAGAAATGCATCATGAAACTCTTCCTGAAGCTCAGGCAGGGGATAATGTTGGTATTAATATAAGAGGTGTTGGAAAAAAAGATATTGCACGTGGCGATGTTATCTCTGAAGCTGCGAGACCAATTACTGTAGCAGAGGAATTCATAGCGACAATAACTGTAATAAATCACCCGACTGTTCTTGCCAAAGGTTATACTCCTGTATTCCATGTTCACACTGCACAGGTTCCTTGCCAGTTTGTTGAATTAATTGAGCAGATAGACCCAAGAAGCGGTGAAGTTATCAAGAAAAATCCTGATTTCTTAAAAAATGGTGACAGCGCCAAAGTAAGAATCAAGCCTCAGGGAAATCTTTGCCTTGAAACTCAGAAAGATAATCCTTATATGAGCAGATTCGCGGTCAGAGATGCCGGCTCCACAGTTGCAGCAGGAATCTGCAACGAGATTGTGAAAAAAAAGAATTAGTTTTCTAGCATAAGAATCTTTTTAAAGAATTCTCCTAATTTAATTTACATGGAATATAAAATTTGGAGAATAGATTATGATGTAGTCTATAATGGTAGTGCCATAGCCATCATTTCTGCAGGTTCTGAAGAAAGAGCAAGATCTTTGCTTGAAGAATGTGTAAAAAAAGAAAATATAGGAAGAGAAATCCACATCAAATATAAACTTTTAAAAGATACGGGATTTCCCTCACTTAAAGAAGGAATCATATTCAATTCTGAGACTGAAGAGCCGACTGACTGCGCTGAAGAAGGCCTTAACAGCGCCCCCTTTACAAGAGACTAAAAATTTTCAACAACAATTCTTAAATACCCCATGATATTATTTTTTATATGTTAAAGCCAGGGATGACCAAATCAGAGATTGAACAATTCCTTCAGGGCAAGGGTGATTTTGTGCAGATAGACCACCTTGGAAGATTTTTGAAAGAATCTATAGCTATGGATACGAAGAAGTTTATTTTTCTTAAGCTTGCAGCATTATACGAAAAGGCAAAAATGCTGAATGACGCTGCGAAGATGTATAGTCATGCGGCAGACCTATCTATACCTTTTGCAGAGAAGATAAAATACCATGTAAAAGAAACAGAACTTTATGCAAAACTAGGAGCTTTTGACAGGGTTGAGCAAGCTATGAAAAAGGCATTTAGCAATGCTAATTCCAGAGAAAGAGAGGAAATCTATGGTTCTGTAAAACTATTTTTTAAAGAACAGGCAAAGGTTCTTGAAAAAGAGCTGAAAAGAAACCAGGCTATAAGGTTCTATGAAAAGCTTTTGGAGATGAGAATTTCAGAGAGTGAAAGAAGAGAAATAAAGGAAAAGCTTCTTGAATTGTACAAGAGAACAGGAAAACTGCACGAGTACATGGTTTTGGAGAAGAGTTTGGGGTAAAATCCTTAAAAGTTATTCTAAAGTAGTGACAAAACCCAAATATTTAAAAACTTCTTATTTATTTTTATGGAAAATTGTATTTTTTGCGACAGAAAAAAAATTGAGGGAGATATAATTGCAGCAACCCAAAACTGGATGATTAAAATAGGGGTGGGAATCGCAACTCCCGGACATGTAATAGCAATTCCGAAACTACATTTTCCGTGCCTTGCTGATGTCCCTGATAATCTTCTTGATGACTATGAAGGCAAAATTCATCCAATATTACAAGGAGAGATTGAAGAACATTTTTCTGCACCATTTAGTGTAGAATATGGTATCTTTGGTCAGACAGTTCCCCATGCCCATGTTCATTATATCCCTCTTTCTGGAGAAGGTTATTCATTGCAAAGTGTTGTTAGGGAAATTCTTCCAAAAACCGGAATTCCTATCTTAAAAGGAAACCGTCAGACTCTTCGTGATACAAGAAAAAAACATGGCAGATACAACTTCTTTATAGAAGGGAAAAATTCTTTTGTCTGCCCAATACCCGCAGACATTTCTGAAGAAACTTCCAAATTTCTTGACCAAGAATTGAACTACAGATATTTCCTTAAAGTTCGCGGAGGGAAAGTCCCCTTGATTTGGGGGAAAATAACTCCTGAAGAAAAAAGAAGAGATGATGCATGGAAAGAAGAAACAAGAGAAAAACTAAAGGGCCTTGCGCATATTCTAGCAACAGCATAATCCTTTTTGCAGCAAGAAAAAATCCTAAAAGCCTTAACGCCTTAACCCTTAACCAAAGAACTTTTAAACCCATAAAACATAGAATTTTGTAGAAAAATATCTGATTATTACTCAATAATCACATTCACACGAATGACCACGCTTGGGCGTTCGTCACACGAATGACGTCGGTACGGCGTTCGTCACATTCACTTTCATTGGTTGATTTTAGAAAGTATAGGTAAAAGACAAGATTTAGCGTAAAAAGTAAGACTAGGTATATTTCTATGCAATTAAATATTTACGGAGGTAAAAAGACAAAATGGCAAAAATAAGTCCTGTATCAATCAAGTATATGATACATGCTAACTTTCGTGTTGAGGGCGCTTTGGAAAAGCCAGATGTAATCGGAGCTATCTTTGGCCAGACAGAAGGGCTTTTGGGTTCTGATTTGGAAATGAGAGAACTTCAGAAAGAGGGAAAGATAGGAAGAATTGAAGTCGAAATTGAAAGAAAAGATAAGACAACAACTGGTAAAATAATGATACCAACAGCCTTGGATCAATCAGAGACAACGCTTATAGCTGCTGCAGTAGAAACTATTGAAAAGATAGGTCCTTGTGATTCTCAGATAGAAATAGAGAGAATAGAAGATGTCCGCGGAAGCAAAAGAGACTACATAATTGAAAGAGCAAAGAAGCTGATGGGTGAGTTAAAGGGAACAACAGATTCCAGGGAAATTTCCAAGGAAATAAAAGATTCTGCAAGGACAGCTGGAGTCAAGGAATATGGAGATGAAAAGCTTCCTTATGGAGACCTGAGTGAAGATGAAATAATTGTAGTTGAAGGCAGAGCAGATGTCTTGAATCTTTTGAGAGCTGGAGTTAGCAATGTTATTGCTATGAATGGAACAAAGCTTCCTGAAGGCATAAAAACATTGGCTAAGGAAAAGGAAATAACTCTTTTTGTTGATGGAGACAGGGGAGGAAAATTAATAGTGCAGAATGTTACAGATAATGCAAGGATCAAAAGTATTGCTGTAGCTCCTGATGGAAAAGAAGTTGAAGAGCTTACAGGAAAGGAAATTCTTATGTGCTTGAGGAAGAAAATTCCAGCAGAAGAATTTTTCTCCAGGGAAAATTCTTCAAGATCAAGAAGGGCCTGAAAATTAATATACAGGGAGAAATCCCTTTTCTTTATTTTTTAAATGAGGGGGAAGAGAACTGAGGATAAAATTATATTTTAAAGCATTCACCCCCTGTTACTAACACTAAGTGCTACTGTAACTATGCAATTACGACAACACCATAAACTTTATAAACGACTGGACGGTTCTGTATTTTAATGGAAACTTTGTTTCCGGGAACAAATAAATAAGATGATACACACAATGGAAAAGAAATTTTTGGTTTCTTTCCTACTAGCGGTGAGCGTTCTTTTCTTAGCTGCTACTGTAAGTGCTGCTGGACAATTAGCAACAATAACAAATGTTGAAGTTGATGGAGTTAATATTAACAGCAATCCAGCAATAACTGTTGGAGACACAGTAACTGTAAGAGTTGATTTCAATTCTTTGGTTAATGCATCTGATGTAACAGTGGAAGTGGAGATAGAAGGCGACAAAGAAGATGTTGTTGGAGAGACAAGAGCTTTTGATGTGGAAACAGGTTCTGAATACACAAAATCATTGAAGCTCGATGTGCCTTTTGACCTGAAAGACAGCCTTAGCGGAGATGTTGTTATTAACATTGACATAAGCGGTTCAGGTTTTAAGACAGAAGCTAGTTATACAGTAAGAGTGCAGAGAGAGCCTTTTGAAGCAAATATAAAGGCAGTCAGTGTTCCTCAGACAGTAAAGGCTGGAGAACTATTTCCAGTTGATATTGTTCTGAAGAATCTTGGTTATAACAACCTTGATGACCTTTCTGTAACTGCAAGTATACCTGCTTTGAATATTGAAAGAACAACTTTCTTTGGAGACCTTGTTGCATTAGAATGTGATGATAGTTCAACAGCTGTACAAAACTACGGCGTTGATGTCACAAGAAAATGCGATGAAGACAACGAAGACACTGTAGCTGGAAGGGTTTTCCTTCAGCTGCCATGGGATGCAAAATCTGGTGTTTATGCACTTGAAGTAGTTGTTGAAAATGACGACACAACTTCAAGCAGAACAATCCAGGTTGTTGTAGACAATGCCTTTTCTTCAGGAAACTTCATCGTTTCTGGCAACCAGTTGCTTATCGTAAACCCTACAAACGAAGTAGTTGTTTACAGGCTTGTTCCTGAATCTACAGGCGCTGTTTCAGTCAGTGTAAGTGACAGTCTTGTTGCTGTTCCAGCTGGATCAAGCAAAACTGTCTTTATTGACGCAAAGGCGAATGTTAAGGGAACACAGGGTTTTGTTGTGAATATTTTCTCTGCAGACGGATCACTTGTTGATAGAGTAAGCTTCACCACAACTTTAAGCAGAAGTACCGCAAGTCCAATCGTTGTATTAACAGTTATACTGGCAATAATCTTTATTGTATTGCTGGTTGTTCTGATAGTATTGATTGGAAAGAAACCTGAAAAGTCAGAAGAATTCGGAGAAAGTTATTACTAATTTTTTATTTTAACTTTCTTATTTTTTCTTTTTATTTTTTATTTTAAGGCCTGGCGGATGCCGAAGTGGGAAGGAAAAAATGACAAGTAAAGAAAGTTTAAGTGGAATTTTAGGAACTTTATTAATAGCAATACCATTTGGTGCGGCAATTGGTATTCAGGGTGCGCTTGAGTATACAGAACGAGAACATTATAATTCTTTATCAAGACAAGGAAAGATAGAATATTTACAAAATCAATTAGACATAAGGTATAATCATCCTCCTATTTTTGCTGGACCAAGGGGTGGAGCAGCAATGTTAGCAATGAATAATGCAGTTAGAGACAGGCTTAAGGCAAGATTAGACAGCTTAATACAAAACCTTAATTTCTTATAAAAAATGACATATAGACAAAAACTTGATGTGCTTTCCTTTGAACAGGTAGAAAAAGCCAGGCCTCTTGATATTAATGGACCAGAAAGGATTTTGGGGATTTCTTACAAGTCTTTAAAATCTTTATACCCTGAAGATTGGAGAGATTGGATCTTAGATAGACTAACTGGTGGATTGGATCAAATACCTTATCTTTGGAGAGATGAAGAAAGATATCATGTTTTTTATTTGCTTCAAGAAAGACCAATAGAAGTTGACTTAAAGAGAGATTCTTCTGCAAGATATTTGGCTGAAAATCAACCCCACTATTTGAGTAACATGTATATGGGAATAATATTAGCTGGAAAAAGATTATTAGAATTAAGAGTCCCAAAGGCTGAAAGAAAGAGATATGATGAAGCAAAAGAACAATTAGATTCAATAATAAGATATGGTCATACTTTAACAGAATTAGGAGTGCAGCCAGATAAAAAATCAAAGAGAGGGAGAGTTAAAACGGGTAGATCTGATACAAGAAACTCTTTTAGTAGTTTTTGTAGATTAAGTGTATCTGAACGATTAAAGAGAGACATTTCCGGGCTTGAAGCAATTCTGGGAAAATAATTCTATTCCTCAACAAACCTTCAATTAATATTTAAATCTTCTTTCATATTCTTTATGTTTTGTAAACCATTCAAGGAGAATTGCTATAATTTCAACCTCATTAGGCGATGTAAGAGAATAAATTAATCTCCAAGACTTACTTAAATCAACCCAAAAAGCATTTGTAAATCCCTCATCAGAATATATCTTGGGTATTTTGTTTTTGCCTATTGGTAAACCATAACCCAAAGGATTTTGCTTTATTCCCTCAATTGCTCTTCTAATTCTCTTTTTCAATAAATCTTCTTCAGAAAGGTCATCAAAACTTTTCTTTAATAAAGGATTTCTAAAAATAATAGTGACTTTCTTGTTCATAAGTCAATACTTAATGCCCTTCATATTCATATACTTTTTGGCTAATTTTGGGTTCCATAAATAAACGAGGATACTATTTTTGGCGAGTCCTATCTTATTAATGCTCTCCAAGTAGCTTAAAATAATCAAATAAGTCTGCCACATAACTTTTCTTGGAAGTCTTTTCCAAATCTCTGTCCTGTTATATTCTCCGTTATATTTTTCTATTGTTTTTTCTACCATAACAATAGTGTCCAATGTAGGACTTCTTGTTGCAGTGACTGCTTCATTTTCCATAATTATATGATATATCAATTGATATATAAGCTTTTCTGTCTCTTGCCTTATATTCCTATTCCCCAACAAACGGCACAAAAAGAAAACCAGGAAGCCTTTTTTTCATTTCAAATTCTGCTTTTGACTTTCTCTGAATTGCTATAATTTCCTGCTCGAATCTGGACCCCTTCGGAGCCACGAGAATTCCACTATTTTTCAATTGCCCCATAATTACTTCTGGTATGTCATGGAGAGCAGCACTTAT
>ERZ1292629.3230-Hain-H43-01um-R1-3230-length-12772-cov-5_pt1 | contig 12772 bp, 12 predicted proteins | sample MGYA00564399_ERZ1292629 | MGnify/ENA primary metagenome ERZ1292629 (study PRJEB36523, sample SAMEA6512636) | groundwater metagenome | collected 2019-01-08 | study: AquaDiva: Metagenomics assemblies of 32 groundwater samples | reverse complement strand
CAGCAGTTTAGTTTCGACCGGGCTTTGAATCCGGGTTAGGAGAGGGGTTAGGGCCTCCAGAAGTCCGGCCTCGGATTGCCAGAAGGTCTCCAGCCGCAAAATTTCGTCCGCGAAAATCAATTTTAATCCTTTTTCCTCGGCGATAAGCCGGGCGGCCTCGCGGAAGTCAAAAGGAGTTCCTTCCCATTCCCGCCAGAGCCGGGAGCCTTCTTCGTCGATGATTAGAGTTTCCAAATCCGGCCGGTCCAAGGAGAGAACCTGGCCGGTGCCTAGAATCAGAACCGGATGGGGAAGGGTAAGCGCCCGGTTCCAGCTCCCTAAATATTTTCCGGACGGAATTTCGGAGTGGAAGACGAAACTATAGTCCTCGATGCCGCGGCCGAGCTCGGCGGCCAGGAGTTTCAGAGTTTCTATCCTAGGGGATAACAACATCAGACTTTTTTTGCGGGCCAGATGTTCGCGGATTAGGCCGCGGTAGTGTCGCAGCCGCTCTTCGGCCGAACCACGGAAGGCTGATTTTTGATGTATTCTTTTGGGACTTTTTTGAGAGGGGAGGGGGATTTTAAGTTTTTTCGAGAAAATCGGTTTTGGCAAAAGCCGCGAGAGAATCAAGCCCTCCGGCAGAAGAAATTCCCGAGAGAGCCGGCGAAGGATTTCAAAAAAATCCTCAGGCAGAAAATTCTGCCGCCAGAGAGATTTCAAGGGCTTCAGCCTGAAAGTCCCTCTTTTTAATTCCGCCTTCCGGCCGGAAAGTTCGCTTGCGTTTTTTATCACGGCGAAAATTTCCCGGCCGCGAAAGTTTATTTTAACCAAGTCGCCCCGCGCATTTTTTTTCGTGCTAAAATATGAAAGGGTTTCCGGCGCGGCTCGATTCCGCGCGACCGGAATCACCTCATAAACCTGCATATGAAATTAAGTATAAATGATATAAGTGAAGTGGAAAAATAAAAAAATTCATTTCATAGGAATCAAGGGCACTGGGATTTCCGGCCTCGCGATTTTGCTTAAAACAGAAGGGGCTTTTGTCTCCGGCTCGGATACGGCGGAGGAGTTTCCGTCAGAGCTCGCCCTTCGGAAAGAGAATATTGAGATAAGGAATTTTGATGAAAATAATATTACGCTGGAGCTGGATTTAATTATTTATTCTTCAGCCTACGATGAAAATCACCCGGAAAGAAAAAGAGCGCGCCAGCTCGAGATAGCAGAGTTAAGCTACGCCGCCGCGCTGGCCAGATACGCCGAAAATACAAAAGTCATCGTGGTCACCGGAACCCACGGCAAAACCACGACCACCGCTCTTTTGGGGCAGATTTTCGAAGCCGCGGGACTCGACCCAAAAGTTTTGGCCGGAGACATCGTCAAAAGCTGGGGAAGTTCGGCGCGCTGGGGCAGGGGAGAATATTTTATTCTCGAAGGCGATGAATATCAGGAAAAATTCAGACTTTTCAAGCCGGTTGGAATTTTAATTCCTTCTCTGGATTATGACCATCCTGACTATTTTAAAACTCGCAAGGATTATCTCAATTCTTTCGAGAGCTGGATTCGTGAAAATCCGGGAGCAAAAATAGTCAGGACTTTTGAAAAGGCCGATGAGAAAATTTTTGAAAAAGCGAAATTTATCCTGCCGGGAGAAAAATACCGCCAAAATTGCCTCAAGGCCATCAGACTCTCGCGGCTTTTTGCAATTCCGGATGAAGCGATAATTCGAGGGATTAACAACTTCCAGGGCGTCAAGCGGCGGCTGGAGTATTATGCCGATTGGATCGTCTATGATTATGCGCACCATCCTGAAGAAATCAAAGCTACGCTTGCCGCGCTCAAAGAACGCCACCCGGATAAGGTTTTGATTGCCATCTTTCAGCCGCATACTTTCAGCCGCACCGAGGCTTTTTTGGAAGATTTCGCAAGATCGTTTGGCCTGGCCGAAGAGGTATTTTTTGAAGAGATTTATTCTTCGGCCCGGGAGAAAAAAGGAAAAGTTTCTCTAGTTGACCTTATTTTGGAGACGAAAAAATATCATCCCAGAGTTTATCATTTTAGAGACTTCGATTTTAAAAAATTCAATAGTAAAAAGGATATCCTAATTTTCATGGGCGCCGGGGATATCTGGCAGAAGGCGCGAAAGTTTGGTGAGCTACTCTCCGGCAAAAAGGGAGGCCCGGATTAAAATTCCGTCGTCGAGAATGTAGAGCTGATTCTCCCCCGGGAAAAGAACAAAATCCGGAGATTTGCCTTTGTAGATGGGTTGAATGATTCTGCCGCCGCGAGAATCAAATTCAACCGCCCAAATTCCGTTGTCAAAAGCGGCGAGAGCGGCATCGCGCCGGCGCGGGAAATATTCAAAGTTTCTGACCTCTTTGCCGCTCACCAGGATTTCTTCAAGGGATGAAAAATAATAAGGAGGCGGGGTATCTCGGAGCCAGGTTGCTTTTAGTATTTTATTCTCGTCGTCCCAGGTGACCTTACTCGCTTCGCGGCTGTCAAGGCGCTCTAGAATCATTTTTTCTTCTTTAAAAAGCGCCACAATTGAATTATGCTCTTCTTTCGAGAGAACCTCGCCGTTGGTGTTTCTCGGCACCAGGAGAGCTCTGGCCTCGCTGACGAGCTGCGAAAAAACCTCGAGCTCTTTGGTCCAGGCGAGATAGTCTTTATGCAGGACCGCGACCCGATATTTCCCGGGCGCTAAATTGTCCACGAAAGCGCCGGATTGGAGAAGATTGGTCCGTTTTTGAAGCTCGCCATTCACGAAGATTTCCGTTCCGGAAATGTCCGCGGCGGCATAGAGCCCCCCGGTGCGTTTCAAGTTCCAGGCGTCATCCAGCCGCCAGCCCAGGGAGTAGAGGGCGGTTACCGGCACTAAGGCTAAAAAAATCAGCAACGAAAGCCAGAATAGAATTTTTCTTTTCAGGGGGTTGAGCATTATACTTAAGATTTACTAATGATATCAGTTGCGCTAGATTAATTAAATGGCAGAGTTGGTAATTCGGGGCGGGAAAAAACTCAAGGGCGCGATCGAGGTGGGCGGCGGCAAAAATTCCGTCTTAAAAGGCATTGCCGCGAGTCTCTTGTTTGCCGGGCCGATTAGGATTTCGAACCTCCCCCTCATTGAAGATGTCCGGCGGATGGCTGAACTTTTGGAAGGCCTGGGGGCCGGAGTTACGGAAAACGGCCGAATTTTAAAAATTGACCCCGGTGCTCTTAAAAGCCACCGGCTCGATAAAAATATTGCGAAAAGTATTAGAGCTTCAATTGTATTGGTCGGGCCGCTTTTGGCCAGAGAAAGAAGGGCCGTTTTTCCGCATCCCGGCGGAGACGTAATCGGCAAAAGGCCGATTGACCTTTTTCTGGAAGGCCTCGAGGCCATGGGCGCTAAAGTTCGCGCGAACAAAAACGGATATGAGGTTAGGGCCGAGAAGTTGAAAGGAGCGGATTTCACCTTTCGAACCATCAGCGTTACCGGAACTGAAACTTTGATGATGAGCGCGGTTTTGGCAAAAGGCCGGACTATTTTACGAAACGCGGCCATGGAGCCGGAAGTGGAGCATTTGGCGAACTTTCTCAATAAATGCGGCTCCAGGATTAAAGGAGCCGGCACCCCTACCATTGAGATTGTCGGAAGGGCCGGAAGATTACTCAACAAAAGAGGCACTTTCATAACTCTTCCGGACCGAATTGACGCTGGCGGTTTCCTGATTTTAGGTGCAGCTTTAGGAAGGAATATTAAGGTTAAGAAATGCGTTCCAGACCATATGCGCGCATTATTACAGCTTTTCAAAGCCGCGGGCATTCCTTATAAAATAGGTCAAGATTGGATTTCAGTCGCGAGGCCCAGAACAATTTATGCCACGGATGTTAAGACTCAAGAGTATCCCGGTTTTGCGACCGACCTACAGCCGCTTTTTGCGGTTTTGATGACCCAAGCCAAAGGGCAAAGTCTGATTTTTGAAACGGTCCACGAAGGCCGCTTAAACTATATTGAAGAGCTTAATCGGATGGGCGCTAAGATTTTCCCGGCAGACCCCCATCGAATTTTAGTAAGCGGGCCGACTTTTTTGCACGGCCGAGAGATTGCCAGCCCGGATATCCGGGCTGGGATGGCTTTTATTATCGCGGCCCTTATCGCCAAAGGTGAGAGCCGAATCAAGAATATTTATCAGATCGACCGCGGTTATGAAAAGATAGAGGAGCGACTCTCAAAATTAGGGGCGGATATAAGACGAGTTTGATGGCTTTATTCATAAAAAAACTGGGAATTGATTTGGGCACTGCGAACACGCTGGTGTTTGTGCCTAACGAAGGCGTGGTTTTGAACGAACCGTCGGTAGTGGCGGTTTCGGTGCCGGACAACAAAATTTTGGCGGTGGGGGTCGAAGCCAAAGTCATGGTTGGCAAGACTCCGGATACTATCGTGGCCTACCGCCCCATGAAGGACGGAGTAATCGCGGACTATCGCGTGACCGAAGCGATGCTCCGCTACTATATTAATAAAGCGCTCGGCCGCTGGAATCTTTTCAAGCCGGAGGTGATGGTTTCGGTTCCGGCCGGAGTCACTTCCACCGAGCGGCGTTCCGTGGTGGAGGCGGCCATCAAAGCCGGAGCTCGGGCCGCCTATGTAATGAAGGAGCCGATTTTGGCCGCCATCGGAGCCGGCATTCCTATTTATGAACCCACCGGACATATGGTGGTGGATATCGGCGGCGGCACCACTGATTCGGCGGTAATATCGCTCGGCGGCATCGTGGCCTCCGCTTCTTTGAAAGTAGCCGGCAACCGCATTGACCAGGCGATCGCCGACTACATCAAGAAGACTTTCAATCTCGCCATAGGGGAACGGAGCGCCGAGGAGATTAAAATTGCAATCGGCTCCGCCATTCCGGTAGAAAAGGAAGACAGCTGGGAGATTAAAGGGCGCGACTTCCTGACCGGCCTGCCGAGAGCCGCCAAGGTTAGTTCCAATGAAATTGTGAAAGCCATTGACGGCGAACTGAAAGAAATAATGAAAACGATTAAAGGAGTTTTGCAGGAGACCCCGCCGGAGCTCGCTTCGGACATTATTGACCAGGGCATAGTCATGACCGGCGGCACTTCCCTTCTAAGAAATATCGACGAGCTGGTCTATCGTTCCACCGGGGTCAAGGCGCGAATCGCGGAAGAACCCCTTTTGTGCGTGGCCAAAGGAACCGGGATTGCGCTCGAGCACCTGGAGGTTTATAAAAAGAGTATTCTCGCCAAGCGATGATTTTAGGTAAAAATCCTGAAAAATTTCTAAAAAAGTTTTTCTCCTCCGCCCCGGCCCAGGCTTTTCTTTTGGTCGGCGGCGATGAAGGCCTTGAGAATCTTTTGATTCGGTTCTTGAGCCGCGGGGCCCAAACTGAGTTTGACCTTAGGGTTTATGGAGGGGATGCGCTCAAGATTGACGAAGCCCGTGAAATCCATCGGGCCGCGGGCCAAAGCGCTCTGGCCGGAGCAAAAATATTTCTGCTGAAAAATAATTTCATCGCGCCGGAAGCCCAAGCCACCCTTTTGAAAACTTTGGAGGAGCCTCACCCTGATACCTATTTTATCATCTCGCTCGCTTCCGAGGCCGCACTCTCGCCTCCGCTCCTCTCCCGGCTTACCGTTTTCAAAGCTTCGCCGCCCGAGCTTGAAAAAAATAAAAAAGCTCTAAAACTTAGTTTGGGCGAAGCCGCCTCGTTCGCTAAAGACCGAAGAGAAACCGATGAATTTTTCAGGCGGCTTGAATGGTGGCTCGAGGAAAAACTTCAAACCGCACCGCGGGAAAAGTTTCGGCTCTGGGGAAATTTTTTAGAAGACCTGCTCCAGAGCAAAAAACTTTTTTTTGAAAAAACTTATTCCAGCCGCATGCTTTTGGAGCATCTGATTATCTCTAAATTCTATCTGGAGCCATGAAAGCTGGCGGGGCGATTACACTGGGAATGGTGATTACGGTAGTGATAATCGCCGTGATTCTGATAGTGACTTTGATTGTTTTGTGGCCGGTTTTTACAGGGGAGAAGGGGGTGAGTCCCAGCCAGAGCGTTTTATTCCGGAGCGAAGACGGTGCGAACACTTGGAAGCCGCTGGAGAAATTCCCGGGTGGAGAAATTTCGACTTTGGATTTGGATGCCGAGAACCCATCGGTGCTTTTGGTCGGGACCAGGCGCCGAGGCTTATGGCAGGGCAAAACTTCCGGCGAAGAATGGCAGCAATTTCCCGGAGGGCTTGGCGAGAATTCGCAGACTTTCGATTTAATGGATTTACCCACCGCCGAAAAGCTCATCGCCTTGGTTTTATTTTCAAACCGCGGCCGGGTCATCAAGTTTGAAGAAGGTGCCAGAACCGAACTCTTGTTCACGCCGCTCGAGCGCTTTGCTTATTTCCAGGGAGACGTGACGCCGGACGGAAGATTGAGGGTGATTGGTTCGGACGGCGGTTTTTATGAATCGCGAAATAAAGGCGCCACTTGGCGCTCCTTGGCTCGTTTTCAAGAAGGTTTGGCGCTGATGGCGGTAAACCCCGCCAACCATAACGAAATTTGGGCATTAGATTCCAGGGGCTCGCTGTTTTACAGCCAGAGCGGGGGAGTTTCCTGGGAAGATTTAACCGACGGCTTGAAAAATTTTCAGGGGGCCCTCGAGGCCGAAGTGATTTTATTCGAGCCTAGAGGCGGTCTTCTTTACCACGGTTCCAGGTACGGACTTTTGAACTCGGCCGACCGCGGCCGAAGTTGGGAGAGGGTCAATCTTCTTTTGGCTCCGGAGGCGCTTCCAGTTTCGGCTTTGGCGGTGAGTCCGTCCGATTCCGGCAAGCTCATAGTCGGCGCTCAAGGCCAGCTTTATGTCTCCCAAGACGGCGGGACAAGCTGGAAGGGGATTCAGCTGGCTTCCAGCGGCAGTATTTCCGCGATTTTATTCGACCCTAAAAATCCGAACAACATTTTCGTCGGCCTTAAGACCGCCCGGCGCTTGAGATGACTTACGATTTCAAAAAATTAGAAGAACGTCTTTCGAATCTCGCCAAGCATTTTGAGTCGGAGATCGCTTCTTTGAGGACCGGACGAGCAAGTTCGGCGCTGTTGGAGAACGTTAGAATCGAGGCGTATGGAGTTTCGAACCCGCTGAAGAATGTCGCTTCGATTATCGTCCAGGACCCCAAAACGCTTTTGGTCGAGCCCTGGGATAAATCCCTTCTAGAGGTAATTGGAAAAGCGCTGGAGGCCTCGAATTTGGGCGCGAAGCCCATTGCGGTAAAAGATTCCATCCGAATTGCTCTGCCCTCCCTGACCGAGGAGCGGCGCGGAGCCCTTCTCAAGCTCCTGAAAGAAAAATTGGAAGAAGCCAGAATTTCTCTCCGCAAAGCCCGGGACGAAGTCTGGAAAGAAATTCAGGAGAAAGAGCGCAAAAAAGAAATAAGCGAAGACGATAAGTTCCGTCTGAAGGAGCAAATGGAAGAGAAGGTCAAGAAGGGCGGCGAGAAACTTGAGGAGCTTTCCAAGAAAAAAGAACGCGAGATAACGGAATAATATGACATTAACCATCATCACCTTTTTAATAATTCTTCTGGTTTTGGTCTTGGCGCATGAATTCGGGCATTTTATTTTTGCAAAACTATATGGCGTGAAGGTGGAGGAATTTGCGTTTGGATTTCCGCCCAAAATCGCGAGTTTTCAGAAAGGCGAAACCAGATATTCGCTGAATCTTCTGCCGTTGGGCGGGTTTGTGAAGATTAAGGGAGAAGAGGGAGAAGATAATGGCGATCCTCGCAGTTTCTCTTCGCAAAGATTTTTAACCAAAATTTTAATTATCACGGCTGGAGTCGTCTTTAATTTAGTCCTGGCTTATTTTCTTTTCACCGGAGGTTTTATTTTGGGGACCCCGGTGCCGCTCGAGGATAATGACCAAAATCCAACGGCCGAAATTAGAATCAGCGAGGTGCAAAAAGATTCGCCCGCCCAGGAGGCGGGGTTTTTGCCCGGAGATAAAATTTTATCTTTCTCCCACATCGCGGACGTTCAGAATTTTATTCAAGCCCATCGGGGCGAGAAAGTTTTGATTCGGGTCGGGCGGGGCAGGGAAATTTTGGAACGGGAGATTCTTCTTCGAAAGGAGGTTCGACCCGGCCAGGGGACTCTGGGCATCGCCATGGTCAGAATTGGGGTTGAGAGATTGGGAATTTTTCAGGCGTTGGGAAAGGGATTTTACACCACCGTCAGCCTGACTCGGCTCACCGCCCGAGCGCTTTTGGATTTTTTCGGTGAAGTTTTCACCGGCCGAGCCTCATTCGAAGGGGTTTCTGGCCCTATTGGAATAGTCAACCTCGTGGGCGATTTCTCCCGTTTTGGCCTCAACTTTTTAATCCAGCTGACCGCGCTTTTATCCATAAACTTGGCTTTGATTAACCTCATTCCTTTTCCGGGCCTGGACGGCGGAAGAATTTTATTTTTAGCGCTTGAGAAAATGAAAGGCTCGCCGTTTCACTGGAAGTTCACGAGGCTAGTGCATGCCGCCGGATTTGTCCTTCTTTTGCTCCTGATGATTTTGGTGACCTACCATGATATACTCAAGCTTAATTCATGAGATTTTCCGATTTTTTTGTAAAGACGTTGCGAACGCCTCCCAGAGATGAAGAGAGCGTAAATTCCAGACTTTTGGTTCAGGCCGGGTTTGTAAATAAGCTTGCGTCCGGCCTCTACACTTTTTTGCCGCCAGGCCTTAGAGTTTTGGATAAAATTGAGAATATTGTCCGGGAGGGAATGAATAACGCGGGCGGGGCGGAGCTTTTGATGCCGACCTTGCATCCAGCGGAAAACTGGTCAAAAACCGGACGCTGGCAGTCTTTTGACGCTCTTTTCAAAACCAAGGGCAAGAGCGGAAGCGAATACGCCCTAGGCCCGACCCACGAAGAGGTCATCTATCCGCTCCTGAAGCATTTTGTCTCCTCTTACAAAGACCTGCCGAAGGCCCTTTATCAGATTCAAACCAAGTTCAGGGACGAGCCCCGCGCCAAATCCGGACTTTTGCGAACTCGGGAGTTTCGGATGAAGGATTTATACAGCTTCCATACGGAGGTCGAAGACCGGGACCATTACTACGAGGTGATGCGAAAGGCTTATCTCAAAGTTTTTAAACGCTTGGACCTCGAGGCCGTAGAAACCAAAGCTTCGGGCGGAACTTTCTCCGAGTTTTCAGCCGAGTTTCAGGTGGTGGCTGACGCTGGAGAAGACACGATTTATTACTGCCATGAGTGCAAAAAAGCCATCAATCAAGAGATTGTTTCACAAAAAGCTCCAAAATGTCCGGAGTGCGGCAGAATAACCGAAGAGAGGCGAGCCATTGAGGTCGGCAATATTTTTCCGCTCAAGAAAAAATTTGCCGAAGATTTTAATTTGACTTTCAAGGATGAAAAAGGTAAGGATAGGCTGGTTGAAGCCGGCTGCTACGGATTGGGAACTTCGCGCGCGATGGGGGCGATTGTTGAGACGCACCACGATGATAGGGGAATTGTCTGGCCGGAGGAGGCGGCGCCGTTTAAAGTGCATTTGATAAATCTCATCGGCTCCAAAATCGAAGCGGAGAAAATATATGAAGGGCTTGGCAAAGAAAATGCGCTCTACGATGACCGTTCCTCGGCTACGGCCACGGCCGGAGAGAAATTTATGGATGCGGATTTAATTGGAATTCCCTGGAGAATCGTGATATCAGAAAAAACCATGGCCGATAAAAAGATTGAAATAAAGAGAAGAGATGAAAAAGAAGGAAATTTAATGAGCCCGAAAGAATTAATAAAAAAATTTGGACATGCTGGATAAATTTTTTGGATATTTTTCGCACGATATCGGCATTGACCTGGGTACGGCCAATACTCTCGTGTATCTGCGGGGCCGGGGAATTATTATCAATGAACCTTCCGTGGTCGCGGTAAATCAAAAAACCGGACAGGTGGTGGCCATCGGCGAGGCGGCTAGGCGCATGGTGGGTCGAACCCCGGGCCATATTGTGGCGATTCGGCCGCTGGTGGAGGGGGTGATTTCAGATTTCGAGATTACGGAAGAAATGCTGTCTTATTTCATAAAGAAGGCTCATTCTGACAAGCCGCAGTTTTTTTCCAGGCCCAGAATAGTAATCGGGATTCCCTCCGGAATTACCGAAGTGGAGCGCCGGGCGGTGCACGACGCCGCCAAGAATGCCGGGGCCCGGGAGGTTTATCTGGTGGAGGAGCCGATGGCCGCGGCGATCGGCGTGAAACTGCCCATCCAGGAGCCGGTCGGGAACATGGTGATTGACATCGGCGGCGGCACCACTGACATCGCGGTAATATCGCTCGGCGGCATCGTTTCTTCCAAAAATTTGAGGGTGGCCGGCGACCGCTTCAACCAAGACATCATTAATTACGTGCGGGATGAGTTTAAGCTGCTCTTGGGCGAGCGGACTGCCGAGGATGTGAAAATCGCCATCGGTTCGGCTTGGAAGAATCCCCAGACCCTGGAGTCCACGGTGCGGGGCCGGGATCTTGTCACCGGGCTTCCGCGCGAAGTTATCGTCACTGACGCCGACATCCGGGAAGCGCTTTCCAAATCAATCCGTACCATCGTCGAGGCCGCCAAAGAGGTCATCGAGAAAACTCCGCCGGAGCTGGTCTCGGACATCATGCATCGGGGAATTTTGCTGGTGGGAGGCGGCTCGTATCTGAAGGGGCTCGAGAAGATTTTGGAGGTGGAGACCAAAATCCCGGTTCGCGTGGCCGAGGATCCTATGACGGCGGTGGTGCGGGGCTGCGGCATAATCCTGGAAGAGCTCGAACTTCTCCGGGAAGCCTTGGTTCAACATGAAGAAGAACTTCCCCCTACTTAGTTTAGGAATTTTATTTCTAGTTTTTTTGTGGTTTTTTGGAGAAAGCCGCCGAGAGAGTCGGGATTTTGCCGTTCCGTTTTTCAGGGGAGCGTCTGGTTTAAAAAATTTCTTTACCACCAAGAAAAGCTTGCTTCAAAGAATTGAAGAGCTGGAACGAGAAAACCAGAGATTAGAGTTTATTCCCATCGAAGACAAGGCCGTAGTTTTGAGTCAATCTCCAGCAACGCCTTACGATACTCTCATTGTTGCTGCGGGCAGGGAAGACGGAATTCAGGCCGGATTTAAAGCTTTGGCCTACGGCGGAATATTGCTGGGGAGAGTGGAAGAGAGCGGCGAGAAGACTTCTTTGATAAAATTGGTTTCTTTTCCCGGGCTTCAGGGCGAGGCTTGGCTGGAGCGCCTGGCTCTTAACGTAACTCTGGAAGGACAAGGCGGCTACAATCTCCGCTTTTTTCTGCCCAAGGGCGTGGCCGTGGAAATAGGCGACCGGGTTCTTTCCAACACCCGGCCGAGTTTCCTGGTCGGGCAAGTGGAGCGGATAAAGGAAAAAACGTCAGAACCTCTCTCGGAGATTATTCTCCGCATCCCTCTGAATATCAGGAACTTGCGCTATGTGGAGCTTCTTCCTTAGAGGTTTCATCCTTCTCTTTCTTTTTTTTCTAGGGCTCGCCTGGGGCTGGGAGTTTATGTTCGCGGGCTTGATTTTTATGTTAATGATGGCTCCGCCGCGCCCCGAATATTTATTTTTAGGCCTGGGTTATGACCTTTTATTTTCTTTCCCGACAGGTTTTTTTACCGTCACCCTTCTTTTGGTCATCTTTACCGCTCTGACCCTCGCACGGTTTTTTAAAGAAGACAGCTTCTCGAGCCTTTTGACGAGGCTCATTGCGGCTGCTTTTACGGCGAGCCTGGCCGCTTTCTTTTTCTTTCTGAAAAGTTTTTGGCCCGCTCTCCCGACGGCTCTGAAATTTGCGAGCCTTTCTTTTGTTAAGATTTTACTGCCGCTTCTCGTTTTGGCGATTTTATTTAAAGTTATAGAATTAAGCCGTGGTCAGAAAATTTTTTCAAAATAAGGAACTGGAGCCGGATGAAATTTTTCTCGATTCCAAAAATCTTCCCGGCTTTGAACGGGAGCGCTTCGAAGGACGGCTGGAGTTTCCCATTTCGGCTCGAACTTTCTGGTATCTGGGTCTGGTCCTGGCGATGGTTTTCGGACTTTTTTTCTATCGCCTGTTTGATTTGCAGGTCAGCCGCGCCTCGGTTTTTAAAGCCCGGGCCGAGGCCAACCATCTCAAGATTTTGCCGCTCTGGCCGAAGCGGGGCAGAATTTTGGACCGCAGAGGGGTGGTGGTGGCGGACAATGATTCGGCCTTTCGGCTGGTTAGGGATAACGGAGAAGTGGTGGAGGATTTTTCTAATTGGCAAACTCTGGAGGAGTCGCGTAAAAAATATCCAGAACCCTTATTAAGAGTTGAAGCCTATTCCTCCAGGCGCTATCCGGAAGGGGAAAGCTTCGCTCACGTCCTTGGCTACTTAAGCTACCTCTCTCCGGAAGAGATTGGTCAGGTGGCGAGTTTTGAAGTCAGTAAACTGGTCGGCCGCAGCGGCCTGGAGGAGGTCTATGAAGGATACCTGGCCGGAAGGGTCGGCTCGAAGCTGACGGAAGTAAATTCCGAAGGCGAAATTTTTTCTGAAGCGGTCGAGCGCCTGCCCGAGGCCGGGAGTGATATCTATCTTTCGATTGACGCCCGGCTGCAGAAAAGAGTTTGGGAAGAGGTGAAGGGTTTGGTCGAGAGCCGCGGTTTTAAAGGCGGGGCGGCGGTTTTGATGGACGTTCAAACCGGCGAGATTTTAAGTTTGGCGAGCTATCCCAGTTTTAATCCGAATATTCTGACCCGAGGCGGCCCGGAAAAGGAAATTGA
>ERZ1292629.3229-Hain-H43-01um-R1-3229-length-12776-cov-6_pt1 | contig 12776 bp, 13 predicted proteins | sample MGYA00564399_ERZ1292629 | MGnify/ENA primary metagenome ERZ1292629 (study PRJEB36523, sample SAMEA6512636) | groundwater metagenome | collected 2019-01-08 | study: AquaDiva: Metagenomics assemblies of 32 groundwater samples | reverse complement strand
GACTTGCATGCCTTATCCACGCCGCCAGCATTCATCCTGAGCTAGGATCAAACTCTGAATATAAGAACGAGTTTTTAATTCGCTCTCACTAACTCGATGAACGGAACAAGAGAAAAATAACTTCTCTCTCGTTTTACTTCTCTCTACTCTCCTAAAGTTTTGAGAAGTTTTGTTTTGCTTGCTTGCCTTTGCCGCTTGTACGACAAAGGTCTTTGGTGTGATCAATTCTTACAATTTTCTCCTATTCAATTTTCAATGACCGACTGTCCCTACCGTGCTAGCCCTCTGTCCCCGGCGCGTAGTGCCGGGCGAACAAAAAACCGCCGTGTGGCAGTAATAAAGACAGTATATACGGCCCCCCCTATATGTCAAATGAGGTTTTTAGGCCTTTTGTAGAGCCTCCTCGACCTGGGCAAACAGCTCGGCCTGCGTGCCGTTGTTGGTCAGTACGACATCGGCCATCTGCATAACGCCGGCAATGTTCATATCATGCGCGGCGGTTTGAGCCATCTCGCGCTCCTCCTGCTCGACAAACTGTTCGAACGACACTTTGTCGGTGTGACTCCCCCTCAATACTACGCGCCCGTATCGTACCTTGCGGTCAGCATCTACACCCCACACAAGCATGCCTTGCGATTTCATAAACTGTGCTTCTCCAACATTGCGCAAAGATTCGATAATTGCATCCCCGCCACCTTGCTGGGCACGGGTCAAAAGTTCCTCGGCTATGTACCCCGGTCTATGCGTCTTGCGCAAGTCGTTGCCAACTAAACGCATGTGGTCGCGATCTATAGGCAAACCTCTGCGCTTTATCTCCTCTATCAAAAACTCCCGCACCGAAAAATGTTTAAATCCTTTTTGTTTAACCAGATAGTCAACGACCGTTCCCTTGCCCGCGCCATTGGTGCCGGTAATACCGATAATCATTTTTGAATTCTATCCTCTTTTAACAGCGCATGCACTTCGCCTTCGGCCGATTCAAACCGCTTCAGAATCTCCTCGCAGTACGGGTTAAAGCGGTACACGTCGCGAAAAAGCGCCGTGTCGTGCTTAACGCTCTCGACTGCGTCCATTAAGTAGCCGAACGACACGGTGTCGATGTCGGTGCGATTAAACTTGCCGCGTGCCACCACTTGCCCCACAAAGTGGGTCAAAAACAGTGTCTCGGCCAAATGCTTGTCGTGCCGGTCGGCGTTCATCTCGACCACGTCAAAACCGCACTTTTTTAAAAACGCAGTCAGTGCGGTCGTTTGCCCTTTGGGGAGCGTGCTCTCGCTGATGACTACGCGCAAACCCGCCACCTCGCCCCCCTTCTTTTCATAGCTTTCGGGGCCGAACATCGGATGGGTCGCGAGATATCGCTTGCCTACCGCATATTTTTTTAGCAATTCTGTCGTGTGCATCTTAACCGTCGCGACATCGACTATGACGGTATGCCCGCCCACGAGCGGCACGACGCGCGCCAACACCTCTTCAAACGCCGCTATGGGAACGGCGAGCACTACCACATCGCACTGCGCCACCGCTTCGAGCGGAAAGAATTTTTTGCCGTCAGGCTTCTGGCGCGAGGAGTGTATGCGTACGCGCGTCTTTGGAGCAAAGCGGCGGATAAGCACTTCTAAAAACGCCCCAAAGCTCCCGTAGCCGACGATGCCGACGGTTGTGGGCATCTTTTTATTTTTTATCGGACCATTTTTGCCAAGCCACGAGGAGCGGCGCGGCGAGGAATATCGAGGAGTAGGTACCCGCCACCATGCCGACAATGAGCGTCAAAGAGAAGTACTTGGTCGCCTCGGGGCCAAAGAAGTACAGCGACACGAGCACAATAATAACCGTAAGAGAGGTATTGATAGAGCGGGTGAGGGTTTGCATGATAGAGCGGCTCACCACATCCCCAAACTCCTCGCGCTTCGAGCGGTCGACGTTGTTGCGCAGGTTTTCGCGGATGCGGTCAAACACCACGATAGTGTCGTTGATAGAGATACCGAGGATGGTCAGGAGCGCGACGATAAAGAGCGAGTCTACCTCGGCACCGGCAAAATGCCCGAGCGCCGCAAAGAGCCCCGCCGGCAGCAGGATGTCGTGGAGCAGGGTGATGATGGCCACAATGCCGTACTTCCACGACGCGACCGGCTTGGAGACTCCCCGGAAGGCAAAGGCAATAAAGGCGATGATGCACAGCACCACGAGGACGATGGCTATCCACGCCTTTTGCAGGAGCTCCTGCCCGATGACCGGCCCCACGGAAGTAAACTGGTCTTCGTTCGCCGTACCGAGCGCCCCGAGCGCTGTAGTAAGCGGCTGGTGCTCGTCGTTGGTGAGCGCCCGGGTGCGGATGATATAGCCGGAGGTGCCGGTCGACTGCACGCGCACTTCGCCTATATCCAATCCCTCGACTACTGCCTGGACGGCAGTGGACTCGGGACGACCTTGAAGAAAGGTCGCCTGCAGGAGCGAGCCGCCCGAGAGGTCGATGCCGGGCTTGAGGCCCCAAAGCGCAAGTGCAAGCACCGCCGCTACCGAAAGCACCGCCGGAAGGATAAAAAAGTATTTAAGATTTTTTGCGATATTCATATAGTTACTTGCGGAGGCCCGAGCGCATCAAAAAGCGCCCCATCGGGCCCTCGGCCGTGATGCCGAGCGCCAAGAGGAACGTGCGCGAGATGGTGATGGCCGAGAGCATCGAAACAATAACCCCGAGCCCGAACACCAGCGCAAAACCCTTGATGAGTGAGGTGGAGAACCAAAACAGAATAACCGCCGCGATGATGTGCGCGACGTTGCTGTCGCGGATGGCGAGCCACGCGCGCGCAAACCCCTCGCGGATTGCCTGTTCGGCCTTCTTCCCCGCCGCCAACTCCTCCTTCATGCGTTCGGCGATAAGAACGTTGGCGTCTACCGCCAAACCGACTGAGAGGACAAAGCCCGCAATGCCGGCGGCCGTGAGGACAACAGGCACCAGCTTAAAGAGCGCGAGCATCAGCGCGACGTAAATGCCGAGCGACACCACCGACACCAACCCCGGCAGGCGGTACCACAAAATCATAAAGACGGCGACTGCCAAAAAGCCGATGATGCCGGCCATAAGCCCGGCGCGGGTAGCCTCGGCGCCCAAAGTTGCGCCGATGGTCTGCGTTGACTCCAGCTGGATGGGCACCGGCAAGGCCCCGAGGTTGAGGTTAGTCGCGAGCTCTTTGGCGCTCTGGGCCGTAAAGCTCCCCGAGATAATCGCCTTGCCGTCGGTTATCGCGTCTTGTATCACCGGCGCCGAGATAAGATTGCCGTCGAGGAAGATGCCGAGCTCGCTCCCGATGTTTTTGGTGGTGATGTCGCCGAAGAGTTTTGCCCCCTCGCTGTTGAAGACAACCTGCACTACCGGGGTGGTTTGGAGCGCAGCCGAGCCGCCGCCAAACTGGAGCGACGCGCCGGTCAAATACTTACCGGTAAGACCGGTGTCGGTAAAGGCGAGGGGGTTCGGCGTGCCGGTGGCGCTGGTGAGATTATTTTCAAAACCCTTGTTGACCAGCTTAAACTCCAGCGTCGGCGTCTGGCCGATAAGTGCGATGGCTTGGTTGACGTCGGTCACGCCCGGGAGCTCGACGATAAGGCGGTACGCGCCCTGTCCGAGCGCGCCGGCCTGCTCGCTCTGGACCACCGGCTCGCCGACGCCAAAGGCGTTGACGCGGCGCTCGATGACTGTCTGCAGGGCGCTGAGCGAGCTCTGGATGTCGCCGGGGGCGAGTTTGGAGGTATCGGCGTTATAGACCAGGTGCGTGCCTCCCTCGAGGTCGAGCCCGAGCTTAAAGGCAAAGCGCCCCCCCTGTGCGTTGGAATTCCATACAAAAAAGCCGATAATCCCGGCGATAATGAGCACCACGACGGCACTGTAACGTATGGCGAACATGTGCCCTACAGTATCAAAAAGGGCGCCGAGGGGCAACCCCTCCGGTTAGGATTTAAACTTGGCGACAAAGGCAAAACTGCAGCGACAGGGCGCCTCGTGGCACACGTGGCAGTTGTTGCGGAAGAGTTTTGCAAGTTCGGCGGCGAAGTCTATTTTTGCCGAGTTGGCGACGCCGAAGACACAGGACACGTAGTCGGCGACCTCGTTTTCGATGGCGACAAATTGGGAGTGTTTGTGCTGGCCCATAAAGTTGTGGGCGGCCTCGGTAACCTCGCCTATTTCTTCGGCCAAATGGACACCGGCGTGTTCGAGGGTCCGGCGCTTGCTCGGGTAGATAGCCTCGAACATGCGCTGAAATCCTGCCAATGTTTTGGGCTGCAGTGTTTTTTGTACGGTGATTTTTTTGCGCCCGGCGGACTTATTCTTTTTGCAGGCGCACGGACGCTTGCCACAATACGAGCACACAAAAGGAAAGCGCCGCCACACCGCCGCCTCGACGTCGATATGAAAGCGGTTCGCCAACGCCATCAGAAAAGAAAACGAAACCAGGAGATTCTTTTTTATTTTGTCTTTGTCCGCCTTGCGGATGCCCTTGAGTGCCCGCATCGCAAAGCGCTGTTCCTGGGTTAAAAGGTCCCAGGTCGAGTACAGCCGATCGTCCACCGCTCCGTATACCCGGTGGTTGAATTTTTGAAAGTCCGCAAGGCTGTCATTTTTCTTAAAGCTCGCCATGCCCTTATACCATCACTTCCGCGCGGCCTTTGCAAGCACGAACAAATTCTTAAAAATCATGGCGACTGCAATCGGGCCGATGCCGCCGGGGACGGGAGTAAACACAGAACACACGTCGGCGCAGGAGGGGTCGGCGTCGCCGGCGAGCTTGCCGCCCGCCTCGCTGGTGCCCGCGTCTACCAAGACCACCCCTTTTTTGAGCATCTCCGGTTTTACCAGCCCCGGCTCGCCGGCGCCAAGCACTACAATGTCGGCGGTTTTGAGGGAAGTCAGACTTCCGTCACGATTGGTCACGACCTCAACATCCGCTCCAAGCTCGTGCAAAAGTTTTGCCGCCGGGGCGCCTACCAACCTCCCCGCTCCAACTACCACGGCACGTTTTCCCCGAGGTTTAACCCCGGTACGTTTCAAAATCTCGGCAATGGCTTCGGCGACCGGCGGCCGTACTAAAGAATTTTTATTGAGCGCATCAACGTCCTTTTCCGGCGGCAGGGCCGCAATCAGCGCCTCGGCGTTTGGTATCGGCATCTGCACGATGATGCCGTCGCAGGTAAGGGCCTGTTGCATCTCGCCGGGGCCAAACCGGCGCACCTCAACGTCGAGGCGCGCGGCCGCCCGCGATTTTATTTTTATAAACGACTCGGTGGCCGCATCGCCCGACACCATAAGCACGCCGAGCGTAAGCGCGCCGAAAGCGCCGCGCTCCTTTTCGAGAGCGCTCAAAATTTCTTCGGCTATTTGTCTGCCGTCAATTATCATTACTTGGCAATGGCCGCGGCGGTGCGCAGTAAACCCTCCTCAAGCGAAACCCGCGGCGTAAAGCCGAGTATTTTTTGCGCCTTGGAAATATCCGCGAGACTATGGAGGATATCGCCGAGGCGGAACGGCTGATACTCCGGCGGCAGGGAGTTGCCGACGGTCTTGCCGATAAGCACCACAAGCTCGTTGAGGGATGTTTGGCGCCCGCCCGCGATATTAAAGACTTCGCCGGCTACGCCGGGTTTTGCCGCCGCCAGCAGATTCGCCTCGACTGCGTCGCTGATAAAAGTAAAATCCCGCGTCGTCGACCCGTCGCCGAAAATGACGGGTGCCTTCCCCTGCTTGAGCAGGCGGATAAATTTAGGGATTACTGCGGCATATTCGGAGTCGGGGTTTTGGCGCGGCCCGAAGACGTTAAAATAGCGCAGACAAACGGTCTCGACGCCGAAGAGTTTGTGGGTTAGCACCATATACCGTTCGCCGGCGAATTTTTGCAGAGCATAGGGCGAAAGCGGGTTCGGGGGCATGTCCTCGCGCTTGGGGAGCTCTTTGGCGTCGCCGTAGTACGAGCTCGAGGATGCGTAGACGATGCGTTTAACCCCCGCCGCCCGCGCGGCAAGCGCCACTCGCAGAGTGCCGGTGGCGTTGACCTCGTGGGTAAGGAGCGGTTCTTCGATACTGCGCGGTACCGAGGGGACAGCCGCTTGATGAAAGACAACCTCGGCGCTCGCAAGCGCCTGCGCGAGCGCGGCCTCGTCTAAAATACTCTTTTCGATAAACTCCACCGAGTCGAGCAGGTTGGCTATGTTTTCGGCGCGGCCGGTCGACAAGTCATCAATAATCGTCACGTCCCATCCCTGGCGCAGCAGCGCGTCGGCTATATGCGAGCCGATAAATCCCGCCCCGCCGGTTACTACCGCTTTAGCCATACCGTATTATACGCCGCTGCGGGTTATAAGTTTCTTAATGGTCTTGAGGATGATGACCGCGTCTAAGACCAGCGAGCGGTGCTTGAGATAATAGAGGTCGTACGAAAGCTTTTCGCTCGTGGCCTTGACGTCGGTGACCGCGTGGGGATGATTGTCGTGATACAACTGCGCCCAGCCCGAGAGTCCCGGCTTGATGATATGCCGGACGTTGTAGTACGGAATCTCTTTTTCGTATATCTGCACGAGCGATGGTGTCTCGGGGCGCGGACCGATGAGCGACTGGGTGCCCGCGACCACCTCCCACAACTGCGGCAACTCGTCGATGCGAAACAGGCGCAGCCACTTGCCCACGCGCGTCACGCGCAACTTGCTTGTGCCTTCCGCTCCATAGTCGCCGGCATCGTTGCCGGTCATACTGCGGAACTTGAGTATCCGGATGGTGTGGCCGCCCTCGCCCACGCGCGGCAAAGATACAAACGGCGAGCCGCCGTCATCAAGATATATCGCCGCGATAATAAAAGGATAAAAAATGAGCGACAGTAGGGCCGCCGGGAGCGCCACAACAATATCCATCGCACGCTTGAGCGGGTCGTAGAGCGTGTGCGCGTAGCGGCTGACATTGCGCGCCAGCCACCGGTCGTCAACGACCGAGAGCGGTACGCGGCCAAAGACCTCTTCGTACAAGCTCATCGCGTCGATGAAACGGACCCCCCTCCTGAGGAGTTGTGTAAGTGCGGGGAAGGCCCGCGCCACCCTGGGGTTTTGCCAGTGCGCGATAACGAAGGTGGGGCGGCAACGGTTAAGCGTGTCCGCCACCCTTGCAGAGAGGTCCTCCCCGGGAGCTATCGTCTCGCAAATCGTGACCGGCCCGCGGGGAGCGCCACGTAGGGCGCGGACCAGTTCATCGACTTCGACCCCCGAGCCGACGACGACCGCGGCCTCTTTTTTCTGCAGTCCTAGGTGGGGAAAGATAAATGCCCGCCACAAGAGGACCAGCAAAAACGAGATCACCGAGTAGATGACGAGCAGGGTCTTAGGCGCGATGCCGAAGAGCGGTACAAAAAAGAAGAACACCGCCGCAATGATGACGTTGGCGACCTGGGCGCTCATGAGCGTGGCCGTCAACTCGCGCCGGGCGAACATTAATAGCCGGCTCTCGTACAGCCCCGCGATAAAAAAGACAACGATCCACGCGACGAACAACAGACTAAAAGGTACAAGGTGCGCGTCAACAAAAAGCTCCTGCGAGGGTACCGCGCCGGTGCGCACGTACAACGAGAGCCATAGGGAAAAGGTAAAAAAGAAGATATCCCCCACAAAGAGGACCAGCGTCCGGGGGCCGAGGGCGGTAGTCATAGCTTGTGACATACTATATAACACATACATGAAAAAGAAAGTCACATGCAGAGCATGAAAAAAATATTGTACGTAATAACCAAATCCAACTGGGGCGGCGCCCAGCGCTATGTATTTGACCTGGCCACTGCCCTGCCCAAAGAGCAATTTTCCGCCCAAGGCGGACCAGCCTCGGGTTGGGAGGTAGCGGTGGCGCTCGGCGGCGAGGGTTTGCTGAAAGAAAAGTTGTTGGTGGCGGGGATACGGACCGTCGGTATAAACGCGCTCCAGCGCGATGTGTCGCTGGCCAAAGAAGTCAAAACTTTGCGCGAGCTTATGGCGCTTTTTAAACAAGAGCGGCCCAGCGTGGTGCACCTCAACTCCAGCAAAGCGGGCGGGCTTGGCGCGCTGGCCGCGCGCATTATGGGGGTGCCTCATATCATCTTTACCTCGCACGGGCTGGCATATGACGAGGACCGTAACGTACTCAGCCGCCTGTTGATATTTTTTTCGACCTGGGCGACCTTTCTCCTCTGCCACACGGTTATCGTGATATCTAAAAATAACTTCGAGCGCACATCGCGGTTCTTCGGTTGCGGCAAAAAAGTCCGGCTCATATACAACGGCCTCGGGCCGCTTGAGTTTTTGGCGCGCGAGGAGGCCCGCGCGCACCTCAAACTCCCGCAAAACGCGCTTGTCATCGGCGCGCTCGGCGAGTTGACCTGGAACAAAAATTATCCCGTGCTACTGCGCGCGGCGGGTCTGCTCAAGCGTAGCGCCAAAGAGTTTACCCTCTGCATCATGGGCGAGGGGCAGGAGCGCACGTTTGTCGAGACGCTGATAGACGAGGAGGACGTCCGCGACCGGGTCGTCTTGGCGGGCTTTGTGCCCGAGGGATACCGCTACCTCAAGGCCTACGACATCTTTGTACTCACCTCGGTCAAAGAAGGTTTGCCGTATGTGCTCCTCGAGGCCGGCCAGGCGGGGTTGCCGGTCGTGGCGAGCCACATCCCTGGCAATGAGGACATTGTCGACAATAAGGTGTCGGGGCTGCTGTTTAAATCAAAAGACCACCACAACCTCGCCACGCAGTTAAAACTCCTGTTAGACGACAGCGAAATGCGCGCGCGCCTCGGCAAAAACCTAGAGGAGCAGGTGCAAAAAGAATTCTCCCTCGAAAAAATGGTGTCTGAAACTAGCGCGCTGTATTAAGGCTAATAACCTCTAAGGTATAACCGTGAAATAGTCGTCACTTATATCCGATATTGAGGCGTTTGTATTAGAGGTGATTTTAATTTTGAATCTACAGGTATTCCCCTCAGTGAGTCTGAGAATAGTGGCTGGACTAATCGTAAACGTGGTTTCGCTTTCATCCCCAGCAAGCGCCTGGGTGAAGTTTGGACCTAGACAATATCCCTGGGTCGGGTCTCCAAGCAGAGAAACAAAAAACGAGTCGTTTTGGGAGCTTTTCCACTGCACTGGTATGGGGTTGCCGGCTTTAAACACTTCACCCCCATTTGGTGATAGTAGTGTTATGCCTTTACTGGTAACAGTAAACGGTACCGAGTTGCTTTTAACCGTCACCGAACCGGGGCGGTCTTGCGAGGGCCGCGCAACCCCGACACTCACTTGATAAATCCCCCCGGCAATACTTGTCGACGTCAGTTTAAAGGTGAGAGTGGTGCCATCGGAAGATACCGTATCGGGAATATATATCAATTCTTGAGAAGAGCCGCGGAAGACTACCGTGTCGTTCGACCCCGGAAGCCCCGAATTAAATCCGGCTCCCCGGATGGTTATGATGCTGCCGTCCGCAGCACTACTAGAGGGGCTTATTGAGTCGATGCGAATATTCGAGCTGTCGACGATGTTTATTTTTACAAAAGATTTTGATGGGTCAGTAAAAGAGAGAGTGCTTATCACCTTCTCCATAGTTGCATTGTCGCTTGGCTGATATTCAGTTTTGTTTATGGCGTCACCAGGATACAAGACAAAACTGATTTCGCGGTCTTTAGTATATATAAAATATCGATCGTCTCCGGTGGCGATGCGATGCACGGCCGGCATGTTTCCTATCTGGATAGCTTGCGCTGATGTTCGAGCCGAGTAGTAGTCAAAATACTCCTGCGGGGTCACATAGAGAGGTTTTGTGGCTCCCTCTTTAGCCAGATTCAAATCAATTATATAGAAAGCCGCGAACAGTTTTGTCAGCGGAGTTGTGGGGGACTTAGAAAAGAAGACGCCAATCCCATCATTATTTTTTTTAATAAACCAATCGGTTGGATATTTAAAAGAGAATCCGTAGTTGGTGTCGGTGTATGTCTTCCACCCCGCAGTCTCGTCAGTTGTAGTTGCGGGTTGAGATGACTCTTCCTGCACGACACTTGGTGCCTTTTGCTGCCCATACCAATACGCGCCACCGGAGGCGGCGAGGACGGCTAAAACGCCGAGCAGGACCGGGAGCCAGACGAATCCGCCCTGCACAGAGTGTGGAGTCTTCATTTCTTAACTATAGTCCTCTTACGCTAAAAAGCTATCTGTCGTATCCCCCGCTCCAGTCGCGGGCAAGCGCTTGCGGGTGGGCGACGCGCGAGTAAGCTGACATGCCCGAGATGATGCCGAGCGCCAAAAACTCGGCCACCACGTGCGAGCCGCCGTAGCTCATAAACGGTATCGTCGTGCCGGTGACCGGCAAAACGCCGAGGTTGATGCCGGCATGGAGCACCATGTGCGCGGCCAAATAGCACAAGACCCCCAAGGCAAAAAGCACTTCAAAATTGCTCGCCCCGCGCATGGCGGCGCGCAAGATGCGCCAGAATAAAATCCCGTAGAGCGCGAACACGAGTATGATGCCGACAAAGCCCCACTCCTCGGCATATGCGGCAAAAATAAAGTCCGTCTGATACTCGGGCAAAAAGCGCAGTTTGCTCTGGGTGCCATACCCTATCCCTTTGCCGGACAGCTGACCCGACCCAACCGCCACGGTCGACTGATAGGCATTGTACCCGGTGCCGTGCAGGTCGCGGGTCGGATTAACAAAGTTGAGGATGCGCTGTTTTTGGTAGTCATGAAATCCGAAGAGCCATAGGCCTAAGAAAGCCAGCGCCCCGACGGTCAAAATGAGCAGCAGGTGCGTACGCGACAGGCCGGAACACAACACCATGCCGAGCCAGATACAAAATATGATGACGGCGGCGCCGAAGTCGGGCTGAAGCAAAATCAGTACAAACACAACCACCGCATAACCGCCGGATATGATGATGTGGCGAAAGTTCGCTATTTCGATGTGCCGGCGCGAAAAGTATTTGGCGAGGAGGATAATAAGCGCCAAGTTGACGAAATCGGTGGGCTGAAACGCCAAGAGCCCCAAGTCAAACCAACTCTTAGCCCCGAGTATCGCGTGGCCGGCGACGACCAAAAAAATAAGCGGCAACAGAAGCGCGCCGTAGATGCCGGCCGCTACGCCGCTCCGGCGCAAAAAACGCCAGTCGACCTGGCTTGCACCAAAAAATACTAGGACGCCGATAATAATCCAAATAAGCTGGCGGATGACATACGGGTCCCGCGACTGGAACGAACTCATGGTAACCAGACCAAGCACGCATAGCGCGAGCGCCGCGCCGAACATAATCCAGTCGACGGAGCTTTTGTTGTTTGTAGTAAGCGAGATGGGGGTCACCTCCCTACTTTATCAGAACGACGGCAGGACCGTAATTTCGGCGCGGACGACATTCGGCACCCCGCCCGGGAAGGTAAAGACAATGGGCGTTGAGGATTTTTTAGCCACGTCGACGATACTGCGGCTTGCCGCGCGCGCGGTGCCCGAGGCGTCAAAGAGTACCGCGCCCAGGGTGACGGCGCGCGCGTCGAAGTAGGAGTTGTTGTTCAATACCGCGTTGAGCTTAGAGGCGTCGCTACTTAAATTTTGGTTGGTCACCCGCAGGGCCGGGATTTTGTTCGCCTGGATTCTGTACCACGTCGGCACGCCGGAAAAGCCGAACAAGACGCGGGTCGGTACGCGGTTTTGCACCGGGATGTTCGGGTCGATGATGGGGATAGTCTGCACCGGCGGCAAATCAACAACACCGTCGCGCTCGACGATGAGGTGGTTGTCGGCGTCAAAGAGTTGAAACGAGTACCCGACCCGCTTGGCCCCCGCGCCGGGATTGTCGTTTTGGATATACGCGGCGGCGGTGTAGGTGCCGGCGCCGGTTTGGAATATGCGGGCCCACAACTGCACCGGCGCGTGCGCCTCGGCGCGGCACACTAATGCGCAGGAACCTCCGCAGTCTACGCCGTGCTCATCGCCGTTTTGGGCGCCGTCAAAACAGGTCGGCGCTATGGTAAAAAAAGCTTGATACAAAAAGACAACAGCTATCAACGCCAAAACTCCCACCACGGCGGTGTATAAGGTTTTGCGCCGACCGCTCCAGCTCAGGACCATGTGGATATTGTAGCAAGAAAAAACTCCGCCACGGGCGGAGTATTAGCCAGGAGGCCAGAGAAAACGGTGGCCCCAATCGTAGGTTGCGAAGGCTAGTGCCACCGCAAGGGCGGTAAGCAGCATAAACGCGAGCGCTGTTGGCCTTCCGTTAACCACAAACGGATTCATGGCTGTCCCCTCTCAAAAACTGCTGAAAAAACTTTACTTTCTTTTACTAAAATTGTCAACCTCAAAAAACCCTTATTCTAAAGGGTGAATCGGGACAAAAAATATTTTAGACCTTCTACTCTGGCGGTTAGCTACTCTGGCCGCGTTGTACCGCGACTACCATCGCCACTAGCGAGCTTAACTTCCGTGTTCGGAATGAGAACGGGTGTGACCCCGCCGTTAAACCACCAGAGTACAAAGTCCAAATTAAAATCAAAAGCAAACAAACAACAAATTATTGCGACCCTCAATATCCTCTTCCCCCCGCCTCCACTAAAGGAGGCGACAAAACAAAGTTCCAAGAAATTCGATCGATTAGTACTTCTCGCCTCAATACCTTGCGGTACTTACAGCTAAAGCCTATCAACGTCATCATCTCTGACGGATCGTAATGATTACTCATCTTAGAGCCGGCTTCGCGCTTAGATGCTTTCAGCGCTTATCCAATCCGGACATAGCTACCCAG
>ERZ1292629.3227-Hain-H43-01um-R1-3227-length-12779-cov-7_pt1 | contig 12779 bp, 15 predicted proteins | sample MGYA00564399_ERZ1292629 | MGnify/ENA primary metagenome ERZ1292629 (study PRJEB36523, sample SAMEA6512636) | groundwater metagenome | collected 2019-01-08 | study: AquaDiva: Metagenomics assemblies of 32 groundwater samples | reverse complement strand
CTGGGGCGCGGGCAAGCTACTCTCGATTTGAGCATCACGCCGCCTCCTTTAAGTGTTTGTCGAGCGTGCGATGCAATTGGTTGCAGTATGCGCCGGTACGGTGATCGCGCTGGGCTTCCTCCCGGACGAGCTCGAGTGCCACCCGGATAGCCTCGCGCTCCGGTCCGTCGGGGAAGTAGAAGGTCCAGTCGGGGACTCTAAACTTTCCCCCAAGAATCAATCCTGGCATCGCCGCCTCGCAGGTATAAGTTGCATAGGCCACAGTGCGGTCGAAGCGTAATCCATACATAAGACCATCACGAAGCGGGTCAAGGTAGAATTTTGTCTTCTTGAGCTCGGATTCTATCTCGTCAGTTATTGAAGCAAGAAGTTGTGCCTCAAGTGATACGGGTTTTAGCGGATTGAACCGCAAAGTGGGCCGCAGTCCGCCTTTACGCAGATCAAACGCTGCTCCATATTGGTAGTGGCGGGCCTTTGCCTGACCCCGGAGCATCGGGTAGAGGCGGCAGAGTTCATATTTTTGACGCTCGCCTCCGTATACGATGTTGTCTACCCCAACACACACTTCCCAACGAATTTTACGGAACCGGGGTTGAAACTTCTCAAAAAGTTCAATCGCTAGGTCTCCCTGCATGGCTTTCTCCTTGTAATTTGTGGACGTGCTTCTGTCGCTATCATCGGGCCGACTAGGCTTAGAATCTAGTCAAAAAGGGTTGACTCAACTTTTTGTAAAAACATGGTAGGGTTTTGGTATGCACGCGCTGCAGCAGCATATTTTAAAAGAGGTTATTTTAAACGGCCCGCGGCGTTTTGCGCAGTTTAAACCAAAAGGGATTGATGGAAACCAGTTTGTCTACCACCTGCGCGCGCTCGAGCGCGCCGGCTACCTCAAACAAGAGCGCGGGCACTACATCCTCACGCCCTCGGGCAAGCGCTACGCCGAGCGCGTGTCGCTCGAGGGTTTTAAAGAACGCATCCAGCCAAAGATAGTGACGCTTGTCGTGGTAAAAAACACCAAAGAAGAATATCTGCTCTATAGGCGGCGCAGAGTACCGATGCGGCACTTGGTGGGGTTCCCCTACGGCAAAATCCACTTGGGCGAGCGGCTCGAAGAGGCCGCAAAACGCGAGCTTGAAGAGAAGACCGGCCTTAGTGCCGACTTGCGCCTGCGTGGGCACGTGTACCTTACTATCCACGACGAAGAGGAGCTGGTGGCGCACATGCTTTGCCACATCTTTAGTGGTAGAGAACCACAAGGAGAGCTGCGCGAGGAGTTTCCCGCTGGCGATACTTTTTGGCGCCGGGTCGAGGATGTTCCACGGCGCGAGCTTATGCCGGGAGTGTGGAAGATATTGCAACTGCTCGAGTCGGGCAAGCAGCAATTTTTTGCCGAGTATGCGCTCGACACGCATGAAGAACCGTTTACTCCGCGCTAATAAAAAGCGCCCGCTCGCGGGGGAAGAGCCACAGCGCTAGGTGGTAGATGCCGTAGGTGATAAAGAACGCCGCCATGACGTCGATGGTGTAGTGGAGGTGGCCGAGCAGTACCACGGCGCCAAAAACAAACGACCAAACAAGGAAGAGATAGCGCTTGGGTTTGTCGTGCCAAAAAATGAGCGCCATAAGAAAAGGCACCCCGGTATGCGCGGAGAAAAAGAGGTCGTCTCCGCCGAGTTGCTTGGCAAAGAGCCCCGTGATGTCGAGCGCCGCTTGGGTGGGGAACGGCCCCAGGTGCGTCATCGATACAAATGCCGCCCGGATAAAATAAAAGAGCGAGAGGCTGTGGAGCAGAAACGGTATCCGCTTGGGGTGATGCAGACAAAAGAAGACGAGCACCGCGATAAGAAGAACGACTCCCCAAACAAAGACCAGTCCCACGTTGAACACAGGTATGTTGGACAGGACTATATCCTCGACGTAATTGCTGGCGCGGTTGGTAGCGTAGACGCCGGCATAAAAGTTTACCACTACGCTCAGCGCAAAAACCAGTATTGCCGCCGGCACCGAAAAGCGCATGTGCCGGTCAAACCACGAACTCCTGTAGCGCTCTACAATGGCGATATACCACATGGGCTCTAGTATACTGGAGTTCTATGGACAGTCACTTGGCCGCGCTTTTGCTGCAGTACCGCTGGGAGATACTTGTGCCGCTGTCTTTTATAGAGAGCCCGATTGTGGCTTTTATATCCGGCACGCTCGCGAGCTTAGGCTACTTCAACCTCTTTGCTCTTGCGGGGTACTTTTTTGTCAAAGATATTGTGTTTGATGCGGGCTTTTATTATCTCGGGCATCGCGGTGTGCGCACCAAGTTTGTGCACCGGATGTTGGCAAAGTTCAGCATAACGGAAGAGCATTTTGACGACATCCGGCGCGAGTGGGAGCAGCGCCCGATGCGCACGATGTTGCTCGGCAAAGTCTCTTACGGTGTGGCGATGGGATTTATTGTCGCGGCAGGCGCGGTAGGGATGTCTTTAAAGAAGTTCTTTGCCTACGGGGCTGCGGCGGCAGTGTTGCAGTATTGGACACTCTTGTTGCTCGGATATTTTTTTGGCGCGGCGTTTGGCTCGCTCACCGGCATTGTGACGAACTTGGAGTATGTAGTGGCGTTCGGCGGACTCTTTTTGTCGGCGTACTATATACTGGCCTGGTATTTGCGCCGCAGAGCGGTTGATAAACATGAACTCTCCTAACCCAACGTTGTCGTTTATCCTCCCGACGTTTAATGAGGAGAAGGTGCTCGAGGCGACGCTCCGCTCTCTGCGGCAGCTCAAAGCATTGACCTGCGAAATAATAATCACCGACGGCAACTCAAAAGACAAAACGCTCGAGGTCGCGCATCGCATGGCCGACAAAGTGGTCGTGTGGGACAAACCGTATCGCCAAACGATTGCGTTGGCCCGCAACTTGGGCGCGCACCAAGCGGCGGGGGAGTACTTTGTATTCCTCGATGCCGACGTCACCATCCCCAACATGGATGAGTTTTTTAGCACGGCGGTGCAGCGGTTTGTTGATGACCCAGCACTCTCGGCACTGACCGCCTGGCGGGGCATCGTGCCGGAGAACGAGACCGTGGCAGACCGGGTCAACTTTTCAATCCTGACCTTTGGTGTATATGTTATGAACAACTTTTTGCACATGCCCAACTGTTGGGGCGAGTTCCAGATGATGCCTGCCGCAAAGTTCCGTGCAGTTGGGGGCTTCAACGAACACATGATAGCGGCCGAGGACATGGATATGTTTATACGCTTAGGCAAACTAGGCAAAACGAGGCTTGAGCCATCGCTAAAGTTTTTTGAGAGCGGCCGTAGAGTCCACAAAATGGGCTGGCCGCGCGCGTGGGTACTCTGGCTCGGCACCGGCATGAAGCAACGTTGGTTCGGCAAATCCCGCGAAGTCCCCTGGGAGGTGATTCGCTAGTGTGTGCGGAGGCGGGCAAAAGCATCTACGACATCTTTGGGTGTTATGCGGTTGATGAAGAGGCATCCTTTTTTGCTTATGAAGCGCTGGTAGAGCCCGCGGCCGCCCGAGCGGTCGAGCGTGATGTCGCGCGGGTTTGGCGGCGTGTACATATGCGGCCCGGGGCCGAGCAAGGTGATGCTGGGAAGGTCGACCAGGTGCGCAAAGTTGCGCGGGCCGCTGTCGACGCCGATAAAGTATTGCGACTTGCGCAGGAGGAGCACCAACTGCACTAGACTTATTTGCCCGATGAGCGAGTGGACAGGGAAGTCGAGTTTTGAAGAAATAAAGTCGAAATCAGCTTTGTCGCGGGCTGAACCCACAAAAATAAATTCGTACCCGAGCGGGCGGAGTAGTTTGAGTGTCTCGGCCCAGCGCTCCGCGGGCCATTGGTTGGTGACCCACGAGGCGCCGGTATGGATGATGAGTTTGTTGGGCAGAGTGGCAAGCGGCACCTCTTTTTTTAGCTGTTCATAGTCTGCATCGCTGAAATCAAAAATATCTTCAAACAAAACATCTTTTGGCGCGTAGCCAAACATACCAAAGTTGACCTCGCGCCACGACTTGGGTGTCTTGCCCACCAGCAAGCGCCACCCCATGTGGAGGCCGTAGGCAGTCATGGCAGAGAGTGATGTCTTGAGCGAAGCGGTTTTAATTGCACCGAGCGCGCGGTACGAGGAGGGGCTGATGCGCATCACGATTATTTTTTCGTACGCATTTGCGGGCGGCGCACCCTCCGGGTGCTCCTCAGCCGCACGGGCAAAGACCGACTTGGCCGTGTAGACCTTGTGCACGCCGCACACACGCTCGGCCAGCGGTTTGAGCGGAGGGGATACCATCAGGTCGACCATAGTGCCGGAGTTCTTTTTTATAAATTCGTGCAGAGCAGGGAGCGAGGCGGCAAACTCCCCGATGAGCGAGGTGTTGACCACCAACACGCGGCCGCCGGCCAAACCGCCGCGCTTAAAAAAATGGCGCACGAGGAGTGCCGCCATAAGCGGCGGCTCTTTAAAGATATTCAAATAGTCGAAGTTGACCTTGGCCATGCAGAATATGGAATGTGGGCAGTATACCCTATAAATAAAAACGAATCGCCCGCCGAGGTTTGGTAACCAACGGCGGGCGAGGAACTGGTAATTAGAGAAACACGCTCAAAAGCGAGAACGCGACAACCGCTGAGAATCCTCCAGCCAGCATCCACAGCTGTTTGGCATCTTCCCCAAGGATGTTGGGGTACCAAACAAACTGGTAGTGGTCTTGGATGAACTTCACCGGCAAGTGGAGGTCAAGACCGATCTGGACGACCAGCGCGATCCCGACAACGAGCGCGGTCTGCGGTTCCACTGAGCTACGGAAGAAGTGCAGCCCGAGGATAGCGAGCGCCACCGACATGTAGGGGATGTGCAGCCCCCCGACGAATGTCGTGCGGCCTTTCCAACCCAGTGTCGCCGGCCATTCGCCGGTGAGTACCACAAACTTCTGGAACAAGCAGGTCAGGACGAGACCCAAAAGCCCCATACAGATTACGTCCCAGCGGCTCCACTGGTTGCCCTCTTTTGCGACGATGTAGCCGAGTATCCAGGGCAACCAAAAGATGTCGGCCCAGATGAAGAAGTCCGCCACGGCAGGGATAACCTTGCCGGTGCCAAACCGTTGCATCATCTGCCCGGGCAACAGCGTCTGGTCGATAAAGTAGGCAGCGGGCAGCCACAGGGCAGCCCAGAGCGCCATCGTAAGACAGAACAATGTTCCGGGGGCCATGGGCCACCTCCCGTGTGTTGTCAAAGCCCTTGCGGGCGGGAACTTTTATCGCTCTTCAGTATACTCCTTTTTATTTATTTGTCAAGTTGTGGGGCGTGGGTGATATACTTTGCCCATGGAAACACTCGTTATTTTTGGGGCGAAGTATCTTGTCTATGTACTAATTGCTTTGTCGGTTTTGGCGGTCGTTGTATTTAAAAACAAAGAGCAGTGGTTTAGGTTTGGGATGCTTGCACTGCTCGCGCTTGCGGTCGGCTACGCTTTGGCGCGCGCGGCGGGTTTTTTGTTTTCGCACCCGCAACCGTTTGCGGCCGAGGGATTTGAACCACTCATCCCGCACGCGGTCGACAACGCGTTCCCCTCCGACCACACAGTCATCGGTGGCGTGTTTGCCTCGGTCGCATTTTTGGCCGACCGCCGCGTCGGTCTTGTGCTCTGGGTCTTGGCGCTGCTGGTCGGGCTCTCGCGCATAATTGCGGGGCTCCACTACACTGTCGATGTGCTGACCGCGGCCACTCTTGCGGTGGCGGCGGTGTGGCTCGCCGACCGGGTGCTCAAACGATTTAAACTATTTTAGCGGCTGCGCAGCTCCAAGAGCACGCGCTCGACATCGACTATCGAAACGGGCTTGACCAGGTGCTCGTCAAAACCGGCCTCTTGCGCCTTGCGCTTGTCCTCCGGCTGGCCGTACCCTGTGAGCGCGACGCACCGCAGGGGATGCTTGGCCGCGGCGCGCATCTCTCTGGCCAGTTGGTAGCCGTCCATGGCGGGGAGTCCGATGTCGAGTATCGCAACGTCGGGGCGATGCTCCTGGGCAAGCGCCAGCGCCTCCATCGCGTCGTAGGCAAGCAACACCCGGTGGCCGTAGTGCTCCAAAAGGGCGCCGAGTCCGCGCGCCGCCGGTTCGTTGTCGTCGACTACTAATATAGTAAGCGACTCTGTGCCCGCACCTGCGGGCCGCTCCACTTTAGAAAAGCGGCCGCGCACGCGCGCCTTCAGCCCCTGGGGCATAGCAAGCGGCATCGTCGCCGGGAGCGGAATTTCAACCGTAACAGTGGTGCCCGTGCCGACGCCGGCGCTGTGGGCTTTGATGGTGCCGTGGTGCATCTCCGCCATGCGCTTGGCGAGCGACAGGCCTATATGCAGCCCGCTTTGGCGCTGAGAGATGCCGGTCTCCGCTCCGCCGAACGGCTCAAACACCGCCACCAGCCGCTCCGGCGCGATGCCGATGCCGTTGTCTTGGACCGACACCGCCAAGGTGTTGTCGGTGCGTTCGGCGCGCAGCGTGATAGTCCCGCCCGGCTCGGTGTATTTGGCCGAGTTGGTGAGCAGGTTGGCAAAAATCTGGGTGAGCCGCACCGGGTCGCCGTTGAGCCAGATTTCTTCGTCGGGGAGCGAGGTGAGCAGGGTGTGCCGGCGCGTTGCAATCTGCGGCTGTACCATCTCGATAGCGTGCGCAAGCACCGCATGAATCTCGACCGACTCTTTTTGCAGATTAAATTTTTTTTGCGAGATGCGGGTGATGTCCAGCAGGTCGTCGAGCAGGCGCGCGATAGTGTGCAGGTGCGCCCCCATCATCCGCAGGACCTCCGGGCGGCCGCGCTCCTGGAGCTTGAGCAACTCGAGCCCCGAGAGGATAGGCGAGAGCGGGTTGCGCAGTTCGTGCGCGAGGATGGCGATGAAGTCGCTCTTGGCCTGGTCCTCGGAGCTTATTTTTGTAAGCGCAACCTCGAGCTTACCCACATGCGTGTGCAGGTTGTTGATGGCTTCCTTACGCTCTTCGGTGATTGAAGAAAAGAGCAGGAATATAAGCGAGAGCATGCCGATGACCATCTGGATGCCAAAGAGCGCCTGGGCAATGTCAGAGCTGTGCGTAATGGGCCCGTAGCCAAACAGCACGCCGGTGGCGCCGATGGTTGCGAGCATAAAGAGCGCGAGCGACATGCCGCGCGGTCCTGCGCGCAGCGCCGCCCACAAGAGCGGGAGGATAAGTATGTAGAGCAGGGATATCCCGGCCACCGACGAGTACGGCGTCCAAAACAGGAGCACGCAAAGGGTGGCAATACTGCCAAAGAGCGCGACACCCTCGACTATCTCCAGGAAAGTTTTTGTAAAGAGCGGCCGGTAGAGCCAGCGCAGGGCAAAGGGTCCAAAAGCAATAAGGCTCACGAGGTGCCCTATCCAAACGCCGACCCAGAGTGATACGCTGAGCGCGGGCCGCTGATTAAAGACAAACACGCCAAATGTAATAACCGACGCAGAGACGGCGCTCGCTGCGAGAGAGGCGAGCATCAACCCCAGCGTGTCGCGCAAGCGATTCTGCATGGGGGAGAAGTCGACGTAGCGCTTTAGTATGTAGGCGGCGATCAAAGACTCGGCCACGTTGGCCACGGCCGTCGTGGCAATGAGCGGCGGGTACACGCCGCGGAAGTAGAGCACGACAAAAAAAGCGATTGCGATGGCCGGCCAGAGGTCCAGCCCCCAAAAAAAGAGCACCACCAGGCCGAGCGCGGCCGGGGGCCACACCAGCGAGGTGCCGACGCCCCCCCGGGGCACTAAATTAAAGCTCACTACGAGGAGCGCGGCGTAGAGTACTGCCACGGCCACAAACTTCGGCCAGTAGGCGCGCAGGGAGGTGTAAGAGGGTTCCTCCATATGCGGTACTCTAGCCACAATGACCCTCGCCCGCAAGGGGGCTATGCGACGGGGTGACGTTCCTCCACTGTTTGTTTAAAAGCGTGCGAGTGAGCGGGGTGGGCGTGGTTGAGGTGGTTCCACATCCTGATTTTGGTCATAAGAACGCGCGCGGTGTCGCCCGCCTCGCGGTGACCACATTGCCGGCAGATCAAAATGAGTTCCATAGCCAAAGTGTAGAGGGTGGCGGGTGATGCGGGGATGAATTCTGCGGGGTACTGGACAGCCCTGCGATAGGGTATACTATCGGAGTACTTTTATTAATTTACTTTTAGCGTTTATATGGTACGAAAAGCAAATCCGGCACTCCTTAAACCTATGCAGCTCTCGGCGGAGCTTGAGGCGGTGATAGGCAAGGGCCCTATGAGCCGTGGCGAGGTGGTCAAGCAGATATGGGTCTATATCAAAAAGCACGACCTGCAGAACCCGGCTAACAAGCGCAACATCCTTGCGGATGCCAAGCTTAAGCCGCTCTTTGGTGGCAAGGCAGAGGTGACGATGTTTGAGATGACGAAGCTCGTCTCCGGACACCTCAAGTAACCTTCCTCTTGTAGGAATAAAAAACGGCCGCCCTTGGGGCGGCCGTTTGCGTTGCGAACCGGTTGATGCCGGTTAGAAATTGTATTTGATCCGGAGGCCACCGTAGGTGGCATCGCCGACGTTCCGGTCTTGGATGTCGGAGACGCGCCGGCGCATGACATTGGCATCCAGCGAGAGGTGACCGAACATCGCTTCGAGGCCGAAACCCGCATGCTGACCGCTGAACCACTGCTTGTTGAGATGTGCAGCGTCAACACCGTAGCTCGCCAGTCCCACGTCCGGTCCAGCGCCAACATAGGCCAAGGTCGGGATGCCAAACAGATTGAAGACCCAACCAGTGCGGAGGGTGACATAACCCAATCCGTTGATTCCGGCGTAGCCGCGCTCTTGGGTCTCGATGACACCGCCATCGACGCAGAGATCGGCGCCGATGTAGAAACTTCCATATTGGAAGCCCTTGCCGGCGCAGGCACCCACGAGGTTGCCGGTAGCGTGTCCCGCCCAGCCGGCCCCGCTGATGACCAGCGAGCGGCCTGGATTGATCCAATCGAAGCCCACGCTCCACCGATCGAAGGGCCCCCCTTGGGCGCTCGCGGCCGATGAAAGCATGGAAAGCGTGCAGAAAGTGACGGCCGCGATGGCCGCAGTCAATACGCGTTTCATTTGGGTTCCCCCGTGCGTGAAAGTTGCCAGAAGTGACGAAGAGCTGTTGGGGTATAGGCAACAAAACCCCTTACCCCCTAGTATAGCACACCCCCTATTTTCTGTCAACTACACCCTGTGGATAATAAAAAGTCAACCCCGTGAGATAAAAGTGTGGATAACCGAGCTACTTGCCCATCCGACGCTCGCGTTTGGCGTAGTCGGCAAGGAGGTCGTCGAATTCTTTTTTAGAAAACGCGGGCCAGTACGTGTCGGAGAAGAAGAGCTCGCTATACACCCCCTGCCACGGCAAAAAGCCGGACAGCCGGCGCTCGCCGCCGGTGCGCAAAATAATATCGGGGTCGGGGATGCCGGCGGTCCAGAGGTGTTTTGCAAACTCTTCTTCGCCGACCGCTCCGCTTGCGCCCCCAGCTAGTATTTTGTTTACTGCCTGCAGAACTTCTGCCCGGCCGCCGTAGGAGAGCGCAATAACTACAGTGAGCGCCGGGTCGGCGGGGTTGCCTGCCTCGAGCTCGCGGGCTCGGGCAGCGATGTCCGCGCCAAAGCGGTCGAGGTCGCCGACAAAGCGTACGGCGCCGCTCTCTTTGCGGAGCTCCTCCGCCTCGGAGAAGAGTAGTGTCTTCATCATGTCGGTCAGGTAGGACACCTCTTCTTTGGAGCGGTTCCAGTTTTCTGTCGAAAAGGCGTATAAGATGAGGTGGCGCACGCCGGCATCCCGGCACCACCGCGCGACCTCTTTGGCCTTTTCATACCCGAGCTTGTGCCCCTCTAGGGTGGGGAGGTTGCGCTCGCGGGCAAAACGGCGGTTGCCGTCCATGATTATACCGATGCAGTTAGGCATACAGGATAGAAAAATCGCCCAACGCCTCGGCGGGCTCACTCCAGTGTACCTCAACCCGGCTGACCTTAGAGAGGAGCGGGCCGCGCCGCAGGCGCTCGAGGTAGGCCTGCAGTGCCGCAGGCTCGCCCTGGGCGACCACCTCAACCGTGCCGTTGTCGAGATTGCGCACGGTGCCCGCAACGCCCAACTGCCGCGCCATGCGCGCGGCAAAGTCGCGATACATCACCAATTGCACCCGCCCGTGCACGACCGCCCGCAACTCTTTCTTCATCCCGTTAGAGATCCGACTTGCTACGCAAGTCGGCAAAAATAGCCAATAATTTTTTATCTCTAACGGGATTCATAGTACCTACAACTATACCCGCCCGCGGCAAGTTGCACCACTGTGGGTAACAAAAAAGACCGCTGGGCGAGCCATGCGGTCTTTCTGCGGGGGATTCATAGGCCACTCGGTGAGCGCACAGACTGGCGGCGCGCGGCCACAATGCGGCTGACAAACCCGAGTGGCCTACTACAGGCGGTGCTTGTTTTTCATGCCCTTGCGATCGGGTCCTACTAAACCAAACGTCGCCCATAGCTCAATCTGAATATACGATACCCTGTTTTTATTGAATTTGCAAGTTGCCTATTTCGTCTTGAAGTTGAGTAGGTCGCCGCGCACTACTCCGCCCGCGTTTTGTGCCACTACGCGGTAGTAGTAGGTGGTGGCTGAGGCAAGCGCGGTGATGTTGGCGGTAACCGAGACGGTGTCTGCGCCCGCGCCGACCGAGCGCTGCGGAGTGGTCTTGAGCAGGACCGACCCCAAGAGCGAGTCGGTACTGTACTCAAACCAATAGGTGGTCTGCGCGCCGGTCGGGTTGACCGTGCCGCGGAGCGTCGCGGTGGTCGTTGCAAAGGTTGCAACCTGCGTGGTCACCACCGGTGTGGCAGCAGCCGCAGGGCCCGAAGTTTTGAAGCTCATAGTTGCCCCGTTCCTGGTGCCAAACTGGTTTTGCGCATTGAGCCGGAAGTAATAGGTCGTTGCGGGGGCAAGGTCAGCAAGCACTGCCGATGCCGCAATGCTTGCGGTGCCGCTGCCTATCGACTGCACCGGGGTAATGGCCCCAAAGTCGCGGGTAGTGCCGTACTCGAACCAGCTCTTAGTAGCGGCCTGGTTGGGGGTCGCCTGGCCATTGACGGTAGCGCCGGTGCGGTTGACGCCGCTTGCGGCGAGCGTGCGCACGGTCGGCGCACTGCCCTGCGGCGCCGGGGTGCCGCTGGTGGTGCGGAATGTGTAGGTAGTGCCGTTTGATTTGCCAAACGAGTTTTGTGCCACGAGCCGGAAGTAGTATGCGGTGTCTTTGGCAAGCCCGGTCAAAAAGGCCGGTGCCGCAAGCCCAACATAGCCCGAGCCGATATTTTGGGTAGACGATTTGCTGCCGAGGTTGGCGGTCACTCCGTACTCATACCAGTAGTTGGTAGAAGCGCCGTTGGGGACTACCGCGCCGACCACAATAGCCGTGGTGTCGCTCGGCTCTACGCTCTGCACGGTGGTGGCGGTGGGCGCGCCCGGTTGTGTCTGCGTGGGCGGGGTAGTGTTGCCGGTGTTGCCGGTCGTGGCGCCGGTCGGGGTGGAGCTTGCGGTGGGGGACGGGTTGCTCTGCACATACCAGAGGCTCCCCACAATGAGCAGGATAATGACGACTGCGCCGACAATAAACGATGTGTTCGTGTTCATAAATATTTTTTCTACTATTAAAAAGACGTTGGTCTTGTACGCAAGCGTAGTAGAAACTGTATGAAGATATCAGGAAGCGCGGTTGGGCCGCAGTTCATGAGTAGTTCACCCCCGGTGAGCAACTATTAATACACACAAAGGTCGCAATTATAAACCAGTAACTATTCTTAAAAAATTATTATGAAAGCAAATAAACAATATGTTGTCTTGTCCCTGGCGACCGTTCTTGCGGTCCTCGGGATGAGCCTTGGCGCACCGAGCTTTGCGCAGACGGTGACGCCGGTCAGCTGTACAAACGGCAGCGGCACTGTTTCTGTCAATCAGGCGGCAATCTTGACCGCTTCGGGCGGCAACGGAGTGTACTCGTGGTCTGGCACGAACCTTAACATCACCAACTCGGCGGGCACGCAGTTTGCAGTCAGCTACCCGACCGCCGGCACCTACACGGTCATAGTCACCAGCGCCGGCCAGTCGGCGACTTGTAGTGTCAATGTCACGGCGGCGGTGCCATCGGGCACGCTGATGTGCTCGCCGGCGGTGCAGAACGTTACGCTCGGACAGACCGCATCTGTCTCGGCCACGGGAGGCACCGGTGCATATGTCTGGTCGTCGCCGGAGCTGACTATCAGCAACCCAAACGGCTCGGGCTTCAGCGCCAGCTATGCATCAACGGGGCTTAAGACGCTGACGGTCACCAGCGGAGGCGCCGCCGCGAGCTGCGCGATAAACGTGCTCGCGTCAACCGGCACTCCGGCACCGGTTCCTCCTCCGGTTACGCCGGGCTTGCCTGACACGGGTGGCGGCTACGGAAAGTAATAACTAAATGAAGAGGACGTTCCTTTTGGTACTCGGCGTAGGCTTGCTTACTGCGGGCCTATCCGTGTTTCTCCAAACCAAAGGGCTGAACGTGCTCGCATTCTCTTCGGCAGAAAGTTCTACATCCTCTGTCCTTGCGGCAGGGGGTGTGGGGAATTCTTTTGAAGCGCCAGGTACGCCGGCAAGACTGCGTATCCCCGCTATAGGCGTGGATGCAAAAGTGCAGAGCGTCGGACTTGCGTGGCAGGGCACCGGCGACATGGGCATCCCCACCAACCTTACCGACGTCGG